>JAESGR010000664.1_pt1 | contig 18042 bp, 14 predicted proteins | sample 9269771 | NCBI WGS metagenome assembly JAESGR01 (sample SAMN15739572, study PRJNA653492) | algae metagenome | isolation source: Chroococcus sp. CMT-3BRIN-NPC107 and co-occurring heterotrophs from well... | place: USA: Clark Mountains Wilderness, California | collected 2010-04-18 | reverse complement strand
GATAAGGGCGCAAAGCATCTCGAAGTAGAGTAACCTGATTCATAGGGTTTCGTGGTTAGAATGTGGTAATTCTCATGAAACCCTTTCCCGTACTTTATTTGCAAGCTTTTGTCCTGTACTTAGGTATTAGCTACAGGTTCACAAGCGGTTTGCGCTTTTGTCAACGATGAACTAAACGCTCAAACTCTTAGCAAATTGGCAAGTTTGGGCATAAAATTGATTGCCTTGCGATCGGCGGGTTTCAATAATGTAGATTTAGTAAAAGCCGGAGACTTGGGACTAACTGTGGTTCGCGTACCCGCCTATTCACCTTATTCTGTTGCTGAACATACGATAGGCTTAATTCTCGCTCTCAATCGGCGCATAACTCGCGCTTACAACCGCGTCCGCGAGGGGAATTTCTCTTTAGAAGGGCTTTTAGGTTTCGATTTGCATGGTAAAACTGTGGGGATCGTTGGTACGGGTAGAATTGGCATGATAACAGCCCAAATATTGCAAGGTTTTGGCTTACGACAAATCGCCGCCAGAAGCTACTCAAAATATAGAATATGTCTCGTTGTCTCAGCTTTTATCGGCGGCGGATATTGTTAGTTTGCATTGTCCTTTAACTGCCGATACCCACCATCTAATCAACGCCCAAACGATAGCGCAGATGAAAACAGGTGCTATGCTAATCAACACAAGTCGTGGTGCTTTGATTGACACAAAAGCCGTAATTATTGGCTTAAAATCAGGTGAAATCGGCTATCTAGGAATGGATGTTTACGAACAGGAGGGAGATTTATTTTTTGAGGACTTGTCAAGTACGGTGATTCAAGACGATCTTTTTGAGCGCCTACTCACCTTTCCCAACGTTTTGATTACTGGACATCAATCCTTTTTTACTAACGAAGCTTTGACAAGTATTGCCGAAACGACTTTGAATAATATCTCTGACTTTGAGGAGAGTAAACCTTGTTCTAATCAAGTTAAAGTAGGTCAAAACAAAGGTTAAGGCAAATAAATCAACTCTAGGAATAGAAACTTTAGTCTTTATTCATAACGCTCTCTATCTTGAAGTTGATGAATCATTTTCTGAGAATAAGTAAGGTTGAAAAATACTTGAAACCGTTTTCTTTCTTTTCGAGGCGGTGCTAATAGCCAGGATATCGCCGAGTAAACAATCTCAAGCGTTGTCATTCCCAAAAACCAACAGAGTAAAAAAATTATGGAATCCCAACTGCAACAACAAGAATACACAGATGCCACAAATATTGAGGTATCACCCGCAGGAAATATGGTAACTATAGAGCCAAGCACAGACGAGCAGTGGACGCGGGTAGGTTCTCAAGTTTCAGAATTTTTAGCCCAGCTACCCGAAATAATCGGCAAGTTTTGGGAAGATTACAAACAACCAATTACTAGCTTGGGGCTAATCTTCGCAGCAATTATTACAGTCAAAGTAGTACTTGCAATAATTGACGCTTTAAATGATATTCCTTTACTAGCGCCAACCTTTGAATTAATTGGTATTGCCTACTCAGCTTGGTTTGTTAACCGTTACTTGCTTCAAGCTTCAAACCGTCAAGAATTGGCGCAAGAAATTGACAAGCTAAAGGGAAAAGTAATTGGCAGTCAACAATTGCAATAAATATCATACTTTGTAAAAAAGAAGCGATCGCACTGACAACAAGCGATCGCTTCTTTTTATTTGGTATTACCTACATAAGCGGATGAAATTGGCTTTAATTTGCCCGTATGTACCATCGCTTGATAAACCATGGCTGCAACTTCGGCGCGAGTAGCATTACGGTTTGGTGCTAATGTATTGCGATCAGGATAATTGGCGACAATGCCTGCATTGGTTGCGGCTACAACTTTTTCTCTAGCGTAGTTAGGAATGTCGGCCGTATCTTGAAAAGACTGTAAAACTGATTCGGTAGAAGTTGAAGCAGGAAGTTTTAAGCCACTAGCAAGGGCCACCAAAACTTGCACTCGTGGAATTTCTTGAGTTGGGCGGAAAACGTCACCCGGATATCCTCGCAAAAATCCCGTTCTTGTAGCACTGTTGATAGCTGGAATACCCCAAAAATTAGTTTCAATATCTTTATAAGCTGTCTCTCCAGCTACAGATTTGTTATCAAAAGCATCCTGTAATAAAGCAGCAAATTCGGCGCGAGTTATCGGCTGATCTGGTCGAAAGTAATCTCCAGCATAGCCATTAACAACCCCGCGACTAGCTAGGGCATTAATATAGGGGCGCGCCCAATAATCCGGGGAAACATCAATAAAATTAATTGCTCCTACTCTTGGCGTTGGGGAAGCTGCAACCGTTGTATTAGGTACGACGACTGCGGGAACTTGCGATCGCACCTGTGGCACTTCTTCAGGAGTAATGCTAGGACTAACAGAAGGGAATAAGCTAGGTGTAGGTTGGCTTTCGGCCCTTGGTTGAGGCGAAGGGATAAGTAAAGGAGTAGAATTGCCTCCGCTCCCTGATAAAATGCGATCGAGGTTTAAGGCTTCGGGGTTGCGAGATAGCGACCACCAAATAATTCCGCCGATAGCACTAAAAGCAACCAAAATTCCGATAAAATCATCAAACCCTAACGGAGTTTTGTCCGATGAAGAAGGATCGGGCGGTAAAGAGTTTGTCATATTAAAAGCAAAAGAATATAGCCAAATTAAGCCACTAACTAGGGCTTTAGCGATACCTCTTTTGGGTAGGTTTTTTACAATACTCTTAGTAAACTCGGAATGCTACTTATGGCGGGTAAGGTGCGAATTTCATCTAGAGAAGCGTTAAAATCTCCTTCTCTAACGTCGTGAGTAACAACCACAATTTCGGCTAAGTTGTCGTGAATGCCTGTTTGTACCACTGATTCTAAGCTCACCCCATAATTGCCAAAACAAGTTCCCAATTTGCCAATTACCCCTGGATGATCTTGAGTGAGAAAACGAGCGTAGAAGCGCGTTATAAGCTCGTCCATCGGTGACTTTTGACAGTATTCTTGATGAGAGCAACTCATCAAAGTATGAGGTTTAGCGGTGCCAGTTTTTAAGAGGGCAGCGATCGCTAATATATCAGATACCACCGCACTAGCTGTTGCTCCTGCCCCCGCTCCTGGCCCAAAAAACATCACTTGTCCTATAGGGTCGCCTTCTACCAAAATAGCGTTGTAGACCCCGTTAATGCTGGCTAAAGGGTGGGTCTGCGGTACTAAAGTCGGGTGGACGCGCAGGGATAAACTATTGCTAGAAGCGGCTTTTTTGGCAATAGCAAGTAATTTGATTACAAAACCCAGCTTTTCGGCGTAATTTATATCTGCCTTGCCGACATTGCGGATACCTTCACAGTAAACATCTTGTAACTTTATGCGTCCGCCGAAAGCTAAAGAAGCAAGAATAGCAATTTTATCGGCGGCATCTAATCCATCTACATCCGCCGTGGGGTCAGCTTCGGCGTAGCCTAGTTGTTGGGCTTCGGCTAAAACTTCGGCAAAATCACTGCCGCGATCGCGCATTGCCGTCAAAATATAATTTGTCGTGCCGTTAACAATGCCTGTAACTGCTGTAATTCTATTTACACTTAATGATTGCTTTAAAGGTGTAATAACCGGGATGCCGCCGCCTACAGCCGCTTCTAACATCACGTATACCCCGGCGGCATTAGCTGCTGTGAATATTTCATCGCCATAACGGGCAATTACGGCTTTATTAGCGGTAACTACGTGCTTGCCATGATTAATTGCTTGTAAGATCAGACTTCGCGCAGGCTCTAAGCCGCCAATCAACTCTACGACTATATCTACTGCCGGATCTTGAACAATCGCTTCTAAGTCTGTAGTAACTACTGCCGTCGGCAAACTTACAGTGCGGTTTTTAGCTAGGGACTTTACCCCAACTTTGTATATTTCTACTTCTTTTAGCAACGCCTGACGACCAATAGGATCTAATAGCAGTTGAACTGTACCTGTACCTACCGTCCCTAAGCCCAAGATTCCTACTTTAAAAGTCACGAGTCCGTTACCAACATCACCAAAAACTATTGTAGGGGTGTATTTACCATACACCCCTACTTAATCTGCTGACTATGAGTATTTAATATGTTTCTACGTGCCAGCGACCAGCTTTTTTCATAGTCTTTTGGTACTCCATCCAATTTACGCCATCTTCTGCCGCCGCCGCCGATAGCGCCTCGTCAATACCGCCTTCCATGCCTTTCAAACCGCAAATGTAGGTATGAGTATTGTCTTTTTGAATTAACTGCCATAGTTCTTTAGCGTGTTCCGCTACCCGATCTTGAATGTACATTCTGCCACCTTCGGGGTTTTTTTGTTCGCGGCTAATGGCATAAGTCAAACGGAAATTATCTGGATATTGCTGTTGAATTTCCTCTAATTCCTCTTTGTACAAAATGTTTGGACTAGTAGGAATCCCAAAAACTAACCAAGCTAAACCATTAAACTTATAGTCGGGGTTTGCTTCTTGTTCGTTTTTCTTGAACATCCGCCATAAATAAGCTCTAAAGGGAGCAATACCCGTACCCGTGGCAAACATAATTACATTTGCGTTGGGGTCTTCGGGTAACAACATTTCCTTACCCACAGGCCCAGTAATTTTAACTTCTGTTCCTACTTCCAAATTACATAAGTGAGTAGAACAAACGCCGTAAATTGTCTCCCCGGTTTCGGGGTGCTTGTATTCTAGCTGACGAACGCATAAAGAAACAGTTTTATCGTCAACGCGATCGCCATGACGGGTAGAAGCTATTGAATACAACCGCAATTTTTCGGGTTTGCCGTTTTTATCTGTACCTGGGGGGATAATCCCAATACTTTGACCTTCTAGGTAGCGCAAATCGCCGCCAGAAATATCAAATATTAAATGTCGTACCGTACCAATACCACCATTGCCTACCAATTCTTCATTAGAGACACATTGACCGAGATAAGGAGCATTTGGACGGTAAATATTTACCGGAACATCTTTGTGTTTATCAGCCTTTGGTTTTGCTTGAGTCATAGACTTGCCTTCTTTTTCTGAACTTTGGGGCGCTACCTCATTTTCTACCGATGCTGAAGAATTATTCTGTTCGCTCTTAGCAGTTACAGCAGAATTGCTGCCCTTATTTTCAGATGATGTAATGTGACCGTTGGGTTGGTCTACATCTGCGGGGTGGATATTGACAATTTTGCCTCCCAACCGAGCGATGCGCTGCATTTCTTGATTCATGCGGCTATAAGGCACTCTAATAAAAACACTGCCACTTTGACGAATCTCAGGATCCATCTTGTCAGTTTCTTCGTTTTGACGGATGCCTACGACCTCGTACACAAACACCCGGCTACCAGCTTCGGTATTAGCTGCCCTATCTGCGGCGCTTGAATTATACATTGCTTAAATTTCTCCAAACCCTACTTAACTTAGGAAAATTTTTAACTTGCTATCAGACTTATGATACCGGATACCAGACCCTTAAGGCGCTGAGGGGGAAAGTTATTAAGGTTTGTTCGAGGAGTCAAAAAAAATGCTATTTCAGTTTTTTTTATAAAAATGTGCAACAAAACCTTAGCATAAGTAGATAAGCCAGACTAAAAAGCCTGAGCTTTAGGCATTGTAAGAGAGATCCTATTTTGGTAAAATCTACAATAACAATAGTAGTAAATACTTACCACAGCACAAGTTAATTGTTTTTTTCTCAGAGAAAAGCAACTTTTTGGTAAACGCATAGACAGTCTAGTAGCTCCTTGTGACTTGCGATCGCCAGTAATGGGGAACGAAAAACAAAATAAAGCATAGCGTGCTGCCTTATTGAGTCGCTACTTATTCAAAACTGCCCAAGTGGAGAAAAGACAGCTACAGACTTAAAGTGTAGAAAATTTAATTGAATGAATCATTTTGTTGATAGAGGAAAGCTATGACAAGTTCGTCGGATAGAGTAGTATTAATTGGAGTTGCCGGAGATTCAGGATGTGGTAAATCCACTTTTTTGCGTCGGTTAGCCGACTTATTTGGCGAAGAATTTTTAACGGTGATCTGTTTAGACGACTATCACAGTTTGGATCGCAAACAACGTAAAGAGACAGGAATAACCGCTCTAGATCCTAGAGCAAACAACTTTGACCTTATGTACGAGCAAATTAAAGCGCTCAAGCACGGTCAATCTATCAATAAGCCCATATACAACCATGAAACTGGGGAAATAGATCCGCCAGAACAAATCAATCCAAACCACATTGTTGTAGTTGAGGGTTTACATCCTTTGTACGACGAAAGAGTAAGAAGCTTGTTAGATTTCAGCGTGTATTTAGATATCAGCGATGAAGTCAAAATTGCTTGGAAAATTCAGCGCGACATGGCAGAAAGGGGTCATCGCTACGAAGACGTACTAGCAGCTATTAATTCTCGCCGTCCAGATTTTAGCGCCTATATTGAGCCTCAGAAAAAGTTTGCTGACGTGGTAATTCAAGTATTGCCTACTCAATTGCTCAAAGAAGACAAAGAGCGTAAAGTATTGCGAGTGAGAATGATCCAACGCGAAAACATAGAAGGTCTAGAGCCAGTCTACTTATTTGACGAAGGTTCAACTATTCACTGGACACCTTGCGGACGCAAGCTTACCTGTTCTTACCCAGGAATGCAAATGTACTACGGGCCCGATCCCTACAGCCAAGACAACGTTTCGGTTTTGGAAGTAGACGGTCAATTTGACAATTTAGAAGAAGTAATTTACTTAGAAACTCACTTGAGTAAAACTTCTACTAAATACCAAGGCGAAATGACTCATTTATTGCTGCAACACCGCGAGTATCCAGGTTCCAACAATGGGACAGGATTATTCCAAGTGTTGACAGGTTTAAAAATGCGGGCAACTTACGAGCGCTTAACAGCCACAGAATCTAAGGTTGCTGCCAGAGTGTAGAAAGTGCGATGGCACTTTATTAACAATTAGGGACGCTAACAAAGCGTCCTTTTTTTTGAGCCGAATGTATATGTCAAAATCTTAATAACAGCTTTTTTAGTATTTCTGCCATGACCGCCAGTATCAACGACTTACCAATCATCTACGAGCCCAAAATCGCCGAATCGAAATGGCAAAAGTATTGGGACGATAACCAAGTCTACAAAGCTGACCCCAGCCATCCGGGGGAACCTTACTGTATTGTGATTCCGCCGCCGAATGTGACGGGCAGTTTGCACATGGGTCATGCTTTTGAAAGTGCGTTAATTGATGTGTTGATTCGCTACCACCGGATGCAGGGACGAAATACTTTATGGCTTCCAGGTATTGACCACGCGAGTATTGCTGTCCACACAATTTTAGAAAAACAGTTACAAGCCGAAGGTAAAACGCGCCAACAATTAGGACGGGAAAAATTTTTAGAGAAAGCTTGGGCGTGGAAAGCCCAATCTGGGGGAACAATTATCAATCAACTGAAGCGTTTGGGCGTTTCGGTTGATTGGTCGCGGGAACGTTTCACGATGGATGAAGGTTTATCTAAAGCAGTAGTAGAAGAATTTACTCGGTTGTTTGCAGAAGGGCTAATTTATCGCGGTAAGTATTTAGTAAATTGGTGTCCTGCAACTCAATCGGCGGTTTCGGATTTGGAAGTAGAAAAGCAAGAAGTTGATGGGCATTTATGGCACTTCCGCTATCCGTTTGTAGATGATTCGGGCTTTGTAGAAGTAGCAACAACTCGCCCAGAGACGATGTTAGGCGATACGGCGGTGGCGGTAAATCCTAATGACGATCGCTATAAACATTTAATTGGCAAAATGTTGAAGTTACCAATTATGGGGCGCGAAATTCCTGTAATTGCCGATGAATTTGTCGATCCTACTTTTGGTACGGGTTGCGTGAAAGTCACTCCCGCTCACGATCCTAATGATTTTGGCATGGGTCAGCATCACGGGCTGCCTATGGTGAATATTATGAATAAAGATGGGACGCTGAATGAAAACGCGGGAGAGTTTCAAGGGCAAGATCGATTTGTAGCCAGAAAAAAGGTAGTAGCAAGATTAAAAGCTGAGGGTTTTTTAGTCAAGGTAGAAGATTATAAGCATTCTGTACCTTATAGCGATCGCGGTAAAGTTCCCATTGAACCATTACTATCTACTCAGTGGTTTTTAAAAATCCGTCCTTTAGCTGACAAAACTCTAGAATTTTTAGACGATAAATCTTCTCCTCAATTTATTCCCGAACGCTGGACGAAAGTTTACCGCGATTGGTTAGTTAAACTAAATGATTGGTGCATTTCTCGTCAACTTTGGTGGGGTCATCAAATCCCCGCTTGGTACGCTGTCAGCGAGACGGGAGGAGAAATTGCCGATAATACGCCTTTTGTAGTCGCTAAAACTGAAGCTGAGGCGCAAGCAAAAGCTATTTCTCAATTTGGGCAAGATGTGCAATTAAAGCAAGATCCTGATGTATTGGATACTTGGTTTTCGTCGGGATTGTGGCCTTTTTCAACCTTAGGATGGCCAGAACAAACGCAAGATTTAGCCACTTATTATCCTACAGCTACTTTAGTTACAGGCTTTGATATTATCTTTTTCTGGGTGGCGCGGATGACTATGTTAGGCGGTCACTTTACCGGAAAAATGCCGTTTAACGATGTTTATATTCACGGGCTAGTATTGGATGAAAATGGCAAAAAAATGTCAAAATCGGCAAATAATGGTATCGATCCATTATTGCTAATCGATAAGTATGGTACGGATGCTTTGCGCTATACGTTGGTAAAAGAGGTCGCCGGAGCGGGTCAAAATATCCGCCTAGAATACAACCGCAAAACTGACGAATCTCCCGCCGTAGAAGCAAGTCGCAACTTTACTAACAAGCTGTGGAATGCTTCAAGGTTTGTGATGATGAATTTGGACGGTTTGACACCGCAGCAGTTGGGACAACCGGAAACAAATTTGGAAAGCGCTGATAAGTGGATTTTATCGCGTTTCCATCAAGCAGTTATCGAAACAACAAGTCGCATTGATAGCTACGGTTTAGGGGAAGCAGCAAAAAGTTTGTACGAATTTATCCGGGGGGATTTCTGCGATTGGTATATTGAACTCGTAAAATCGCGCCTGCAACCCGAATCGCCTTCACGCAAAGCAGTACAACAAACTCTTGCTTACGTTTTAGACGGAATTTTGAAACTGCTACATCCCTTTATGCCCCACATTACCGAAGAAATTTGGCATACTTTAACTCAAAACAGCGATCGCGTCATCTTGGGCTTGCAACAATATCCTCAAGCTAATCAAGCGCTAATTGATCGGGATTTAGAAAATAGTTTTGAAATTATTACAGGTGCGATCGGCAAAATTCGCAATCTTCGCGCCGAAGGTGATATTAAACCAGGGGCAAAAATTCGGGTGATTTTGCAAAGCGAAAATGACACCGAACTCGATACTTTAACTCGCATCGGACAGCAACATATTCTAGACTTAGCCAAAGCCGAAAGCTTGGAAATTCTGCCAAAACAAGCTACAGACTCCCTAGGAAATGTCATTTCTGGAGTAGTAGGGACGGTAGAAATTTTGATTCCTTTAGCGGGGGTTGTGGATACCGAAGCCTTGCGAGGAAAGTTGAGAAAAGCATTAAGTAAAGTAGAAGCAGATATTCAGTCTCTTTCTAATCGGCTAAACAACCCTAAATTTGTCGATAAAGCCCCAGAAGACGTAGTTAAAACTATTCAAGATAACTTGCTTGAATCTGAAACACAAGCTGAGATACTGCGCGATCGCCTAAATAACCTAACTGATTAAACAATTACGGGCGCACCTAGCGCCCCAAAAAACTATGCTATACCTAGCTCAAGTTCAGAAACAAAAATCGCCCGGACAACTAGAACTACTCTTACTAGCTCATCAACAAAGCACTTACAAATGGGAAGTAGACGAACAAGAAAAAATAGTTAGTTTGGCTGAAGCGATCTCATTGCAAGAAGGGGTGTTAGTTTTACTCGAACTATCTCCCTCTGGAGAAATGCAAAGCCTTCAAGACGCGGCAAGTTGGGTGTTAGAGTTGGTCAAAACTTACTTAACTAGCGGCGTTACTCCAGCTTTTTTAAAAGCCGAAACCGAGAGAGCCGAACAGTGGCGACAGTCTATGACACTGCAAAATCAGGATTTGGCACGACGTTCTTTAGAAGTAGAAGCCCGTAGAGAACAAATCCAAGCCCTAGAAGAAAGTTTTAAACGGGATAAAGAAAATGAAAACTCTACCGAATCTTAAGTAATAGTTTTACAAAAATAGGTAGCGATCGCCAGATCCCCCTTAGCCCCCTTAAAAAGGGGAATTTAGGGGAAATGAAATCTTTAGCCAACAACACCAAAATCTTCAATCTATCGTCTTCGCCGTTAAGTTTTAACAATTACCGCAGTTTTAGCCACGCCATTAGTTTCGCTTTTAACTAAGGTTTCTCGAATCAAACGCGCGATCACTTTATTCGCCAAACGTCCCGCAACTTGTCTCCCTATTTGTTGTACTCCTGGGTTAGATAATAATTGGGGAATTTGCGAACTTACTTTGGTTGCGTCAAAGCCGCGTGACTGTTGCAAAATACCCCAGATTCTTTTGATATGCTCTAAAGTTTCTTCCTGTTCGGTGTTGACGGCGGGAGTTGGACTAACTACCATTGCTATAGGTTTAGCCCAAGGAATGTTAAATAAGACTTCGCGCAAATTATTAGTAACGTTGTTCAAAGCGTCTTTACTCAAAACATCTACGCTTTTAGCTAGTTCATCTATTAGATTGTTGCGAATCAAAGCCCCTCGTTCGGATGATAAAAACTCTAAAGTTTCATCAAGAACTTGATTTAGGTCGTATTCGTCGCTGCTACGAGCATTTTTGAGCAAGTTTTCCAAGCGATTCCAACGAAAACGTCCATCTTTAAATAGCAAGTCTCGCAACGATTCTCGCAACTCTGGCGCGGGATCTGTCAATAATCGCTTAGAAATATAAGGGTATGCTTCGCTAAGAACTTTAAAATTGGGGTCAATATAAATTGCAATTCCTTCTAACGTAACTAACGAGCGGATAATTAAAGCATAGTAAGCGGGTACGCGGAAAGGATACTCGTACATCAACGCCGATAATTGATCGGTGATGCTTTTAAAGTTCAATTCCGCCACACTAGCGCCCAAAGCATTACCAAAAATCTGCGCCAAAGCTGGAACAATTGGGGTAAGGTCTATTTCTGGGGTAAGAAAATCTAATTTGACATAATCGCGGGCTAAACCCTCAAAATCGCGGTTTACCATGTGTACGACTGCTTCAATCAAGCCATAGCGTTGATAGGGCTTGATTTCGCTCATCATTCCAAAATCTAAATAAGCTAATTGTCCGTCGGGAGTTGCTAACAAGTTTCCCGGATGGGGATCGGCGTGAAAGAAACCATGTTCTAGTAACTGACGCAAAGAACACTGTACTCCCACTTCAATTATGTAACGAGCGTCCACTCCTTGAGCGCGGATAGCATCTACTTGAGTCAGTTTAGTTCCAACGACCCATTCCATCGTTAAGACGCGACGATGGGTGTATTTCCAATAAATTTTTGGTACGTAAACGTCTTTCAAATGTCCATAAAGCTTGGCAAATCTTTCGGCGTTTTCGCCTTCGTTGATGTAGTCCATCTCCTCAAAGATGCGTCCGCCAAACTCATCTAAAATTGCAACTAAATCGCTCCGCAAGCGTTTAATATTTTTATTTGCCCAAGTTGCCATGCGGCGCAAAATGTACAAGTCTACAGCAATGGTTTCTTGCAAATCGGGGCGCTGGACTTTAACAGCTACAGTTTCGCCAGTTTTAAGCTTTCCTTTATATACTTGCCCCAAAGAAGCCGCCGCTATAGGTTCGGGGGATAATTCAGCATAAATATTTTCGGGGCGATCGCCTAATTCTTCTTCAATAAACTGGTAAGCAATTTCGTTTCCAAAGGGCGGTATTTGGTCTTGCAAGCGGGTCAATTCGTCCAAATAGGCTGGGGACACCAAATCGGGACGAGTAGACAGTGCTTGCCCAATTTTGATATAAGCGGGCCCTAATTTTGTTAATAATTCTTTTAGCTGGATGGCGCGTTTAGGTTCGTTGCGATCGCTTAATCCTCTTTTTTTATCCCACCACACGCCCAAAGCAAAGCTAATAGTGGGAAATATAACTGTAAAAATACGTCCTAATACTTCTAGCGGCTTTTGTCGATAATGGGCGGCTATAACTTCTGGGTCGTAGCGTAACAACTCTGGCTTAACAATTTCAATTTCGGGTTCTAGCCTTCTATCCCCGTTTAAATCTGCCTCAATTTCTGGTGATTCTACTAAAATTATCTTCCCCGGCGCTGTATTGACCGGAAGCTCTACTAAGTCGTTCTTAAGGTTCATGAATATAAAACCGCACTACCGCATCGGTATTAAGTATTGTAACAAATTGCTGTTAATATATTGATTTTTACTCGGCTTTATTTTAGTGCGCCTAAAGTATGTATTTGATAACTGTTATTTATTCTCCCTTGCGGCGATCGCAAAATAGTCTAACTAGAGATTGATTAATACTGGTAAGCCGTGCCTCGTTTAAAATTAAATGTAAGTCTCCTTTAGAACCATGACGACTCCTCAGTTTCAAGATGCTTTCGATGTAATTGTAGTTGGTGCAGGTCACGCAGGCTGTGAAGCCGCCCTAGCTGCCGCCCGTTTGGGCTGTCGGACTTTACTGCTGACCTTGAATTTAGATAAAATTGCTTGGCAACCTTGCAATCCCGCCGTTGGGGGCCCCGCCAAATCGCAGCTAACCCACGAAGTAGACGCAATAGGTGGAGAAATTGGTAGAGTAAGCGATCGCACCTATCTACAAAAGCGCGTATTAAACGCCTCTCGCGGTCCGGCGGTGTGGGCATTGCGGGCGCAGACAGATAAGCGCGAATACGCCCAAGTAATGAAAGGGATTGTTGAAAACCAAGAGAATCTCACCATCCGCGAAAGTATGGTAACGGATTTGGTAATTGGTGCTAACGATGAAATAATCGGCGTTGAAACGTATTTTGGAGTAGCATTTCAAGCCCCCGCCGTTATTTTGACTACCGGGACATTTTTAGGGGGAAAAATTTGGGTAGGTAATAAATCAATGCCTGCGGGAAGGGCGGGAGAATTTGCCGTTGAGGGATTGACGGAAACCTTGAATAAGTTGGGTTTTGAGACGGGAAGGTTAAAAACTGGAACCCCAGCGAGAGTTGACAAGAAGTCGCTCGATTACAGTAAAATCGAACCTCAACCGGGGGATGAAGAAGTACGCTGGTTTAGTTTTGACCCCGATGTATGGCTAGAAAGAGAGCAAATGCCTTGTTATCTTACTCGTACTACTCCCCAAACTCATCAATTAATTAGAGATAATTTGCATTTATCTCCGGTTTACGGCGGTTGGGTAGATGCTAAAGGACCGCGTTATTGTCCGAGTATTGAAGATAAAATTGTCCGTTTTGCTGACAAAGAAAGCCACCAAATATTTATCGAACCTGAAGGGCGCGACATTCCCGAACTTTATATCCAAGGCTTTTCTACAGGTTTGCCCGAACTAATCCAGTTGCAAATGCTAAGGACTTTGCCAGGGTTAGAAAATTGCGTCATGCTGCGCCCAGCTTACGCGGTGGAATACGACTATTTACCCGCAACCCAGTGTTATCCAACTTTGATGACAAAAAAAGTTCAAGGTTTATTCTGTGCGGGGCAAATCAACGGCACTACAGGCTACGAAGAAGCGGCGGCGCAAGGTATTGTAGCAGGAATTAATGCGGCAAAATATTCGCAGCATCAGGAAATGGTGATTTTTCCCCGCGAACAAAGTTATTTAGGTACATTAATTGACGACTTGTGTACTAAAGACTTAAGAGAACCTTACCGTATGCTGACAAGTCGCTCGGAGTATAGGTTATTATTGCGCTCGGATAATGCCGATGAACGTATGACACCAGTCGGTAGAAAAATTGGTCTAGTTAGCGATCGCATTTGGGAATTATTTACCCGCAAACAAGCCAATATTACCGCCGAAAAAGAACGTTTGCATTCTACAAGAATTAAAGAACATAGCGATATAGCAAAACTAATTGCTGCCGATATCCAACAAGCAATCAAAAACTCAATTACTTTAGCCGACTTGCTGCGTCGCCCCGGCTTCCATTACGCTAATTTAGCTCGTTACGGACTGAGTAACCCAACTCTTACCACCGCCGAAAAAGCAGGCGCAGAGATTGATATTAAATATTCTGGTTACTTGCAACGCCAGCAAAATCAGATAGATGCAATTTCCCGTCACGCCAATCGCCCGTTAAAAGCAGATTTAGATTACTCGACGATTGAGACTCTTTCTAAAGAAGCAAGGGAAAAACTATCTAAGGTAAAACCTTTAACTATCGGGCAAGCCGCTAGAATTGGTGGAGTTAACCCCGCCGATGTTAACGCTTTGCTAGTTTACTTAGAATTTCGCGATCGCAAAGCAAATTCAACCGTCTTATTAGCCTAAAATATCTACTCCGAGGAGTTTTAAAAGTGGGATTATTTGATGATTTCAGCCGTTTTCTGGAAAGCCGTTTAGAAGAATTTTTAAAAAATAATCCCCATTTGGAGTTAGAAGCACTTTTAGAACAGTTGCGCGAACAGGAAGAAGATACGTTAAGACTAATCGCCGACTTACAACTGCAAGAAAAGCGAAGTCAAGATGAAATTTTAGCCAAAGCCCAAGATATTCAACGCTGGCATATTCGGGTAGAAAAAGCAAAAACCGCGAATAGATTAGATTTAGCCGAAGCCGCCCAACAAAGAGAAGCAACATTACTTAGAGAAGGAAATCAACGTTGGGGACAAATGCAAGGCATAAAAGAGCGCGTCGCCCAAGCTAAAGAACTTCTAAAACGCATCCAGCAGCGCCGCCAAGAGGTACAAACTAAAGTTACCGAAGCCCAAGCAACACGCACCTACGGAGCTTCTCAGCGCCTAGAAACCGCCGGATGGAATCAAACCCGCACCTACGGCGGACGTGATGATCTAGACGATGCTTTTCGCCGTTGGGAAACTCAAGACGAATTAGAGCAATTAAAGCGAAATATGGGAAAGTAGGGGCGCACAGCGTTTAATGTTTATAAATTTGCCGTGCGATCGCGCTTAAATTTTTTTTGATGTAGAGAGACGTTGCACTGCAACGTCTCTCTTACTATTTGGGATTAGAAGGTTTGAGTTGTAGCAGCGCCAATACTTCATCTTTCAACGGCAAAAAGAACCCCAAACGTTTATCAGCGTTAGAAACCACTGCCAAAACTGCCCCGCATAAGATATAAAAAGGCAGTAGTACAGTTACATTTTGCGCCCATTGATACAACTGGGCGATCGCAAATAATCCTAAAAAACAAGATAACCAAACTTTCATAAATTATGTTGAGTGGAAAAGGTTTTGTTGCGCTTGCAAACTCATTGTATATTTATAAGTTTTCTTTGCCCCGCTTAATCTCCTTGCGGACATTCTTCCCACAAAGTAGTTATTTCTCGCAAACTTTGATGATTGCCATCGCCCAAAATTAAATGATCCAATAACGGAATCCCCAATATCTGCGCTCCCGACAACAACTGGCGCGTCAACTCAATATCTTGAGAACTTGGTTCTACACTACCCGATGGATGGTTGTGAGCAACTACAACTCTCGTCGCCCCTTGACGAATCACCTCTCGAAAAATCTCGCGGGGAGGTGCGAGGGTTTCTGTCGCCGTACCGATAGTAATTACCTGCGTACCTAACAACCGATTTTTGACATCTAATAATAGCACGGCAAAACGTTCTTGAGATTGCCACATCAAATGTTGACTCAATGCCGCCGCCGCTTCTTGGGGGCTTTCAATCGGTGTCCGATCCAATGGACGCGATTGAAATACACGTTTTCCTAATTCCACCGCCGCTAAAATTGTAGTTGCCTTCGCAGGTCCAATTCCATCAATCTGCATCAATTCTTGAACGCTGACTTCTCTTAAAACTGCCAAAGGATCGCGATCGCACTTGCTCAGTTCTTGTAAAATATGTTGCCCTAATCCTACTGCCGAAAGTTTACCCGCTCCTTGTCCTGTACCTAATAATATGGCAATGAGTTCCGCCGTTGCCAAAACTTGAGAACCATGAGCCATCAAGCGTTCGCGCGGTCGTTCGGTGGTTGGCAAATCGGCAATTCTTAGGCAATAGGTCATAAAGGTAATTACTTAGCAACTATCCTTATTTATCCCATCTAAGTCTAAAAATTCACATAACTTTTCTAAATATAATTAGCGATCGCATTTTGAAACATTGATTTGTTGGCTTTTCAGGTTTAATTCCTCAAACAACGGTACTGCTCAATTTTCGGTTAATTAACCCTTGTTACTCACAACTGCCGACCAATGACTTAACTTAGTTAACCCGTTTATAGTAAAGGTGCTGGCTGCTCAATTCTTCGTTACGGAATAACTTTTATGACTTCTGACCAGCCCTCTAAGCAATCTACTGATGAAGTGTCCGTTTCAGAGCAGCCTGGCGATAACTTATTTCCCATCGTTGGTATTGCTGCTTCGGCGGGTGGACTAGAAGCTTTTATAGATTTGCTGACGTACTTACCTGTCGATACAGGAATGGCTTTTGTATTAATTCAGCATTTGGCTCCTGACCACAAGAGCTTGCTAGCAGAGATTTTGGCAAGAAAGACAAAAATGCTTGTCAGTGAAGTAGTAGACGGTGTAGTAGTAGAACCAAATCACGTTTACATCATTGCGCCCAATACCAAAATGATTTTAGCTCAAGGAATGCTAAGACTTGCGCCGCGTGAGAGGGTTGAAGGAAAATATATGCCTGGGGATGCCTTTTTTACCTCCTTAGCCGCCGAGCAAGGTAGTAAAGCGATCGCAGTTATCTTATCTGGAGGTGATGGGGACGGATCTTTGGCATTAACACATATTAAAGCTGCCGGGGGTGTAACTTTTGCCCAGTGTGAAGGAACGGCAAAATTTGACAGTATGCCCAATACTGCGGTAGCCACAGGGAATGTAGATTTTATTTTGCCTCCCCAAAAAATTGCCGAAGAACTAGCAAAGCTAAGTATTCATCCTTTTATTGCTCCCCAACCAACAGCCAAACTGGTACAAAATTCTCCGCAAAGCATTGAAGGTATACAGCTAATTTTTGCCTTACTCAAATCGTCAACAGGTGTAGACTTTAGCAAATACAAGCTCACCACCATTGCTCGACGAATGCAGCGCCGAATGCTGTTGTACAAAATAGAAAAGCTAGAAGATTACGCCCAGTATTTGCAAAACAACGAGGCGGAAGTTAAAGCACTGTTTGCAGAAATTTTGATTCATGTTACTGGTTTTTTCCGCGATCCTTTAGCTTTTCAACAGTTGACACAAAGTTTTCCAATTATCACCAAAAACAAAACAGCAAATTCACCCATTCGGATTTGGGTTGCTGGATGCTCGACCGGGGAGGAAGCTTACTCGATTGCCATTTGTTTGCTGGAATTTTTGGGAGAAAAATCCCTTAATCTACTCATTCAAATATTTGCCACCGATATCAGCCAGACGGCGATTGAATTCGCTAGAACAGGAGTTTATAGCGATGTGCAAATGGCGGAGGTTTCACCAGAACGCCGCGATCGCTTTTTTACTAAGCTAGAGTCTGGCGGCTATCGAATTAGTAAAGCTGTCCGTGAATTATGTGTATTTGCCCGTCAAGACATGAGCAGCGATCCACCTTTTGCCAATTTGGATCTAGTTAGCTGTCGCAATGTGATGATTTATTTGGCAGCGTCGTTACAAAAACAGGTTTTATCTATTTTTCATTACAGTCTCAACTCTAAAGGAATTCTGATGCTGGGCAATTCTGAAAGCACTACTCAACACTCGCTATTGTTTGCTGTAGTTGATAAAAAGCACAGAGCTAAAGGGATGTTGCAATCGGCAATCAATGCTGGGATACGTCCGGCGTGGTTCGTTGCCGATGAAGTTTATAGTCGGGACGCCTCTTTCTGGCGGTGGCTGGAGCAGACGGCGATACAGCCCTAC
>JAESGR010000663.1_pt1 | contig 18048 bp, 21 predicted proteins | sample 9269771 | NCBI WGS metagenome assembly JAESGR01 (sample SAMN15739572, study PRJNA653492) | algae metagenome | isolation source: Chroococcus sp. CMT-3BRIN-NPC107 and co-occurring heterotrophs from well... | place: USA: Clark Mountains Wilderness, California | collected 2010-04-18 | reverse complement strand
GCACCGATGTGACCACCTCGACGCGTTCGGCGCGGAGCGGGTCGTAGGAACTCACCGTAGGGTCCACCATAGACATCACACTTCCACAAGTGCGAGGCCCTGTCCGGCGAATTAGGGGGCTACTTCACAAGCTCACCGGCGCCGTGCCTGCGATGGCCGTCGCAGGCACGGCGACGAGTTACAAGTGATGTCGGCAGAGCTGACAGGGCTCCCCGACTCTCGGCGGGTGTGAAGCAGGGGACGAGCCCCAGTGCGACCGCGAGGTCGATCGTTCTGGCGGCAGAGTAGACCGAACCGTTGTCGGACAGCCACTGGATCGGGTGAGGTGTCCTGATGGTGCCAAAGCGCCGCTCGACGCAGGCGATCATCAGGTCGCGGATGAACTCGCCGGAGATGCCAGCCGTGGTGGCTGCCTAAGCGCTCACTTCCCGGTCATGACAGTCTAAGGCGAAGGCGACCCTGACAACTTCGCTATTCCAGCAGGTGCACTCTATCGCATCCGAGCACCATCATCCGTCAGCAGACAAATGATCCGCTTCCCGCAGGGACGGCGGTCAGCAGACCGCCGAGGGCGGACATTCGAGTGCAGGGTTACGACCTAGCCGTCGTGAGCTTGCTGAAGGCAACGACCGGTATGCTTGGCGAGCAGCAGGCCGTGCTTCTTCATCTGCCGGTAGACGCGCTTGTGGTTGATCCTGCTCCCGGCCGGTCATTGTCGCTTCAGAAGTGCGGTGATCCGCTGGTAGCCATAGGTGGGCCGCTCATCAACCAGACAGCGGATCTCCGCAGGAAGCCCTAGATCGCCTTCCCGGATCTGCGGCCCGCGCGTGGCGCGTGTGCCCTTCACCCGCTCGGCGACGTTGGAGCGGGCCGCGCCCAACGTCCCGGTGACGGCTTTCATCGGGAACCGCCCTTCGGCACAGAGCTGGACCGCCAAGTTACTTTTTTGACCGGGCAAGATCGTGGTGTGTCCGCTCTGCGGCCTCGCCTTTGAGGATCTCGACCTCCATCGTCTTCCTGTCAAGCAGGCGCTCGAGCTCACGGACCCGCTCTTCCGGCCGGCGCGCTTCCGCAGCTGGAACAACATCGTCATCGGTACGAACGGTTTTGCGACCACCCTCGCTCATCAGCCGCCTCCAGCGGAACGCCAGGCTGGGTGAAAGCTCGTGCTGGCGGGCCACGCCGCTGATCAGCTCAACCTTCGAGAACGTGTCGGACATAGGCACATGCCTAGGGCTGTACCTAGGTCCTCCGGCTGATGCCGGTGTCCGACCGAAACGGAGGGCACTTCACCAGCTCTCCAGCTCCTCCCGCTAATCCGCCGCCTAGCCCCACCTTGGCGGAGCTGCAGCTCGCTGATTCGTTGCCGTGTCCTGTTCGGCTGGTGGAGCAGGGGCGATGGCGGCGGTGGATTGGCGGGAGGAGTTGGAGAGCTGGCTCGAGCCGTTCCTGGCGGGGATGGGACATGAGGAACCGGCGGATGTGGGCACCGGTCTGCCTGCAGGGCCTGATCGGACCGGGCGAGTGGCGTGCGCCTGCAGCCGGCTGCAGCCCGGTTGGGCCTTTGCAGCCACCACCAGATCCATCCCTTCGTCACGAGCACGACCTGGGATGACAGGCCGTTGCGGCGTGTCCTGGTGGAGAAGGCGGATGGCTCGGCAAGCAAGCCGATGACCAGGTTCTTGTGTCGCTTGCCCTGGCCAGGGACGGGGTCCCGGTGCCGGTGGACCTGCGCCTGTTCCTGCCGCAGGCCTGGGCCACCGATGCGGCTCGCTGTGCCAAAGCCGCGGTGCCAGAAGAGCGCCAGCAGGCATTGGCGAAGACCGAGATCGCGCTGATCGAGATCGACCGGGCCGCCGCCGGTGCCCGCTTCGGCATGTCGAGTGGCGCCGCATCTCCTGGCGTCAGGGGACGAAGGGCCCGCTCATGGCCGGGTTCACCGCCGTGCGGGTATGCCCGGCCGAGGGAGAACAGCTCAGGCAGGGTCGCCATCTGCCGGGCGAGGAGGTCTGGCTGGTGGGCAGCAGCGCAGCGCCGGCGAGCGCAAGTACTACCTGTCCAACCTGCCTGCCGACACATCCCTCGAGGAGCTGGCCGCCACGATCAAGGCCAGATGGCTGTGCGAGCAGGCGCACCAGCAGATGAAGGAGGAACCGGCCCCAGGGCCACTTCGAAGGACGATCCCCGTGATGGTCTCCTGGCCATCACCCTTGCAGGGATGGATCGGCGGACCTGCTGGCCGCCGATGGACCAGCCTGCACCGCCACGCGCTGATGACCACGATCGCCCTTTGCTTCCTCCAGCACCTCCGCCTCAAGGAGCGGGGGAAAAGCAAGCAAGCCAGGCCCGCAGAACCACCGCCGCAGCCGACCCTGCCAGCTGGTCAAGCTGTTCCACCACGCCTGAGCCCGCTGCCCGCACCAAAGGACCGGCCACAAAGCAGCGTGCCAAAGTAGTGCGAGGCCGCTCCCCTGGTCGGAAGGCTTCCTGTCGAAGGCCGCTGCTTCGGCTCGAATGCGCTTTGGGCCGATGTGGCGCTCGTTGGCAGAGCGTTCCCGTCTACGGTTCAAGCCCCCGGGCTAACAGGATACCCAGAGCCTGCGATCATCGGCTGATTCTACAGTGCAAGTCATTCCCATAGTAGCGCCTGAACATCACATGATGAGCGGACGCACGCTGTGCCATGCCGGAGATGGAGCATCTGCCAGGGTCGCGTGGAGACAGGATATTCTCTCGCACGTGACGCACGACCTCCTGTCGCCGATCAGGCTTCCTCGGCAGCGCCGAGCAGGAAATAGATGAGGGCTGTCTGTTCCTCATGGGTACAGTTGAACAGCAGGTGAGTCCGGTGCCGGCTCACGCTCAGGACGCGCGCCTCGATGGTGCGTCGCGGCAACATGCCCTGGATGTCGAGGCCCACGGAGGCGCCGACGATGGCCGGAAACGCGGGTGCCAGCCCCGCGCCGCCCAGCGAAAGGTCGAGGATCGTGACCGGGCGGACAGCACCCTCGATGTCGACCTTGGCAGGAAGGCCGCTTGGAAAGCGGCGATGATAGCGGCGCTCATTCGCCGAAGGCAGTTCCGCCGGCGGCGAGCCTTCACTTTCTCCTTCGATCTGGCTCATGCTCGCTCCTCGTGCATCGTACATCGTGCTGTCGCTACGATAGGCGCCACAGGTTAATGAAGCGTTGACCGCCGGCCGAAACCGCACGCCCAGGAGGAATCTTGCGGCTTGGGGGGTAGGCCGCCGCTTCCCGGTTCCGCCACGGTGCCTCTTGGTCTAGACCCTGCCAGCATCGAACCAGACAGCTGACGTACCGAGACGATGGCCGGGCATTCCCACGCAAAAAACGTCATGCACCGCAAGGGCCGCGCCAACGCGGCCAAATCGGCGCTCTTTACTCGACTGATGAAGGAGATTCAGGTCGCGGCGAAGACCGGCGTGCCGGATCCCGCCATGAACCCGCGCCTGCGGATGGCCGTGCAGGCCGCGCGGCAGGCCAACGTGCCGAAGGACAATATCGAGCGCGCCATCAAACGCGGCCAGGGCAACGACGGCGAGAACTATGAGGAGGTCCGCTACGAGGGCTACGGTCCAGGTGGCGTCGCCATCATCGTGGAAGCCCTCACCGACAACCGGAATCGCACCGCAGCCGATGTCCGCTCTGCCTTTTCCAAGCATGGCGGCGCGCTCGGCGAGAGCAACAGCGTCAGCTTCCAGTTCGAACGGATCGGCAAGATCCGCTTCGATGCGTCGGTCGCTGACGATGACACGGTCATGGAAGCCGCCATCGATGCTGGCGCGCAGGATGTGGAGAGCAGCGACGAAAACCACGAGATCTACTGCGCGCCGGAGGAACTGAGCGCGGTGCTGCAGGCGCTGGAGACCAAGCTCGGCTCGGCCAGCGAAGCGATCCTGACCTGGCGGCCGCAGAACAGCGTGCCGCTCGACGACGAGAAGGCCGAGACCCTGTTCGACCTGCTGGAGGTTCTGGACGAAAATGACGATGTCCAGCGGGTCATCGCCAATCACGAGGTGTCCGACGAGACCCTGGCACGGCTGAGCGCGGCCTGATGCTGGTGCTCGGCCTGGATCCCGGGCTGCGGCATACGGGTTGGGGAGTGGTCGAGGCTGTAGGCAACCGGCTGCGGTTCGTGGCGGCCGGCGTGCTCGATACCGACGCGCAGCATGATCTGGCCGTACGGCTGGTCACATTGCACGCGGGGCTCATCGAAGTGGTCGCGAAGTACCAGCCGACCGTGGCGGCCGTGGAAGAGACGGTGGTCAACAAGAACGCCGCCTCGTCGCTCAAGCTCGGTCATGCCCGTGGCGTCATCATGTTCACCGCGGCATCTGCTGGCATGTCCGTCGCGGAATATCCGTCCAAGACCGTGAAACGGGCGGTGGTGGGGACCGGCGCTGCCGAGAAGGAGCAGGTCGCGGCGATGATCCGGATCCTGCTGCCCGGTGCCGGTTTCTATCGCTCGGACGCCACCGACGCACTGGCCGTCGCCGTCTGCCATGCAAACCGCACGGCCACGACTGCAGCGATCGGCCGCAGCATGCGCTCGTCCATCGGAGGTGCCACGTGATCGCCCGGCTCAGAGGGCGCGTGCTGGAACAGCTGGAGGATGGTGTGGTCCTCGATGTCAACGGCGTAGGCTATATGGTGTATTGTCCAACCCGCGTCCTGGCGACGCTGGGGCGCGGCGGAGATCTCGTGGATCTTTTCATCGAAACCCAGGTGCGGGAGGACGCCATCTCGCTGTTCGGCTTCGCGCAGGCCGCCGAGCGTAGCTGGTTCAAGGCGCTGCAGGCGGTGCAAGGCGTTGGCGCCCGTTCTGCGCTGGCGATCCTCGGTGTCCATGACGCAGACCGTCTGGCCACGGCCATCGCCGTGCAGGACAAGGCCGCGCTGGCCCGAGCGCCGGGCGTCGGCCCGAAGCTGGCTGCCCGGATCTGCATCGAGCTGAAAGACAAGGCCGCTACCATGGCCGCGAGCCGGGACGTCCCAACATCGCTGGGTGGCGGTGCCGTGGTGGTGCCGTCGGGCCCGCTGGATGATGCCCTCTCCGCCCTGACCAATCTCGGCTATGGCCGCTCGGAAGCGTTCGCGGCACTCCAGTCGGTTCGGGCGACCCAGCCAGAGGATGCGGGACTGCAGCAACTGCTAGGCGCTGCCCTCCGGGAACTTGCGAGATGAGCGAGCGGCTGATCGATGCGCTGGAGCAGACGGACGACCTGGATCGCTCGTTGCGTCCCCAGCGACTGGGTGAGTTCATCGGCCAGGCCCGCCAGCGCGCCAACCTGGAGATCTTCATCGAGGCCGCGAAAGCGCGACGCGATCCCCTGGACCATGTTCTCTTCGCCGGACCGCCCGGGCTGGGGAAGACCACGCTCGCACAGATCCTTGCCGCCGAGCTGGGCGTAGGCTTTCGCATGACGAGCGGACCGATCATCGTCCGAGCCGGCGATCTGGCAGCGCTCCTGACCAACCTTCAACCGCGCGACGTGCTCTTCATCGACGAGATCCACCGCCTTTCGCCAGCCATCGAGGAGGTCCTCTACCCGGCGATGGAAGACTTCCAGCTCGACCTGATGATCGGCGAAGGACCATCGGCCCGGTCGGTGCGCATCGACTTGCAGCCCTTCACCCTGGTTGGAGCCACCACGCGCTCCGGTCTGCTCACGACGCCTCTGCGGGATCGGTTCGGAATCCACGCTCGTCTAGAGTTCTACACGTTCGACGAACTGGTCATGATCCTGCGACGCGGGGCGAAGCTGCTGGGCTTCGAGCTTGCCGAGGATGGAGCCCTGGAGATCGCTCGTCGCGCGAGGGGAACACCCCGTGTCGCCACCCGGCTCCTGCGTCGCGTCCGCGACTTCGCGACCGTCGAGAAAGCGAAGTCGGTCGATCGGGAGCTTGCCGACCGGGCGCTGCTGCGGTTGGACGTCGACAGGCTCGGCCTGGACACGCTGGACCGTCGCTACCTGAAGATGATCGCGGCGGCCTATGGTGGCGGTCCCGTCGGCATCGAGACCCTCTCAGCGGCGCTGGCCGAGGAGCGTGACACCATCGAGGAAACGGTCGAGCCGTTCCTGATCCAGCAGGGCCTCTTGCAGCGCACGTCCCGGGGGCGAATGCTGACGAGACCCGCCTGGATTCATCTCGGCGAAACCCCGCCGGTCTCGTTCGAGCAGCGGAGCATGTTCGAGCAGGAGCCGGAATGAGGCACTGCTTCGGTCTGCGCATCTATTATGAGGACACCGACGCTGGCGGGATCGTCTATCACGCCAACTACCTGCGCTTCGCGGAGCGTGCCCGAACCGAGTGGCTGCGTGGGATCGGTTTCGACCATCCGACGCTGCTGGACAGGCTGGGCGTCATGTTCGCCGTGCGGCGGTGCGACGCGACCTTCTTCGCACCAGCCAAGCTCGACGACGAGATCTACGTGGAGACCAGCCATGTCCGGACCCAGGGTGCCCGGGTCCACCTGGACCAGGTCATCCTGCGTGGTGAGCAGCGGCTTGTGACGGTCGCGGTGGAACTGGTCCTGGTGGACCGTCGACTGCGCCCGAGCCGCCTGCCGGCGGAACTCAAGGGCGCACTTGGGCCCCCGGTGCCACATGATGAGTGTTGAACGCAAAGGTTGCATTCCGCCGGAGAGTTCCGCTTGACACCACATTGCGCCTATGGTGCAGGTGCAGCCGGAAGAAGCCGGCCGGGTTCATCACCTTAGCTGAGGTTTCTTATCCCGATAGTCTTTTGGCGACCTCGTTCCATCGCCACCGTCTCCGCTCCGGACCGTCGAGAATCATGGATCCCAACCTCGTCACCGCCGCCCCGCTTGCGACGCCTGAAGGCGCGATGTCGATCTGGTCGCTGGTCATGCAGGCCGACCTGGTGGTCAAGGCGGTCATGTTGATCCTGGCACTGGCATCCTTGTGGTGCTGGGCAGTCATCTTCGAGAAGGCTTGGCGGCTGGCGTCGCTCAAGCGGCGCACCGCCGGCTTCGAGCGGGCGTTCTGGTCGGGCGCGCCGCTGGAGGAACTGTACCGACGGCTGGCGAAGCGCCCGGACCATCCGATGGCCATGATGTTCGCTACGGCGATGGAGGAATGGCGGGAAGCGCCCGCAGCTGCTTCCCGTGATGGAGGTGTCCATCTGCTGGACCGGATCGGCCGGGTCATGCGCCTCGCGATGGACCGCGAACTCGTGACGCTGGAACGCAGCGTTCCCTCCCTGGCGACAATCGGCTCGGTGGCACCGTTTCTGGGCCTGTTCGGCACCGTCTGGGGCATTATGAACAGCTTCACCGCAATCGCGGTCTCCAAGAATACCACGCTGACCGTGGTGGCGCCCGGAATTGCCGAAGCTCTATTCGCAACGGCAGTAGGCCTCGCCGCAGCTATTCCGGCGGTCGTCGCCTACAACAAGCTCTCGGGCGAGATCGACCGCTATGCAGAGCGGCTGGAGAGCTTCGGCGAGGAGTTCCAGGTCGTGCTCGCACGCGAGATCGAAGCGAGCAGGGCAGCCTGACGATGGCAGGAGGCGCCAGAGCCGAAAGTGGCAGGAGCAGGAGTGGGCGGCGACGACGTCGGCAGATGTCCGAGCCGAACGTGACGCCGCTCGTCGATGTCATGCTCGTCCTGCTGATCGTCTTCATGGTGGCGGCACCCTTGCTGACGGCCGGCGTAGCGGTCGATCTGCCGCAGACATCGAGCTCGCCACTGCCCGGTCAGGACGAGCCGCTGTCGGTGACCGTCGCCAAGGACGGCAAGGTGTACCTGCAAGAGAGTGAAATTGCCGTCGACCAGTTGGGCCCGCGCCTGCAGGCGGTCACCCAGCGCAACCGGGAAGCGCGCATCTTCGTGCGCGGCGACCAGACCGTGAACTATGGTCAGGTGATGGCCGTGATGGGTGCCATCCACGCGGCCGGCTTCACGAAGGTGGCTTTGCTCACCCAGACACCCGATGGTGCGGGCGGTGCGCCTTCCGAGGCCAGCGGCTCATGAGCGCCCAGCGCTACGTCAGGTAGCTTCACGTGCGCAAGTACCTGCTCGCTTCCGCCGGTTTCCACGCCCTGCTGGCCGGGCTCCTCTGGTTCGGCCTGCCCGACTTCGGCCAGCCTCTGCCGGAGGAAGGCGGTCTCACGGTCGATCTCGTGACCGAAATGCCAGACGAGCCAGCGCGGCCACAGGCCGCTGCACAGGCGCCGATTCCCGAGCGCAAGGCCGCGTCGCGTAAGGTTCAGGCGACGCCGGAGAAGCCGAAGGAGGTGCCGAAAGCGCCTTCGCCCCCACCCCCACCGCCGCCTCCTCCGCCCCAGGAGCCTGCCCCAGCTTCGCCACCACCGCCACCACCACCTCCTCCGCTGGCACCCGCGCCGCTTCCGAAGCCGGAGCCCACGCCTGCGCCAGAGCCGAAGTCGGCGCCTCCTCCTCCGCCTCCGCCGCCACCAGCGCCGCCAGCTGCGCCGCCGGCACCAACACCGCCACCGGCCAAGCCGACGCCACCGAAGCCGAAGCCGGAACCGGCCAAGAAGGAAACACCGAAGCCACCGCAAGCCGAGGATGATTTCGACGCGTTGCTGAAGAGCGTCGAGAACATCGACCGCCGTTTGAGCGCTCCAGAGAAGCGCGAGGGCAGGGGGCAGGTCGCGGCCAACGAGCCGGCACGTGGCGGTCAGCAGGGGCCAGCGAGCTCACGTCTTGGCTCGGCCGGGCTCGGAAACGCGATCAAGGAGCAGATCCAGCCCTGCTGGACACTGCCTCAAGGTGCCCAGGGGTTGGCCGGGCTCGTGGTGCCGATCAACATCCGTCTGGGTCCCGACGGCACCGTGCGAAGTGCGCAGCCGGTTGAGGCCATGCGCATGCAGACCGACCCTGTCTACCGTGCCGTCGCCGAGGCCGCGGTGCGGGCAACCTACCAGTGTTCGCCACTCAAGCTGACACCTTATGATTATCAGGATTGGCGCAACCTCACCCTGAACTTCCGTCCTGATCAGATGTGATGTCGTCGACCGGCAGGGAGCCATGCCTCATGGATGAAGTCATCGGTGCCGGAGGAGATGCCGGTGAACAGCTGGATGTGCGGCCCCTGGTCGGCCGGCGCGGCTTCCTGTCCGGCTCGGCAGCGGCCCTGGCGACCTGCCTGGCCAACCCGGCGATGGCGCAGCTCACGGTCGATATCACCGGAGGTGTAACTCAGCCCATTCCGGTCGCCGTCAGCCCCTTCGCGTCGGCGGGCAGTCAGGCCAGCCAGCTATCGAACCAGATGGCGGAAGTCGTCGCTGCCGACCTGCAGAATTCCGGCTTGTTCGAGATCATCGACCGTCGCGCCTATATCCAGAGCCCTGAAGAGCTGCGTGGCGTACCGAGGTTCGCCGACTGGCGGCAGATCAATGCCCAGGCTCTGGTGACGGGCGTGGTCACGCAAACAGCTTCCGGGCTGTCAGTCGAGTACCGCCTGTGGGACGTACTGGCCGGAACGCAAATGCACGGCATGCAGCTCGGCGGACCAGCAAACATCTGGCGACGCTTCTCGCACAAGATCGCGGATCAGGTGTACGAGCGGATCACGGGCGAGAAAGGCTACTTCGATACCAAGATTGTCTATGTCAGCGAGACCGGTCCCAAGACAAAGCGGACCTATCGGCTCGCCGTAATGGACCAGGATGGCGCCAATCATCGATTCATCACCGATGGCGGCAACGAGGTCCTCGGCCCCCGCTTCTCTCGCGATGTCCGGCGGGTCGCCTATCTCAGTTACAAGGGGTTACGGCCGAGGGTCTACATACGCGACATCGATGGTGGACGGGAGCAGGTCCTGCTCGACACGGCAGGCATGAACTTCGCTCCTCGCTTCTCGCCAGATGGCCGCACCGCGCTCGTCACCGTCAGCGACGACGGCAACTTCAATATCTTCGCCGTCAACCTGCAGACCCGAGCACGCCGAGCCGTGACCACCGGAACCGGGATCTCGACCTCCCCGTCCTTCTCACCCGACGGGTCACGGATCGTGTTCAACAGCGATCGGTCCGGACGGCCGCACCTCTTCGTCACCGGCATCGGTGGCGGCACGGCAGAGCGCATCTCCTACGGCGACGGGCAGTATGGCAGCCCGGCCTGGTCTCCGCGGGGCGACCTGATCACGTTCGTGAATATCAAGCAGCGCTACTTCCACATCGGCGTGATGCGTCCGGACGGGAGCGACGAGCGCCTGATCACGCGCAGCTTTCAGGATGAAGCACCTAGCTGGGCGCCCAATGGGCGGGTCATCCTGTTCCAGCGTACTGAACCGGGTGGCACAGCCAAGCGGCTCTATGCCATTGACGTCTCAGGCTACAACGAACGTCCGATCCCGACCCCCCTGGATGCTTCGGACCCCGACTGGTCGCCCTTGCTTCCATAAATCCCTATTGTATAAGTAACGACATGGCTGCACTCATGCCATGTCGTTCGCAGTACTTCCGGTTAGTTGAAAACCTTCACGGGGCGAAGTCGCTCCTGGGAATGATCGATGAAGCTTGCACTGTTCCCTATCGCGGCAACTGCCCTTCTGCTGGCTGCTTGCAGCTCCGCACCGACCGAAACAGCGGCCACTTCGGGTGACCTGACTACGACCGAGACGTCGGGGCTGTCTGCGACTGCCACGCCCGGCACCCAGGCCGACCTCGAACAGAACGTCGGCGATCGTGTGCTGTTCGGTTTCGACAGCACGGTTCTGGACGAGGAGGCACGCTCGATCCTGCAGCGCCAAGCCGCGTGGTTCCAGCAGTTCGGCACGGTGGCTGCGACGATCGAAGGTCATACCGACGAGCGCGGTACACGGGAGTACAACCTGGCCCTGGGCGAGCGCCGTGCCACGGCTGCGGCCCGGTACCTCGAGAGCCTCGGCGTATCCGGGAGCCGCCTGACCACAATTTCTTATGGCAAGGATCGTCCTGCCGATCCTGGCAGCGACGAGACCGCCTGGGCCCAGAACCGTCGGGCCGTGACGGTCGTTAACGCCACCAACTGAACGGCTGCCCAGGAACGGAAGATCGAGCTATCCTGCCCCGGGCTCCTTTGAGCCGAGCAGTTGGTACGAGGTAGGATGTACGCGCTTTCATTCAGGCTCGCCTTCTTGCTGTCTTTCGTGGCCATGGCCATCGCGCTCCCGGCTTTGGCCCAGTCCGTGAATCCACGACAGGTCGCGGATCTGGAGGCCAGGATTCTGGCTCTCGAAGAGCAGATTCGTGATCTGATTGGACGGGTCGAGGAGGCAGAGTTCCGGTCCGCTGAAACCAGTCAGCGGCTGGAGCGCCTGCTGGCGGATGTGGATGCTCGGCTCCAGGGTGTCGAGCCAGGACCGGCGGATGCCGCGCCCGAGTCCGCCAGCGAAACGTTGGCGCGGTCCTCTGCCGATCCGGGTTTCACTGGCAGTACCGCTGCCGCCGGAACGGTCCGGCGGGGAGCGGATCCTGGCGTGTTGGGCACCATCTCGCGTGATGCGCTGCTGGGCCTGCCAGAGCCGCCTCCCGAGCCACCGCCGGCCGATGTCGCAGGGTCACCCCGCGAGCGCTTCGATGCGGGGATGGCGCGGCTGAAAGCGGGCGACTGGTCGGGCGCGGAAGCCGCCTTCGCCTCGGTCGTGGCCAGTGCGCCGGACGATCCGGTAGCGCCGAATGCTGCCTATTGGCAGGCGGAGACCTACTATGCACGCAAGGAGTGGCCTCAGGCGGCGGCGAGCTTCGCCCGCAACGTGCGCACCTATGGCGCCGAGGCGGCGCGCTCGCCGGACAACGTGCTGAAGCTGGGGATGGCCCTGTCGCGAATGGGTGATCGGGACAAGGCCTGCGCCGCCTTTTCCGAATTCGATCGACGCTACACCAACGCCACGGCAGCGCTGAAACAGATGGCTTCGCGGGAAAAGGTCAACGCTGGTTGCGTCTCCTGATCCTTCACCGGTGACGACGGCGGAGTTCGCCGCCGCGATGACGACGTTTGCGCCGTTCGAGCAGTCTCCGAGGCTGGCGGTCGCTGTTTCCGGCGGTGCGGACAGCATGTGCCTTGCGGTGCTGACGCAAGACTGGGCCCGGGAACGCGATGGCGAAGCTCATTGCTTCGTCGTCGACCATGGCCTGCGGGACGGGTCTGGGCTTGAGGCGGAAAGAGTGGCCAAGGCGCTCGTCTGCCTCGGAATGCCTGTCGCCGTGCTCCGCTGGGACCATCCGCCTCTCGACCATGCGCTCCAGCAGAAGGCACGGGACGCCCGGTACGCATTGCTCGACGCGGCTGTTTCTGCCTGGCCGGCTCTGCATCTCCTGATGGCCCATCACGCCGACGATCAGATGGAGACCGTCGCCATGCGGACAGCCAGGGGCAGTGGTGCCGTCGGACTGAGCGGCATGCCGGCGGTGACCGAACGGGCACGCATCCGCGTGATCCGGCCGTTCCTGGGCCTGCCGAAGGCGCGACTTCTAAGGACGCTGCAGGTCAGGGGCGTGCGCTGGGTCGAGGATCCGAGCAATCACGATCGCCGCTTCATGCGCACGAGGCTGCGGGCGGAGCGGCCTTCCTGTGGACCCTTCTCCGGAGATCCCTCGGCTCGTCTGAGACTGGATGCGGCTACGGCTAAGTTTCTCGGCGACCATGCCACGCTCTCGCCTTTCCGCCGGGTGCGGCTCGACCGGGCGGCGTTCCGATCGCTGCCTGCCGAGGTCGGCCACCATACCCTGGCTAGGCTTCTGGCCAGCCTGAGCGATCGCTTCTACTCTCCGCCACCTGCTGCCTTGACACGCCTGCAGTCGGCCGCCGTCGGTGACCGGATCAATGCGGCGACTCTCGGCGGCTGCATTGTCCGCCTTGGACAGCGGTGGATCCGCATCCGCCCGGAGCACGACCTTGCCGTTCCATGGAGGCCACCGGTCGCAGCGGCGCCGGCGCCGTTCGGTGCCTCAACATCTAGGGGCGTCGATCTTGCTTCGCTCGTCAGGTAACTTATGTTCAACCTAATTGCGGGATACTTCTGCGCGCTTGGGTCAGGCGTATCGGACCGCACCGGACGAGGCACGGCTACGTGAACAATTTCAGCAAGAATCTAGCGCTTTGGGTCATCATTGGCCTGTTGCTGATCGCGCTGTTCAACCTCTTCCAAAGCCCCACCACCCGTGGGACCAGCTCGAATCTGGCGTTTTCGGACTTCCTGTCCGAGGTCGAGGGTGGTCGGGTCGCGGAAGTGACGATCCAGGGCGAACAGATCACCGGCCGCACGAGCAGCGGCACGTCGTTTCAAACCTACACGCCGAACGACCCAAGCCTCGTCGACCGGCTCACGGAACATGGCGTGCGCATCACCGCCATGCCGGTGGACGACAACGTCCCGTCACTGCTCGGCGTGCTCGTCTCCTGGTTCCCGATGCTGCTGCTTATTGGCGTCTGGGTATTCTTCATGCGCCAGATGCAGTCGGGCGGCGGCAAGGCGATGGGCTTCGGCAAGTCCCGCGCCCGCATGCTCACCGAGAAGCATGGCCGTGTCACCTTCCAGGACGTGGCCGGCATCGACGAGGCGAAGGAGGAACTTCAGGAGATCGTCGAATTCCTCAAGAACCCACAGAAGTTCACGTCGGTCGGTGGCCGCATCCCGAAGGGCTGCCTGCTCGTCGGGCCTCCCGGCACCGGCAAGACGCTGTTGGCACGCGCCATCGCCGGTGAGGCCAACGTTCCGTTCTTCACCATCTCCGGCTCTGACTTCGTCGAGATGTTCGTGGGTGTCGGTGCTTCGCGTGTTCGCGACATGTTCGAGCAGGCGAAGAAGCACGCACCCTGCATCGTGTTCATCGACGAAATCGATGCGGTCGGTCGCCATCGCGGTGCCGGCTTGGGCGGTGGTAACGACGAGCGCGAGCAGACCCTCAACCAGTTGCTGGTCGAGATGGACGGCTTCGAGGGCAATGACGGGGTGATCCTGATCGCGGCCACCAACCGGCCCGACGTGCTTGATCCGGCGCTCCTGCGTCCTGGTCGCTTCGACCGGCAGATCGTGGTGCCGAACCCGGATGTGGTGGGCCGCGAGAAGATCCTGAACGTCCACATCAAGAAGGTGCGCACGGCGCCAGATATCGACGCGCGCACGATCGCTCGTGGTACGCCCGGCTTCTCCGGCGCCGACCTTGCGAATCTCGTCAACGAGGCCGCACTGTTGGCGGCGCGCGTCGGCAAGCGCCTGGTCACGATGACCGAGTTCGAGCAGGCCAAGGACAAGGTCATGATGGGGGCGGAGCGCCGTTCCCTGGTCATGAGCGAGGACGAGAAGAAGCTCACTGCCTATCATGAGGCCGGCCACGCCGTCGTCGGCTTCTTCTCGCCGGCTTCCGACCCTATCCACAAGGCGACGATCATTCCGCGCGGTCGTGCCCTGGGCATGGTCATCCGGCTGCCGGAGGGAGACAGGCTGTCGGTCAGCCGTGAGAAGCTCGAGGCTGACATCGCGGTGGCGATGGGCGGCCGTGTCGCGGAGGAATTGATCTTCGGTCATGACAAGGTGACCGCCGGTGCCTCCTCCGACATCGAGCAGGCCACCAAAATCGCCCGGCACATGGTCACCCAGTGGGGCATGAGCGAGAAGCTCGGGCCGGTCGGCTATGCCGAGAACCAGCAGGAGGTCTTCCTGGGGCACCAGTTGCACCAGACCAAGAGCATCTCTGAGGCGACCGCGCAGGCGATCGACAGCGAGATCCGTGTGCTGGTGGACCGTGGCTACCAGCGCGCTCGGACCATGCTGACCGAGAGGATAGACCGGTTGCATTCCTTCGCGCAGGCGTTGCTGGAGTACGAGACCCTGACCGGGGACGAAATCGCCGCTGTCATGCGTGGCGAGCCGATGCCGCCGCCCAAGCGTTGGGGCGACGACACGCCACCCTCGTCGGCACCGACCAATTCTGGTGGTGGTCGTCGTTCGTCCGTGCCGACCACGCGTCCGGCAGACCCGCCGGGCACGGTGGAGCCTTCGCCCGGTCCGGCGTGAACCAGTACGCAACCGCCGTCCGGGCTGGCCGGTACAACTGAAGAGAAGGGAAGGGGAGCCGGCAGCGGCTCCCCTTTTTGTCCATGCAGCCATCCAAGCTCTATCTGGAACCATTGGGTCTTCTCACGGGAGCAACGGCGGCGGATGCCGTACGCGCCGGCGTGGGGCTGCCTTTCGGCGCCGATCGGGCGTTCACGGCTGCTCGCGTGTTCCGTCGCGACGGTGAGAGGCTGACGGAGGAACTCTTCACAGCCGCGACACTGCGCCACCCGACCGAGCCGCAGCTTCTGGGTGCGCTGGAGGCACTGGCCCGACCGGTAGGACAGTTCCGAATCATGGGCGTGGTCAATGTCACGCCCGATAGCTTTTCCGATGGTGGCAAATGGCTCGATCCAGATGCCGCTGTCCGGCATGGCCTGAGCCTTGCTGCCGCTGGAGCCGATATCCTGGATGTCGGTGGTGAGAGCACCCGTCCCGGGGCCGATCCTGTGTCTCCGGACGAAGAGGTCGGCCGGATCGTCGACGTGGTCCGTTCGCTGTCGGTGGCTGGCCATATCGTCTCCGTCGATACCCGCCATGCCAAGACCATGAAGGCGGCGCTGGACGCCGGGGCGACGATCGTGAACGACGTGACGGCGCTGCGTCATGACCCATTAGCTCTTGCTCTGGTGGCGGAAGCCGGCTGCGAAGTCATCTTGATGCATAGCCAGGGCGAGCCCCGCACGATGCAGGTTGATCCGCACTATGACCGAGCCTGTCTGGACGTCTTCGATCATCTGGAGGAGCGGGTGCTGGCTTGCGAGCTTGCAGGCATCAAGAGGGAGCGAATCACGCTCGATCCAGGACTCGGATTCGCCAAGCGGGCTGTCCACAGCCTGGACGTTCTGCAGCATCTTTCTCTGTTTCGCACACTCGGCTGCCCGGTTCTCATCGGCGCTTCCCGCAAGAGCATGATTGCCCATGTGGTAGGTGACGACGCCCTGCGGCCCGACGCCCGACTTCCTGGATCGCTTGCGGCAGCGCTGGGCGGTCTGGCACGGGGTGCTAGTGTCGTACGGGTGCACGATGTGACCGAGACCAGGCAGGCCCTGATGGTGGCGCGCGCCATCGACCGGGCACCTTAGCCGATCGGCTTCGCCGGGTCGTGTGCGTGATCCTTCAAAAAGCCGAATTTCCAATGGCGGCGGACGGTCATGGTTCAGCCAGCCCGCTGCCGCCAGGTTGGGCCGAGTCGTCAATCGTCATTGGGTGACCGCCTATAGCGCCAACGGCAACGAACTGATGGCGCTAGGCAGTCTTTCCGGCCCGCAAGGAGGCGGACCCGCGTGTGCCTCTGTCCGGATGAGGGGCCTTGGCTATGCTGCAGGCGAGCCCAGATACTGGCTGCAGCGGATCCTTCGCAACCGACCTCCGCTGGACCGAGGCCAGCGTTCCTGTACCGGCTTTATCCAATGGCACGGGAGTTGCTGCTAGGCTGACCCATGGTCGGTCGATCTCGTATGGGCGATAGTTCGCTTCGATGTGTGGCACCGATCCGCCTAGCCCAGCTGATGCGAATCACCGGACCTATTCGCGCTTCGCAAGCATAGCCGGCCAGCCCGGCTGTGCAAGCAACCGGCGCCTTGCACCCCTTGATGGTTGATCCCGCGGTGGTGGTACAGTTGATTGCCATGCGGCGAGGGATGCGCGATGGGCCAGGTTCTTCCCGGCAGCGCCCGCACGACAAAGGCGGTCCATCGCGCGATCCAGAAATGGCGCATGCGGCAGGCCACTGCCGACGCGCGCACAGGCTCAAAGAAAGTCCGGCCCACCGTACTGACGTCACAGGGAGAGGCGATCATCGTCGAAGTTCGCCGGCACACCCTGCTGCCGCCGGACGACTGCCTCTACACGCTTCAGCCTACCATCCTACGTTCTCACCTGATCACCGCTGCGCCGCTGCTTGGTACGGCCTGTCGGCTCTGCCGGCATCCCTTGGAAGTTGGCGGTGAGCCTGCTCGTCCCTCGGGCCTTGTGCCGGTCCCGGAGGTTGGGTCCCGCCGCGGTATCCGCCGCCCCGTCGGGGCCTGCTGGCCGTGACCACGGTGTGGCTGGATCGATCGCCTGCTGCGATCGCCGCCGATGGCTCCTGCGCTCGATGGCTGAACGGTCGCCAGGGCACCGGTACGGCTGGGTAGTCTGATGACAGGGATGGTCGGAAGGGGGGCTGATGCAGCCGGCTTGGTGGCCAAGGGCAACTGGGGCTTGCATCTGGCCAACTTCCTGCACGCCCAGAGCGTGCGCGTCAGCGTCGTCGCCGCGTCTCGCATGCCAAGCCCATGGTGTCGGCGAATTGGCCCGGAACAAGACCGACCAGCTTCCTACCTCGGCTGGCCGGAGACCCCGAACAACGCGGCCCTGTTCGCCCGCTTCTGCCGGATGCAGACGCCAGCATCCCGGCGACCGCCGGCAACTCCAAGGCTGCTGGTCGTGGGCGCAAGCCGTCATCCGCCCACCAAAGGCGTTCCACCCCGGAGCAGCCGACCCGCCACCCGCTTGACCGGCAATACCGTGTCTCCGAGGGAGCGGGCTGAAGCTATGCACTCAGCCGGCATCTGGAGGCGCATCCTGGGTGGCCTGCGAGCCCTGTCAGCTGTGCTGACAGCCCTCCGGGGGATCGGGCTTAGAGCGCATAACAGAACCTGGTGGGCATGGGAGCAAGCTGCGCTGAAATGGCCGGATGAAAGACCCTCTGGTTTCCGACGAGCTATGGCGGTTGGTCGAGCCGCTCCTCCCCGCGCGTGGGCCGCGGCCAAGAGGTGGCCGTCCGCCTGTTGATGATCGCAGAGCGCTGGAAGGCATCGTGTTCGTGCTGCGCACCGGCCTTGGCCCGTCGGCGTCTTGCTGACGCCGACCACGCTGTGGATGGAGAGATGGCCTACTGGTCATCTCTGGGCCTATCTGCCCAAGGAGATGGGTTGCGGGTCGGGTATGACCTGCTGGCGCAGGCTGCGCGACTGGCAAGCGGCTGGGGTATGGGCGCGGCTGCACCGCGTAC
>JAESGR010000662.1_pt1 | contig 18131 bp, 23 predicted proteins | sample 9269771 | NCBI WGS metagenome assembly JAESGR01 (sample SAMN15739572, study PRJNA653492) | algae metagenome | isolation source: Chroococcus sp. CMT-3BRIN-NPC107 and co-occurring heterotrophs from well... | place: USA: Clark Mountains Wilderness, California | collected 2010-04-18 | reverse complement strand
GTATCGAAGGCGCTTCGCTCGAGCAGTTGCGGCTGCAAGTAGCTGATCTGCGCCAGCAGTCGCTGGAGCTCAAACGCGAGAACGGCCAGTTGCTGACCCGTTTTGCGCTAGAAGAACAACAAGCCAACGAAGTCGTGCAACGCGTCGGCGCGCTCGAGGTCAGCTTGCCACGGCTTCTCGAGGGTTTGCCGGAGGGCCCGGCCGTTGACCGCTCGACGATCACCTCCTCCATCGGGCAGGATCAGGCGCTGGTTTATGAAACCGAGGGTGGATCCGTTGCCATCCGCCAGCGGCCAATGCTCGAAGCGCAGCAGCCGGTTCAACAACCTTTGCCCGTCGCGCCACCCAACCAAGTTGCAGCCCTGACACCAGCCGAGCCCATGGGGTTCGGCGTGGCTCTCGGCACGCCGGTCGCGCCCGAGCAGGCCGAAAGTACATGGCGCGATTTGTCCATGAAGCTTGGGCCGCTTCTGTTCGGCCTCAGCCCGCGGCTGGCCGATGAAGCCGACAGCGCAAACAAGCGGATCATGGTTGGGCCGCTCAATCAATTGTCCGAAGCGACAGCGCTGTGCGGCAGGCTGGAGCGTGTGTCCATCTCGTGCATGCCCATGCCGTTTACCGGCACACCTCTCGAAACACCCCCTGCGGCGCAATAGCGGTTGACAGCGGAGGCTGGCTGGCTATGTTCCGCCGCGACGCTCCAGGCGTCGGCTTTGGTTACGTGCCGGTAGCTCAGTGGTAGAGCATTCGACTTTTAATCGAATGGTCGAGGGTTCGACCCCCTCCCGGCATACCACTTTTCTTTATTAAAAGCAGCGACTTAGCCTTCCGAACCAATCGATTATGTCAACGGATTTCAGGCTGGGGTTCGTGTGGGGTTCTTTGGCGGGTAGCATAGAAAAGCCGGGCCGTTTCCCGCCCGGCTGCCAGGGTCAGTCTTTGCTTTCCACTACTCAGCCTTAGGCCGATCCATCTCGCGCATGAAAGCGATCTCTGCCTGAGCGGCTATCTGCCTTGAAGTCTCTGGGTCCAAGAATAGCGCAGCAGCATCATGCACAACCTGTGCAACGGCGCCCGCTTCATCTACTGCGTCACGTCCACCTGATTTGCCGCAACACTCGCACACTGCCATCTTGTGAAGGCTAGCGCGCCGCTGGCCTGCAAAGGACGCAAAAGTTCTCAGCATCTTGGTAAGGTCGCTGTTTTCCATAGGACCCGCCCTCTACCCGATAGCCCGATCTAGCTGCCCTGCTACGGTGCGCAGATGAAAAAGAAGATCGGCTAAGTCGCCCTCCACCTCTTCGCCCGCAGCCGCCTTATCTGCGATTTTCTCGGCCGCGAGGCATGAGAGATTTACTGAACTGATCGCAACAAAGATATCGGCGCGTTCGATTATCTTGGTGTTCGTTTCCATATTGATATGCCCCAGGGCCATGATTGGCCACAAAGCAAATGATGACAGAAAACTCAATACAGCGGGTATTGACGTGCAGCCTATTGCAACTTTCTGCGATACTTGCTGTATCAACTCCATCGCACCTGTAGACACCCGACTTAGAATCGTGTCTGAGTACCGATAGAAGCTAAACGCAGCCCTAGTTGGACCCTCAGCCACCCTTGAGGATAATCCAGTGGCCAAGCCTCTTTAGCCAATCGAGACGCCACCATCCCGGCGTCGACCGTGCCAACACCCGCGCATGGTACTGATTACTGATTTCACCCAGCTGCAGTCTGAGCCCGCTAACCCAGCGTGTGTACACCGCCTTTGCAGGGACATTTCGATGTCAAAGCGCAAACGGCAAAAGCTAGACCTCGCGAACCTTGCTGTCATTTTGACGGCAATCGCGAAAATCCTGACCATCTGGTTAGGGTAACAAGACTCAGTGTTCCGGTTACCTTCAGGCCGGGACACTGAGCATCGTTGGTTCAATGTAGAGGCCCCGCGCGTGAAGCCTTAGACTCTTGGTAGGCGATGTGCTTCTCGAACCATGAAACTTCTTCGGGCTGGCTGGCTCGATGCACCGCCATTGCAGCGGCTACGGCGCCGTCGATTGATTTCCAATCTGACGACTTTCTCAGCATCTTGGGCTGGCCAAGCCGGGAGTTTTCAACCTCCGCATTTGAAAAGCAGAAGCGGAGCACCGGATGGCCGGCGTGTATGAACTTGCGATCGATGATGGCTCGCTCAAGCTCGGCTAGCGCCGCCATCATCAGCTTTGGGGTCTGAGGATAATCAATGACCGGTTGTCCTTTCTCCTCAGCCGAGTTCATGACTTGCTCGGCGAGTGCCCGGTCAAAGGCAATCTCTTGCACATTGAAAGTGTCGACAAGATCATCGAGCATCTGCTCGACGGCAGCAAAGGAGACAACGCGCCCACTGGTATCGATGAAGCGCCTGTCCTTCCATTCTGAGAATGGCGCGGATGTCTTGGCCTCGCGCTCGGCTAGGTTTTCTTCTGGTGCGAAAAACCAGGACCACACCCTGTAGAGGTCGCCGTCGCGCCAGCAGGCAACAATGCAAGACAGGTCGCGACTGCGGCTGAGATCGACTGCTAGGTGACAGGGAACGGCATTCTCAGCCATGTCGCTCAGCCATGCCGGCTCGCCGTTCTGTGCGACGGCCGCGACATCGTCGGCAAGCGCGCCCTCGTCGTAAACCGACATCGCCACGAATGGAGTAGTTGCTCCGTCAGGCCAGAAACCTAGATTGAGTTGCATAAACTCTAAGAGTTCGGCAGGCTTCTCTCGGGCCTCAGCGGCGGCAATTCGCATCTCTTGCAGGTCTGGCCACCCTTCCGCCAAGCCGGGGTTCACAGCATGCCAAAGCGCCTCGTCAAAGGGATGGGCTCCGGGATCGTCGGGCGTGAATAGTATCGGCAAGTACCAAGGCGCGATGATCTCGCCGAGTGCTACCTTGCGAGCATACTGGAACTCTTCCCAGGCCGGGCCGACATGCCCTGAGCCTGAGTTCATAGTAATTATGAAGAGGGAGTTAGGGCGTTTGGGCAGGCCGGTCTTCAGCGACTTTATGAGTTGCCGATCGCGTATGTACTGAAACTCGTCCAGCATTACAGCCGCCGGTGTCGAGCCTGATGACGTAAGGTCGCCGGCTGACGAAACAATCTTCAGCTTGGACTCATCAGCAATGTGCTCGATGTACTCACCCCGGAGATTGACTTTTCCTTCAGTGCCGGGCGTCGACTGCACAATGCCGATCGCCTCCTCGAAGCCAAAACGGGATTGATCTTTAGAGCCCGAGCCAAGGACCACCTGTCCGCGCACTACTCGTTCGGGCCCGATGGAATGGAGCAGCCCTAACCCTGCACAAACAACTGTGGTCTTCCGGGATCCGCGGGGAGCCATCATCGTGACGCGCTTGGTGATCCGCCGGCCGTCCTCGGTGCAAGGTCCATAGATGCGTTTGATAATGCGGCGCCAGAAGTAAGGCAGCCTTATGTAGCCACCGGGCTCGGTGCTGAGGGGATGTCGTAAATGCTCGATGAAATTGACCGCCCGATCGCCGAAACCAAAAGGATCCTCGATAGGGCTCTCGTCAAATGCCCAAGTGGGCCGAATCGTCATCGGGCTCCTCGAGTGTTGCTTTCTTGAGCATCGGCCGGTTGCGGCTGAGCGGACTTAGTCCGAGGTCATCAGCCAGCCGGGCGATGTTTTCATTGGCCTTAGTCAGCCCTGCCAAGGCAGGGTTTGGCTTACGCTGTGAATCTTTGGCGAGGACGAGAACGCCATACTCCTCGATGCATTTTCGGCATTCCCGCGCCAGCCATAGAGCCCCGATATAAGTCTCGACTAATGTGAGCATAGATGTCGTCAGCAAGCCGCGCCCGATCAGGTCGGCCGTGGTGCTTGCCCAAATCGCCGTCATGCTGACAGGCAGGGTATCAGGCATGGGCGGGGCTTTGCTGAGTCCCCCTTCGATGGCCTTCAGTTCAGGTCTGGCGCTTCTCATGCTGGAACCTCGAGTCCGCCTTGGCGCCAGGTCGCGGAGATTTCCAAGCCCTCGCGGCGGCCGATCTCGGCAATGCCTTCGACATCGTAATTTTGACCATCGAAGCGGATCACGTCTGTGGCCTGAAGGTCATCGAAGTACCTTGTGGTGAAGCGAAGCTCTTTGACGGCGAACTCTTGCCCGGCGCCGATGCGCTCAGCAGCGCGGAGGAATGTCGCCCGGGCGCGAATGGTGTGAACGGAGTTCCATTCGAGAACCGGCGTGTTGAAAATGGGATCGCGACCAATCTCAGTAAGCCGCCAAATTTGGATCACTCTGTCGAACTGTCCAGCGCGCATTAGTGCCACCTTCCCCTAAAATCCATGAGGCGGCGGAATACCTTGCGGTCATCGCTCACATCGCTGATGTCAGTTCCGGCCTTCCATGTGGTCACGGTCCCAAGCGCATTGCCGTCAGCATCCTCGACATCGCGCTCGATGTTGCAAACCAGAGCGCCCTTGACCGCTTCGCCGAGGGCGTCGACCAGGGCAAAAGTGCGATGATGGCAGGCAACCTCGATGCGGCTGTCGAAAGAACCATTTGCGCCGGCGAGGACGTATTCGGCTTCTTCGGCGATGACGCGAACCGTGATATAAGGTGTCAATGCATCCTGCGGAGCGATGACGGGATAAACCGCATTGCTCGCGAGATCGGCGACATCTGGATCCTGGCAAAGCATCTGGATGATTAAGCCTGTTGCGCTCATCCTCCGCCTGCTTTCTTGGCGAGGTAGGCAACGCGCTTGCGAATGGCGGGGCCGATCGCATCCTTAAAACCATTTATTACCTCAGCGTCCTTCGCCTCGAATGCTCGAGTCATGAACCGCGAGCCGGGCGCACTACCGGCATGGCCGAACTCGATCAAGTGAACGGTCGAGGCGGGGCTTCCTTCCTGGCCGCTGCGGACGCCAACCCGGTGCTCTGGCGCATCGGCCGGAGACTTCACTCGCTGAATTGCTAACGCCTTCTTGGTGTCGCCGCTGTCGACAGGAACCGTTGCGCGCATCTCTGCAAGCAGCGGTCGCAACCCTGCACGGCTGGCTTGGTTCAACGGCACAGTTAGGCCGGGCATGATCTGCCTGAACCTGGCGGCCGCGTCTTTTGCGCCTTTGACGCTGGAACGCTTAGCCATTACTGCTACGGTTCCAGTAAAGGCCGCTCCAGAATGTCCAGTCGGCAACGACGCGAGTTGCGGAGCTTGGGAGTGAGGCCGCGCCCGTTCCGACTACGGTGTCCTCGCGGTTGGCATAGCTGGTCGCGGTCATCTCCATGATCGCCAGGCGGATATCGCCAGGCACATCGTCCGGGCTGTCGCCAAATCCACAGACGAAAGTAACCGTCACCGCCTCGGGGTGATCCCGAAGGGTCGACGGCCAGCGCTTGCCGGCGGCCGGGCGGATGCTCGCCAGGTCCGTGTTGAGTCCGAGTGTGATGTAGTCGTCGGGCGGTAGCGTCTTGGGAGATCCATCACCCGCAATGTATTCGACACTCACCACGTTGCTGACCCTAGCAATGGGAAAGCGCAGCGCGGCAGGAAAGTGCGGGAATGAGGCCTGCCAGGTCTGCACAATGAGGCAGCGATTCAAAAGCCCGGTAGGCCCGTCCAGCCGGCTGACCGCTGCTTTGACCAGTTCCTCAATGTACGCGGCGTCTGCTGCGTCCTCCGGCTCACCAGCCTCACTCAAGATGAGATTTAGGTGTTGGTAGACGATGGGCAAATCCACCGGCAGCGCGGCGGGCGCTTCGATCTGAACTAAGGCGGGCCGCGTCATCGCATGCCTCCAACTTTGTAGGGCTTCACTGATAAATTTCCTGACACGGTTGGCTCGCCGGTCAGGGCTCCATTTGGGGAAAGTTGAACGATGTCCCCTTGGCCTTTGCCGGTCATACGGTCGGCAGAATGTGCTGCCCACCATTTCCGCGCCCACTCTGCGCGCTTGGCGTCGCCACCGATACGTGCGAGGCATTCGCCTAGAGGCGTGTCGAGCAGGATCAGTCGAGCACTGAGCTTCGCTTGCCATGCATCGCGTTCGGCTCGGGTTGGCGCTGAAACAATGAAGAATGCGCGCTCATGCTTGGTGTCCGTTGCCAGGCCCTCAAGGATCGCGTTGCGAGCGTCGAGTGCATCAGCAATGCCGAGCCCGAACTGAGTCCGGATATCGTCCAAATCTATGATGAGGTCACGCTCACTTGCGTGGCGTCGGCAGTACGTTGACTTGCCAGCACCAGCAGGCCCGCACACAACCACAACGGGAATACGCGGCTTGGGTAGGAACGGATTGGTGCGAGCTTCAGCAGCCGCGCTGAGTCTGCGCTCCTCAGACTGCTTGCGGCTGGCATGGCAGTGAGTGCATAGCGGTTGCCAGTTCTTGGTGTCCCAAAAGAGCGATGTGTCGCCTTTGTGGGGCCGGATATGGTCGACAACCGATGCTGGACGGCCGCAAGAGCAATTCGGGTTGCGCAGTAGGTAGGTCGCCCGCGCTTTCTGCCAACGGGCATTGTAGCCACGCGTTGAGGCATTCGGGCGCTGTGCATCGGCCTTAGCCTTCCGGCTGTCCTGTGCTGCCTGGCGCTTGGCACATAGCGTTCCCGATGGGAGAACTTTGCCACATCCGCAAGCGCATAGTCGGTTACGGGCGGTCATGCCGCCAGCCCCATGGACAGAGCTGGCGGCATTTGCCCTTGCCGAGCGGGGATGATCAGGCAAGGGGTGTGCTGCCCTGTCCCAGGGTTCAGCACAGCAACGCGGCCCGCTCGCCTCCCAGGGCGGAGACCCAAACGAGTGAGCCGCGAAGTCATGTCAGGCCACCGGCGCGTTGTCGGGATGGCCGAGGATCGCGACGGCTGCGATGGCAGCATTGCCAGCGTTAGCGGCCGGTGTAATGGTCAGGCGTGTAAAACGCTTGTCCCCGATGTAGCCAAGCTTGCGGGTCTCGTTGTCATCATCGAACTGAAACCCGGCGCCTCCCTCAGTACCAATCAGGTACTCGTCCGGGACAGCCGCAAAGCCGCTGCCGGATTCGTCTGAGTGCTCGACAAGGACAGCGAAGCTTGCATCGGCGTCAGCAATAGCACCTGTAGCAATGGCGTATGCGAGAGAATGGAAACCAATCCCATCGATCACCTGGCCGACGAGCGCTGTGTTGTCCGACGCAACTACCGGAGCGATGGCGCGACGGACTGCGAAATTGTTGCTAAGGTCGCGCATCAAACGGCGACCTCATGCAAACGAAACTTGTTCTTGATCAGCATCCCGCCACCGGTCCGGCGACGTGCATAAATGCGGATCTGGCCTTTGCTGGCTCGAGTGTAGGGATCGCGCAGCAGTGTCAGGCCAACGCGGTCAACAATGCGGTAACCACTGAAGTCGCCAAAAACGATCGGGAATGTGCCGGCGCCAACATTTGGCAGGTCGGGAAACTCAACTACGGGACGACCCAAGATAGTCGGCGGGTTGCCAGCGCTTAGAGCCTCCTGCCAAAGGTACGAACCCTCGCTCGTCTTGAGCTTACGTACCTTGCCCATTGTGTCGCGGTTCATTCCCCAGATGGCCATCCCCGCGTATGGCGATGGGAGAGCGTGATACAGGTCGATAATGCCATCGGCAGTTAGCGCGGTAGCCGCGCCTGTCTTGACCTTCGTGATGTCCTCGGTGAGGAAGCCCTTCGGCCGCTTGAAGCCGTCACCGCTTATGAATGCTTCGTTCTCGAGGCGGGCGAACTCGACACCGAACTCGGACGCGATCTCACCTTCAATGTTGACGGCAGCATCTTCGATCAACTTGACGCTGACATCGATCCACGCGGCAGCTTCATGAGCAGGAATAGAAACCTGGCCATAGTCCATGTCAGTTTCGGTGCGCTCCTCGGTCTCTTCTACCCAATGTGCAGTGGGCCGGCCGTTGAGCCGTGGCATCGTAACGCCACCCGTCGAGATGGTCGTTACCGTTGCGAACTGGCGTACGGGGGACAACTGAACAATGTCTTTGATGATCTGTGCTTCGAAGCTATCGGGCGCTAAGTAGCCACCACCCGTGTCAGGAGACACAGCCAGGTTGTTGCGATGCTCGTCGCCCATGGCGTCGTGACCGTGCCGGAGATAAGCCATGATTGCCTTGTCGGCGGGGCTGGTATGGCTAAGGCGGGGCCGTTGGCCTGCCAGTTCCATCGCGTCGAGACGTTCTTGAAGCTTTGTCACTTCGCCATTGGCAATGTCGAGTGCTGCTTGGTGCTGTTCGCCTAGGTAGTTCAGTGCTTTTTGAAGTTCGGGGTCCATCATCAATCCTTAGGTTCGATGGGATTATCGGTCGCCCCGGATTGTCCGGCCTGGCGTACCAGTTCATCACCGCCGTCGATGGGCGGGAGATTTAGAGCGGCACGGCGCCACTCGTTGACTGTCATGGTGGAGGTGCCCGTCGCAGTCTTGCCTGCGGCGTACATCTGCACGAGGTTCGGCTTTACGAGCTCGAAAACCTGATGCTCAAGGAACCGGGTGTCATCGCCATTGAGGAGGACTCTGGTGAAGGCGAACTCCACCGACGCCAGCCAAGGCAGAAGGGATTGCAGGAATAGGAGGCCCATCTCGGAACTGTTCGACCAGGTTGCCCGGCCGTACTCTTGAGCGATCACCGGCGGGCAGCGGAGGGCCTTGAGGATTTCAATCTTGACGGCGGCGTGCATGGCGCTGAATTCCATGTCGACACTGCTGAACTGCCGCTGCTGCCAATTGAGCGGGCCTGGCACGAACAAGGTGCCGTCAGAGTCTTCGTCGCGGAGTTGCGCCTTAAAGAAATCTTTCAACTTGTCCCAAAGATCGGGCGCGATGTCAGAGCCGTCTTTCGTGGTGACGACTTGCGTGGGCTTGGCGCCCTTCGCCATGAGCTTGGTGAAGTAGGCTGTCATCGCAATGTCGAGGCCGATTGCGCTACGTGCCAGGTCGACGACACGGCGTGGACTGGCAATAGTGCCGCCTGGCGCTAGAACATCGACCACATCGGTGAATGCGTACCGCTTCTTGCTGCCGTCCTTTTGATTGATTTTGTAGGCAGGAGCAGCGCCGGTTAGCTCCACTTCATACGTGCCCGGCGCAACGTGATGAAGCTCCTTGACTTTGCCGGCGGTTCGAACGGCGACGGCAACGCCACGACCATAGATGATCGCATCTTCGATTAGCTTGGTGCGCAACCCATAGGGTCCGTCCCATGGATTAGCCCGCTTGTTTAAGACGCTGTCGCCAGCATGCTTGCGGTCTCGTTCCCGCTCGCCATCTGATTTCACGGCGAAAACATGCAAGGGCAAGTTTCCGGCGGTTTCGCTGATTGCCCTAATGGCTGCCAAGGCGGTCGGCGACTTTAGCGCCCATTCGGTGCCACCACCAAAGATCGAAGCGGCGCGGGCGTCAGAAACGGAAAACGGGCCGATGGCCTCGGCCTCAGCTTCATTCGCTTGCCACGTCGCTGGATTCCACCACTTCAATTCGATACCTCACACCAGTTGTGAGGCCCGTTCGATCAGCGATTCCTTTCGCTGTCGAAGCGACTAGGTAACGGCGAGCGAATTCACTACTAGAAAAGCAGAAGGGCGGAACTCTGCCCGCCCTTTCTGAGCTAGTTCTGGCCTGCTGCCGTCCGCCGTTCGGAGTCTGCGATCCACGCCAAGATTGTGGACTTGCGCGCGCAGATCATACCGCCTCGACCAAGTCGGAAATGCGGAAAGCGGCCGTCCTTGCAAACCTCTTGGATGAAGCGATTGCTCACACCGAGATAATCAGCGATGGCCTGCGACCCGCGCAGGATGTCAACATTGACGCCCGCATAACTCATTGGTCCTTCTCCTTTGCCCGTTGCGCTTGAAGTTCGGCGATGGTCTGGCCACGCAGCCTCAACATAAGCGCATCGCCAATCTTGGTTGTGATCGTTTTGGTATCGAGACGGCTCAGGGCCTCGGCGGAGTCGCCGCCATCGACGCCGATCTCAAGAAGTCTGCCGATCACGCTCGGCTGGTACTGGTCCAGTGCATCGAGGATTTTGTTATACCAGCCGGCGCCGAACTCACCCTCAAGGGTGACCAGGTCGTCCCAGGTGAATGCGATGGTTGCGGTTTCGGCAAGTTCGGGAAACGGAACTGTGAAGGTCATTTGCGTGCAGCCTTCACGACTTCGGCGGGCGTCTCAGGAATGACACTTGCCATCGCGACAGCTGCCGCTAGCTCCGCTTTGATGTCTTCACCGGCCTCGATGATTAGCCGAGCGCGAATCTCCTGATGGCGTCGAGAGGTTCGAAAGCGCTCGATCGCAAGGGCCTCGAGATGTTCGCTGTAGACCTTGCCATACAAGGTTATGCTCAGGGCATCGTTCAGACGCGAAGCGATCGTGGTGAGTGGCAGCGTGTCGGCGAGTTCGTTGAACGTGGCGCCATCAACCGCGATCTCCGCGACCTTACGGATCGCGTTGAGGTCAAAGCTATCAAGTGCTTGCCTCACTCGGCTTGTGTACTTTTCGCCGAACTCGGCTTCTAGACGTTGCAGTCGGTCAATATTGAAACCAGCTTTTACGTCCGGTCCGAGTTCTGAAAATTCGATCATGTTCTTCTCCATCATGCGACATTCGCCGCTGGTGTGATGCGGGCGCCGATCCGATCCGGCCAGCGGCGAATAACCCGCTGCTCAATGGCGTCTCGCGTGACTGTTGTTGAAAGCGCGGCTATGCCGACACCGTGGAACTTCTCGCCGCCGGGAACGAACTCGAAAGTCAGGCGACGCTGGTTATCGAGGATCATGAGACCGTCGATATCTGGATCGAAGATGGTCATGAGTTCGTCGGGCGACTCGGCGGCTTGTCTGAGTTCTGGACGGCACGCTGTTAGCATCGCGGCGAAGTCGGGGCTCGGCGCTGCTGTAAAGGCCTCAATTTCGGTGAGTGTGTATGCCAGTTCGCCATCCGGAATAGAGGACAGCATGAACGAGTCCGGCCCATCCTTTTCAGGCGACCAGCCAACTACAAGAAACTCGAAAAGAGTAGGCGCGCGCATGAGTTCGAGGTTCTCACGCAAGATCGGGACCATGGCTTGCAAAGGACGATGATCTCGCATCTCATCAATACTGCCGAACATCGCCGCGAAAGTTGGAGCAAGGTGGGCGTACGCGAACTTCGCGCCGCGAACCCCGATCGCAACACCGATGTGCGGAAAAGTGCAAACCTTGGGGCTGGCTTGCACAACTCTTCCTGTCTCATCGTAAATTGCGACGTCTGAATGCAGGACGACTTTGTCTTTCAGACGATAAGCGTTGAGCGCCGTCATGCGACTAACTCCAATTTTGGTTTTTGCTTTTTCGCCTCGTCGACAAGACCGGAGAGGCTTGTCGGCTTGCCGATCACCGGTCCAATGGCCATTCCGATAGGGCCGCCTGCCGCTCCCGCCATCGCGCCGGATAACGCTCCACCAAGACCGCCCATCATTGGGTCCTGTGCCTGATAGCCGATACCCAGGCCACCCAAGCCAGCCGAGGCCAAGCCGCTGATACCGATGGCGCCCTGACCATTGCCGTTGCCATTGCCGCCAAGCAGCGTAGCGAAGCCGTCGAACACGCCAGTCAGTGAACCCTTCTCAGTGCCGTTCGCGGCGCCTTGTTCAATCGCTTGGATGAAGCCTGCTTTCTGGTTGCTATCGCTCCCCATGGATGCCCAAGAGTCGAGGCTGAAAAAGTCCTCGATGTTCTGCGCTCCAATTTGAGCAAAGCCGTCCATGACGCGATCAAGGAACTGATCAAAGCTCTTCACGCCGCCGTCGAATATTCCTGACACTGCTGAACCAAGAGCATCGAGCACGGTGGCGATTTGGGCATTGCGCCGCTCCATTGCTAATGTTGCTGCGTCGGTCGCGCGCCGATCCTCTTGCAGCAAGTAGACGTGCTCTGCGACCTTCTGTCCCGCTTCAGACGTGAGGTCCACCTCAGCTTGGCGAAGAGCTCGATATAGCTCTAACTGGTCGGCATTCAGCCCGAGCTGTTCCCGCTCTTCAACCAGCATCTGGATGACATCACCGAACGCATCGCGCTGGTTGCCGGCCGCCGTACTCGATGCTTTGGTTGACGCGGTGACCTTCTTTGTCTCAACGTCTACTTCCTTGAGGAAGTCAGAGAATCCACCAGCGCCCAGCCCAGGCGCGTCGAGTTGAAGCGGCTCTATAATGATCGGCTTTCGTGACTCGAGCACATCGAGGATCTTTGTCTCCTCTTCAACGATCAGAGCTAGTCGGGCTTTGGCATCCTTGATGCGAGACTCGGAAATCATCGCATTTAGATTGCCGTTCTGCGCCTGCTCACTCTGGATCTGAAGGATCTCGTTTTCGAGGTCCAACCGCTCCATGCCGAGATCGCGCATGCTCTGGTCGAGGCTCTGATTAGTCCTCGCCTCGAAGGCTTGAAATTGCTGGATGAAGTTAAACAACTGCCAGGATGCGTTCGCTATCGCCCCCGACAATCCAGCGCCGACGGTTGCAGAGACCCGTTGGAATGCTTGGTCCAGTTCGGCGGCACGCTCAACAAGATCACGATCGATGACAACGCCAAGGTCGCGCGCCTGCTGTGCGGTGCGAGCAATGCCATCTTCGCCTTGCTGGATCAGTAGAAGGAACCGCTCGCCGGCCGAACCGCCGAAGATTTCGTCGGCAACGCGGATCTGTGCCGCCTGATCAAGTTCGCCGAGCTTCCCGATGATCTCGCCAAAGAGTTGAACCGGGTCGCGGAGCTTGCCAGTGAGTTGATCGGCGCCGTACCCAAGCCGCTTGAAGGCATCGGCGCCAGGCCCGCCCATGGTCTGGATGTATTCATCGGCCCGGTTCTGAAGTTCCTTAAGCCCCTCGCTGAGGACATCAACACCGATCTTGTTTTGCTCGGCGACAAATTTGAGCTGCTGGAACTGCTCGACACCGATACCGGCGATCCGGGCTTGTGTTGCGAGTTCGGCAAGAGCCGAGGCATTGTCCCGTATCCCCGCACCAATGGCGCCTGCTGACAGGCCAGCCAGAGCACCGACAAGACCACCCTTGGCAAAGCTGGCGAGGGCTGTACTGGCCTTGAGGGCGGAGCCGCTAATCGCACTGAATGCCCCTGTGCTGCGTCGTTCCATGATGTCGAGCGAGCGGTCAAATTTGCGCTCCGCATTCAACATCGAGGTACCGGCGACATTGAGTGCTGAACTCAACCCACTGGCATCGGCCTTTAAGGCGACAAAGATTGAGGCAATCTCATTGCTCAAGTCGCTCACTCCTGTTCACGTTTTGTTCTATCCTACGTGAAATGGTGCAAACCCGCCTATAGTTCAAGAATTTGCAGCGACTCGTTGGTCCTTGATGGTAAGTTCTTAGCTAGTTGATAGATGAGCCATTGGAGTTGTAGGCATGCCTGCTCAGACCCCTAGCCTTTTTACCGAACCCTTTGCCATGTTTGCCGCTGAACGCATGCGAATTGCTGAGGCAGCGGTGCTCAAGCTGTCGGAAGAGGATCTGCAATCAGCAACTCTCGGCCAAGCTTTGGCCGAGATAGGCAACTTCAATTTTCAACTTGCCGTACTTCAACCCGACCAGAAGACGGGAACGCGTCGCACTGACCAGAGAAGGTTTTCTGACTACGGTCGGCAGGTCATAGAGAACGTGGATGTGCTGGATATCAGCATTCCTTACTCAGGGTTCCCAAGAAGCTTCTCTCTTGCACCGACGAACGGGCACGACATCCGCGAACGGGCAACGGCACATAGCGGAGCCCCAAGCAGACTTACTGTCACGCTCGACGAAAACGAAGAACTTGAGGCAAAGCTCGCGACCTTCATCTTGCAGGTGCAGGAGAACTTGCAACGATTAGGCGAAGACATCGAAGCCCTGCGCAAACGGCTTGTCATCCATGCTCAGTCGAAAGCCGAGGAGCGTATCAATGAGATCAAGAAGCGAGACGAGAAAAACCGGAGCTACAGTTTCCCTGTGAAGTAACTGGAGCGATCCCCCGAAAAAAATTGTTTCGGAGGTGTGGCAGATGAAGCAGCCGCCACACCCTACGGACCGAACATGTCGAACTGACTAAAGTCGATCTTCTTCACCGGCTGGGTCTCCGGGACTTGTATCTCTGCCCGCTCGCCTGGCCCTAAGAGGATGTAGATATCACTACGGCCTTTCTGCCCGATGCGGATCAAGCCCCGCTCGGCTAAGCTGGCTGCTGCTGCTCGAATGGCCTCCCCCTTCACACCGGGGCTTAGATGCTGTTGTACAAGGCGATGCGTCGCTGTCTTAACCTCCTTGAGCTTGAGCAACACCCTTGCCTCATCATGGCTGAGTTCGACGGGTTCATCCTCGACAGTACTGTGCCTGTCCGAAGATCCTATGGGCTGGTAGACTATCAGCGGTTCTGTGGTGAAACCGTCAAGTGTTGGACCGGGTTTCGTGGTGGAACCAAAACCCATGGTTACTTTAGGTGACTGTTTCGTCTCAGAACCGGCTCGGTTCCGCGTTGGAACCCGCTCGGGTTTCGTGGTGAAACCGTGTTTTGATTTTTGCCACCGCGCAAAGGTCCTCTTTGGTAACTCTGCGGCGTGGCCTGGCCGGTCATCCTTGTGCTCAGTCAGCAGCCATTCGGTTGCTGTGTTCACTCCCTTAACGTTGAATGAGCCCTTGCGAGTGGCCTCTATGAACCCATGCTCGATTAAATCGTCCAACGCCCTCATGGCCGTAGCCTTGCCTATGTGCAACTCGGTGGCCAGTTCCGATAGTGACATCGGGATGGTGCCGTTGTTCGAGCCCGGCCCGGCATAGCGCCGGGCAAGTTCGATGTAGACGCAGCGGGCATTGGTGGAGAGATCTTTCCATGCTGCTGTGTCCAGAATCCATTGGAACAACTGCAAGTATCGGAGCTTGGACTCCTCCTTCTTGCGCTTACTCACTGTTTAGCGCTCCCCGGTCCGGTCAGGAGCAAGCGCGTAAGCTCAATCCGCTCTTCCTTTTCTAAGGCGAGCCCAAAACGGTACTTCTTTGGATCAAGCAATCCGGCAATGGCATCAGACAGCAGTCCGGCGATCTGGTCGGGTGCGAGAGCCTCCAATTGGCATGTGCCGCCTGTCCATGTCTTCGAGCGGCTATCGGTGGCTTTGGCCGGGCTGGTGGGCAAGTTGAAGTCGGCCACCTGAGATTCGGTCAGTGCTACTCGCTGGAACCGAACATCGACGGTTGCCCACGGCCGATCAGCGGCGACGAAAGCGGCGACATCCTCCGATACAGCTTCGAAGATGCTTTCCCCGCTCGGATCATAATCGCCAAGATGCAGGATGACGGCCGGTTTACCATGGGTGCAGATGCGGTCTGCCATAGTCTTCTTGGCCGTCAGAGAGTCGAACCCCGATGAGGAGAACACCGGAATGCAGTAGCGATCAGCAACCCGGTACATCTGCGTCAGCATACCTGCAGCTTCGCACCAAATCTCGATGCGAAGCGGCTGGTCAGCCATTAGGTCACGCCGGTACGTCTCTGCCCGGTCGCGCATCAACTTCATGAAATGATCGGCGTCGTCATAGTAGCTGCTGCCGATGGTTGAAACACCATCGTCGCGGATAGCCTCGAAGGGGATAACCAGCGCGCGGCGAGCATTGGCAAGGTGATGGCAGAGACGTCCATAGGCCGCCTCCGACTTGTCGAAGCCATGAGCGCCGACCAAGCGATAGAAGATTTGGCGCACAGTTAGCGGCCAGTATTTGCGGTACTCGTCCAGCACCTCCTGCACTGTGGTCAGCAATGCCTGGGTCTTCAATTGAGGGGCATAGTTCTGGATGTAACCCCGGTTGCGAGTGGTTTTCAGGCTAGCCGTAAAACTCACTCGCTGCGCACCCCGGACAACTCAGCCAAGCGCCGCTCAGCAGCGGCTAGGGTGTTCTCGGCATCCTTGAAGAGCTTGGGATCGACTGCCCGGCCATGACCTTCCATTGCCGCCTCTTGGCGTTCCTGCAATGCAATGTAGACGAGTTGCATCTCGGTACGGTGTTTAAGAGCTTGGTCGACGTCGAACAGCAGCCGGCGCGCTGCCTCGATGGTTGCGGTCATGGGCAAGTGACCAACGAGTTCTGACTCGACGGCAAAACCATGCGGGCCCGGCGTGGTGATGTGGCCGATCGTGCGGGAGCTGTTCGTAACTGTCTCGACAAAAGTGCGATCCAGCTTCATTGCGCAGGCTCCACACGCTCAGCGGCGCGGCCTGCGACCCAATCCTCAACCTCCTTTTGGATGTAGCCTTTCGACGCTGACCCACGGCGTACCGGAGCAGGGAAGTCGCCTTCCTTGCGTAGGCGCCACATCGTGACGCGGCTCACGCCTGCAATTTCACAGGCTTTCTTTGACGTGATGATGTTCAAAGCATTCTACCTCAATTTGTTTTCGGTAGATCGCAGATAGTCACTTCTGTTTCGAACGGTAAGTTCCAGTATTAAACGATATTACCCCCACCCAATACTGTTCAATACGTAGCGAATTGAATTTGATACGCGCCGTATTGCCGCAATACGATGCGTATCGCCACTTTCATCGAAATCAACAACTTACCGAATTAGAATATTGTTTCATCTTGGCGGTAAATGTTTCGATTAGGCACGGCGCAGTAGTACGACATTGTCAATTTGTCCGCTGGTGACCCGCTCGATGTGCCGCGCCCATTTGTCGAGGGCCGCTTGCTTTTGTGGCTCGTACGATGCGCGATTGTACACGCCAGCCACACCACCCTTGAATCCGGAAATGTGATTGAGGGTGGCCTCAATTATATGGGGCTCAACACCAATCTCTCCCATGCCGGTCGCCACGGTACGGCGAAGGTCATGCGGGGTCCAGGGCTGTTCGAAGAGTTGCAATTCATTCTTCACGGCATGAGCAATGCCGCCCGGGTGGATGGGCTTGCCTACGCGGGAGAACAGCGGCGCGGTCTTGCCTTCTTCGGCGCGGTCTAAGGCTCTACGCACGATGGCAAGGGCGGGGTCGGACAGGTGAACGGCATTTGCCACGCCATTCTTTGCCCTTGCGGCCGGGATGTACCAGACACCAGCATCCGGGTCGATCTCCGCGCGAACCATGCCGCAAACCTCGCCGGAACGCTGACCAGTCAACAGCAGCAGCCGAAGCACGTCTTTGGTTACTTCCAGCAGTGCAGCGGTCTCAAGCCCCTCAAGCATCGTCTTGATTTCGATGGCGTTGAGGAAGCGGTCCTTCTTGCCGGGCTTGCCGGGAGCTTTGACCCCGGCGATCGGATTGACCTCAAGCAGATCCTTTTCGACAGCCCAATTCAGCATCTTTCTCACCATCGACATGATCTTGCGGGCTTGCCCTGCCCTGCCCGCCTCGACCTTGGCGTCGATCACGTCCATCCAATCGCGGCGGCGAGCCATCATCGCCTTCATGTTACCGATGGCCGGATAGACCTCGACATCGAGAATGCGCTGATCCTCTGCCCACGTCCGCTTTTCCCGCTTGGCATACTGCTCGATGAACGCAGCGCCAAGCTCGCGAACCGTCATAGCCTCCCGTCTGATCTTCTTCTTTGAAGCAGGGTCGCCGCCGTTGGAAATGTCGGTAAGGGTCGCCAGCGCCTTCGCCCGGGCCTTCTCCAACCCCACGGCCGGGAATTGGCCGATCGTCACTCGCTGCCGGCTTCCATCGCTTTCCCGGGTATAGACCACCGACCAAGACTTCACGCCCGTAGGTGATACACGGAGTATCAACCCTTTGATGATATCATCCCAAAGATCGGTCCGGGTTTCGACCTTGACGGTCTCAACAAATCTAGCAGTCAGGTTCTTACGCGGCATGCTCGACCATCCGATCTTTTTTCGGTTTCTGCCTACGGGGTTCGCTGGGGGTTCAGAAATGACGGAACTCAGTGAAACACTAACGAATTGTAAACAACCGAAAAGATATTGTCAATCAATGGGATAGACGCTCTCAAAGCGTTACAAAGCGTGTCACAAAGTTTCGACTTTTGCCGCTTTTAATCGAATGGTCGAGGGTTCGACCCCCTCCCGGCATACCAAATTCTTTTCCCATCAAAGCGAGCCCTTCCGGTGTCACAGGACAGCATCGATCTCCTCAAGGTGCTCGCGGCCACGGTTCT
>JAESGR010000661.1_pt1 | contig 18140 bp, 18 predicted proteins | sample 9269771 | NCBI WGS metagenome assembly JAESGR01 (sample SAMN15739572, study PRJNA653492) | algae metagenome | isolation source: Chroococcus sp. CMT-3BRIN-NPC107 and co-occurring heterotrophs from well... | place: USA: Clark Mountains Wilderness, California | collected 2010-04-18 | reverse complement strand
CGCGTCCTCGACGAGGCGGGCAAGCCCCTGCCCGCCGACACGATGGGCACCATCGCCCTGAAGCTGCCGCTGCCGCCGGGCTGCCTGCCGACCCTGTGGGGCTCCGACGAGCGCTTCCGCCAGAGCTACCTCACGACCTTTCCGGGCTACTACGACACCTCGGATGCGGGCGTGGTCGATGCGGACGGCTACGTCACCGTGCTCGGGCGGACCGACGACATCATCAACGTCGCCGGCCATCGGCTCTCGACGGGCGGCATGGAGGCGGTGCTCGCGAGCCACCCCGACGTCGCCGAATGCGCCGTCATCGGCATCCGCGACGCGCTGAAGGGCGAGCAGCCCTGCGGTTTCGTCGTGATGAAGTCCGGCGTCGCCCGCGAGCCGGCAGAGGTCGAGCGCGAGCTCGTGGCGCTCGTGCGCGAACGGATCGGCCCGGTGGCCGCCTTCAAGCTGGCGCTGACGGTCGGGCGGCTGCCCAAGACCCGCTCGGGCAAGATCCTGCGCGGCACCATGAAGCGGATCGCCGACGGGGAGCCCTGGACGCTGCCGCCGACGATCGACGACGCGGCCGTGCTCGACGAGATCGGCGAGAGCCTGAAGGGCAGGGGGATCGGGGGCTAGCGCCGGTCGCTCTCTCTCACCGGCAGTAATCCGGGCGGAAGCGGGCCAGCCTCTTGCGCAGGTTCGCTGCGAACCCGCTTTGCGTGCCCGAGAGGTTCTCGGGCTTGGCGAAGCTTTCGACGGGCTTGCCGAGGCGGGCCAGCATCAGCCGCCAATCGTCGAGGGCGCGGCGCGGGACCGCGTCGGCCTCGATCAGCGCCTCAAGGTCGGGCAGCACGGGCGACGCCTCCGGACCGAGCAGGCACAGCGCCTGGACCGCCGCGTTCGCGTCGCCGAGACGATCGGGGTCAGATCGCTTCGGAACGGGCTGCGCGTGGGCGTGGGCGATGATCTGCACGAGGTCGCGAGCGGCGGCTCCGCCGCGATCCGCCTGCCGCCGGATGAGGCCCGTGGCCCAGCGTCGCCGCTCGGGATCGGCGAGAAGCCGCGCCTCGTCCGGCGTGGGTTCCGCGAACGATCCGGGCGGCAGCGCCTCCAGGGCTCTTCCGAGCGTGCGGGCCGGCTCGCGATCCTCCGGCACGCGCGCGGCCAGGATCCGGGCCACGATCGGTCCCCGCAGGGCTGCCGCCTCGGGTCCGAGCGCCTTGATCGGCTGGTGGACGGGGGGAAAATCACGCAGGCGGGCATCCCCGATCAGGCGGGCGACCAGGGCCACGTCGCCGGGACGGATGTCCGGCCGTTTGCCGAGCGATCCCATCGAGTCGAGGAGCGGCTGCACGAGGCTGAAGGCTGCATCGCCCGCCGGAACGGCTGGATCATCCAAGGCGGCGACGAGCGCAGCGCGCATGTCGCGACCGCTCGTCCGGGGGACCGTCGCGGCCGGCGACAGGCCGAGATTGGTCGTCCGCTTGAGGAGATCGAGGGTCTCGTAGCCGCCCTCGGTGAGAGAGCGCCGCGCCCAGCCGAAGCGGAAGTCCTGCATCCCGCCGGTGGGCTCGATCCAGAGCGGAGCCTGCAGCAGACGCGCCTTGACGGCGGTCCGCCGCAAGGTCTCGCCCGCGCGGCTGGCGAGCAGGATGCGGCCGTAGGAGGCGGTCGGAGGGAAACCCCATTCCCCCGATCCGCTGAGGAGCGGCCCTTTCGTCAGCCGCAGCGTCCAGTCCGGCTGCGGCGGGGCTGCGTCGAGGGGATCGCGGAGCAGGCAGGTTCCCGCGGCGAGGGCGAGCTTCCAGGCGACGCGCAGGGATTGCACCTCCGGCCAGGCATCGAGCCCGCTGTGCGTTTCGGCCGGGAGGATGGGATCGGAGCAGGCCGGCCCGTTCGCCGGCCTCGGCGCCAATCGGTAGGTCGCCGTGTAATCGTCCCGGGCACGAGGCGCCCGCCCCCGGTCCGCGTCGGGCGCTGCCGCCAGGACGACGGCCGTCAGGCCAGTGGTGAAGAGGGCCGCCGCGCAAAGGTCGTCGCAGAGATAGGCCTGCCGCTCGCCCTTTCGGAAGGGGGTGACGCCTCCCGTGTTCCGTTCCCTCTCGATACGTAGGATTCCCGAGATCGCGACCGGCGCTTCGGGTTGCCGGTCGCCCTCGCGGGCCTGGGCGACGAGGCCGGCGAGAGGGGCATTCGCGAGGTTCGGCAGGCCTGCGGCGATGCCGGCGGCGAAGACCAGCCCGGCCAGTGCGGCGACCCAGGGCCCGAGACGATGGCGCCCCGGATACCAGACGATGGCGAACAGGGCCCCGTAGAGGAAGGCGGTCGGCATCACCCCGAGGAAGAGACCTGGCAGGATGAGCGCCATCGCCCCGATGATGACGAGGGCCGGCATCGCGATGACGAGGAGCGCCAGGACGCCGGTGACGATGAGGTAGACCCGAAGGGCCCAGGCCATGGGACGAGCCTTGTGCGTGCGCGGCAAAGCCGGTCCCATGTCCTGAGCCCTTCCGCGGAGCCGAGTGTCGCCCGATAGAGCTTGCGTTTTGTTGAACGCATGGCTCTGGGGGTTCACCCGCACCGCCTCAGAGCATCCTCGGATCGCTCGAACCCGACTGCCTTCCTGACGTTGCCCATCGAAGCCCTGGAGCCCCGAATGCCCCCACGCCTGTTCGAGCCGCTTCGCCTCGACGACCTCGAACTCGACAATCGGATCATCGTGGCGCCGATGTGCCAGTACTCGGCGCATGCCGGTCAGGCCGGCGACTGGCACCTGATGCATCTGGGCCAGCTCGCCCAGTCGGGAGCCGGGCTCCTGACCCTTGAGGCCACGGCGATCTCGCCCGAGGCGCGGATCTCGCCGGCCGATCTCGGGCTCTATTGCGACGAGACCGAGCGGGCGCTCGGCCGCGTCCTCGACGCGGTGCGGGCCTTCGCGCCGATTCCGGTCGCGATCCAGATCGGCCATGCCGGCCGCAAGGGCTCGAGCCGCGCGCCCTGGGACGGCGGCACCCAGATCACGCCGGAAGCACCCGACGGCTGGCGGACGGAGGCACCTTCGGCCGTGCCCCACGGGGAGGGCGAGGTGGCGCCCCATGCGCTGGATGCCGAGGGCCTGAAGCGGGTCCGGGAAGACTTCGTCGCGACCGCGCGCCGGGCGCTGCGGATCGGCATCGAGGGCTTCGAGCTTCACGGGGCGCACGGCTACCTGCTCCACCAGTTCCTGTCGCCGCTCTCGAACCGCCGTACCGACGCCTATGGCGGCAGCCTGGAGAACCGGATGCGCTTTCCCCTCGAATGCTTCGAGGCGGTGCGCGAGGCCGTGCCCGCGGGCAGGCCCGTCTGGATGCGGGTCTCGGCGACCGACTGGGTCGAGGAGGGCTGGAGCCTCGACGAGACGGTCGAGCTCGCCCGCGCCCTGAAGCAGCGGGGCGCGGCGGCGATCCACGTCTCGACGGGCGGCCTCTCGACGGCGCAGACCGTTCCGCTGGGCCCGGGCTATCAGGTGCCCTTCGCGGAGCGGATCAAGGCCGAGACGGGCCTCACCACCATCGCGGTCGGGCTCATCACGGAGGCCGCCCAGGCGGAGGCGATCCTGCGGGAGGGCCGCGCCGACGCGATCTCGCTCGCGCGCGCCCTGCTCTTCAACCCGCGCTGGCCCTGGCACGCGGCGGCCGAGCTCGGCGCGCAGGTGCGGGCGCCGCGGCAGTACTGGCGCTCGCAGCCGCGTGAGCACAAGGACCTGTTCCGGGACACGCAGTTCGGGCAGCGCTGAGATGGCGGTGACGACCTTCACGGTGGAGCGCGTGCGGCTCGACGACGAGAACGGCGTCTGCCTGATCTCGGGCGCCGACGACGAGGAGGAGCCCGCCGGCTACTTCATCGTGCAGATCGAGGCGGGCGATCCGGACGGGCCCTTCATCGAGATCTTCGGGGAGGAACTCTCGCAATCCGACGGGGTCGCCTCGCTGGAGATCGGCTCCAGCCACCTCGCCTTCACCTTCGACCCCGCGAGCGTCATCGGGGCGGCGCTGCCGGCCGTGCGCATCGAGTCCCGCGCGGCGATCGGCGAGGCCGTCAGGGCGCGCCTCGTGGCAGCCTTCGGCGACAGGGCGAGCCACGCGGCCGCGGTGCATTGAGGGCTGGGATCACGACCGAACCGGGCACATCCTCCCGGGATCGAAGAAAGTCGGCGACGGATGTCGGCGCGCGGAGGCTCCCGTCGTCGTTCCGGCGGCGGGCCGGTCGGGCCGGCGGACGCTTGGGAGTGGGACGATGCGTGTGATGGTGCTCGTGAAGGCGACCGAGGACAGCGAGCGGGGCCTGCTCCACACGCCCGAGATGGCCGGGATGCTGGAGGCGATGGGCCGATACAACGCGGCGCTGATCGAGGCCGGCATCCTGCGCGCCGGCGACGGCCTCAAGCCCTCCTCGCAGGGCAAGCGCATCGCGTTCGACGGTCCCGGCCGCACCGTCGTCGACGGGCCTTTCGCCCAGACGCGCGAGCTGGTCGCGGGCTTCTGGCTCTGGGAGGTCGAGGACATGGACGAGGCGGTCGCCTGGGTGAAGCGCTGCCCCAACCCCATGCCGGGCCCGAGCGAGATCGAGATCCGGCCGCTCTACGAGATGGCGGATTTCCAGGAGGGGTCCGACGCCGGGACCCGCTGACCGGACGCGCGTGGTCCGGCGGGTTCGTCCCCGGTCCCTAGCGCGCCACGGCCCCGACCAGCGGCCCGAGCGGGCGGCTGAGGTCCGAGCGGCCGAGGCCCGGCGCGTAGAGGCTCGACACGCTGCCGTCGAGGAAGAGCGCGTTGCGGCAGCCGAGCTCGTCCTTGAACAGCCGCGCGAAGGCGCCGAAGCTCACGGGCCGCTCCGAGATCGCGAAGATCGCGGTGCGCCCGTCGTCGCGCACGCCGACGCCGTTGCGGATCTTCTGGCTCGGGCCGTCGGCCGAGATCTTGGGGTGGATCTTGCCGTCCACCACCAGCATGGGGCCGGATTGCGTGGCGAAATCGGGCTTGGGCGCCGCCTTGAGGTAGCGGCCGGTCTCCAGGATTCCGGCCCGCTCGCCCTTCACGTAGAAAACGCCGTTGGGCTTCAGGTGGAAGTTGCCCGGCCCGTTCGCCGTCGAGGCCGCCTTCAGCTCGCGCCCCTCCTCGACGTAGAGGCCGACCGGCGCCTGGCCCTTGTCGTACATGCCGGCATTCATCGCGAAGCTGAGGCGCCCCCCCTGCTTCTCGGCGAGGTTCGAGAGCGAGGAATAGGGCAGGCCGTCGGGCCCGAGCCAGAACACCCGCACCCGCTCGCGGCGCAGATCCACGCTGCAGATCGTGTAGGTCTCGCCCTCGGACTGGATCGGCCGGCAGGGCGAGGCGGGCGCCGCCGCGGCCGGGGCGCTGCCGAGGCAGGCGGCGACGAGCGCGATCGAGAGCGCCCTTCGCGACATCGTGAAACCCGGCATGGTGCGGTCCCTTTGCGGGTCGGGGCTCCCCCGACCGGAGGCGGGCGCTTCCTGGCGCAGAACGGCCTCGGCTTTCAAGGCCCTCCACGGCAGCCCCGATCCCTGCCGGTGGTCAAAATGCAGCATGAACCGTTTCGCGGGCGCGCGCGTTTTCCTGCAACTGAGGGGCAGAGCGCGCAAGTGGAGATGGAACGATGAAACGATTGATGGTGGCGTCGGCCGCGATCCTCGGCGGCCTCGTCATGCTGCCGGTGACGGCAAGCGCGCAGAAGGGCTACGGCGGCGGCTTCGGCGTGGTCTCGGGTCCCACCGCCGGCGGCTTCCGGGGCGGCTTCGGCGGCGGCGGCTTCCGCGGCGGGTTCGGCGGGGGCGGTTTCCACAGCGCCGGCTTCGGCGGCTATCGCGGCGGCTTCGGCGGATACCGCGGCGGCTTCTACGGCAATCGCGGCTTCTACGGCGGCCGCGGTTTCGGCTACCGTCGCGGCTTCGGCTACGGCGTCGGCGGCCTGGGTCTCGGTCTCGGCCTCGGACTGGCCGCGAGCAGCTACTACGGGGGCTACGGCTACCCCGGCTACGGCTACGGCTACGCCCCCGTCAGCTACGGAGCCTACGATTACGGCTACGGATCGAGCTGCTACACCGTGCCCCGGACGCGCTGGACGCCCTACGGCTATCGTCGGGTGCTGGTCGAGCGCTGCGACTGAGGCCGGCGCCGACGATGTGCGAGAGGGGCCGCCCGAGGCGGCCCCTTTTCGTTTCCGAGCCTCGCCGCGGGAGGGCGCGGAGGATCAGCGTCCCCGCATCTCGTCCCGCCGCATCGGCATGGCATCGATCGTCGAAAACAGGGTCTCCATCGGGATCGGGGAGCGCGCGGTGATCTTGGGCTCGCCGTCCTTGCCGACCAGCACGGCGCGGAAACCGTCGCCGGGCAGTCCCAGGCGCCGGCGCAGGGCCACGGCCTCCGGTGTGGCGCCGAGCGCCTCGACGTTTCCGTCGGCGGTCGGCGCCGAGATGACGAGGAGCCGCGACTTCCAGCGATAGGCGGCCAGCGGATCGCCCGCCGCCTGCGCCGGCCCACCGAGGAGCCCCACGGCCGCCGTCAAGCCCGCGCCCGCCATGCCGATCATGCGCCTCATCCCTTCGCCTTTCCGGCCAGTGCCGCCCGACCGCGGCCTTCGCCCATCAACGCGCGACATGCGGGCCGGCTGCGCCGGATCCGACCCGGCATTCCAACCGTTCCCGACCACAGGAGACAGCCGATGAGCGCCGCCAACCGCCGCATCGTCCTCGCGAGCCGCCCCCACGGCGAACCGAGCCCGACGCATTTCCGCCTGGAGGAGGGCCGCGTGCCGAGCCCGGGTCCGGGGGAGGTGCTGCTGCGAACCCGCTACCTCTCCCTCGATCCCTACATGCGCGGCCGCATGAGCGCGGCGAAATCCTATGCCAAGCCCGTCGAGATCGGCGAGGTCATGGTCGGCGCCACGGTGAGCGAGGTGGCGGCCTCGCAGCACCCGGAATTCCGCGTCGGCGAGACGGTGCTCGCCTATGCCGGCTGGCAGGATTACGCGCTCTCGAACGGCGCGGGCCTGCGCCGGCTCGATCCCGAGGCGGCGCCCGTGACGACGGCGCTGGGCATCCTCGGGATGCCCGGCATGACGGCCTATACGGGCCTCCTTCAGATCGGCCGGCCGAAGCCCGGCGAGACCGTGGTCGTCGCCGCCGCGGCCGGGCCCGTCGGCTCCCTCGTCGGCCAGATCGCACGGCTGAAGGGCGCGCGGGCCGTCGGCATCGCGGGCGGCCCGGAGAAATGCGCCTACCTCACGCAGGAGCTCGGCTTCGACGCGGCCCTCGACCATCGCGCAAGCGACCTCGCCGGCGACCTCGCCAGGGCCTGCCCGCAGGGGATCGACGTCTATTTCGAGAATGTGGGCGGGGCCGTCTTCGAGGCGGTGCTGCCCCTCCTCAACGATTTCGCGCGCGTTCCCGTCTGCGGCCTCGTCTCGGGCTACAACCTCACGGAGCTGCCCGAGGGGCCCGATCGGACGCCCCTCCTGATGCGCAGCATCCTGACCAGGCGGCTCCACCTGCAGGGCTTCATCGTCTGGGACTTCGCCGAGCGCGAGCCGGACTTCCTCCGCGAGGTCGGGGGATGGCTTCGCGAGGGCCGCGTGAGGCACCGCGAGGACGTCGTGGACGGCCTGGAGAACGCGCCCGATGCCTTCGTCGGACTGCTGCGCGGCGCCAATTTCGGCAAGCTCGTCGTGAAGGTCGGCTGAGGCATGAGGGGCTGCGGGATGCTTGCCCCGCAACGAGAACAGATGTAGAACAAAATGGTGTCCGCGAGTCCCGTGGACAACCGCCTGCGGTGGTTGCCGGCACGGTGCGCCCGTCCCATGAAGGGAGGCCGGGCGCAAGGCTCAGGACGCGTCGGCCCGAGTGAGATCGATCAGTGAGGAGAGCGTAAGATGGCGGGCAGCGTGAACAAGGTGATCCTGGTGGGCAATCTCGGGCGCGACCCCGAGACCCGGCGCCTCGCGTCGGGGGACCCGGTGGTCAACCTGCGCATCGCGACATCCGAGTCCTGGAAGGACAAGGGGTCTGGCGAGCGCAAGGAGAAGACCGAGTGGCACTCGGTGGTGATCTACAACGAGAACCTCGCCCGGGTGGCCGAGCAGTACCTGCGCAAGGGCTCGAAGGTCTATATCGAGGGCCAGCTCCAGACCCGGAAATGGGCGGACCAGTCGGGTGCGGAGAAGTACACGACCGAGGTGGTGCTCCAGCGCTTCCGCGGCGAGCTCACGCTCCTCGACGGCCGCGGCGGCGGCGGTGAGATGGTGGGCGCCGACGACGAGGGCGGCGGCCAGATCAGCCGCGGCGGCGATTACGGCGGGGGCCGTGGCGGCGACAGGGGCGGTGACTTCGGCGGCGGCGGCGGCCGCAGCTCCGGCGGCGGGGACCGTCGCCCCGCGGGTGGCGGAGGCGGCGGTTCGAAGCCGAACTACGACCTCGACGACGACATCCCGTTCTAGGGTCCGCGAGGCTCTCGACCTTCCGGCGGCGCGCGTCTTGCGTCGCCGGGATCAGGGATCGAGAGAGCAGACATGGCGTCCTTCATCCGCGTGACCGAGATCTGGGTGCCCTCCAGGGACGGGACCCGCCTCGAATTCGGCGGCGGCAGCTACGGGGCCCTGACCGGCTTCCACGCCGAGAGCCACCAGACGGTCTTCGGCTACGACGAGGGGCTGCCGGGCCGGGCCTGGTCGACCCGCCGTCCGATCGTCCTCAAGGATCTGCAGAACTCCTACTTCAAGCGCGGCTCCGCGGCCCGCGCCGCCGGTCTCACCTGCGGGCTCGCCCTGCCCATCTTCGCGGGCGACTTCCTGCGGGCGGTGGTGACGTTCTTCTGCGGGGACGACGACGCCAATGTCGGCGCCATCGAGGTCTGGGCGAACGACCCGGCCCGGTCGAGCGCCATGGAGCTCGAGGACGGCTATTACGGCAATGCCGAGTTCTTCGAGCGCAACTCGAAGGCCATCCAGTTCGGCAAGGGCCAGGGCCTGCCCGGCGAGGTCTGGGAGCGCGACCGTCCGGTCGTCCTCAAGGACCCCTACGGCTCCCACCGCTTCCTGCGGAAGGCCGAGGCCCTGAGGCTCGGGCGGACCACGGCCTTCGGGCTGCCCTGCCATACCGACCGGAACCAGGCGTTCGTCATGACCTTCCTCTCTGCGCTCGGCACCCCGATCACCCGCCGCTTCGAGGTCTGGCGCGCCGATCCCGGCGGCGGCCGGCTCACCCACGAGGCCGGCCTGTGCGAGGCCAAGGGCGACCTGACCGAGGGCTACGACGGGCTCGCGCTGACGCGGGAGGACGGGGCGCTGGGCCGGATGCTGATGACCGGCCTGCCCGTCATCACGGAGGACTTTTCCGAGGAGCCCTCGATCCTGGCGACGAGCCTGCGCGAGGCCGGGCTCGCGACCATGGTGGCGATCCCCGTCCTCTCGGCGGATGCGCGCCTCACCGCCGTCGCGGCCTGGTACTTCTAGCCGGACGATCGAGGCGGTGCGAAGCCGGCATTCCGCCTTGCGCGGGCGCGCGATGATGCTTATTTAAGCACCTGATTTCATTCGTCTTCCGCGCCGCAGGCGCGAGGCGAGGCGCGAGCGGGCCGTCCGGCATCCGCGATAGGTAAGAAGATCTTGGCAGAGAACGACAATCCCGACGCCGGCGGGACGCCGCCCGCCAGCGACATCCGCCCCGTGTCGATCACCGAGGAGATGCGCCGCTCCTATCTCGATTACGCGATGAGCGTGATCGTGAGCCGGGCGCTGCCGGATGCGCGTGACGGGTTGAAGCCCGTGCACCGGCGCATCCTCTACTCGGCCTTCGAGAGCGGGCACCTGCCGGAGCGCAAATACGTCAAGTCGGCCCGCATCGTCGGCGACGTGATCGGTCTCTACCATCCGCACGGCGACCAATCGATCTACGACGCCCTGGTGCGCATGGCCCAGGACTTCTCGATGCGCCTCATGCTCATCGACGGGCAGGGCAATTTCGGCTCGGTCGACGGCGATCCGCCGGCCGCCATGCGCTACACGGAATCGCGCCTGGCCAAGCCCGCCAACGCGCTTCTGGCCGACATCGATAAGAACACCGTCGACTTCCAGCCGAACTACGACGAGTCGCGCGAAGAGCCCAAGGTCCTTCCCGCCCGCTTTCCGAACCTCCTCGTCAACGGCGCCGGCGGCATCGCGGTCGGGATGGCGACGAACATCCCGCCGCACAATCTCGGCGAGCTGATCGATGCCTGCATCGCGCTCATCGACGATCCGAGCCTCGACGTCGAGGCGCTGACCGAGATCGTGCCCGGCCCCGACTTCCCCACCGGCGGCTCGATCCTCGGCCGCGCCGGCACGCGCCAGGCCTACGCGACGGGCCGCGGCTCGATCATCATGCGGGCGAAGTCCCACGTGGAGGAGCTGCGCAAGGAGCGCGAGGCGCTGATCTTCACCGAGATCCCGTATCAGGTGAACAAGGCGACGCTCATGGAGAAGATCGCCGAGCTCGTGAAGGAGAAGCGCGTCGAGGGCATCTCGGATCTCCGCGACGAATCCGACCGCGACGGCATGCGCATCGTCGTCGAGATCAAGCGCGACGCCATGGCCGAGGTGGTGCTGAACCAGCTCTACCGCTTCACGCCGCTGCAATCGTCCTTCGGCTGCAACATGGTGGCGCTGAACGGCGGCCGCCCCGAGCTGATGAACCTGAAGGACCTGCTCCAGGCCTTCGTCGACTTCCGCGAGGAGGTCGTCTCCCGGCGGACCAAGTTCCTGCTCGGCAAGGCGCGCGAGCGCGCCCACGTCCTGTGCGGCCTCGCCATCGCGGTCGCCAACATCGACGAGGTGATCCGCCTGATCCGGACCTCGCCCGACCCGAACACCGCCCGCGAGGCCCTGATGGGCCGCGACTGGCCGGCCCAGGACATCGCCCCGCTGATCGCGCTGGTCGACGATCCCCGCCACCGCGTGAAGGACGACGGCACCTACCGGCTCTCCGAGGTCCAGGCCCGCGCCATCCTCGACCTGCGCCTGCAGCGCCTCACCGCGCTCGGCCGCGACGAGATCGGCGACGAGCTGCGCAAGCTCGCCGAGGAGATCGCCGACTACCTCGACATCCTGCGCTCGCGCCTGCGCATCATGACCATCGTCAAGGACGAGCTCGCCGAGGTGCGCGAGGCCTACGCGACGCCGCGCAAGACCGTGATCCTCGACTGGGATTCGAACGTCGAGGACGAGGACCTGATCCAGCGCGAGGACATGGTCGTCACCGTGTCCCATGCCGGCTACGTCAAGCGCGTGCCGCTCTCGACCTACCGGGCCCAGCGCCGCGGCGGCAAGGGCCGCTCCGGCATGACGACCCGCGACGAGGATTTCGTCACCCGGCTGTTCGTGGCCAACACCCATACGCCGATCCTGTTCTTCTCGAACGAGGGCCAGGTCTACAAGGAGAAGGTGTGGCGCCTGCCGATGGCGGCGCCGAACGCCCGCGGCAAGGCGCTCGTCAACATCCTCTCCATGGAGGCGGGCACGGAGCGGATCACCACGATCATGCCGCTGCCGGAGGACGAGGCCTCCTGGGAGACGCTCGACGTGATGTTCGCCACCGCCTCGGGGCAGGTCCGGCGCAACAAGCTCTCGGACTTCGTGCAGGTGAACCGCGCCGGCAAGATCGCGATGAAGCTCGACGAGGGCGACCACATCGTCCATGTCGAGATCTGCCGGCCGGAGCAGAACGTGCTGCTCACCACGGCGCAGGGCCAGTGCATCCGCTTCCCGGTCGAGGACGTCCGCGTCTTCAAGGGCCGCGATTCCACGGGCGTGCGCGGCATCAACCTCGCGCCCAAGGATCACGTCATCTCGATGACGATCCTGAACCATTTCGAGGCCTCGCCCGAGGAGCGGGCGGGCTACCTCAAGATGCGCCGCGCGATCATCGGCGACGGGGCCGACGCGGACGAGAACGGCACCGACGAGGAGGGCGTGGCGGAGGCCACCGCCATCTCGCTGGAGCGCTACAACGAGATGAGCGCCCACGAGCAGTTCGTGCTCACCCTCTCCGAGCGCGGCTTCGGCAAGCGCAGCTCCTCGTTCGAGTACCGGGTCTCCGGCCGCGGCGGCAAGGGCATCACGGCGATGCGGGTCAACCCGCGCAACGGCAGCCTGGTGGCCTCCTTCCCCGTCGAGGCCTCAGACCAGATCATGCTGGTGACCAATGCCGGCCAGCTCATTCGGGTGCCGGTAGACGACATCCGCATCGTCGGGCGCGCCTCGCAGGGGGTGACGGTGTTCAACACCGAGAAGACCGAGCGCGTCGTCTCCGTCGAGCATATCGAGGGCGAGGACGAGACCGGAGAGGACGCCGTCCCGACGGAGGGATGACCCCGGCTCGAAGCGCGGCCGGCGGGACCGGGTGCCGTCCGCGCCTTCCGGCGGAACTGCATCGTGCAAAACCGATCTAGCGGTTGAGTGTTGCTGCGAAGTCATAGGCGGAATCGGCTGAAACGGCTAAGTCTGTGCCCACGAAATCGCACAACCCAGGACGCCTACCGTGATCAAGAAGATCCTCCTCGCCGGAGCCGCGACCGCCCTGATCTCGGGTGCCGCCTCCGCTGCCGACCTTCCCCGTCGCGCAGCGCCGCCCGTGTTCGTTCCGGTCCCGGTCTTCACCTGGACGGGCGCCTATTTCGGTATCAACGCCGGCTACGCCTTCTCGGACAACCGGGACATCCGCACGAGCGGACTCAACAACCTCGGCGCGCCGGGCGGCGCCAACCTCCAGCTCAACGTCGACCGCGGCCTGCGCCGCGGCAGCGTCCCGCTTGAGCAGGACGGTTTCACCGGCGGTGGCCAGATCGGCTACAACTACCAGTTCACCCCGGGCAGCGGCATCGTCGTCGGTCTCGAGGCCGACGCCCAGTACACGGACCTGCAGCGTCGCCGGGTCGAGACCATCTTCAACCCGGTCTTCAACCCGAACGTGCTGACGAACGTCTACCAGCACGACGTCAACTTCATCGGCACCGTCCGCGGCCGCCTCGGCTACGCCTTCGACCGGGTCCTCGTGTACGGCACCGGCGGCTTCGCCTACGGCGACGTGACCCAGACCGTCACCTTCCAGACCGGCGCCCCGATCACCTATGCCGGCTCGCGCGCCAACATCCAGACGGGCTACGCCTACGGCGGCGGCATCGAGTACGCCCTGCCCACCGACTCGTTCCTGAACTTCTTCAAGTCCTCGGCCGTGACGATCAAGGCCGAGTACCTGCGCTACGACCTTGGCGACCGCTCCGTGCTCGTCGGCTCGACCGGCGGTCCCGGCATCGGCTACGTCTCGACCTTCTCGACCGAGGGCAGCCTCGCCCGCGCCGGCCTGAACTACAAGTTCGGCAGCTACTAGGACCCGACTCGCGCACTCCCTCGGGAGCGCGAAACAGGCAGCACATTCTGGGCGGGCGCTCCTCGGGCGCCCGCCCTTTCTTTTGGCCCCAGGAGCACGGGGGACGGTTCCGTTTCGGAGCGAAATGCTCTACCCCCGCCTTCGATGACCCGCACCGCGCTCTATGCCGGCTCCTTCGACCCGGTCACGAACGGTCACCTCGACGTCGTTCGCCAGGCCTGCCGGCTCGTCCAGCACCTCGTTCTCGCCATCGGCGTGCATCCGGGCAAGGCGCCGCTCTTCACGGCCGACGAGCGGGCCGATCTGCTGCGCGAGACCTGCGGGGCGCTGGCTCAGGCCGAGGGCGCGCGGCTCGACGTCGTCACCTTCGACGACCTCGCGGTGACGGCCGCCCGGCGCTGCGGCGCCACCCTGTTCATCCGCGGCCTTCGCGACGGCACCGACCTCGATTACGAGATGCAGCTCGCCGGCATGAACGGGGCGATGGCGCCCGAGGTCCAGACCGTGTTCCTCCCGGCCTCGACGGGCGTCCGGCCGATCACCGCCACGCTCGTCCGGCAGATTGCCGCCATGGGCGGCGACGTCTCCCCCTTCGTGCCGGCGCCCGTCGCGGAGCGCCTCGCCGCGCGCTTCCGCAAAGCCTGACCCAACCAAGCCTCAAGGAGAACGCCCGCCCATGACGCTCCATACCCTGAACCGTCGCGTCGCGACCCTCGCGCTCGTCTGCGGCGTCGCCCTCGGCTCCAGCGCAGCCGCGCAGACGCCCGATTCCAACACCGTCTATCTCGACACCAAGGACGGCCGCGTCACGATCGCCCTGCGCCAGGACCTGGCGCCCAAGCACGTGGCGCAGCTCAAGACGCTGATCGGGCAGGGGTTCTACAACGGCCTCAAGTTCCACCGCGTCATGGACGGCTTCATGGCCCAGACCGGCGATCCGAAGGGCAACGGCACCGGTGGGTCCCAGCTGCCGGACATCCCCGCCGAGTTCTCGCAGGCCCCCTTCCGCCGCGGCACCGTCGGCATGGCCCGCTCGTCCGACCCGAACTCGGCGAATTCCCAGTTCTTCATCTGCCTTGGCGACGCGCCCTTCCTGGAGGGGAAGTACACCGTCGTCGGCACCGTCACCTCGGGCATGGAGGTGGTGGACGCGATCAAGAAGGCCGCCCCCGGCGCGCCGGGCGGCGCGGTGCAGAACCCGGACAAGATCGTGAAGATGCAGATGGCGCAGGGCGGGAGGTAGCGGTGCGCTCATCCCTGGCAGGGGGCCGCTGAGGCGCATGGCGGATCCCCAGCGGCTTCTCGCTCTCCTCGGTCTGACGCTGGCCGTGCAGGCCTCCGCGATGGGTTGCGCCATCGGCGGCGGCTTCTACGGACGGCAACCGCCCCTGAGCCTGCCCCAGACCCTGCGCGGGACCGTGCAGGTGCCGCTGCCCGATTCGGGCCACGCCTTCGCGCAAGGCGGAGGGAAGCCGGCCGACACCCTGCGGGAGCTCTACCCGACGCTGGCGGCCTGCTGGGAGGCGCCCGCCGGCCTCGCCAAGCTGGAGCGGACCGAGATCACCGCCCGGTTCTCCCTGCGCCGGGACGGTTCGCTGATCGGGGAGCCGCGCATCACCTTCGCGACGCCGCCGGCCGAGACGCGCGCCCGGGACATCCTGACCGAGGCCACGGTCGCGGCGATCCGGCGCTGCACGCCGGCGCGCATCACCGCTGCCCTGGGCGGCGCCATCGCGGGCCGTCCCATGGCGTTGCGCTTCGTCTATTCCGGGCCGCGCGGGCAGGGGATCTGACGACGGGTCGATCTCCAGCCTTCGCCGCGTTACCTATGCGGCGGGTGCAAGAATCCCGGACACCGGGGCGATGCCGGTGCGGGCCACGACCGGGTCGATCGGCCGCCGCGCGGCGCCCGGGACCAGGACGGCGGCCGCGTCCCGCGAAGCGGGAGGGGCGGTCGCCCTCTCCACCATTCCCAAAGACCGAAACCCAAGGAGGGTGACAGCATGGCAGACAACAACGAGACGATCGTCCTGGAGACGACCAAAGGCCGGGTGGTGATCGCCCTGCGGCCCGACCTCGCCCCGAACCATGTCGAGCGGATCAAGACGCTCGCGGGCCAGAACTTCTACGACGGGGTGCCCTTCCACCGCGTCATCGACGGCTTCATGGCCCAGACCGGCGATCCGACCGGGACCGGCTCGGGCGGCTCGGACCTTCCCGACCTCAAGGCCGAGTTCAACGACGAGCCGCACGTGCGCGGCACCTGCTCGATGGCGCGGACCAACTTCCCGCACTCGGCGAACTCGCAGTTCTTCATCTGCTTCGGCGACGCCCGCTTCCTCGACAAGCAGTACACCGTCTGGGGCAAGGTGATCGAAGGCATGGACGTCGTCGACACCATCAAGAAGGGCGAGCCGGTCCGCGATCCCGACAAGATCGTCAAGGCGACCGTCGCCGCGGCGTAAGCCCGCCCGCGCCACGCAAGCTCGGAGGCGACCCTGCGCGGGTCGCCTCCCTCCGCGGCATCCGTCGCGACGTCCCGCGAGGCCATCGGACGGAGCGGCGATCCGGTGCCGCATGAGATCAGCCATGACGAGCCCCGCCGCCCTGCCGTTCCGCGACGTGGCCCTCGCGACGGCCGTGGTGGCCGTCTGGGGCACGAACTTCGTGGTGATCCGGATCGGCCTCGACCACCTGCCGCCGCTCCTCTTCGCCGCCCTGCGCTTCCTGCTCGCGGCCTTTCCCGCCATCCTCCTGATCCCGCGCCCGCCCGCGCGCTGGGGCAACCTCGCGGCCTACGGGGTGCTGATCGGCGCCGTGCAGTTCGGCCTGCTCTTCATCGCCCTGCGCGGCAGCATCTCGCCGGGGCTGGCCTCGCTCGTCATCCAGATCCAGGTCTTCTTCACGATCGGGCTCTCGATGCGGCTGACGGGCGAGCGCGTGCGGGGCTACCAATGGTTCGCGCTGCTGCTGGCCGCCTCAGGGATCGGCGTCATCGCCCTCAACGCGGATGCGACGGCTACGCCGCTCGGGCTCGGGCTGATCATCCTGGCGGCGCTCGGCTGGGCCGGCGGCAACATCGTCGCCAAGCGCAGCGAGGTGCGGAACATGCTGGCCTACGTCGTCTGGGCGAGCCTGTTCTCGGTCCCGCCGCTCCTCGCCCTCTCCCTCGTCCTCGAAGGCTGGGACGCCATCCGGGACGGTCTCCTGCGGGCCGATGCGGTGACGTGGGCAGCCGTCCTCTGGCAGTCCGTCGGCAACGTCATGTTCGGCTACGCCGTCTGGGGATGGCTGCTCTCGCGCCACCCCGCGGCCCTGATCACGCCGATGGCGCTGCTGGTGCCGGTCTTCGGCATGGGAGCCTCGGCCTATTGGCTCGGCGAATCGCTGCCGCCCTGGAAGATCGCGGCGGCGATCCTCGTCATCAGCGGTCTCGCGATCGGCATCCTCTATCCGCGCCTGATGCGCCGGGTCCCCGGCATCAAGCTGCCGCCCGCCGCCTGATACGGCTTCGGGTCGATCGGTTCAGCTGCTTCCAGGCGCCCGTTCCCGGACGGGTGGAGCGTGAGCGCAACCCGATTCGGGACCCAGCAAATGGCGTCGCGAAGCGTCCGAACCCTTGCGCCGCTCGTCACGCGCCGCTGCCGCGGCCAGTTCCTGTGCCAGGTCCCGGATCACCTTCCGCTAACGCTCCAGGCATCCGGGAAAGGGCGCGCAACCGAACCGATCAAGCGGAGACCACGTGATCGCGGCGTCAAACGAGTGCGACCAAGCCGAGAAGCGCGGCGACCTCCGCGCATTGCTGGCAGGCGCCGACGAGATCGCCGGTATGGCCGCCGATCTTCGCGCGGCCCAGCGCCGTGAGGGCGAGGGCGGTAACCGCGGCGAGGACGAGCATCAGCACGACGCCGGGAGCGGGCAGTCCCATCGCCCAGGCGAGAAGGGCGAGGGTCAGGCTCACCGTGCCCGCGACGGCGATCGTGCCGGGCTCCGGCGCGCCGACCGCCGCGGCGGCACCGTCCGGGCGCGCCGGCGCGAGCAGGACGAGCGGCGCCAGCCCCGCCAGGCGCGAGAGGATCGCGGCCAGCACCAGGGCGAGGGCGGCACCCGCGCCGATCCGGTCGAGCAGCGTCGCGAGGGCGCCGATGCGCAGGGCCAGGATCAGGACGAGGGCGACACCGCCATAGCTGCCGATGCGGCTGTCGCGCATGATCTCGAGGCGGCGCTCGCGGGTCGCGCCGCCCCAGAAGCCGTCGGCGACGTCGGCGAGGCCATCCTCGTGCAGCGCGCCCGTCGCGAGAATCCCGGCCGCCACGGCCAGCGTCGCGGCGAGGAACGGGCCGAGGCCCAGGCTCCAGGCGCCGATGAGCACGAGGCCTGCGGGCAGGGCGAGGATCAGCCCGGCGAGCGGCAGCATCCGCGGCGCCCGGCCGAAATCCGGCACCCGGTGCGGATCTGCCTCCCCGGGCAGGCGCGGCACGGGCAGGCGGGAGTAGAAGCGCAGGCAGGCGGCGAGATCGTAGGCGAGCCCGGCGCCCGGAAAGGCCGGCTCGCCCGCATCCTCGAAACCGTGTCGCATCGCGCTTCGCCTTCACCCGTCGGTCCCGGACCGTTATAGCTCCCCGGCGCCGGCCGCCATCCGGAGCGCCCCTCCAACGAGCACGAGCCGCGATGACCGACGAGAGCCCCTTCGCGGATATCCGCGGCCTGCTTGCGACCATGCCCGGGCCGGACCGCGAGG
>JAESGR010000660.1_pt1 | contig 18172 bp, 17 predicted proteins | sample 9269771 | NCBI WGS metagenome assembly JAESGR01 (sample SAMN15739572, study PRJNA653492) | algae metagenome | isolation source: Chroococcus sp. CMT-3BRIN-NPC107 and co-occurring heterotrophs from well... | place: USA: Clark Mountains Wilderness, California | collected 2010-04-18 | reverse complement strand
CACCGGGGCGCCGAGCTTCTTGCCCGCCAGGTCCGCCGGCCCCTTGATGCCGGACTTCTTGAGCGCCATCACGGCCGCCGGCGTGTTGTTGTAGACCATCATCACCGCCACGGGCTTGTTCGGCGCGTCGGGGTTGTTGGCGTGGAACTCCATCAGCGCCGCCAGGTCGGCAAAGCCCATGTCGTAGGTGCCGGTGGCCACGCGCTGCACGGAAGCGCCCGAGCCGGTGCCCGCGTCGATGGTTACGTCGAGCTTGGCGTCCTTGAAGTAGCCCTTGCTGGCGGGCACGAGGAACAGGGCGGCCGGGCCTTCGAAGCGCCAGTCGAGCACGAACTTGATGGGAGTGGGCGCCTGGGCCTGGGCGGCGCCTGCGGCCAGCGCGACGGTGGCCGCGGCGATCTGAAGGAAGGTTCTCTTTTGCATGGATTCGGCTCCGGAAAGCGGGTTTGGATGTGCCCCAGGGGAAGCAAGATCGGTGCCGCCGAGCTGCGCGGCGCCCCTCTATTGTGCGTTGTCGGCCGATCCAGCCCGACCGGGCTAACCCGTGAAAAATCGCGCTCTGGTAGGGCGTTGTCCGACGCCGCCACGCGCCGGGTCCGCACCCCTTCGCTTTACGGGCGACTACGCCCGCGCTTGCCGCGGGTCACCATAGTGAGCTGACCGGCCCTAGCGGGGCAGGTGGAAGCAGCCCGGTTGGGCCGCCTCCCGACTTCAACAACACGCCGTTCGCGGCACAAGGAGTGCGACTATGGGTTTTCTGATTTGGTTGATCATTGGCGGTATCGTCGGCTGGCTCGCCAGCCTCATCATGCGCACCGACGGCCAGCAGGGCATCCTGCTGAACGTGGTCGTGGGTATCGTCGGCGCCTTCCTGGGTGGCTGGCTGATCTCCCCGCTGGTGGGCACCGGCACCATCAACGACGGCATCAGCATCGGTTCGATCATCGTGTCGCTGATCGGCGCGATCATCCTGCTGGCCATCGTGAACCTGTTCCGCCGCGGCCGCGTCCGGTAAGCCGGTCCACGCACACAAGAATTCCGCGGGCTCCGGCCCGCAACTGGGGCGCCCCGCGAAGGCGCCCTTTTTCTTGCCCCGAACGGCTCAGACGACAGTTCGCACGGTCGGGCAGGGCATGTTCCGACGCGGTGTGCCGCATCGTCCGCGTCAGCCGTTCGTCGCTCCGGCGTGATCATGGTCACAAGGAGCCAAAGATGAACACAGAGGACTCACTGCAGTTCGTGCAGGAACGGCTGCGCCACAACCACTCTTCCCCGCTCACCCGCGACATGCGCCTGCGGCACAAGCCGCGCGTGACGCGACGCTTCGTGGTGGCCATCGCCAAGGGCGAGGTCCGCATCTTCGAGCACGTCGACGAGTCGGTACTGATCAAGGCGGCCACCGGCAGCCTGTGGATCACGCACGACGGAGACCCCAAGGACGTGATCCTGTACCCGGAGGAAAGCTATCGCGCCGAGCGCGAGGACGCGATGCACGTCTTCGCGCTGCACGATTCGACGTTCGAGATCGAGTTCGAGGACGACGTGGTGGAGCATTGAGGCACTCCCTCTCCCGCGTGCGGGAGAGGGTTGGGGCGAGGGGGAAACCCGTCAGTCCGCCGTCGCGTCGCTCGGCATCGGCTTGCCCGCGTAGAACGCCGCCAGGTTGTCCAGCACCCGCTGCCCCATGGCCTCGCGCGTCTGCACGGTGGCGCTCGCGATGTGCGGGGCCAGCACGACGTTGTCCAGCGTGAACAGTTCGTGCGGCACGTGCGGCTCGCTGTCGTAGACATCGAGCCCGGCGCCGCCGATGCGCTTTTCCTGCAAGGCCTTGACCAGCGCCGCCTCGTCGATGACGGTGCCGCGCGCCACGTTGACGATGTAGCCCTTGGTGCCCAGCGCATCCAGCACTTCGGCGTTGACCAGGTGGCGCGTCTCCGCGCCGCCGGCGGTGATCACGACCAGGAAGTCGCACCAGCGCGCCATCTCCAGCAGCTTCGGCTCGTGCTCGAAGGTGACGCCGGCCACCGGCTTGCGGCTGTGGTAGCGCACTTCCATGTCGAAGCCGCTGGCGCGCTTGGCGATCGTGCGGCCGATGCGGCCCAGGCCCACGATCCCCAGCCTGGCGCCCGTGACCTGCCGGCCGAAGGGGAAGTTCTGCTTGGCTTCCCACTTGCCGGCCCGCACGAAGCGGTCGGCTTCCGGGATGCGGCGCGCGATGGCCAGCAGCAGCGCGAAAGCCTGGTCGGCCACGCAGTCGTTCAGCACGTCGGGGGTGTAGCCGACGGGGATGCCGCGCTGGCGCGCCGCATCGAGGTCGATCACGTCCAGGCCCACGCCGAAGCTGGAGATCACGCGCAGCTTGGGCAGCGCGGCGATCAGTGCGGCGTTGGCGCCGGTGGCGGCGGACGTCACCAGGCCGTCGAACTCCGCTGCGCGTTGCTGCAGGAAGCTGTCGCGCTCCGCGCCCGGCGCGGGCAGCCTGTGCACGGTGTAGGTCTCGGCAAGCTGGCGCTCCAGCGAGGGAAGCAGGGCGACGGTTTGGAGCAGGACAGGACGGGTCATCTCGGAGTGCGGTGGTTGAGGTGAACCGCCATTGTCGGTCAGCGCCGCCACGCAGCGCCACGGTGGTTACGGTGAGCCCCGCGCGCGCACCGCGCTTCCTATACTGGTCCGCACCATGAGACTGCGCTTGAGACGACTCCTTTCCCTCGCGGTGGCCGCGCTGGCGTGTGCCGCGCCGGCCTTCGCGCAGACCACGCCCTCTCTGCTGAGCCAGCCGATGGCGCCGGAGCAGTTCCAGGCCTGCGTGCAGCAGCTCGCGGCGCAGACGCCGCTGGCCGGCCGGCCCTTGTCGCGCGCGGATTTCGAACGCGTCGCGACCATCGCGCGCTATGACGACCGCGTCCGGCAGTCGATGCAGATCGCCGCCGGCGAGCCCACCTTCATCTGGGACGAGATCGCGGCCACCACCGACGACGAGCGCGTGCAGCAGGGCCGCGCCATCCTGGCGCGCGAACCCGATGCACTGCGGCGCATCGAACAGCAGTTCGGCGTGCCCAGGGAGATCGTGGTCGCGATCTACGGCATCGAGACCAACTACGGCCCGGCGCAGGGGCGCATCCCGGTGCTGGATGCCGCCTTCACCTATGCCTGCCTGCGGCCTTGCCCGGCTTCGGCCACCGCCGTGGGCAGCTGCATCTCGCGCGAGCGCGTGTTCGCGGCGGCGCGCCTGGTGCGTGACCGGCGCGTGCCGCTGGAAGGCTGGCAGGGTTCGTGGGCCGCGGCCTTCGGGCGCACGCAATTCGTGCCGGACAGCTTCGAGCAGCTGGCGGTGGACTTCGACGGCGACGGCATCTCCGACATCATCAACTCCGAGCGCGACGCGTGGGCGACCACGGCCAACCACCTGAAGCAACGGGGCGGCTGGCAGATGGGCGTGCCGGTGTACGTGGAAGTGGCGGCGCCGGCCGGTGAGCAGTCGCCCTTCGCGAGTGGCGGCAAGCCGGTGCGGCTGCCGGACCGCGCGCGGCGGGCGTCCGAGTGGAGCGCCGCCGGCTGGATGGCGCTCGGACCGAATGGCGAGCGCATGCCCCTGCAGCTGTCCGGGGACCCCGAGCTCTACCCGTATGCGCCCGTCGGCATCCCTGGACCGGTGTTCCTGGTCTCGCGCAATTTCGACACGGTCATGCGCTACAACCGCTCGGACCGCTACGTGATGGAGGTGGCGCTGCTCGCGCACAAGATCGCCGGCGGCCGCGACTTCGTGACTGCGTGGCCCACCGACGACCCGGGGCTGTCGCGGGCGCAGGTGCGCGAGCTGCAGCAGTGGCTGGTGACGCGCGGGCACACGCAGATCACGCCTGACGGCGTGATGGGCCGCCTGACGCGCGACGCGATCGAGAAGGAGCGCGCGGCCAAGGGCATGCCGCCCGGCCGGCGCGTGGGCCAGCGCACGATGCGGCTGCTGATGCAGTCATGAGTGCAGATCCGTCGCCGGGGCGCCCCGGGGAGGCCTGGTCGGTCTGCATCGGGCGGTTCGAGTTGTTCCACAACGCGCAGCTCGCCTTGGTGCGCAAGGCGCTGGAGCTCGCACCGCGCTGCGCGGTGCTGGTCGGGTCGGCACACACCGCGCGCTCGCCGCGCAATCCCTTCACCTTCCAGGAGCGGGTGGACATGATCCGGCTGGCGCTGGCGCCAGACGAGCGCGCGCGCGTCGAGTTCGTCGCCATCCGCGATGTCTACGACAGCAAGCGCTGGGTCGCGAACGTGCAGGCAGCCATGGCGAAGCTCACGGGCTCCGGGCGCACCCCCATCGTGCTGGTGGGGCATCGCAAGGACCCGACCACGGATTACCTGGACTTCTTCCCCGGCTGGCGCCTGCACGACGTGGGCCGGCAGGGCGAGATCCACGGCAAGGCCTTGCGGGCGGCGCTGTTCGGCACCGAGTCGCTCGATGCGGCGCTGGCGGCCGTGTCCGCGCAGGTGCCGGCGAGCACCGTGGAGTTCCTGCGCGCCTGGGCGCAGCTGCCCTTCCTGCCGCGGCTGCGGCAGGAGTGGATGGAGCTGGCCGAGGAACATGACAAGTGGGCGGGTTCGCCGTATCCGCCCGTGTTCGTGACCGTGGATGCGGTGGTGCGCGTGCGCGACCAGGTGCTCCTGATCCGCCGTGGCCGTGCGCCGGGCAAGGGGCTGCTGGCGGTGCCCGGCGGCTTCATCGAGCAGCGCGAGACCGCTTACCAGTCGGCGGTGCGCGAGCTGCAGGAAGAGACGGGTTTCGAGCTGCTGCCGCAGGAGATGGAGCATGCACTGCAGGCCTCGCGCGTGTTCGACCATCCCGACCGCAGCCAGCGCGGGCGCGTGATCACGCATGCCTTTTATTTCGACTTCGGCGAGCGCCTGCCGCCGGAGATCGCCGGCAGCGACGATGCCGCCGAGGCGCGCTGGGTGCCGATCGCCGAACTGCCCTCGCTGGAGGACCAGTTCCACGACGATCACTTCCACATCCTGGATTCTTTCCTGGGGATGACCACCGACTGAGCGTCATCCCCGCGGAGGCGGGGATCCAGGGCTTTCAGGTATCACGTGCAGCGGTCGGTGAACGCAGAGGACGCAGAGGTTACGCAGAGTGCGCGGAGGAAGACCAAGTGAAAAACCATCCTGGATTTCCTCTGCGTCCTCTGCGTAACCTCTGCGCACTCTGCGTTCACTGGCCTTTGCGCGTGACTCCAAATGCCAGAAGAAGAAAGCGGCCCGCAGGCCGCTCCTTGTAAGCCCTGGATCCCCGCCTCCGCGGGGATGACGGTCAAGTCACCGGCGCCGGATTGAAAAGCACCAGCTGGTTGTGCAGCTTCCACTGCTCGGCCCAGGTCTTCCTGCGGCCACTCGCCACGTCCAGCATCAGGTGGAACAGCTCCCAGCCGACCTGCTCGATCGTGGCCTTGCCTTCGGCGATCGTGCCGGCATTCACGTCCATCAGGTCGTGCCAGCGGCGCGCGAGGTCGGAGCGCGTCGCCACCTTGATCACCGGCACTTCGGCCAACCCATAAGGCGTGCCGCGGCCGGTGGTGAACACGTGCAGGTTCATCCCCGCCGCCAGCTGCAGCGTGCCGCAGATGAAGTCGCTGGCAGGCGTCGCGGCGTAGAACAGGCCGCGCCCCTTGGGCTTTTCACCGGGCGCCACGACCCCCGCGATGCGCGACGAGCCCGACTTCACGATCGAGCCCATCGCCTTCTCGACGATGTTCGACAGCCCGCCCTTCTTGTTGCCGGGGCTGGTGTTGGCGCTGCGGTCGACGCTGCCACGCTGCAGGTAGGCGTCGTACCAGGCCATCTCGCGCACGATCTCCTGCGCGACTTCCGGCGACTCGGCGCGCGCGGTCAGCTGCGCGACGCCGTCGCGCTCTTCCGTGGTCTCGGAGAACATCACCGTCGCCCCGGCGCGCACCAGCAAGTCCGTGCAGAAACCCACGGCGGGATTGGCCGTCACGCCGGAGAAGGCATCGCTGCCGCCGCACTGCACGCCGACCACGAGTTCGCTGGCCGGCACCGTCACGCGGCGGCGCTGGTCCAGGCGCTTCAGGTGCACCTCGGCCTGCCGCACGATGGAATCGACCATCGACATGAACCCCACGTGCGCGTCGTCCTGCAGGCACACCACGTCGAGGTCTTCCGCCTCGGTGCGGCCGTCGGCGATGGGAATGCTGCCCGGGGGCAGCAGGCGTTCGGGCTGCAGCTTCTCGCAGCCGAGGCTGACCACCATCACCTCGCCGCCGAAGTTGGGGTTCAGGCTGATGTTGCGCAGCGTGCGGATCGGGATCACCGCATCGGGCGCATCGATCGCCACGCCGCAGCCATAGCCGTGCTCCAGTGCCACCACGTCGTCGACGTTCGGGTACCGGGACAGCAGCTCGGACTTGATGCGATCGATCGCGAAGCGCGTGACGCCGGCCACGCACTGCACGCTCTGCGTGATGGCCAGGATGTTGCGCGTGCCCACGGAGCCGTCGGCGTTGCGGTAGCCCTCGAAGGTGTAGCCCTCCAGCGGCGCGGCGCTGGCGGGCGCGGCGGTGGCCATCGGCAGGTCGTCCAGCGTGCGCGCATCCGGCATGCGCAGCAGGCGCTCGTGCACCCAGCTGCCGGCACGGATGTCCTTCAAGGCGTAGCCGATGGTCACGTCGTAGCGGCGCACGGCGCCGCCTTCCGGGATGTCGACCAGCGCCACCTTGTGCCCCTGCGGCACCTTCTCACGCAGCACCAGGCCGGACGCGAAGCGCGTGCCTTCCGGCAGGCCGCCGTCGTTGGCCACGATGCCGACGTTGTCGGCCGCGTGCATGGTGATCGTCAGGGGCTCCAGGGACATGCGTACTCAGCCTGTGTTACTCAGCCTTGATGTTCGCCGCGGCGACCACCTGCGCCCAGCGGCGGCGTTCGGTCGCGAAGAACTGGTCCTGTTCAGCCGGGGTCATGGTGACCACCTCGGCGCCTTGCCCGGTGAGGCGGGCACGCACATCTGGACTCCGGATCGCCCGCACGAGTTCCGCGTTCAGGCGCTGCACGATCGCGTCCGGCGTGCCTTTCGGCACGAGCACGCCTTGCCAGCTGCCCGACTCGAAGCCCGGCGCGCCCTGCTCGGCGATGGTGGGCACCTCGCCGATCAGCGGCATGCGCGTGCGCTTGGAAACGGCCAGCAGCTTGAGCTTGCCGCTCTGCACGTGCGGGTAGGTCGCCAGCATCCCGTTCATCATCACCTGCGTCTGGCCGCCGACGGTGTCGCTGATCGCCTGGCTGCCGCCCTTGTACGGCACGTACTGCCAGCGGGCGCCGACCATCTGCGCGAGCGACACGCCGGCCAGGTGCGGCGCGCCACCGGTGCCGCTGACCGCGAAGTTCAGGTCCTTCTGCTTCGACAGCGCGACCAGTTCCTTGAGGTTGTTCACCGGCACGGACGGGTGCACCACCAGCAGGTGCGGCGAGTAGGCCAGCATGGTCACGCCGCGCAGTTCCTTGGAGGGATCCAGCGGCAGCCTGGCGTACACCGAGGGCGAGATCGCCAGCGCGCCGACGTCGCACAGCAGCATCGTGTAGCCGTCGGCCGGTCCCTTGGCGACGAAGTCGGCGCCGAGGTTGCCGTTGGCGCCCGGCTTGTTCTCCACGACCACGGACTGCTTGAGCGAATCGGACAGCACGGTCTGGATGGAGCGCGCGATGATGTCCGAGGAGCCGCCGGGCGGGTAGGGCACCACGATGCGCAGCGGCTTCGAAGGCCAGCTGTCCGCCTGCGCGAACGCAGTGGGGGCCGCGACGGCAGCGGCGGACATCAGGACGGTGCGGCGGGTGAGCTTCATCTCTCGTCTCCTTGGTTGTAACGCTTGCGTGCAAGCCGTCTTCTCTTTCTCCCTCTCCCGCAAGCGGGAGAGGGAGTTATCGCACGAGGCAGGGCCTCTTCGGGTCGAACTTCCATCCCGGCACCAGGAACTGCATCGCGATCGCGTCGTCGCGCGCGCCCAGGCCGTGCTGCCGGTACAGCGCGTTCGCCTTCTCCAGTTCGCCCTCGTCGATCTCGATGCCCAGGCCGGGCTTCTTCGGCACCTGCACGTACCCGCCTTCGATCTTCAGCGGGTCCTTCGTCAGGCGCTGGCCGTCCTGCCAGATCCAGTGCGTGTCGATGGCGGTCACCTTGCCCGGCGCGGCCGCACCGACGTGCGTGAACATCGCCAGGGAAATGTCGAAGTGGTTGTTGGAATGCGAGCCCCAGGTCAAGCCCCAGTCGCGGCAGGTCTGCGCCACGCGCACCGAGCCGGCCATGGTCCAGAAGTGCGGGTCGGCCAGCGGGATGTCCACCGACTGCAGCGCGAGCGAGTGCGCCATCTGGCGCCAGTCGGTCGCCACCATGTTCGTCGCGGTCGGCAGGCCGGTGGCGCGGCGGAACTCCGCCATCACCTCGCGGCCGGAGAAGCCGTCCTCCGCACCGCAGGGATCTTCGGCATAGGCGACGATGCCCTGCATCTTCTTGCCCAGCCGGATCGCATCCTTCAGCAGCCAGCCGCCATTGGGGTCGAGCGTCACGCGCGCTTCGGGGAAACGCTCGTGCAGCGCCGTCACGGCTTCAACTTCCGCGTCGCCGGCGAGCACGCCGCCCTTGAGCTTGAAGTCCTGGAAGCCGTAGCGCCTGTGCGCCGCTTCGGCCAGGCGCACCACCGCTTCGGGCGTCAGCGCCTCTTCGTGGCGCAGGCGCAGCCAGTCGTCCTGCGCGTCGGGTTCGGACGCGTAGGGCAGGTTCGTCTTCCTGCGGTCGCCGACGTAGAACAGGTACCCGAGCATCTGCACCGCATCGCGCTGCTGCCCTTCGCCGAGCAGCGCCGCGACCGGTACGCCCAGGTGCTGGCCCTGCAGGTCCAGCAACGCGGATTCGACGGCCGTCACGGCATGGATGGTCGTGCGCAGGTCGAAGGTCTGGTTGCCGCGGCCGCCCGCGTCGCGGTCCGCGAACTTCGTGCGCATCGCGTTCAGGATCGCCTGCAGGTTGCCGACGGTCTGACCTTCCACCAGTGGCCGCGCGTCTTCCAGCGTCTGGCGGATCTTCTCGCCGCCCGGCACTTCGCCCAGTCCGGTGTGGCCGGCGTTGTCGGTGACGATGACGATGTTGCGGGTGAAGAAGGGCGCATGCGCGCCCGACAGGTTGAGCAGCATCCCGTCCCGGCCAGCGACCGGGACGACCCGCATGCTCTTGACGACGGGAGACGCCATGTTCAGTCCGCGGTGATCTTGCGGCTTTCGATCAGGTTCTTCCAGCGGGCGAACTCCGAGGCCTGGAAGCGGGCGAACTGCTCGGGCGTGTTGGCGACGATCTCGAAGCCCTGCGCGACCAGCTTGTCCTTCACGGCCGGATCGTTGATCGACGCCACCAGCGCCGCGTGGATCTTGTTGCGCACGTCCGCGGGCAGGCCCTTGGGCGCGGCCACGGCTTGCCACGAGTAGACGTCGGCGCCCTTGATGCCCAGCTCGCCCAGCGTCGGCACCTGCGGCAGCAGCGTGGAGCGCTTTTCGGAGGTGATGGCCAGCGCGCGCAGCTTGCCCGCGGCGACGTGCTGCACCACGGCGTTGATGTTCTGGAAGGACGCATCCACCTGGCCGCCCAGCAGGTCGTTCATGGCGGGGCCGCCGCCCTTGTAGGGGACGTGCACGCCTTCGGTGCCGGTCTGCTGCCAGAAGAGTTCGGCCGTCAGGTGGTCCGAGGAGCCGTTGCCCGAGGAGGCAAAGCTCATCTTCTTCGGCTCCTTCTTCAGCGCAGCGACCACGTCGGCCACCGACTTGTGGGGAGAGGCGGCAGGCACGACCAGCACGTTGGGCGCCTGCACGGCGACCGTCAGCAGGTCGAAGTCCTTCAGCGCGTCGTACTGTACGCCCTTGATCAGGTGCGGCGCGATCACGAACGGGCCGAGCGAGGACACGAACAGCGTGTGGCCATCGGCCGGTGCGCGCTTGACGAGCGCGGCGCCGATCGTGCCGGTGGCCCCGGCCTTGTTGTCGACCACCCAGGTGCCACCCAGCTTTTCCTGCAGCTTCGGCGCCAGCGCGCGGGCGATGGTGTCGGTGGAGCCGCCTGGCGGGAAGGGCACGACCAGCGTGACCGGCTTGTCGGGGAAGGCGAGGGTGGTGGTGGCGGCCATGGCGATCGCCAGGCCCATCAGGGTCTTCTTGATCATGGTTGGTCTCTGCGTGTTCGGTTTACTGCGGGCCGAGCTTGCGAATGAGCGCGGCGAGTTCTTCCACTTCCTGGGATTTCAGATCCGACAGGGGCGGGCGCACCGGGCCGGCGCTCTTGCCGACGATGGTGGCGCCGGCCTTGACGATGGACACGGCATAGCCTTCGCCCTTGGCGCGGATGGCCAGGTACGGCAGGAAGAATTCGTCGATCAGGCGGCCGGTGGTGGCGGAGTCGCCGGACCAGTAGGCGTTGTAGAACTCCATCGCGGTGCGCGGGATGAAGTTGAAGATGGCCGACGAATAGGTCGGCACGCCCAGGGCCTTGTACGCGTTGGCGTAGACCTCGTGCGTCGGCATGCCGCCGATGTAGACGAGGCGATCGCCCAGCTTCTGGCGGATGGAGACCACGCGCTCGATGTCGCCGGTGCCGTCCTTGAAGCCGATCAGGTTGGGGCAGCGCTCGGCCAGCTTGGCGAGCGATTCGGCGGTGAGCTTGGTGGCGCCGCGGTTGTAGACGACCACGCCGATCTTCACGCTCTTGCAGACGGCCTCGACGTGCTGCACCAGGCCTTCCTGCGTCGCTTCGGTCAGGTAGTGCGGCAGCAGCAGCACGCCTTGCGCGCCATTGCGCTCGGCTTCCTGCGCGTACTTGATGGCCAGCGTGGTGCCACCGCCGGCGCCGCCGACGATGGGCACGCGGCCCTTGCAGGTTTGCGCGGCCGTCTTGATGACGCCGGCGTATTCCTGCGGCTCCAGCGAGAAGAACTCGCCGGTGCCGCCGGCGGCGAACAGCACGGTCGCGCCGTACGGCATCAGCCATTCCAGGCGGTCGGCGTAGCCCTTGGGCTCGAAGCGCAGTTCGGCGTCGAAGTCGGTGAGGGGGAAGGACAGCAGGCCCGTGGAGAGGGCCTTCTTCAGTTCGGTGGGGGTCATGGTGGTACGGCTAAGAGGTAAGACATCATACAACCGACGACGGATTTTGCAAGGTCTTCGTAGGTCGGGGTGAGCGCGCAGCCGAACCCCGACGCAAGGCGTGCCAATCCCGTCGGGGGTCGGCGCCATGCGGCGCGCTCACCCCGACCTACGAGGTCTCAGCCAATTTCCTCCGCCGCTCCCGACTGTTCGCCAGGTGCGTGCGCATCGCCGCCCGCGCGGCCTCCGGATCGCCCCGGCTGATCGACTCCACGATGCTTTCGTGCTCCGCATTCACCCGGTGCAGGTAGGCCTCGCGCTCCGGGGTGAGCGGGTCCTGCGGCTCCAGCCGCGCCCGCGGGATCATCATGCCGCCCAGGGTGGCCATGAGGTCGACGAAGTGGTGGTTCTGGCTGGCCCGCGCGATCTCCAGGTGGAACTGGAAGTCCGGGCCGACGGCGTCCCGCCCCTCCTTCACCGCACTGGTAAAGGCGAGCAGGGCACGCCGCAATGCCGCCACGTTCTCGGGCGTGCGCCGCAGGGCCGCCAGCGCGGCGCACTCGGTTTCCACCGCGATGCGCAGCTCCAGCACCGCGATCACGTCCTGCAGCGTCTCCAGCTTGTCCGGGGCGATGCGAAAGGCCGCCGAATCGCCCAGGCCGACCACGAAGGTGCCGACGCCGTGCCGCGTCTCGACCGCGCCGGCAGCCTGCAGCCGCGAGATCGCCTCGCGCACCACGGTCCGGCTGACGCCGAACTCCTCCATGATCGCCGCCTCGGTGGGCAGCTTCTCGCCCGGCGCGAGCGAGCCGTCGCGGATGCGCCCGGCCAGCCCGTCGACCACATCGTGGGCCAGGCTGCGGGGGCGGCGGCGTACGACTTCGTTCATGCGGGTTAACCCTCTCGGTGGCATCCGTTTCGGCTGCACATACTCGTACGACGACCGATAACGGACAAGTACACACTTTAGCAGGCCCTGCCGAGCGCACACCATGGAAAACGCCAATCCCCTCCTGTCGCTGGGTCGCGTGCTGCTCACCGGCGCGGCCGGTGGCCTGGGCCGCCAGCTGCGTCCCCGCCTGCGCCCGCGCTGCACCCTGCTTCGCCTGAGCGACATCGCTGGCTTGGAGCCCGCCGGCGCCGGCGAGGAGGTGGTCGAGGCCGCGCTGGAAGACGCGGCTGCCGTCCACCGCCTGCTGCAAGGCATCGACGCGGTCGTGCACATGGGAGGGATCTCCACGGAGGCAGCCTGGCAGCCGATCCTGCACGCGAACATCGTCGGCCTCTACAACCTGTACGAAGCCGCGCGCAAGAACGGCGTGCGCCGCGTCCTGTTCGCCAGCTCCAACCACGCCTGCGGCTTCTACCGCCAGGACCAGGTGATCGCCACGGACACCCCGCCGCGGCCCGACGGCCTCTACGGCCTGTCCAAGGCCTTCGGCGAGGACATCTCTCGCCTGTACTGGGACCGCTACGGCATCGAGACCCTGTGCCTGCGCATCGGCTCGTGCTTCCCGCAACCGACCGATCGCCGCATGCTTTCCACCTGGATGAGCTACGACGACCTGGAGCGCCTCGTCGTCGCCGGCCTGACCGCGCCCGTGGTCGGCCACAGCGTCATCTACGGCATCTCCGACAACCGCAGCCGTTGGTACGACAACACCGGCGCCGCGCACATCGGCTACCGCCCGCAGGACAGCTCGGAGCCCTATCGCGCCGCGCTCGAGGCGGAGCAGCCCAGGCCCGACCCCCAGGACCCCGCCACGGTGTACCAGGGCGGCGTGTTCGTTCGCACCGGCCCTTTCGAATAAACCCCGCCGCAAGGCATCCCGACCCGCAATGGAGACAAGCATGCAGCAACGTCGTCATCTCGTTCACGCCGCCCTGGCCGCCCTCCTGGCGTACGCCGCCGTCCCGGCGAGTGCCCAGACCATGACCCTGAAGGCGGCCGACGTGCATCCGGCCGGCTACCCGAACGTGGTGGCGGTGGAAAACCTCGGCAAGAAGCTCGATGCCGCCACCAAGGGCCGCATCAAGCTGCAGATGTTCCCGGGCGGCGTGCTCGGAAGCGAGAAGGAAGTGGTCGAACAGACGCAGGTCGGCGCGATCCAGATCGCGCGCATCTCGCTGGGCGTGCTCGGCCCCGTGGTGCCGGACGTGAACGTGTTCAACATGCCCTTCGTCTTCCGCGACGAGGCGCACATGCGCAAGGTGATCGACGGCGCCATCGGCGACGAGATCCTGGCCAAGATCACCAACAGCCCCGCGCGCCTGGTGGCCCTGGGCTTCATGGATTCCGGCTCGCGCAGCCTCTACACCAAGAAGCCGGTGCGCAAGCCCGAGGACCTCAAGGGCATGAAGATCCGCATGATGGGCAACCCGCTGTTCGTGGACACCATGAACGCGATGGGCGGCAACGGCATCTCCATGGGCCACACCGAGGTGTTCGGCGCGCTGCAGACCGGCGTGATCGACGGCGCCGAGAACAATCCGCCCACGCTCTTCACGTCCAACCAGTACACCACCGTCAAGTACTACGCGCAGACCAACCACCTGATCATCCCCGAGATCTTCGTGATGTCGAAGGTCACCTGGGACAAGCTGTCGAAGGACGAGCAGGCGCTGGTGAAGAAGTTCGCGCGCGAGGCGCAGATGGAGCAGCGCGGCCTGTGGGACAAGAGCGTGGCCGAGTACACGGGCAAGCTCAAGGCCGCGGGCATCGAGTTCGTCAACGTCGACACCAAGCCCTTCTACGACGCGACCGCCCCGGTGCGCGCGAAGTACGGCGCGCAGTTCGCCGACCTGATGAAGCGCATCGCCGACGTCAAGTAAGGATGTCGGACGCCATCCCGCGCCTGCTGGACCGGCTGTATTCGTCCTGCATCTGGATCGCCGGCATCGCGCTGGTGGTGATGTGCCTGGTGATCCCGCTGGGGGTCTTCGGCCGCTATGTCCTGGGCTTCGGGGCGCAGTGGCCGGAGCCCATCGCGATCCTGATGATGGTGGTCTTCACCTTCTTCGGGGCCGCCGCCGCCTACCGCGCCGGTGCGCACATCGCCGTGCAGATGCTCACCGACCGCCTGCCACCTGCGGCGCAGAAGGCCTGCGCCGCCTTCGTGCACCTGATGATGGTGGCGGTGTGCCTGTTCGTGGTGGTGTGGGGCACGCAGCTCGTGCGCGGCACCATGGGCCAGACGATCAGCGAATTGCCCTGGCTTCCAGTGGGCGTGACCTACCTGCCGCTGCCCCTGGGCAGCCTGGCCACGCTGCTGTTCGTGCTGGAGCACGTCATCTATGGCTCGCAACATGCGCGGCCGGCCGTGACCTTCGACCATGAGCCCCAAGCGGTGGAGGGCGCCCCCTGATGGACACTCTTGTCCTGCTGGGAAGCTTCTTCCTGCTGATGATCGTCGGCGTTCCGGTCGCCTATGCGCTGGGCATGGCGGCGCTGGCGGGCGCGCTCTGGATGGAACTGCCGCTGGACGCGGTGATGATCCAGATCGCCTCGGGCGTCAACAAGTTCTCGCTGCTCGCCATCCCCTTCTTCGTGCTGGCCGGCGCCATCATGGCGGAGGGCGGCATGTCGCGCCGGCTGGTCGCCTTCGCCGGCGTGCTGGTGGGCTTCATCCGCGGCGGCCTGTCGCTGGTGAACATCCTCGCTTCCACCTTCTTCGGCGCGATCTCGGGATCGTCCGTCGCGGACACGGCCTCCATCGGCTCGGTGCTGATCCCCGAGATGGAGCGCAAGGGCTACCCGCGGGACTTCTCGACGGCCGTGACCGTCAGCGGCTCGGTGCAGGCCATCCTGATCCCGCCCAGCCACAACGCGGTGATCTACTCGCTGGCCGCCGGCGGCGGGGTCTCGATCGCCGCGCTGTTCATGGCCGGCGTCTTGCCCGGCCTGCTGCTCGGGCTGACGCTGGCGGTGCTGTGCCTCTACATCGCGCGCAAGCGCAACTTCCCCAAGGGCGAGGTGATCCCGCTGAAGCAGGCGCTGCGCATCTGCGTCGAGGCGCTGTGGGGCCTGGCCACCATGGTCATCATCCTGGGCGGCATCCTCTCGGGCGTGTTCACTGCGACCGAGTCGGCCTCCATCGCGGTGCTGTGGGCCTTCTTCGTCACGATGTTCATCTATCGCGACTACAAGTGGCGCGACCTGCCCAAGCTGGTGCACCGCACGGTCAAGACCGTGTCCATCGTGATGATCCTGATCGGCTTCGCGGCGAGCTTCGGCTACCTGATGATGCTGATGCAGATCCCGGCCACGGTCACTGCCTTCTTCTCCACGCTCTCGGACAACCGCTACGTCATCCTGCTGCTGATCAACGTCCTGCTGCTGGTGCTGGGCACGCTGATGGACATGGCGCCGCTGATCCTGATCCTCACGCCCATCCTGCTGCCGCTGGTGACCAAGCTCGGCGTGGATCCCGTGCACTTCGGCATGATCATGATGGTCAACCTGGGCATCGGCCTGCTGACGCCGCCCGTTGGTGCGGTGCTGTTCGTCGGCAGCGCGGTCGCCAAGCTGAAGATCGAAGTGGTGGTGCGCGCCCTGTACCCGTTCTTCGGTGCGCTGCTGCTGGTGCTGGCGCTGGTGACCTACGTGCCCGCGCTGTCGCTGTGGCTGCCCAACCTGATGCTCAAGTGAAGCCGCGCGTCCTGCTCACGCACGGCGAAAGCGCGCGCCGCAACTACTACGGGGAGGCCGCGCTCGCGGCCCTGCGCCAAGTGGCCGACGTGCGGCTGAACGAGAGCGACGCCCCGCTTGTGGGTGACGCACTCATCGCCGCGGCTCGCGACTGCCGGGCCATCGTGGCCGACCGGCAGGCTGCCGCGCCGGCGGCCCTGTTCGCGTCGCTGCCCGGCCTGGCCGTGTTCCTGCGCTGCGCTGTCGACGTGCGCAACGTCGACATCGCCGCGGCCAGCCAGGCGGGCGTGCTGGTGACGCATGCGAGCGCCGGCTTCGGCACGGCGGTCGCCGAATGGGTCATGGGCGCGATGATCGACCTGTCGCGCGGCTTCAGCGACGCAGTGCATGCCTATCGCACCGGCGCAGCGCCGGCGATCCGGATGGGCCGTGAACTGCGCGGCTCCACCCTGGGTGTCATCGGCTACGGCGTCATCGGCCAGCGCCTGTGCGAGCTTGCGCGGGCCTTCGGCATGCAGGTGCTGGTGGCGGATCCGTTCGCGCAGGTGAAGGATCCAGGCATCCGGCTGCTGCCGCTGGAGGAACTGCTGCCTCGCGCCGACTACGTCTCCTGCCTGGCTCCTGCGAACCCGCAGACCGAGAACCTGATGGACGCTGCGCGCTTCGGCGCGATGAAGCCGGGCGCCTTCTTCATCAATGCCTCGCGCGGCGAACTGGTGGATGAACAGGCCCTGCTGCAGGCGCTGGACGGCGGACGGCTTGCCGGCTGCGCGCTGGACGTGGGCCGCGCCCCCGACCAGATGCCTTCGCCCGCGCTGGCGCGCCACCCGCGCGTGCTTGCCACGCCGCACATCGGCGGCCTCACCCCGCCGGCCGCCGAACACCAGGCGCGCGAGACCGTCGCACAATGGGGCGAACTGCTGGCCGGCCGCATGCCGGCCGGTGCGCTCAACCCGCAGCACGCCGCGCGCCTGCACCTGCTGCGATCCCCGGAGACCCGATGAACCTTCCCCTGGGCAGTGCCGTACCCGTTCCCTTCGCGCCGAGCGCGCGCTACCCCGACCCCTGCGTCGAGGTCCTCGACGAGCGCTTCCTCAAGCTGCGGCTGTTCAGCGCCACGGTCGAAAGGCTCGCCACCGGGATGCGCTGGGCCGAGGGGCCGGTGTGGTTCGGCGACGGCCGCTACCTGCTCGTCTCCGACATCCCCAACGGCCGCATCCTGCGCTGGGACGAAGCCTCGGGCGCGGTGAGCGAATTCCGCAACCCGTCCAACCACGCCAACGGCCTCACGCGCGACCGCCAGGGGCGGCTGCTCGCGTGCGAGCACCTCACGCGCCGCGTCACGCGCACCGAGTACGACGGCAGCATTACCGTGCTGGCCGACCGCTACCAGGGCAAGCGGCTGAACTCGCCCAACGACATCGTCTGCGCCCGCGACGGCAGCATCTGGTTCACCGATCCGCCCTTCGGCATCGCCGGGCACTGGGAGGGTGAGCCGGCCGAGGCCGAACTGCCGCATGCCGTCTACCGCATCGCGCCGGATGGCCAGCTGCAGCAGGTGATCACCGATCTCGCGGGCCCCAATGGCCTGGCCTTCTCGCCGGACGAATCGACGCTCTACGTGGTCGAAAGCCGGGCCACGCCGCACCGCAGGATCTGGGCGTACGCGCACGCTGCCGACGGCAAGCTGGGCAAGCGCCGGCTGGCGGTCGACGCACAGGGGCACGGGGCGATCGACGGCTTCCGGGTGGACGCGACCGGCCACCTCTGGTGCGGCTGGGGCAGCAACGGCGCCCTGGACGCGGATGCCGAGGCGTTGGACGGCGTGCGCGTGTTCACGCCCGAGGGCGTGGCCATCGCGCACATCCACCTGCCCGAGCGCTGTGCGAACGTTTGTTTCGGTGGCCGCCACCGCAACCGCCTTTTCATGGCCGCCAGCCATTCGCTCTACGCGGTTTACCTGAATACGCAGGGCGCCACCGGCTGGTAGGCTTGCCTTCGAGCAGTGCAAACACGAACAGGAGACAACCCCCATGCAACGTCGCAACATCCTCGCCGCAACCGCAGCGGTCCTGGCCGCCGCCTTCGTGCCCGCGCACGCCCAGGACAAGTGGCCCACCAAGCCCATCACCTACGTCGTGCCCTTCGGCGCCGGCGGCACGACGGACGTGCTGGCCCGCCTGATCACGCCCAAGGTGGCGACGGCGCTGGGCACCACCTTCGTCATCGAGAACAAGGCAGGCGCCGGCGGCAGCATGGGCAGCGACTTCACCGCCAAGGCGGCGCCGGACGGCTACACCATCCAGGGCGGCACGATCAGCTCGCACGCGATCAACGCCAGCCTGTACGCCAAGCTGCCCTACGACCCGATCAAGCACTTCCAGCCGATCACCATGATCGGCTCCA
>JAESGR010000659.1_pt1 | contig 18187 bp, 20 predicted proteins | sample 9269771 | NCBI WGS metagenome assembly JAESGR01 (sample SAMN15739572, study PRJNA653492) | algae metagenome | isolation source: Chroococcus sp. CMT-3BRIN-NPC107 and co-occurring heterotrophs from well... | place: USA: Clark Mountains Wilderness, California | collected 2010-04-18 | reverse complement strand
AGCAACGGAAGCTTTGTCATCTTCAAGCTCGACGTAGCGCACTGGTGCAGCAGTTTGCGCCATGGCTGTGGTTGCGAATAGCGCACCTGCTACGATTATAGTGTTTTTGAGCATGTAATAGGACCCTTCTTTGAAGGTGCTAAACCCAAGCGAACTGCTGCGGTTCCCGGGTTTCTATACCGCAAGAGACCCTACATGTTCCATTCGCAGGTCAACTGGCTCTTGTGCTGCGGTAGTTCAGATCGGCCAAGCGGCCCGCAACACCGGACTTGAATGCTCCCGTCTAAGCAGCCTCCGTCGCCCGGGCAAGTTCATAGACCACCTGCTTAGAATTGCTTGGCTTGCTCATCGTTGGCACTGCCGCTGGGCCGTCAGAACTGCCGATGCAATATATGTGTTGACAAAATGTACGGACGCTCAATTTGCGGACAGCACGGGCTGCTGTATAATCGGAGCCTAAACCAAGGTTGATATCGAGCACTGCTGCTTGCGGCTGCGTTCCCCCAAGGTTTTAACTGCGTCTGGGAAACACATGATTGTAGCTGAGTTGAACCATCAGCTACAAGGGCATGATTTCAGGAGAAAGCTCAAGCAAGACCGCCACTTGAGATATGGTTCATGAGAGGTATGGTGAGAACTCTATCTCACTTATTCTCGCCTAAATAAACTTCAACTGTGTTGAAGTTAAGTGGCGCGAGAGACGGGGCTCGAACCCGCGACCTCCGGCGTGACAGGCCGGCGCTCCTGTTGTGATTACAGCCCCAGTTTCAACTTCCACCAAGCAGCAACAGGTCGGAAAACAGCGGTTAGTTGAAACCGCCCTGCCCCATTTTCTTTAACAAGGAACCATGATGAACATCACCAACGTTCGCCCTCAACCGGGCGGCGGTGGCATTCTTGCGCTCTTCGACATCGAAGTTGCGCAAGATTTCCGCCTTCTGAACTGGACCTTAAAGCGCGCATCAGATGGCGTTTGGACGTCTTATCCCCCGACCGCCAAAAGCGGTACGCCCTCAGCCAAGGCACCGCTACATGTGCGCGAGCAAATCACTGCTGCCGCGGTTGCTACACTAAATGGAGGGCGGTCGGCCCATGAACGCACTAACGCAGCCTGAACTAGCCTGCCAAGATCGCCGCTCCGAAATCCAACGTCATGTAGCGATGCTTCACCAATGCGCCGCCGGCATAGACGGCGTCCTGGTCGTAAGCGTTTACCACGCGAACCCGACGGGCGAGCGTGACGCGCCTGGTTCAATCACCCACCACAACATCGGCGATGTTGAGTCCATGGTCGAAACGATCACGGCTCATGATGGCGTTGACGGCGCCAATGTATTCGTCGGCTTGCAGGTAATGCGCAAAGGCCTTGGCCGCGGGAAGCGCGGCGGTGAAGCGGACATTGTGGCCGTGCTTGGCCTGGTCGCTGACATGGATGCCGACACTGGCAAAGCTGGCGAACTACCTTTCGAGCCATCCTATATTCTCGAAACATCGCCAGGTAACGAGCAACCGGCCTGGCTCTTTGATCGGCCGCTAGCAGTTGCTGATGCCAAGCCATTAGCCGCAGCACTCCGCAGGGCGACCGGATCCGACGCTGGTACGGCAGACATCACCCACATATGGCGCATACCGGGAACGTCGAACTGGCCTAACGCCGCAAAGCTCGCGCGGGGCCGCCCTCCCGGCGCTGCGGAGGTTTCTGTCACTGCACCTTGGGATGGCGCCCTTGTGTCCGTCGAGGAACTGACGGCGGCCCTACAGCCATATTTGTCAAGCCAGTCAACCACAGCGCTCATCGAGGTTGGTCAGTTACCGGACGTTGCTGGCTTGTCCATCGACAGTGAGATGGGCGAACTGCTTGCTTCGGATGGTCAACCCGACCGCTCTGCGCACGCGGCTCGTGTAGTCGAGGCATTGTCCTTCCGTGGTCACACGCTAGAGCAATCCTTGGCGCTGATCGTCGATCGGGCCGGCGATTGGGCAAAGCGCTATGCCACAGAGGATGCCCTGCGCAAGGACGTGGCGCGGCTCTGGGCCAAATTCGGCGCCGACCATGCCGCTGGGTCGGACGCGGGCGCTAAGCTCGTGGCGAATTTGCAGAACAAGCGCCAACCACCAGCCGCAGCGAATGATGAGCTTGGCGTTAGGCTCTTGTCTTATTCCGAGTTCAAGGCCCTGGATCATGGCACAGGATCCGCTGTGATCAAGGGCTTGGTGCGCTCTGGCACTTTGATCGCCATCGGTGGGCGGCCTGGCGCAGGCAAGACCGCGCTCATGGTTGCCATTGCTGACGCGCTGGACAAAGGCGAGGCGTTCTTCGGACGCGAAACTGCCCCCACCACTGTTGCTTACATCGCCGCCGAAGATGGCAGCGACGTAGCGAACCGTCTCGAGGCCATTGAGAACACGTCGATCAAGATTGTCACGTCCAAGGATGGCTTCACCCTTACCAAGCCCGACAAGGCCGCAGCGTTGGTGAAAGAAGTTATCCGTCAGGCCAAGGCACTTGAGCCCGATCGGCACGTCATGGTTGTGGTCGATACATTGCGGGCTGCCCTTGGCGGTCAGTCCGTTTTGGAGGACCGGGTGGTTTCGCCGGCATTGAACGCTTTGCGTGAGGTAGCAGAAAAGGAGGGCGCTGTGATTGCCGTCCTGAACCATACAAACCGCGAGAACAACAAGGCCACCAAAGGCGAAACGCTGGAGGCTGTCACTGCCTTGGAGATCGTCTTGCTTGACGGCGATGGTGGCTGGCACGACGTCTACATAGGCAAGAACCGAAGCGGGCCTGGTCAGCGAAACATTGGTCGGGTCCGTTATACATCGGTGCAGATCGGCGACGTGACTGCCGCAATCATCGACCAGATGGTTGCTGATGACTCGCCTGCAAGTGACGCACCCAAAGAACGCGGACCCTCGGAAAATGCCCGGCTGTTCCAGACCATTGCCTTGGGAGCACTAGCGACATCCACCGATATGCTGACGCCATTTGGTCACACTGGTCCAAGGGTTAAGGCAGCGGCCATCTCGCAACTTCGCCAAGAGTTCTACGCCCGCAAGGCTGGCCTGGCTGACAGTAAGATCAAGGCATTTAATCGAGCCTTGGAATACTGGCTGCGCAAGGAATGGATCGTTAGGGGCGACTTTGGCGAGGAAGGCGCCATCTGGCTCGCCAGTAAGGCTGAAGAGAGCCGGACACTTAACTGAATGGTGAAGTATCGACCGCCAACCGGACAGACACTTGCCTGCCCCTTGTATGTGTCTGTCCTGTCCACCTGAAAACACCGGACAGGACACTTGGGGATATAGGGATACGAAGTGTCCTGTCCACCACTCATCAACCCGCGTGTTCTACGCCATAACCGAAGAGTAGCTGGGGATTGCTGCAACCGCATCCCTTGCCTTCTCCCGCGACCACCAACAGACTGAATGCACCCGGGCACTAAGACCCGCTTCCAAACCATCAACATTCGCTAAACGGCGCCTGGAGCGCAGGCGGCGAAGCTATGACGGACGGCGACATGCTAGAAATCGACGATTGGACTGACGACCGCCTCAATCCCTATCTGCCACTACCAGCAAACGACAATGACCAGAGGCATCGGCCCGTTCTCGCACCCGCCAATGATAACCGGCGCGGCGCTTGGATTGAGTACGACGAGGCAGGACACCCTATCCGAGTGGTACGTGGAATAGACAGTACACCTCGCTGTCGACCGTTCTCAGTCAAGCGCGGCGCTATCCCATCAGTCTCCACGACGCCCGCCACCGTGGCCCGCGCTCGTCTGGATCGATGGCGCCGTGACAATCCGCAGACTGACTCCAAAATTCTGCCAAGGGCACCGAGGAACAAGGGTGGTCACGACTTGGAACAGTTCACTCCGGAGCTGTCCTGGTGGCGGACAATGACAAACGCCCCGACGTCGTGGGATAGCTTGGTGCAGGCCGCTACCAATGACATTGAGGCCGGCCAGGAAGAGCGGGAGAACGAGGAGGAGCGGCCTTCGGTCCACGAGCTCATCGCGTCATTGCCGAGGCGCATCCGGGAAGCCATGGTCGCCGATATCATGCCAACGGATATTCGTATTCTATCAGATGACATCGAGTGGGCGCGCGGACGCATATCTCGGCTGGGCGGCATTCAGTTCGCAACTGCCACACGCCAGGTACCAGAAGATGAGACCGCCTCTGGCAATGTTTCGGGGCACGTCCTTGACCTGCCTCGAGCGGGCGAGTTGGTCCGATTTCGGCCATCGGGCCGGCGTGGTTGGTCGCGCCCGACGCAACATGCTCGGGAACATCGCAATGGTCAGGGCGATCGGAACTCGTCATATTTGTATTTGCTTGCCAACAAGCCACTGCAGGCGACTAAGCCCCGCAAGGAACGCCGTAAAACTGACCCGGAGCTTGCTGCGGCATGGCTCAAGGAACAAGGCTTCACACGGGTGAGTGTGGATGCCGGTTTCCGCGCTTGGCTGCGCACCCAAACATTCTCCGCCAGCACGACCCATCCAACGGGTTTGCCATGGGCGCCTACTCGGCTCAAACAACTCTTCATGTCCGGCCGCACCACACCAGGAGCCGGCACCAAGGATGGTTCGGGCGATTACGAACGCGTCCGCTCGCAAGAAGAACTTGACGGGCAGCATGTGGACGTGACGCCCGAAATCGACTTGCTGGTCCGATTCCGCAAGGCACATGCCCCTCACGCCTCCATTCTGGACAGCGCTATGACTGCGCAAAATATGGAGGAGGTCGCCGGAACGGCTGGCGCATCGTCCCCGCACACCGGCAAGCGGTTGCTAGCGCAAGCCTGCGAAGCTTTGCGCGATTTTCTAGCGGCTGAAGCATTCGCGGTGCAAAATCCGCCAAGTCGTGCCGCGTAGACATAGAGGGTGCTTTCGTCGCTGTCCGCACCCTGGCGAGATCTTGCTTGGCGGCGGGTCTCGCCTTTTCTTTTCGCCCGTATCTTTCGGGCCTTCGCATACGGGAAGCCCCAGATGATTAATCTAAATGAGGCGGCTTTCGCGGTCGCCGATGTTTCTGCAATTACCGGCGTTCGAGAGGTCGCCCTCCGGGATTGGCACTCTCGAGGGTTGGGCCAATTTCTAGGCAATAAAATCGACCATCGTTGGTTGTATTCAACCCGCGAAATTGCTGCCATCTCAGTTACAGCCGACCTAATTCGCCTCGGTTTTCCCATACCGATTGCCGCCAACGCTGCATGCGTCTTAGTCGATGGTGAGCCTAAGCCGGGTCTGACCTTCAAGGGCAGCCCACAGGCCATTTGCGATCTCGCGCCAGAGCCAGGGAGCACTGCTCGCAGGCACCGTGAGGATCTGCGGGCACCGGACGTTCAGGACGCTGTCATCGAACTACCCATCGGTGACATTTGGGCTCGGACCATTGAGCGAGCCGAAGCGGTTCGTCATCGGGCCGGCTGCGCTGCCTGACTGCCCATAGCTCGGTAGGCACCACCCCTGGGTTGGGTCCTACCCAGCCACCCCCGGTAGCCTGCGGGTATAGCGCCCCGAATCCTCGCACTCTGCAAGATTTTTTCTGGAGCATTTCCTTCCTTTTTCGGTCGGTGCTGCACCCCGGAGTGTCTTGCCCGCAAGCAGGCGTCGCATGAGTCACACTTATCTAAAAAGGAAGGCCGACCTTGCGCCTTCAGAAAGCGAAGAGGTCGCCCTTGACCTACCTCCTACGGTCTTGCTGCACAAATCCAACGACGCCTGCTTTCGCATACGACATCATTGAGCAGCCTATCTCGCCCTTCTCTGGTCCGGTGCTGGAAGTCGATATTTCAGCACCCGTACCCTCGCGAGAAGTCGCTGTGCATGAGGCGGCTCATGCTCTGGCTCATCATGCTCTTGGCCAAGAGTTGCGCGAGGTCAGAGTAACCGAACCAGCGCAGTGCGAGCGCGGCAAGGCCGCAAGAATGACGCCACTCCAAACTATTGCAGTGTTGCTGGCCGGCTTAGCTGCAGAAGATCGGCTTAAGGGCGTGGTCATCCACTCGAGCGGCTACCATCTGCGACGGTATTTCGACAAAATCAGAGCGTTGCACTTGGGCGCCTGTGACACATGCCAAGCGGTACTTTGCGCCATAGGAGCGGTAGGTGCCGATGCCGGAAATGGCCGGGCATTTCGCACCTTTCGGCGTGGCGAAGACTTGGCGATCGCCTTGATAGGTGACGCCGCTGCCTGGGCCGGCGTCGAGGCTTTAGCCGATCACCTTATGGCGGATGGGATTGTCACAGGTGAAACCGCCCACACCATTCTTTCACAACACCTTGCATTCGGCTCCTGGGCCGAAAAGGAGCCGCATGCTTGAAATCGAAAACCTGCAATACAATGGCCTCGACGGCACCGTCGACGTCATCATCGATGAGCAGCGCATGGAGCGATGCAGGATTGCGGTCGATCCGCGCACCTTTGCCATGTTGGTCATTCCCCCTCAGTCCGCAAGTGCTGTGAAGTGGGGCAGCCATTCCATTGCCGACATCAACTTCATCGTCCGCCGGGCAACTGACAACATCGGCAACACACCAGCTTAGGAACAATCCATGCTTGCTCAACTCCGTAGACTCCTACAATCCGAGACTGCCGCCGACATTGAAACGGCACTGGCGTCGATCGACCTCATCAAGCTGCGTGCCGACCTGTCGACCGCAACTGCACAACGCGCAGATTTGCTTCTGTCGGGCACCGACGCCCAGGTAATCGCCGCTGGCCAGGCTGTCGAAACTGCCTCCATCGCCCTGGAGCGTGCCGAAGCAGCCAAGGCGCAACTGGAGACAAAGCTTGCCGCTGCCCAAGCTGCGGAGGCAGAGGCTGACTTCCGCGCTCGCTATGCCGCTGTGGTAGCGCTCCGAGACGGCGTTGTTGCCAAGATCGGAAAAGACTATGCAGCCGGCGCGAGCAAGATCCTCAACGTGCTAGAAGCAGACCGGGAAGCTACAGCTGCCCTCCAAGAGATCAACAAGGCCGCCTACGCCGGTGAAGCCTATGACCTTCCCGTCATCGAGACCGCTTCGCGGCGGGTCTGGGGTGCCGAGTTCGCAAGCATTCAGGTAGGCGTGGCGTCCATGGCAGACATGATTCGGCTGCTGCCAACTTCGTCTAGTGCTGGGCACAACGTGTCATGACGCAGGTCAGTGTACCGAAGGGCTATGGCGCGGTTCAAGTCCGCGCCTCTACCCTCGACCAGGCCGCCCGTACTGTTGAAATCATCTGGGCAGCCGGCGCGATCGTCCAGCGCTGGTCGCCCGATCTGGGCTCCTACCTCGAGGAGCTTTCCATGGATCCCAAGCACATTCGCATGGATCGGTTCCGCACTGGCATGAGCCTGCTCGACACCCATTCAGCAGGAACCATGGACTCGCGCCTCGGCACGGTTGTGCCGGGATCGGTTCGAGTGGAAGGCGGAAAAGGCTATGCGACGGTCAAGCTGTCGCGCAAGCAGCGTGCAGAAGAACTCATGCAGGACTTGCAGGACGGTCACCCGTTCCCGGTCAGCGTCGGTTACCGCACGCACGCTTATGAAAAGAGGGAGGGCGACGGCAAGTCGCTTCCCGTCCTGCGGGCCATCGACTGGGAGCCATTTGAGCTTTCCGCGGTGCCCGTGCCCGCCGATGGTGACGCGCATAGTCGCGCAGCCGACGTGGAAGGCACCGAGTGTCGGGTGGTTACCTTGGTGGGCAGCGTTTGGGCGAGGCGCATGAGAATGCGGCAGGCTACCGCTCTAGCTTAGGAAAAGGCCCCGTCGCTACTAAGCGCCAGGGCCTCTTCTGATGCCGGCGCTGCGGATGTGCATGAGTCGCGCGCAGGCTTGGGGCTTAGATAGTTCATGCGGAGCCGGACGCAAGCGGGTGGATGGTCACGAGATTGGGAGGGCCAAAAAGTTACTGCGGCACTCTCGACGGTCCAAGCCCCCGTGGTTGCAAATCCCGTTTTCGCCAAAACTTGGGGGAAAGTTAAGCACCTCTTGTGAGACTCGGCCGTCGCTACTAGAGTCAAACCGGAACATACTGAGAACAAATTATGGCGGCCGAGTCTGGTTTACAGCGAATTCGCGACCCACTTCACGACCTAATTGAGCTTCGAACTGGAACGAACCAGCTGGAGTACGTGCTTTGGAATGTGCTTCAGACAAGACCCTTTCAGCGGCTTCGACGAGTAAAGCAGCTCGGGTTTTCCGATTTTGTTTATCCTGGTGCTACACACTCCCGCTTTGCACACAGTGTTGGAGTTTTCCACACCGCACGCCAGCTTATGGGCGTCATCGATAACTTTGTTCCGCGAATAGATCAGGCGCAGAGAAATCAAGCCCTAGCTGCTGCGCTAGTGCATGATCTCGGCCACGGCGCCTTTAGCCACGCCTTCGAGACTGTCGGTAAAAAGCTGGGCCTCAAAATGGCCAGGCATGAGAACGTCAGTGAAGCTATAATCAAAGATAGCGAAGTCACTCTTGCGCTCAACGAGCTAGGAACTGGATTCGCCTCTGACGTCGCAGACGTCGTCAAGGGTGAAGGCCGGAACAGCGTCTACCGTGCTGTTGTCTCAAGTCAATTTGACGCTGATCGACTGGACTATATGCGTCGTGACCGACTTATGTCCGGTACTCAGCACGCCGCCATCGACTTTGCTTGGTTGATGGCAAACTTAGAAGTGGGTGAAGTTGACGAGGGGGTTGATGAGACCCCCTTGGGGAAAGTAGCAACGTTTGTGCTCGGTCCCAAAGCAGTGCATGCTGCCGAGGCCTTTGTGCTCGGGCTATTTCAGCTTTATCCCACTGTCTATTTCCACAAGACTACCCGGGGCGCTGAAAAGCTGTTCGTCGAACTGCTCTCGCATACTATTCAGGTCGTTAGGGCAGGCAACACGGCTGTGACTGGTTTGCCTGAGAACCACCCCCTGGTTCGCTTCTCTTTGGACTCAGACAATCTCGAAAGAGCGTTAGATTTGGACGATAGTGTCGTCTGGGGCGCGCTCTCGATGATGGCAGATGCGAAAGACCCTATCGTTTCGCAGTTCTCGGTTCGCCTGAGAGATCGCAAACTATTCAAGTGTGTTGATTTCCGCTGGGTGATTACCACTCAAATGAACCCTAAGAATGATTTAAGCGAAGAAATGTCCGAGAGAATAGACGCGGCATGCGCGAATATTTATTCCAAGCTCATTGAGTGGAGCGTGGATAATTCTGAGACCTTCCCTCGGATAATCTGTGATGAAGCTGCTCGATCTCCCTACAAGCGCAGTAGCGAAAGCAAAGGGCCGCTTGATCAGATAAACATTCGACTCTTTACAGGCGGCCTCGTGGACGTTGCTACGCAGTCGACTGTTGTTGCAGCCCTCAAGCCGTTCAAACTCAATCGCGCATATTATTCGCCGGACGATGCACAGGCGGGCGCCATCATTCAAAAGTTTATCAAGGAAGAATTATCATGACGATCAAGGAAGGAGCTCGGGCTGTTGCTGGGGTCGTTCAGGATGCTGGTGGGCGCATTGTTGGAAGAACAAGGCTACAGAAGATTGCCTATCTCTTAACGGCTGCAGGTTTGGAGGATAGGTTTTCATTCGAGTACAAGCATTATGGCCCCTATAGTGAGGACCTGACTCAATCTTCTGGCGTAGCCAAGCTCCTGGGTTTGGTTTCAGAAGTTTCGCACTCGACACAATGGGGCGGCACCTACTCCACTTTCTCGATATCTCCCGGGGTGGCTACTGAGTCTGATGTTCCGGCCAGAACTACTCTTGCGCGTCTCGCAGCTGATGCGGACGCCGTTGAGTTGGAACTGGCCGCCACAGCCGTTTTCTTGTCGATAGATGGGTTTCCAGATCCATGGGCTGAGACGGCTAGGAGGAAGCCGGAGAAAGTGTCCGATGGCCGTCTAGACAAGGCAAAAAAGCTGCTCGGCAAGTTAAAGCAGGTAGAAACACCAACAGCTCTTCCTGATATTTGATCGAAACGATCTTCATCCATATCGGACGTCAAACCCGCCTCGCCAGGCGGGTTTTTCTTTGCCCACAACAGGAGCATCTATGCCGCCCACAATCTCGCTCGCCGAGCCGTTTCTGCACGCCGGTCAGCACATTTTCGAAGTCGAGCTTCAGCCACTCACCGATGGGCAGCGGCTTGAGATTTTAGCCATCAACGGCGGCACCAGCCAGGTCATGGCCACGGTAGCTGCAGCCACCGGCTTGTCGATCGACACGGTTGAAGAGATGTCGCTGGCTGACATCCACACCATTGCTTCCAACCTCCAATAAGGAACACGAAATGCTCAACTACCCAATCACCGTGACGCTCAAAAAACCAGTCGAGCACAATAAAACTCGCTTTGACGAGATCGTTTTCAAACGCGAAGTCATCGGCCTCGATCTTGTTGCTATGGACGCCGTGCAGGGCGAGACCCGTAAGAATTACGCGCTGTATGCAAGCCTTGCAGGCGTTCCAATACAGGTCATCTACAACATGAATGGCTCCGATATCCGGAAGGTCGCGGAGGCAGCGGCTCCAGTTTTGGGGGAGTACTTGGGCCTGCCAGCGCTGGACGAGCAGGCGAAAAGTCAGCCGACAGCGTAACTTGGCGCCGGGTCATCGCGACACTTGCCCGTTACCTGTCCACGCCCCTGCCGACCGTTGAGCAGATGAAGGCCGTCGACATCCTGGCTTACTATGCCGAGCTTGTCGAAATTCTCGGTGCCGAAAATTCCCACTAGCCCCGCCATTGCGCGGGCTTTTTTATGAGGCCCGCCCGTGGCTACACTACGCAGTTCCATCGAACTTTCCATGATCGACAAGGTGAGCCCGGCAGCCCGCCGGGTTGAGCAGAGCCTTGAAAATGTCCGCCGGCAGGAGCAGCGAAACCGCGACCTGTTCCAGCGCAACCAGCAGGCATTTATCGGCACGACGGCCATTGCTGCAACCATGGCGCTGTCGCTCCGAGCACCTATCCAGGACGCCATCGAGTTTCAGAGCCAGCTAACTCAGATCGGGTTTAAAGCCGACGCGACGGCTGAGAAACTCAAGGCCATGGGCGACGAAATGCGAGCCCAGGGCCTGGCCACTGGCCGCGGGGCAGCCAACCAGGCGCGCTCCGTCGACGTGCTGACCAGCAAGGGCTTGAGCAATGACCAGGCCATGGTTGCCGCCGAGCAGATCGGATATGCCGCAGCAACCTATGGTGTGTCCGAAGAAGACCTGGCGAACGCTGTGGGCGCGCTACTGCTCAACGGTGGCATTGGCTTTGAGCAGATCGGGTTGGCGCTCGACATCATGACCAAGTCAGGCAAGCTTGGCCAAGTTGAGATTGCCGACATGGCCCGCGAGTTCCCGGCGCTGAGCGCTGCGGCGGCTAGCATGGGATACAGCGGCCTCGATGGCCTTATGCAGTATGTTTCATGGCTGCAGGTGGCCCGCGAGGGCACGTCGAGTGCCAGCGAAGCTACGACGAACTTGTCTGATTTTATGATGAAGTTGCAGGCGCCCGACGTCATCGAGAACTTCGCTGATATGGGCGTCAATATAACCGATGAACTGGAACGTGCCCGAGCGAACGGCGCGGATCCCTTGCTGCACGCGCTGGGCTTGATCAACAAGCTTACGGAGGGTGGCAAAGGTGACCTGGTCAGCCAATTGTTCGGCGAAAAGAACAGTTTGATGTTCTTGCAGCAGGCGCTTCCCAAGATCGAGAAGGTGCTTGCGTGGCAAGAGGAACTGACCACAGCGCAGGGCACGATCGCCAACGACTTTGAGATCTGGTCCAAGACTCCGGCCGGTGTCATTGCCGAGTTCCAGGCCAATGTTGAGGAGCTCAACCTAGCCATTGGTGATTCATTGTTCCCCAAGCTGACTGAATTCATCACTGCAGTCACTCCCTTGGTGGCGGGCACAGCAAACTTCGTCAAGGCTAACGACAAGCTCGTGGCAGCCGTTGTTGAGATCACGGCAGCCTTGATCGGCCTGCGGCTGCTTGCTGCTGCGGGTGGCATGGCTGGCGCTTTCTTCGGCTTGGGTGGTAAGGGGGGCAACCCGCTTTCCCTTCTCGGCTTCGACGCTGACAACGGCAAGAAAACGCCCAATGCCCCAGATGGAAAGCCTGGCGGTGGTGCTAGTCTGTTTTCCAAGCTGGCCGGGATTCTAGGTCTCTATGAGCTCGCCAAATTCACCAACGAGCAAGGCGTGGGTGAGGGCATGATGGACCCAAACAAGACTTGGGATCACAACGTTGTCCACTTCTTGGATCCGGCGCTCGCGAGGATAATTTATGAGGGATACAACCCCGTCCCAGCCATCACGAACAACCTCGGCCTAACTGGACGCGAAGGTGGCATTGGCGGTGGTTACACCGGCCCTACACAAGGCGACATTGACGCCCTCAAGGGCGAGATCATCAAGTTGGATGCGGAGATCTCGGAGTGGCCAGAACAGGCGCTAGAAGAGCGCCGCGCCCGACTGGCTGAGAAACTCGCTCAAATGGAAGCGGAACTGGCCGCGTCAAGCGGTGCTGTCGTCTCTGACTTCAGCGCCATGCTTGCCCAAATGCGGGCGGCAGCTGCAGCAGGTGTTACAATACCTCTGCACATAAACGGCCCGCGGGCGCTGCCCAGCCCGTCGAGGATGATCGACGCGCCTGCGCTCAGCCCCTCATCGCTACGCCCGCCAGCTATGCCATCCAGGGCGCCACAGGCGTCTGCGCAGCCGGTGGTTCAGCATGTCACAGTCGGTGACGTCCATGTAACCCAACCCACGAACGCCAACCCTCGCCAGCTATCCAGGGCGCTCGGCGAGGAAGTTGGCAAGGTCATCCGCACAGCTAAGTCAAACTCGGCTTACGCGTAAGGGTTGGTGCTCGGAGCTACCGAGCACCTTCCCCTTCAGGTGAGCAAGATCGCTAGGATCTTCGCTAGAGCGGTCAGGCACACTGCCAGATTCGCCCAGTCGATTTTGAGCCTCTTGCGCTTAGCCATTGTGGCTTCCTTGGCAAGGCGGGCGTCGACGCGCGCAATTGTTGCGTGCTTAGTTCTAGAACCGGTGATTACATGTATCCGCATCCTTGTTCAGGGTAGCGGCTCGCCCTGGGTAGGTGGCGGTTGCGAGGCCAGGGTTTGTGGCGTCGACTAGATTGGTCAACTCGGCTTGGTCCCGCTTGGTTGTTCCGCCTGGTTGAGGCTGGAGTCCTCGAGGACTGCTTATTACTTCCGCGGTCCATCAACAGTGATTCTTATCGCTCGGTCAACTCACAGCAGGTTTTTGCCTGTGGATTGTGGGCCTCACTGTAGATATGTGCCCGGGACTGCTGTTTCATACAAGCTCATTGCCAGGATGGAATTATGGATCAGCTAGCCGGGCTTGTAGATGAACCCAATGAGACGCTCTCGACAGAGTACAAGTCTTGGTTAGACCTAAACAGCAACGACCATAGAGCTGACTTGGCGCGCCACATAGCCGCGCTCGCAAACTACGGCGGCGGGTACATTGTGTTTGGTTTCTCCGACGACATGAGCATTGCTCCTAGAGATCCTAACTTCTCTGCGATGGTCACGCGAGACATAGTGTCTGGTATTTCGCAGAAGTATTTGGAACCGCCCGTACAGTGCGATGTGCGTGTGGTGAGATCGGCCGCCGGCAATGATCACCCAGTCGTCATTGTTCCTCCGCATGGAGCAACACCCGTATGCGCCAAATCAGGCGGTCCAGAGATTAAAGGAACTGCGGCGGCGATTGTCAAAGGTGCATACTACATCCGAAAGATCGGACCGCAGAGTGGCCCAATACAAACTCCCGAGGAGTGGCGCCCGCTAATACGACGCTGCGCGATGCATGAGAGGAGCGCCATTCTGGCGGCGCTCTCAAGCGTGCTATCGACGTCTGGCACTGATCCTACGCGTAAGGACGACGCCCTAAGGCAATGGCATGATAGTGCACACGCAGCTTACCTAAAGCGCTATGCCGAGGATGCCCCGCCAGCTCATTGGCAATACTCTTACGTCATCAAAACAGAGGATAGTGAGACGTTGCCGCCGAACGAGTTCCTTTGGACTCTCCGGGAAGTTAATGCGGAGGTGAGGGACAGGGTGGAGTCTGGATGGTCCATGTTCTTTATATTCGACGCACCAGGCTCAACAGAGTGGGAGATTGATACCAGCAGCGGTGAAGGCGAGCGAGATTTCGTGCAGATAGCGCTCGAGCGCGACAAAACCTTTATGCCCGACGAGTTCTGGCGAGTATCCCCCTCCGGAAAGGCGACAATCATCCGCCCTTATCTTGAGGACGGTTCCTTCTTCTTGGATCGGTATAAACGGGCGCCCGGCACAACCATTGACCCTGAGATCCTAGCGCAGGATTTAACTGAGTTCGTTCGGCACGGACAGGCTGTTGCGGAAAGGTTCTCAGTTCCCACTTCTGTTGAGTTTCGCTGCGAGTGGTTTGGCACAGCTGGTCGCGACCCCTTAGTAATGCCGGACTATGGACGCCGTGCTGGTCGAGCCACCTCCGTTGATCATAAAGTCGCCTCCGGTTCATGGCCGTTGGTCACTGTAGTGGGGGAGTGGCCAAAGGTGGTGTCGGAGTTAGCTGCTCCGTTAGCAAGGTCGATGGGTATGGAGCGCTTCTTCACTCCCGAGGGCATTTCGAATTTGATCAAGAGGCGAAGACGATAGTATCTCAGGACATCGGGGAACGTTGCTCTACCAGGCATCAGATTAGGTGCTTTACCCAATGCTCTTCGGACACGATAGAAATAGGAAATCCTTGTTCGCGCCACTCGACCGCCTGGAGGATCTTGTTCCCGAACGATGAGTGTTTCCAAGACTCGGTTGCATAAACTCCGATCACCAGCACGTTGGTTTTCTGAGCAATGCCGCCCGCAGTTGCTCCGCGTTCAATCACCGCAGCTTCGCAATGCTTGCGTTGGCCAAAATTGAAAGTACCAGTGAACGTGTAGCGCAGACCAGGAAACGTTAGCGTTGGCGTCGGTTGACAAATTGGCAACGTGGTTGCTTTCAGCGGCTCGCCCGCTTCGAAGTCACCGCTTGAGAACCGGCTCAAGGTCTCGAAGAGCTCAACCTTCTCCTCTTCGTCCGCTATCCCGTCGGATAGAATTTCATTGATGCGCTGATACAGCAGACGGATAAGCGGCTGGCTGCTAACCTCTAGATTGGCTGCTAGCCATTTTTGCAGGAATTCTGCTTCGGACTGGTTGATTTGCCCGTCGGCAATCAACCCGCGAGCAATCCCGATCAGTTCGTCCACTTGACGGCCTTCGATCCGGTCGCCTCCGACCCGATTGTAGAACCTATCGTCCATAGCAGCCCCCATACACCCCCGTTACCTCCTCAAGTTGAGGCGAATATCCGGCGTTTGGCAACACTTATCCGGAGGTCATCGGACTGTTGGTCCGATGGGGGAAATAAGCGAACTCGCTTATTTTTGGGCAGCGGAAAGAAGCTGCCCTATGGCTGCAAGCGTGCGGTGGGAGAAGGTCGCGGATGTTCGGAGGTCGGAATCCAACTCCTTCGGTCGAGAGACATCAAACCAAGCAAGATTTCCAGAGGCGTTTTGCGTCGGCCGGTCACTATAGAAACGACTTTCGTAATGGTCTCTATAGCGTCGATGGCCCCCTTGATCGTCAACGATAGTCTCCTCGATCAGGATTGCGCCCCGCGGAGTTGGCCCATAAACGCTGACTTCTATGTTCAAGGCTGGAACCACGTCGTGAAGTAGGTCAACCGGGCCTTGCTCCAGGCTTTCGGCAGCAGCTTGCATCGAGCCACTAGCGGCGGCGGCAATCAGCGCGGAAACACCATCTATGAATGTGTGACTGTCTGGTAACTGCAACAACTCGGGAAGGGTGAGAAAACCCAAAGCCCACTTGCCAGGTGAGGACACTAGTCCACCCGGGCGCTCGATCAACGCCGGACTGTTTTTTAGCTCACCAGACGACGCGCTACAGATCAGCAGGGCCGCTGCATCTCGCGGCGTCATTTTGGCAGCACTTGTACCTCTTCCACCCTGGCTAATCAGACCGGCAGAGCGGAGATATCTATGGATGGAGAACACGGCAGGTCTGGGCGTTCCGAGCGCCGCGGAGACAGCGTCGATGAGCTCACCAGGAGATGCCATTACAAACCCCATTGTACATCGCGACAAATGGGTGTTGACAGTATCCCATTTGTTACGGTAACCATTGGCACGTTGGAGCCTGCACGTGCAAGCCCCACAAATGGGGTAATACATAATGACGACCGCCGCCGAAAACTTTCTCGTCGATTCCGAAAATGAGATCAGTGCAACGCACGACTACCTTGTCGTAATCTGCGCAGTTCTTTCAGCCATGAAGACCATGGATGAGACCCAAGCCGCTGCCATGTACCGCTTGGCCCACAATGCGCTCGACGAGATCAAGGGGCTCAAGGGCAACTTCAATGAAGCATTCCAAGCTCATTTCGGCAGCAACACGGTTCACGCGTTTTAGCGAAAATGCACCCCGGCCTAGCTCGGGGTGTCATTCCTTTGCACGCAGGAGAGATGGCATGAAACCAGCGAACGATAATCTAGGTTCGGCTTCGGTCAGGTTCCGAGTGGATCCTCGCATGGTGCCTGCATCAAAGGCCGCGCGCCGGCTCGGGCTCACGCTCTCCGCGTTCAGCGACAAGCTACCTGAGTTGGTGCGTGCAGGCCTGCCTCAAGCAAACCCGGTGACGGGTTACTACGACCTCAAGGCAATGGACCTCTGGATGGACCGCGCATCGGGCTTGCTCTCCCCGTCCACGGGCGAAGCGGACCCGTACGAAGGATTTGAAGAGAGGCTTGCCCGCCTTGGCTGACGAGCGTCCTCCCCACTATGTCTTGCGCAAAGGTAAGTATGCCTACTGGATGCCCACGCCGTCTATGAGGGCGATGGGCTTTCAGGCTGTGGCTCTAGGTCTGCACGGTCCAGAGGCGAAGGCATTGGCCTATAGCTGGGAGGCGCGCTACCAAAAAGCCCGCAAGGGTAATGAACCCATTACAGGACAGTTCTACCCACCCAACAGCGTCGGCGATGGCTTTGCGCGTTTTAAGCGAAGCAACGAATGGAGGCGCAAACCGCCCCGCACCCAAGAAGACTGGGAGCGCGGTTGGAAATTTATCGAGCCGGTCTTCGGCCGCGACAATCCCGGCAAGATCACATTCGAACTCCTGGATCGATGGTACGCGCATCTGTGCGCCATCAAAGGGGACGGAGAGGCTGGCCGAGCAATGAAGACGTGGCGGGCTCTTTACAAGGTGCTGGCCGCCTTCAAGCTCTGTGTCGCCGGGCAAGATCCGTCCCTGTCCATCCGAAAAAAGTCGATCGCCGGACGCACCCAAACGTGGCGCCAGTTCGAAGTGGTGCGATTAGCCAAGGATGCTTGGCGCAATGGCTATGGTGGGCTCGCCTGTATTATAGCGGTCGCATGGGACACCGGGTTCTCACCCGTGGACGTTCGCACCCTATCACCATCTCAGGCGGTCACCAGCGGCAACGACTTGGTTTTCTTAATAGAGCGCACCAAGACCAGCGAAAACGCCATAGGCACCCTGTCCAAGCGCACTCAGCGGTTGGTCGAAGCCTATATCCGCTCCCTGCCCTATGACCTGCATGAGGACGCGCCGATATTCCGCACAAAGGGATACGCCCCAACGGCAAAGGGTGGACGTCCACGTAACAGCGTTCCTTACACGAAGGATTCGTTGGTGTCGGATTTTGCGGACGCCCGCCTGCGCGTTTTCGGCCCGACCGATAAACGGCGCCTAATGGACGCCAGACGTTCTGGCGCGGTCGAAGCCAATGCAGGTGGCGCATCAGTGGAGTCGCTGGCAGCCAAAATGGGCAACAGCATTGATGAGAATAAGAAGCTCCAGGCCACCTACATGCCAGTGAATATCGCAGCGGTGCGTGCTGCGGATGATGCCCGGAGAATCGGACGCAAAAGGCTAGGGGAGGAACGAAACGAGTTCAAAAAGTTGAAACTCGGCAAGGGGGAGAGTTGAAACTCAATCCCGCCATTCTTTCTAAGTCGTTGAAAGAAATGGCGCGAGAGACGGGGCTCGAACCCGCGACCTCCGGCGTGACAGGCCGGCGCTCTAACCAACTGAGCTACTCCCGCAGCGCTTGCGAACCAGTCGTTCGCGCAACGTGGGGTCCGTTTACCCACC
>JAESGR010000658.1_pt1 | contig 18193 bp, 18 predicted proteins | sample 9269771 | NCBI WGS metagenome assembly JAESGR01 (sample SAMN15739572, study PRJNA653492) | algae metagenome | isolation source: Chroococcus sp. CMT-3BRIN-NPC107 and co-occurring heterotrophs from well... | place: USA: Clark Mountains Wilderness, California | collected 2010-04-18 | reverse complement strand
GGCTTCCCCTCGGCCGGCTGCGCGTGCCTGGACAACGCCGAGCCGCAGCGGGCGTGGGAGGCGATCGTGGAGACGATCGTGCGCATCGGGGAAGCGCAGGCGGCGTGATGGCGTGAGCGACGAGTGGCGGGAGTGATCCGGCTCACGAGACCAGCCGTCGTGAGCGCGCGTACGCACCCCTCCTCCACCGTCTGCCGGGACCAGCGCTCATCTCGCGACGACCCGGCACCCATCGAGACGGCACGCTGGGCTTGCTCGACGTTGTGACCACATGTGCCTCACCCTGCGCAAAACGACGAGATTTCTCGTGCCTCGGAATGACAGGGTAGGAGAAACGGCGAGACTCCCCGCACGCTCGGAATCACAGGGCGGGGGTGTGGCAATATTGGGGAACCGGACGGGATTCTCGTTCACAAGCGCCGCATCCATCGGTGAAAGGCCAGACCATGCCCGTGCTGAATGCGTCCACCCTGAGCGATCTCTTGCCTACAGTGGCGATACCCGAGTACGAGCGGTCTGCCGTTTCAGCCGGAATCGTGCATTTCGGCGTCGGGAACTTCCACCGGGCTCACGAAGCGATGTTCATCGATCAGATTCTGGCGCGCGGCTTCACCAACTGGGCCATTTGCGGCGTCGGCGTGCTGGAAGGCGACCGGGCGGTGCGCGACGCCCTCCGGGCGCAGGACAACCTGTACACCCTCGTCACCAACGCCCCGGACGGCACAACGGTCGCGCGGGTGATCGGCTCGATCCACGAGTACCTCTATGCACCGGACGACCCCAACGCGGTGCTGGATCGTCTCGCCGACCCGGCCACGCGCATCGTGTCGCTGACTGTCACCGAGGGCGGCTATAGCGTGAACGACGCCACGGGCGAGTTCGACCCCCAGGACTCGCTCACGCTGCGCGATCTGGAACCCGGCACGACACTGCCGGGCAGCGTCCTGGGGTACATCACCGCCGGGCTGGCGCGGCGGCGGGAGGCAGGCACGCCGCCGTTCACGGTGATGACCTGTGACAACATCCAGGGCAATGGGCATGTCGCGCGGACCGCGGTCCTGGGCTTCGCCGCCCGTAAGGACCCGGACCTCGCAGCGTGGATCGCCGAGAACGCCGCGTTCCCCAACTCGATGGTGGACCGCATTACGCCGGTGACCACCGACGAGACGCGTGCGAGCGTGCTGGCCGAGACCGGCATCGAGGATCGGTGGCCTGTTCGCGCCGAATCGTTCGCGCAATGGGTCCTCGAGGACACCTTCCCCCTTGGCCGGCCTCCCCTAGAGTTGGTTGGCGTCCAGATGGTCGATGACGTCGAGCCGTATGAGCTGATGAAGCTGCGGCTCCTGAACGCTTCGCATCAGGCGTTAGCGTATCCTGGCATCCTGGCTGGCGAACAACTGGTGCACGACGTTTGCCGGGAGCCGGTGTTCGCCGATTTCCTCCTCGATTACATGCGCCTTGAGGCGATCCCGACGCTGCAACCGGTGCCCGGAATCGACCTGGAGGCCTACTGCCGGGAGCTGATCGAGCGATTCAGCAACGAGGCGGTGCGCGATACCCTGGCCCGCCTGGCCTTCGATGGGTCGGAGCGCATCCCCAAGTTCCTGCTGCCGGTGCTCCGCGAGAACCTGGAGAGCGGTGGGGAGATCCGGCGCTGCGCCTTCGTGCTGGCCGCCTGGAGCTGCTTCCTGGAAGGACGCGATGAGCACGGCAACCCGACACCGGTCGATGACCGGCGGGCGTCGGAACTCCTCACAGCCGCGCAGGCGGAGTATGGCGAACCTGGGTCCTTCCTCGACTACCGTCCCGTCTTCGGTGAGCTTGGGGCAAACACGCGCCTGCGCGACACGTTCATTGCCTTCCGCGCGGCGCTGATCGACCGCGGGTCACGGGCAACCATGGCGGCGATTGCTAACGTTTGAGAGCGGGAGTTCTGTGTCCTATGCCGAGAGGCGGTAGCGCACGACTGATCTGGCGCCCGGGTTTTCCGTCGGAAGCCCCTCTCCCGCGCACCGGGAGAGGGGTTAAGGTGAGGGCCAATTCGGCGCGACCGAGAACATAGCGAGAAGGCTTCTCGGTGGGGTGGCTCGCTTCAGCGCGCGACTGCCGGTGTCCCGCTCACCTGCAGGCCTTCCAGCTCGGCCACCGCGCGCCGGCGCGGGGTAGCGCGCCAGACCGTGTCGGCCAGGGCGGCGAAGAGGAGCGCCATGAAGGCGGCGTGGCCGAGGGTACTGGCCAGGGAGAGGCGGCTGAAAATCAGCGCGGCGCCGATGAGCGCCTGCGCCAGGATCAGGCCGCTGGCCCAGTGGGCGGTGCGGTAGAGGTCCGGGCGTTCCTCGCGGAAGCTACGCGCCCACCAGGCCATGCCGAAGACCATGACCATGGCGATCAGCGCAACGAGCCGGTGGCTCCAGGCCACGCCCACGCCGGGGCTGCTGAGATCCGGGAGCAGCGAGCCATTGCAGAGCGGCCAGGTGTAGCAGGCCAGTTCCGCGCCAGAATGGCGCATGTACGCGCCGACATAGGCCACGATGATCGACCAGAGGAGCGTAGCCCAGGCCAGGCGCGCGTACCCGGGCGGCACGGCGCGGATGGCGGCCGCAGTGGAGGGCATCTCCACCCAGAGCACACGCATGATGAGGTAGACCGACGCGAAGCAGACGAGCGAGATGCCAAAGTGGCTGGCCATCACGGCCGGAGTCTGCGGGGATTTCACCGCCCAGGCGCCCATGCCGGACTGCAGGATGAGCGTGAAGATCATGATCGGCAGCAACCCCTTCAGCTCGGGGTAACCGCGGCGCAGCGGGAAGGCGGTTATGGCGAGGCCGAGGATGATCAGACCCTCCACGCCAGTGACGAGGCGGTGGGAGTACTCCACCATCGTCTCGAATGCGTACTCGGGGATGAACTCCCCATGGCAGAGCGGCCACGATGTGCCGCACCCCTCACCGGAGCCGGTGTTGGTCACCGTGGCGCCCATGAGCAGGACCAGAAACATCCCGATGGTCGCCGCGACGGCGAACCCCTTGGCAGCGCGTTCCATACGGGAAAGTGTAACGCGATGACCGTCTTCACTGGGGCTGTCGGGCTCGGCCCAGCGATCCGTTCGGTATCATCGAGTACCACCTCACACCCTGTTGACATGCAAAGGAGCAACGGTGAACAGCGAGAACCGTGGGCCGTTCGCCCTCTGGCAACTCGCCCTCTATATCGCGGTCCTCGGCCTCATCTCGATGTTGCTGGCCCCGCTCTCGCCTCTCTGGTGGATCGTGCCGCTCCTCGGCGCAGCCGTACCGATTGTGCTTGCGGTCATCCAGGGACGGCAGACCATCGTGCCGGACAAGGCCACGCCCGTTGTAGAGCGGTCGTCGCTTGAGGAAATGGACAGCACTGCTGCCCATCACGGGGTGATCGAGGACATATCAGGCGACATTGAGGCGGTCCAGACCAGGCCGGAGCGTGCCAACGCCCCATCTCTCCTCCCCTCAGGCATTGCCCTGAGCGAGCGCGAGATGGCCGTGCTCGTTGCGCTGGCGAGTGGTAAGACGAACGCCAAGGTGGCGGCAGACCTGTACATCTCCGTGGGGACCGTGAAGAGCCACTCCGCGAACATCTACCGCAAGTTGGAGGCAAGGAACCGCACTGAGGCGGTGACGCGGGCAAGAGAGCTTGGCCTGCTGGAGTAACCAATTTCTCGCTCGCGCAGCGACCCCTGATGCATCCGGGATGGTTGCGCCTCGCCTCCCATCCTCGGGTGTCATCTTGAGCCCGCAGACGAAGGATCCCGTGTCAATCCTCGGGCGCAGCCTGTTGGCAGTATTCGTCCACTTTCACGTGTCATCCTGAGGATGGGCGGTCAGCGGTGATCCGTGCCGGACGATTCAGGCCCGGATGAACCCTTGAACCTGCCATTCGGCTGATGCGAAGGCTCTGGTTTAGCCCTACGGTGACAGATCGTGGTGCGGGGCATACCTGCCGCTTTCACCGCGCCGCGATGTCATGCGTAAGGAGGAACCAAAATGGAACGATTGCAACGCCTCGCCCATCCCGTCGTGCTCGTATATCTCTGGGTGATGATGATCATGCTGGGCGCGATTGCGCTGGAGACCCTCATGGTCTACCCGAACATCTTTCGCAACGCGCCGGAATCACTGGCGTACGCTTCCGGGTTTTTCAGTGAGGCCAGCCCGGCGACCTTCTTTCGCCCGCTCGGTATGCTCTCGTGGGCGGTTGGCATCGCGGCTTTGATCTTCACGTGGCCGGTGGGCAACGTGCGGCGCTGGCTGGCGCTGAGCCTGCTCTGCATCGTGGCGGATGGGGTGGCGTCGATGCTCTTCTTCTGGCCACGCAACACGGTGATGTTCGTGGAGGGCTCAGCGGTGCACTCTGCCGAAGTCCTGCGGCAGACCGCCGAGCAGTTCGAGCAGCTGCACTGGCTGCGCGTGGCCTTGAGCGCTGCCAGCGCCATCTTCGCCTTCATTGGGTTCGTAACGTTGGATCGTTGGCGGCTAAAGGGCGATGTAGAGCAAGCCTCGACCGGCACAGAGAAAGCCTGGAGGTAGTTGTCGCCTACCCGGGGAGCTAGTCCCCTTCCCGCGCCAGCACTTCCAGCGCCTGGGCCCGGTCCAGCTTCATCTGGGCGATGAGGTCGTCAAGGGAGTCGAAGCGCGCGTCAGGACGGATGCGCTCCAGGAAGTCGGTGGTGAGGATCGTGCCGTAGAGATCGCCGTGAAAGTCGAGCAGGTGCGTTTCCACCATGCGCATGCCGTCGCTATCGACGGTTGGGCGGCTGCCAATGTAGGCAATGGCCGGCCACGGGAGATCACTGTCCGGGGTCCAGGCCCAGGCGGCGTAGATGCCATCCGCTAGTTGCGCCAAACCGGGCGGCGGTGCGACGTTCGCGGTCGGGAAGCCGATGGTGCGGCCCAGTTTCTGGCCGTGCACCACCTCGCCCTCGACGCGGAAGGGACGGCCCAGTAAGCGCCGCGCCAGGGCCACATCTCCACTGGCCACGGCCTGGCGCACGCGGGAGGAGGAGACGACCTCTGTGCCGTTCGTCAGGCGCGGGACCGCGACCACGCGGAACCCAAGTTGCTCGCCGATTTCCTGCAGGCGGTCTACGGTGCCAACGCGGTCCTTCCCGAGCGCGAATTCCTCTCCCACCCACAGCTCGCGCAGGCCAGTGCGCTCCTGGAGCCACTGCATGAAGGCTTCCGGCGACGTTACGGCCAGGTCGCGCGTAAAGGGCACGACCACCACTTCATCCAGACCAGTGGCCACCAGATGCGCGAACTTCTCATCGGGGGTGGAGATGCGGCCGGGGAACGCGCCGGGGCGGAGCACGGAAGCGGGCACCGGCTCGAAGGTGACACCGGCCACAGGCAGGTTCAATTCCTCGCCGCGCGCCACCGCCTGTTCCAGCAGGCGGCGGTGGCCACGGTGGACGCCGTCAAAGGTGCCGATGGTGACGATGCGCTCCCCCGGCGAGAGTTCCTCGGCGGAGATCGGCTCCGGCCGTACGCAACGCTCACTCATGCGGCGCTTCCCTCACCCGCCGTCACCGTCACCACCTTCCCTGGCCTCCAGCCGGCGCCTGCCTCGTCTGCGTACCCAGTGCCCAGCCAGCGCCCGGCTATATCGTAGGCGCGAACCGGCCCTGCCGCGCCATCCTGCCCAGCGTGTGCGGGGATGGTAGCGCCTTGCTGCCAGCGCGTGGCTGCACGGTCATCAAGAACCAACGCCGGCCACGCTTGCACGGGCACGTCCGGGTGCACGGCCACATCGGGCCAGGCCCAGGGCCAGGGCAGGTCTTCCAGCTCCGAGATGGTGATAGCGTCATCCAGCGAGAAGGGGCCGCTTCGCGTCCGCACGAGGTTGGAGAGGTAGGCACCTGTTCCCAACACTTCGCCCAGGTCACGCGCCAGGGAGCGAATGTAGGTGCCTTTGGAGCTATCAATGAGCACGGTGGCGACAGGCGGGTTCCAGGCGCACAGGTTCAGGGTGTAGAAGATCACCGGGCGCGGTGGCCGCACGATCTCCTCGCCGCGGCGGGCCAGTTCGTAGAGCTTCTGGCCGCCGATCTTGATGGCGGAGTGCATAGGGGGAATCTGTTCCTGCGGGCCCAGCATCCCCTGCAGCGCGGCGGTCACATCCTCAGCAGTGAGAGCGCTAGCATCGCTGATGCGGGTGACGCGCCCCTCAATATCCTGGCTGTCTGTCTCAACCCCAAAGGTGATGTCGGCCAGGTAGGTCTTGCTGGCGTCCGTCAGGAACTCCAGCGTCTTGGTGGCAGCGCCAACCGCCAGGGGGAGCACTCCGGTGGCCGCGGGATCGAGCGTTCCGGCATGGCCGATGCGCTTTTCGCCGAGGATGCGCCGGGCACGCGCCACCACATCGAAGCTCGTCCAGCCCCCCGGCTTGTCGATGACCAGGTATCCGTGCAGTGTGGGCTTGGTGGGCGGTTTCACGTTGGTCATAGCCGCCTGTATGCGGGAGGCAGCACGGTAGGGAAGCACTGCGCGGAGCACAACAACCCCCGTGTCTCGAGCTTGTCGAGAGACCTTGTTATCTGTCCGCGACAAGGTCTCTCGACAAGCTCGAGACCCGAAAAAGGGGCTGCACGGCGCATGATCACAGTGGTTTGTCTTGGGGTCTCGCGACTCAGGCCGGGGTGGTGAGTGGGGCGGCAGACACGAGTTCCGCCACCTTCTTGATGAAGGCCTGCTTCTCTTCCTCGCCGCCTTCCACGTGAGCGCCGGAGGCGAGCGGGTGACCACCGCCGCCGAAGTGAGCCGCAACGGCTGAGACATCCATGGTGCGCTCCAGGCTGCGCAGGCTGACGCGCCAGCCCTTGCGGTCCTCATCCTGGTAGAGGATGACGGCCACCCGGGAGCCCTGGGTGCCGGCCAGGAAGTTGACGATCCCCTCCGCCTCGGACATCTCTGCGCCGCAATGGGCAAAGCCCTCGCGCGTCATCTCGGTCCAGATGATGGGGCCGTTCCAGCGGATGTTATGCAGCGCGTGTTCCCAGAGGCAGATGGTGGAGCGCGGTTTCAGCCGGAAGAGCTGATCCACGATCGGCTCCAGCTCGCCGCCCAGTTCCACCAGGTCCGCCACGGAACGAATGGTGTGCGGCGTAGTGGAGGGCGTGCGCAGACCGAGGGTATCGCCGTAGATGCCGGCCAGCAGCGTCTTCGCGATATCCGGGGAGATGTCTACCCCCCAGTGCTTGAAGATCTCCGCGACAATCTCCCCGGCCGAGGACGCCTCTGGCTCGACGATATTGACCACCCCGAAGCGGTCGTTCGTCTTGTGATGGTCGATGTTGACGATGGGGATGGAGCCGTCAAGCTTGTCCGGGTTCTCCTTCGCAAAGTTCCCCAGTCGTCTACGATCGGCACAGTCGATCAGGCAGAGCATGTCGTATTCGGGCAATTCATCCTTGCCGTAGATCAGCACGCTCTCAATACATGGCAGGAAGCGCAGGTTGGAGGGAAAATCCCCGTCAGTAATGACCGGGACCGCTTCCACGCCATAGGACGCCAGTGCCTGCTGCATGGCCAGCGGTGACGAAAGGCCGTCGGCATCCACGTTCTGATGCATCGGCATCAGCACCCGTTTCGCGCTGCGCAAGGTTGCAAGCGCGGTGGCCGCATCCTCCGGGTCAATCGCCCAGCTATCGCTCACGCCTTCCCCTCCGTATCGCTGGCCCCGTTCACTGGCAGCGGGCGCCGCGCATCTTCCTGATGCAATTCACGCAGCGTACGCGCAATCTCTTCCGCGTGCTCCATGGAGCGGTCATCCCGGAAGTCGAGGTCTGGAATAATGCGCGTGCGCATGCGCGGCTTGAGGTGCGTACGGATGAATCCCGCCGCACCGCGCAGCGCCTTCAGCGTGTCCGTGCGCTCCTGCTCCGTGCCCAGCACGGAGACGAAGATACGCGCGGAGCGAATTTCCTGTGATACCTCAACGTGAGTAATGGTCCAGAACCCGAGGCGTGGGTCATCCAGCTCGGTCCGGATGATATCGGTGACTTCCTCGCGCAGGAACTCACCCATCTGCTGCGTACGTCTGGTCATGGTGGACTCCGGTCACAGTCAGGCCACAGAGCGGCGCGTCACGCTGAAGCACAAACTGCTCCAGCATGCGCGCCGCCCCGGGTCAGCTACGTGCGAGCGATCTCTTCCTCGTGGAAGAACTCAAGCTGATCACCGACCTGCAGGTCATTGAAGCCGTCCAGACCAGCGCCACATTCGTAGCCGGCCGCCACCTCACGGACATCGTCCTTGAAGCGCTTCAGCGACTTGACCGTGCCTGTATGCAGCACCAGGCCGCTGCGCAGGACGCGCACCTTGCTGTTGCGGTTGATCCTGCCGTCCAGCACGTAGAGGCCGGCCACCACATCGCCACCTGGCAGCTTGAACGTCTCGCGGACCTCCGCGTAGCCGTCGGTCTTGTCCTGGTAGATGGGCGCCAGCATGCCGGTCATGGCCGCCTTCACCTCATCGAGCAAGTTGTAAATGATGTTGTAGAAGCGGATATCGATGCCACTGGAATCGGCCGCGCGCTTGGCGGCCACGTCCGGCCGGACATTGAACCCGATGATGATCGAGTGCGTGGCGGAAGCCAGGCTGACATCGGACTCGTTGACCGCGCCCGTGCCCGCGTACGTGATGCTGAGCTGCACCCCTTCCGGCACTTCGTCGTTCAGCTTCAGCAAAGCTGTCTGGATAGCACCCAGGGAACCGGAGACATCCGCCTTCACGATCACCTGCAGGATGCTGAAACCGCCTTCACTCACCGCCTGCGAGAAATCGGTCAGCTTGGTGCTGGACTGCCCGGACACCAGGGCCTCGGAACGACGCTCGGCAGCGCGGCGCTCGGCCACTTCGCGCGCCTGCTTTTCATCTTCGTAGACCAGGAACTGATCCCCGGCCTGCGGCACTTCCAGCAGCCCCAGGATCTCGACTGGCATGCTCGGCTCCGCACGGCGGATGCGCCGCCCGCGGTCATCGAACATCGCCTTGACGCGGCCCCAGGTGCCGCCTGCCACGACGACGTCTCGCGGGTTCAGCGTGCCGCTCTGCACCAGCACAGTCGCCACCGGGCCGCGCGTGCGGTCCACTTTGGCTTCCACAACGACGCCGGCGGCAACCTTGTGCGGGTTCGCCTTCAGCTCGTGCACATCGGCGACCAACGTGATGACTTCGAGCAGGTCATCCAGCCCCAGCTTCTCGCGTGCTGACACCTCGACGAAGGGAACGTCGCCGCCCCAATCCTCGGGCATGACCTCCATCTCGGAGAGCTGTTGCTTGACGCGGTCCGGGTTGGCCGCCGGGAGGTCGATCTTGTTGATGGCCACGATCAGCGGCACGTGCGCGGACTTGATGTGGGCCACCGCTTCACGGGTGGTCGGCATTACGCCGTCGTCCGCCGCCACCACCAGCACGGCCACATCCGTGGCCTGCGCCCCGCGGGCGCGCATGGCGGTGAAGGCTTCATGGCCGGGGGTGTCCAGGAAGGTGATCTTCCGGCCGTGGATATCCACCTGGTACGCGCCAATGTGCTGGGTGATGCCGCCGGCCTCCCCCTCCGCCACGTTGGCGGAGCGGATGGAATCGAGCAGCTTCGTCTTGCCGTGGTCGACGTGGCCCATGATGGTGACCACTGGCGGCCGTGGCCTAGCGTTCGGGTCTGCCTCGGACTCGATGCGGCGCTGCTCGAAGTCCTCGCCCTCGCCACCGAGTGCGGATTCCTCTTCCAGCGTTTCCCAGCCCAGGGCTACCGCCACCCGGGCGGCAGTTCCATAGTCGATCTGCTGATTGATGGTGGCCATCATGCCCACCTTCATCAGCTCCTTGATGACTTCTACGCCCGTGGTTTCCAGCATTTCGGCCAGTTCGCCAATGGTGAGAACACCTGGCAGAGTGACTGGCTCGCGTACCACTGGTGCTGCCGATCGGCGCAGGGCCACTGTGCGGGCGCCGCCACGAGAATTCTTGCCGCGCCCTCCCTTACCGCCTTTACGTGATGCAGGTCGTCTTCCCTGATACGTGCTTGCCATTAGTGTGCTCCTTCTGAAGTACTAAACGAAGATGGTGCGGATGCTGCTCTCCCTGCCGCGGCAGCCGGCTCCAGCGGGAGCGTGGCTGCGTGCTCGCGCAAGGCATTGAGCGTATCCGGGTCAATTTCCATGTTCAGGGCCCGCGCCAGCGCACCTGAACTCAGCGCCTTCTCCCAGCACGCCGTCTTGTGGCAAAGGTAGGCGCCACGCCCATTACGGCGCCCTGTGGGATCTGGAGAGACGATCCCTTCCGGCGAGCGCACAATGCGGTGAAGCCCGCGCTTCGCATCATGGTCACGGCAGATGATGCACATCCGCTGTGGCACATGCTTCGGTCGCGGCCCCTTCTTGCGCCCGGCCGGACACCGCGCAGGGGAAGCCTCCGTCACGCTCAAACGCCTCGTGCTCCAGCTGGTACCGGCTCATCTTCCAGTGAGAGCGCCTCGCCGGTTTCGAAATCAAAGCGGTGACGCAGATCGCGGTTGTAGAAGACCTCCAACGCGGGCCCACGCATATCGACATCCACGCTCATGCCGACCAGGTCACTTTCCAGCGGACCGAAGGTGCGATCTCGTACCGAGATGGTGCCATCGGCACGGACCAGGCGCGGCTGGCGCCCCTGCCAGGCGAAATCGCCGTCCTGGGTTTCAGCCAGAGCTGCCCGCGCCTGCCGCAGCAACTCCTCGTCCATCTCCTGCAGTGCGGAGGGATCCTTGATATCGATACGCCAGCCGGTCAGCTTGTAGGCCAGCCGCGCATTCTGCCCTTCCTTGCCGATCGCCAGCGACATCTGGTCCGTGGGGACAATGACCGTCGCCACCTTGTTCGCCTCGTCCAGCGTCACGGACGAGGGCTTGGCCGGCGAGAGGGCATTGGCAATGAACTGCGCCGTATCAGGCGACCATTCAATGACATCGATCTTTTCGCCATAGAGCTCATTGACAATGTTCTGGATACGCACGCCGCGCACACCAACGCAGGCGCCGACTGGATCGACCTTCTCCTGGCGCGCCGCAACGGCAACCTTGGAGCGGAGGCCTGGCTCGCGCGCAACCTCCATGATCTCGACCGCACCAGAGAAGATCTCCGGCACTTCCTGCTCGAAGAGGCGGCGGATGAGCCCCGGATGCGAGCGGGAGACGATCAACTGCGGGCCACGTGGGTCCTTGTTGACCTCGACCAGCAGCACCTTGACGCGCTGCCCTGGCCGGTAGCGCTCGGTCGGCACCTGCTCACGAGCCGGCATGACCGCCTCGGCCTTGTTCAGCTCCACGATAACGGCACGCGGATCCGCCCGCTGCACGGTGCCATTGAGCACCTCGCCCTGCTTGTCGTGGTACTCCTCGTAGACGGTGTCCCGCTCGTAGTCGCGGATACGCTGCAGAACGGACTGCTTCACCGTCTGCGCGGCGATGCGCCCGAAGTTTTCCGGGGTACGCTCGATCTCGATGGTTTGCCCCAAAATCGGGTTCGACGCGTGATTCCGCGCCTCGTCCAGGCCCATCTGGGAGAGGGGATCTTCAACGACCTCGACTACCGTCTTCAACGCGTAGATGCTGACCGCACCGTTGGCCGGGTTGATGACGACCTTCACTGGCTCTTCGGTATTGGCCATCTTGCGGTAGACGCCCTGGAGGGCATTCTCGATGGACGCTTGCACCGCAGCCTGAGGAATACCGCGCTCAGCGGCAATCTGGCTGATAGCGGTCTGGAAATCGCTTTTCATGCCCGCGATGCTCCTTTCCTGGGCGCCACAAGGACAACCCGGTGCGGGGTGGCGCTCCGCTACAGCGCGGCGCCGGAACGCCCCATGGGCGCAGTTGAGACTGAATCAATGAAAAATGCGGTCTGACCCCTGGCCCAGGGGGCTGGAACATGCCACCCCTGCGGCGGCTGCCTGCTTTCCGAACACAAAAGAACGCGGGCGATGGACCCACGTTCCGCGGAAAGCTTGGTTCCAGTGGGGAATTATAGGCGGGAAAGGCGTTCAGGACAAGTTCAGGATTGAGCGTAGTGAGAGCATACGATCATTTGAGATGTGCTGCATGAGCAAACAGCTCTGGCACTGGGGGAACTGGAGGGTATGGCCGTTGAGCTAGCTCAGGAGATCCATATCCCTGAGAACCGGCCCATTCGGTTGCTTGCGGGGAAGCGGGCGATTCCCGCTAATACCGCGCCGTGCCTCGCACTGTGGCTTGGCGTGAGGGCCATGTTCTGGATGAATTTGCAGAAGATTTGCGAACTGGATCGGGCATCTGCGGAAATCGGGCCGGAGGTCAAGTGCACCATTCACCGCCGTATCCTGACCAGGAACATTACGCCATCCGAGCAGGAGAATTGGCGACGTCGCGACAAGCAAGCGCGATCTCACCCAACTCTGCCGGACGGCTTGTTTTATTGCTCGCCAGTTCAGAGTTCTTTTTGACTAGTGCAACGTTACACCTTACAGTTCCGTGATGATTGTTGGATTCAAGCACAAGGGGCTGAAACGGCTCTATGAACGGGGCGAACGCCAGGGCGTCGGCGCCTCCATGCTGGCCCGGGTGGAAGAAATCCTGGCCATTCTGGACGCTGCGGAAAGCATCGAAGAGATGGACATCCCAGGCTATCGCCTCCACCCGCTGACAGGCAATCTCAAGGGCTTCTGGAGCATCCGGGTTACCGGAAACTGGCGCATGATCTTCCGATTTGAGCAGGGTGAAGCGTCCGATATCGATTTGATCGACTACCACTGAGAGGGGGCAAAGATGGCGATGAAGAATCCGGTACATCCTGGCAGGATCGTCCGGAGCGCAATAGAGGACCTCGATGTGTCGGTGACAGGAGCGGCTGCAGCACTGAACGTATCCCGGCCGACCCTGTCCAACTTGCTCAATGAAAAGGCAGGCATTTCGCCAGAGATGGCCGTGCGGCTCTCCAAGGTTATTGGCAGCACGCCTGGATTCTGGATGCGGCTCCAGATGAACTACGACCTGGCGCAGGTCGAGCAACGAGCCGACTCCATCGTGGTGAAACCCCTACCGATTGCACACGTCGCATAGTGCTGTCTGGCCTCAATACGGATGGGGAGGAGCCTTACGCCCTCCCGCCTCTCGCGACACAATAACTGCTGACACAGTCCGTACGTCTTTCCCGTAGCCAGAATCTTCAGGAGAGCGCCTCGTGCCTGACACACCGTCTGAATTCCCAGTTTCCGATCGGCTCACCCTGAACACCATCGTGCAGCGCGGCATGGCCGAGCAATGCGTGCCTGGTGTGATCGCCGGGGTGTGGGTTGGCGACGCTGGCTGGACCACCGCCCAGGGCCACGCGGACTTGCGGACGGCCGAGCCGATGATGCTGGATGGGCACATCCGCATTGCCAGCGTCAGCAAGACGTTTGTGGCGACGGTGCTGCTGCAGATGATCGCCGAGGGCAAGGCTGCGCTGGATGATGTGCTGGCAGGGTACGTGCCTGGTGTGCCGAATGGCGCCCGCATCACCCTGCGTCACCTGCTGGGCATGACGGGCGGGATCTTCAATTACGTCAATGACGCGGAGTTCGAGCCGGCGTACACCAATGACCCGCTCATCCCCTTTTCGGATGAGCAGTTCCTGCAGATCATGAGGCGGAACGAACCTCAATTTGCGCCAGGTGAGGACGTGGAGTACAGCGACAGCAACTACTACCTCCTCGGGATGATCATCGAACGGATCAGCGGCCGCAGCGCGGCGCAGGAGATTGACGAGCGGATCATCCAGCCGCTGGGCTTGGGCGGCACCAGCTTGCCCGACTCCCCCGCCATGCCCACCCCGGCGCCGCGTGGGTATGCCGCGTCTGCGGGATCGAAGGAGCTGCGTGACCTGACCGAAAGCTCAGCCCGGGTGCCCTGGACCGCCGGCGCCATGATCTCGACGCTGGAAGATCTGCGCATCTGGAGCCGGGCGCTGGCGACTGGCACGTTGCTGACCCGGGAGATGCAGCGAGAGCGGCTACGCGTCTCGCCGCTCTCGCTCGGGCCAGACCGCACCATCGGTTACGGCCTGGGCATCATGGAAGTAGAAGGCTGGCTGGGGCACGCGGGCGCCATATTCGGGTACAGCACGTGGATGCTGCATCACCCGGAGCAGGACGCCACGGTGATCGTGATGGCCAACCGTGGTGAAACGGAATCCGGGTTCGGCAGCAACATCACATTCGAGATCCTGCAGACGCTCTTCGATTAGCCGATCCGCGCCAGGAAATCGCGCAGGTCGACGGCGAAGCGCTCCGGGTGCTCCCAGTGCAGATTGTGCCCGGCATCCGGGTAACCGAGGAGTTCTGCGTGTGGCATCAGCGTGCAGAGTCGCTCCTGCTCTTCCTCGCTGCACAGGGGGTCTTCCATGCCCCAGATGACAAGTGCCGGCGCGGTGATGCGTGGGAGCTCATCCGCGAAGTCGGCGGCCAGCATGGCACGCCCGACCTCCTGCCAGGTGCGCGCGGGCACAGGCAGGCTCTCGGCGATGATCAGCTCCAGGCGCTCAGCGGGAATACGGTCGCTGCTCTGGAAGGCGCGTACAAAATCGGGGTCAACCGGGTCGGTAAGGTGCGAGACGACGTTCTCCCAGAGTTCCGTCACCATCGGGTTGCCTTTCCAGGTGGCGTTCGCGCCGAAAAGCACCAGCCCAGCCACCCGCTCGGGATGATCGATGGCGAATCGTTGCACGACAGTGCTGCCCATTGAGTGGCCCACAAGGACCGCCCGCGGGATGCGCAGGGCATCGAGAAAGGCTGACAGGTCAGCCGAGAAGTCCGCGGCCGCATAGCCGTAGCGCGGTTGCGTGGCCTGGCCGTGGCCACGCTGCGTCAGCGCGATCGCCTGCTGATCCGGCATCAGGCCGAGCACCTGTTCAAAGGATCGCCAGGAATCCGAGAGGCCATGCAGGAACACGACAGGAACATCCCACGGCTCATGAGGTTCCCCTTGGGTCACGTACTGGACCGTAACGCCCGTGGCGAGCGGCAGGGACCTGGTGCGCAGGCGCAGGGCTTCAATCGCGACGACGTCGTGGTTCATCCAGGTAACAGACATGTTCTTCCTCCTCCAGCGAATAGGGTGTTGGCAAGATGGCTGGCCCAGGCGGCCAGATCACCCTCAGATCATGCTGGAAGACAGAGAACCCGGCGTCTGTCAGTTGACGGATACGGCTGGCAGAATTGGCGGGGCGTTAGCGTCGTATGCCTCGCGCCAGCATCCCCTGCACCGGAACGTGGAGTTGCCCACCAACCATGGCAGCTTGCACGGGCTCGGCCATGTCGGCACGGATCGCCTCGATCACAGAAGCCAGTTCATCAGAGCTCAACCCCTGGAGAGCGCGGATGCCGGCGGCGCTGGCCATCATCTGCATGTCCACAAAGCGTTCCGGCTGGGCGTAGATGGCGGTGAAGGCAATCGGCTCCACGGAGACATCCTGGAACCCGGCCTGCTGCAGCAACCCGGCTAGTTCGAGCGGATCATCCAGGGAGAAGGGCATGGCGAGCGCGCCGGAACCAACTCGCTGCTGCACTGCCTGCGCGAGGTGCGCGAAGAAGGGATTGCGGGCCAGTCCACGCCAGCACGCCACAGCTACCTCGCCACCTGGCGCGAGGACGCGATGCATTTCGGCGACCGCGCCGGCTCGGTCAGGGAAGAACTGGATACCCTGCTGGCAGAAGACCAGATCGAAGGCGGCATCGGGAAACGGCAGAGTCTGCGCGTCGCCCTGCACCCAGTCAATCTCCAGGCCCGCAGCATCGCTCCGGCGGCGCGCCACCCGGAGCATGGCCGGATTGAGATCGAGCCCCGTGATCTGACCCTGTCCTTGCAGGCGATCCGCTACCGTGCGAGCCACGACCCCGGTACCGCAGGCAATATCCAGCATGCGTGCCTGGGGTGGCAGCGCCGTGCCTTCCGCCATCTGCTCCGCCACGGGCCCAAAGAGCGCGGGCACGAACCAGGAATCGTAGATCTCCGCCGGATCGGTCATGGTGCGGCCCCCGCGAGTACCGGCTCTCGAGGCGCTGGCAGGAACGCGTCGCTGCAGGATGGAGGTTCCCACGCTGGCCGGAATGTAGCTCCCGGAGCATACCGTACCGCCTTTGAGGCGCAACCGGCACTCCCTAAGCACGGGACACGCGTTCGCCGCGGCGGGTGGTGCGCCCCCCACCAAGGGCGAGCCAGATGATGGCACAGGTGAGCAGCACCAACCAGGGCTCCACGGAGGCTGTGGCCAGGTCGGGGACGGGCAGTCCGAGTTGAGACAGGGCTTCGGTAACCATGACGGAACTCCGGGCACGGCGCGCTGAGCGTGGTGCAATGAGATAACAAGCGAACCACTCGCGCACCGCGTCGCACCGGTTGGCCTGGCTGTGGCGGGGCCGGTGCAACGCGTGCTGGCCGGGGATGGACGGCCTCGTCGCGAGATCCGAGGCGAGTGCATCACGCGCTGCGGATGTCTCTATCTTGCCTGGAGTCCCAGGAAACCCCTGTATGCGGCGGCACCGGGTGGGTGTGCTCTGCGACACAGGGTGAGGGGGAGACGGCCTGCGGGCCTTTGGGGGAGACGCTCCTCACGGGAGCTTAGGGAAGACGCGCTCACGCGCTTGGGGAAGGCGACCTGCGGGTCTTAGGGAATAAGGGAACGAGGAGCACGAAGCCACCAAAATCTGGATCGTCTATAAGCCTTATTCCCTTATTCCCTAAGCGAAGCGTCTCCCCCAAAGGCCCGCAGGCCGTCTCCCCTCATTCAAAGCGCGAGCATATCCCCGGTCATACCAGCAGCTGTGACGCCGGCGCCGGCGCCGGGGCCGACGATGGTGAGGGGGTTCGCCTGGTAGCGGGCCGTGCGCATGATGACGACGTTCTCGGGGCCTTGCAGCGCGCCGAGCAGGCTGTCAGTAGCGACTTCCTGCACCCCGACCTTGATCGGACCCTCGGCGGGCACGGAGGCGACGTACTTCAGGGTGGCGCCATTCGCGCGGGCTGCACCCGATCTCTCCAGCCAGGAGGCATCCAGATCGTCCAGGCGGGCCATGAAGGCCGGGACATCGAGGCTGCGCAGGTCTTCCGGCACCAGGTTCTCGACCGCAATCTCGTCCAGGTCCACCTGCCGCCCGATGGTACGAGCGAGGATGAGCGCCTTGCGGGCGACATCGAGGCCACTCAGGTCATCACGCGGGTCGGGCTCGGTGAAGCCGTTCGCCTTGGCAGCACGCACGGCATGGGAGAAGGTGGCGCCCTGGCCGAGGTCGGTGAAGATGGCGCCGAGCGTGCCGGAGAGCGCCCCGATGATCTCCAGCGGGGTGTCGCCAGTGTCCAGCAGCGTCCGCAGCGTCGAGATCACGGGAAGGCCGGCGCCGCAGGTCGCCTCGTAGCGCAGGTGGCCGCGTGGTCCAGCTTCACTCCAGAGTTGCGCAGCAAGCGGATTATTGAGTGGCAACGCCAGGGGCGCCTTATTGGAAAGAACCACCCGTGCGCCGGAGGCCAGGGCTCGCCCGTGGAGCGCGGCGGTCTGGTCTCCGGCAGCAGCGTCCATGACCACTACTGGACCCTGGTGGATGAGCACGGCAATCGCCTCGGCGGGGTCAACCAGCTCGTGCCCGGCAGCGGCCTCGCGCAGCGCCGTCCCCTCGCGACGGGCATGTACCAGCCGCATCAGCAGGTCGTCCGCCAGCCCCTCGGGCTGGCCGGCCAGCACCGCGCCGTTCGTGCCGATGACCGCGCCGATGCGGACATCGCGCCCCAGTTCCTGTTGCCAGCGCTCACGATTGGCCACAATCTGCGAGATCACCTCGCCGCCCACCGTTCCCAAGCCGATCTGCACCACTGTCATACGAGACACGCGCCCATCCTCTCCAGGTCAACCAGGTGCACGCCGTCACTCACCCCGGCGTGAGGCGACCGTGCGCCAGTCAATTCAACCGCATGAAAGGATGTTTGTGCCGGGAACGGAGCGGCCGGTGCCGAAATGGTGTCGTCCAGGGCGTCTCTAGCAGGAGTCTGGATTCTAGAGCGGCGTGTAAATGTTGTGTCATGGGACAGGGAAGCCGGCGGCGGTGAAGAAGGCGCGGGCATCGTGGGCAGTGATGGTGGGCACGAGTGCGGCGATAGCGGCGTTGACCTCCTCCCAGGA
>JAESGR010000657.1_pt1 | contig 18220 bp, 22 predicted proteins | sample 9269771 | NCBI WGS metagenome assembly JAESGR01 (sample SAMN15739572, study PRJNA653492) | algae metagenome | isolation source: Chroococcus sp. CMT-3BRIN-NPC107 and co-occurring heterotrophs from well... | place: USA: Clark Mountains Wilderness, California | collected 2010-04-18 | reverse complement strand
TAAGTGCAAAAATCATCAATCTCACAAAATAAAGCTTCTAAACTAGACATAGATGGAGGCGCTGAATACGTTAACTTCATTTCAGCTTACTTGCCTCCTCCTTTTCTTATCCCGAACTGACGTTAAACTAGCAGTGAAAGTGAGCGGCGACAATCCCATCTGAATGCTAGACTATAAAACTTTATACGAGCGCTCTATATATTGTTCTCAAGGAGTTTGGTGAAAAACTCGCCCTTATGATTGATATATGTGTCCATATCTCCATCCGCATGAAATCGCTTTAATTGATTGAGTTCCTCTACCTTTTCGGGCTGTGCAAGCAATAAGTTTCGACTTTTGACAAAGATATCGCTTTTAGAATCTTGAATCACTAACTGAATCCCAACCGGAATGTTAGACCCTTCCTCAACTTTAAAGCTGGCATAAGATTCGGTCCAATTTTCAAGTTGATGATTGCAATATTCTGTCTGCAAAAGAACAATCGCTTGATTAAACTCCTGTAACGCCACAGAGACTTGCAAATCTAAATCCCCTTTCGTCAGTAAATTTGGCACTGAGATTGCCCCAATGTGTTCAACTTGTGCCGTAGGAACTAAATGCAGAATCTTTATCCGATGGTTTTCAAACAGGGCTGCTATTTTCTGAAGATAGCTTTGAGAAGGAATGAAAAACTGTACTTTTTCCATATTTTGCATATTCATACTGGACAAGGTGTTAGCCGGAAAAATTCTTTACGAAAGCTTGAAGTGTTCAGGCGATCGCGCATTGAGCAAATAAACAATATTGCAAGTGCGATTGCAAAGATTTCCTAAACGTCACCTTCTAGATCCTCTATGTCATCTAAAGTTAGCGGTGCTTGGGCGCTATGGCGAACATACAACGCATAAACTGTGGCACCTCGAATCGTAAAAAGCACTCGATATACATTTTTGGCTTTTCCATAAAGGAGTTGCCGCACTTCTTCGGGAAAAATCTCATGTTCGACTGATAAGGCACAGCGTTGGGGCTTTTCTTGTAGAGTCGCGATCGCATTCATTAATCCTCGAAACCAACGATCGGCAAGTTCAGGATTACGCTCTCGATACCAGCGATAGGCTAAATCAATCTGAGCTTCCGCAATTGGGGTAATCTCAACCTGAAATACCATACTTTTGTTGCATTTCTTGAACGAAATCCCCAATAGGGCGAGTTTGACGACGCTCTAGTTCCTCAAAGCCTTGCCCAATACCCGCAATTGTTTCCAACCGATCTATCAGTTGGCGTAGTTTGGCAGGATCGATTTTGCTAGGATCTAGAAAGGTAACAAGAACCTGTGATTCTCTAACATCTTGTGGTAGCTCGGTAAGTTGAACTTGCCCATCAAGGTAAGTTCCGGCGATGGTTTTTAGCATAGGTTGCCTTTGGCTTTGGATCTTTTTCAATTTTAAGCTGATAAACACTATTGCAAGTGCGATCGCACTCATTCTATATATCTTGGGAATTAAAGCGATCGCACATTCACGCAACTCGATCAAAGCGCAAACTGCGAGATGTGCCATCATCAACAAAACTTTCTTGACCAATACCTACTAATTCGACAATTATTCCTCGTGTTGTTGGTTGCCAATTACCAGTGCGATTACCCAAGGGGTAGCGCCAGGGGCGATCGCCTATTTCTACTACATAATGCTGTTCTTCTTCGTATACGCGAATAGTTGTAGTTGCAAAGTCGCCATTTTTATAAGCAAAAGTATGTCCATCATCTTCGTATAGTGTAAATTCGCCTGTCCCTGGATAAATTCGTAAAGTTAAAGAATCAAGGGGTTGTTCGTCTACATATTGCATCACTGGTTGCATCGGAATAATTGCCCCCGCACGCACATATAAAGGCATTTTTTCTAAAGGTGCGTGTGCCAGAATGTGACATTCTCCTTCGTAAACTTCCCCCGTCCACCAGTCGAACCAAGTACCTTGAGGCAAATAAACTGCCCGATGTTCGACTCCTGGGCGATAAATTGGGGCTGCCATAATTGAAGCACCTAGCATTACTTGATCGTATAATTCGTAAGTTTTGCGATCGTTGGGAAAATGGTACAAAAGTGGGCGTAAAATCGGCGCTCCCGTCGTTGAAGCTTGCCAAAATAGCGTGTAGAAGTAGGGTAGTAATTGGTAACGCAGATTAATGTATTGGCGGCAAATGTTTTCAGTGCGAAGTCCAAATACCCAAGGTTCGTGTTGAGCCGTAGACATAGCTGAGTGTCCGCGCATAAATGGGTAAAGCATTCCTACTTGTATCCACCGCGCAAATAATTCCGCCGTTGCATTTCCTGCAAAACCACCTACATCGCAACCTACAAAAGCAACACCCGATAAGCCCATATTGCACAACATGGGCAAAGACATTTCTAAGTGTTCCCAAAGTGATTGATTGTCACCCATCCACACCGAAGACCAACGTTGCACCCCAGCATAACCCGATCGCGTTAATACAAAACTTCTCTGGTTGGGGCGGTGTTTTTCTAAACCTTCATAACTTGCTTTAGCCATATTTAAACCGTACAAGTTATGAACTTCGGCGTGGGTTGCACTATCTTCTTCTGTACCTTGAGGTGCATCTAAAGGAAAGTAAATTTTCTTTCCAGGTTCAGAAAATGGGCGATCGTTTATTGTCGGTTCGTTCATGTCGTTCCAAATTCCCGCTACGCCCATATTAGTTAGGCTTTGATGCAAATCTCCCCACCACTGACGCACATCGGGGCGCATAAAATCGGGAAAAACTGATTTTTCGGGCCAGACATAACCATGAAATAATTGTCCGTCAGCTTTGCGGACAAAGTAATCATTGGCTACGCCGCTATCAAATACGTGATAATCGGCTTCGGGTTCGTATTTCACCCCCGGATCGATAATTGTTACAGTTTTAAAGCCATCATTTGCCAATTCTCCCACTAGCTGGGCGGGATTGGGGAAGCGCTTAGGACTCCAGGTAAATACGCGATAGCCGTTCATATAGTCAATATCGAGATGAATGACATCGCAAGGTATGCGGCGAGTGCGAAACTCTTTAGCTATTTGGCGTACCACGTCTTCCGATTCGTAACTCCAACGACATTGATGATAGCCTAGCGCCCATTTTGGTGGCATCGGCATTCTACCTGTAAGTTGAGTGTAAGTGTCTAAAATCTGGGCAGGTTCTGCGCCATAAATAATGTAATAGTCTAGTTCTTGTCCCCGCGTTTCCATTCGCAAAACTCCTGGTTGTTCTGCGCCGATATCAAACTGACTCCAAAAAGTAGTATTAAAAAATATTCCGTAAGCAACTTGAGGACGCAATACTATAAAAAACGGAATTGCTTGGTACATCTGGTCACTCAGCGAGCCATAATCGAGAGCGTCTACAGTCCAGTTGGTTTTACGTTCGGAAAGCTTGTCTAATAAACCTGTACGTTCGCCAAAACCATAAAAATGTTCGTTTTCTTCAATTTTTTTCCATGCTGCTACACCGCCTTTACGCCAGCCCATAGGAGTAATATCTTGAGCAAAAGGGCGATCGCACTTGTCATAACAACTAATTTGACATGGATTTTTGTTAACTTTAACTTTGATTAGTTCGGTGGTAAGTTCTATAACTTCGTCATTTTCAACTAAATCGACTGGTGCGATTACCCTTTGGGTAGCGCCAAGGGCGATCGCAAACTCGCTATCATCTATTGTTACAGCCCACGAACGACGGGGCATAAATTCGCCTTTTGGTGCGAGGCGGACGCGGATTAAGTTTGCTGCAAGTATAGTAATAATTAGGCAACCGCTATCAAAGTGCAATTGAATTGAAGTGCGATTTTGGTTGATAGTTTCTACAGCACCAAGGGTTGACCAAGGTTGTTCAATTGTTCCTAACTGTCCAAAATACTGCGGCATATCTGCGTCTCTTTGTTAAAGCCCTAAGCAAGACTATTTTTTCAAACCTTCATCTAATTAAAATCATTCCAGCGCTAGAAGTTAATAAAATCTGTCGTTGTGGGTAGCATTAAAAAGCAGACAAATAACACTCAAGTAAGTTGCAAGTGTTAGTCGTAGTAAATCAAACTTGCAATTAAAGTCACTGGGGAAACTGTCATGCGTTGGGAATTTGGGCGGAGAAGTAGCAATGTCGAAGATCGTCGCGGTGCAGGGGTTTCTGGCCCAGTAGTCGGCGGCGGTATTGGGTTTGTTGTGTTGTCGCTAATTGCTATGTTTTTAGGTGTAGATCCGGCAATTTTGGAGCAAGTTGCACCTACTAACGATAATCCAACTGCTGTAAATAGGAATTCTCCCGAAAACGCTCGCCTTGCAGACTTTGTTTCGGTAGTTTTAGCCGATACTGAAGATACTTGGAAGCCTATATTTAGAGAGATGGGCAGAAACTATGTAGAGCCTACTTTAGTGCTTTTTTCCGATAGAGTAGAATCAGCCTGCGGTTATGCTCAAGCGGCGGTTGGTCCTTTTTATTGTCCTGCTGACCAAAAAGTATATATCGATTTAAGTTTTTACCGAGATTTGCAAGAGCGTCTGCAAGCACCAGGGGATTTTGCTCAAGCTTATGTAATTGCTCATGAAGTTGGACATCACGTCCAGAATTTAATGGGAATATCTGATAAAGTTCGTTCTTTGCAGAGTCGAGTTAGTGAAGTAGAAGCAAATCAACTTTCTGTCAGGCTAGAATTGCAAGCTGACTGTTTTGCAGGTATTTGGGCAAACAAAGCTCAAAATTCACGGCAGATTTTAGAAGCGGGTGATATAGAAGAAGCGTTAAATGCTGCAAGTAGTATTGGTGACGATCGCTTGCAAAGTCAATCTAAAGGCTATGTAGTTCCAGAATCCTTTACTCATGGTAGCTCGGCTCAAAGAGTGCGCTGGTTTAAAAAGGGAATTCAAACTGGAGATGTAGAGCAATGCAATACTTTTGAAACCGCTAGACTCTAACTATAACAATGGTATTGCTTGAGCTAAACTACTGCAAACGCTAGTAAAAAAGTCTAAATCTAGAGTTTCAATGCGATCGCTTTGTTTGTGATAGTGAGGATTTCTCAGCATGGCGGTATCTGTAACCATTATTGCTTTATAACCTCGATCCCAAAATGGCGAGTGATCGCTCCAGCGCGTCTGCGGAACAATTAACCCCCGATTGGGTGCAGGTAGCCATGAACACGCTGTACCATGTTTACGCATATTCCCACTTAGGCTAAGTAAGTCAGGGATTGTTGGTAAATTGCCAATCAAAGCAATAAAATCTCCGGTATTTGGGTAAATACGCTCTAAAGGCGACGGATAACGCTGAGAACCAGGCGTAGAATCGCAATAACCCAGCATTTCTAGAGAAAGCATTAATCTTAGCGGCTGCTGTTGGCTTTGCAATTTAGTAGCGTAATCAATACTCCCCAATAAGCCGTATTCTTCCATATCAAAAGCAACTAGCTGAAGTGGGTGCTTAATTGGTTGTGCGGCAAAGATTCTTGCTAATTCTAATAAAGCTGCAACCCCCGTAGCATTATCATCTGCACCAGGCGATCGCGGAACACCGTCATAATGTGCGCCAATTAAAATCGGTGGCTTTTTGCTGTCATTGGCGGCGGGTAAATGCAAAATTAGGTTTTGGTGAGTTGTACCGTTTACTTGAAACTCGTGAATTTCTACGCTTCCCCACTGTTGCAATTGCTCGTGGATGTATTGTTGAACGAAAAAATGCCCCGCCGTCGAGAAGTAAGGATCGTGATCGCGTACCAGTTGAATGAGATGATTGTATAAACGTTCTTTAAGATCCACGTTCTTAAACAAATTCGCCTCTAGCTACCATAATTACTTTACCGCCCACAAAAACCTCAATGTCTGCGTCCGTTTTTTTAGCTTTCAATAATAAAAGTGAATCCCTGCCAATTTCGTAACCTTGCTCGACGCGAATATCAATAGAATCTGCGCCAAAATAAGCATAATTCGCTAAATATCCAGCTAAACAACCATTAGCGCTCCCTGTAGCCGGATCTTCGGGAACACCTAAGTAATCACAAAATACGCGCACGTTTAAGTTATTTCCTTGGTGATAGGTTTCTGGGCAAAATATCAAAATTGACTTAGCTTCGGTATTACTAATCAATTCAAAATATTTTTCTAGATTTACCTTAGCTTTTTTGACTGCGGCTAAGGTTTTTAAAGGCACAATTATAAATGGTAAGCCTGTAGAAACTTCCTGAATTGGAAAGCTAGTATCTATATCGTCTGTAGGTAAATTTAATACTTGTGCGATCGCATCAATTGCAAATGTCTGTCCAAAAGTTGGCGGTTTCTGTTGCATCCACAGCAAATCTACAGAATTATCTGCGTAGTGCAGAGTTACAGGTATTTGCCCAACTTTTAAGTTTAAGGTAACTTTTTCTACTGGTTGCTTAATAACTTCTTGCTGAATAATATATGCAGTGCCTAATGTAGGATGACCAGCAAAAGGAATTTCTTGCGCTGGGGTAAATATTCGCACGTCATAACCACCCTCGCGGCTGTGATTATTAGTAATAAAAGTTGTCTCAGAATAGTTGATTTCTTTAGCTATACGCTGCATTTGGTGACTGGTTAAAGTTCCAGCATCCACAAAAACGGCTAGTTGATTGCCGTTATATTTTTCTTGGGCAAACACATCGACAATATAATATTTCACGGATCGCTATATTTTAGAGTTTGTTTTTGATTTTAGGCTAATAAATGCGATCGCTCTCACACTTCAATCTTTGTCACAGCATTGTTCTGTATATTATGTCCAAAAATAACTTTGATGCTTATATATTGTTCTTGAGTAAAAGATTATACGGAAAATTTCAGTACAATAAATAGCTTGGCATTAATACTTACTCCATGAAGAAGCCTTTGCTTATAGTTGTTACAGGATGCCCAGGATCGGGCAAGACCACTCTAGCGCATACTCTTGCAAGAAAGATAGGATGCCCGACGATATGTCGTGATGAAATCAAAGAAGGATTTGTTAATACGATGCAAAGTAGTCATGAGTCTCTCGGAAAAGATGTTAATCAAGGCATATACGCCACATTTTTTGAAATTTTGGACTTTTTGCTATCTAAGCAAATAACACTGGTAGCTGAGGCAGCGTTTCAACATAATCTCTGGGTAGCACCATTAGAACGACTTTTGCAGACATCACAAATAAAGATAGTAGTTTGCACGGTTGACCCTCATTTAGCTAGAACCCGTTTTATTCAACGAGGCTTATCCGATCCAAATAGGCTGAGATTTCATGGTGACTGGGGAGTGCGCGCTGCTCAAAAAGGCATCGAATTACCTTTAGGAAATTACGAGCCGCCGCTTTTACCTATTCCTACGCTCGAAGTTGATACCAGTGACGGGTACCGTCCCAATTTGAACGACATTGAATCATTTTTGCTAAAAGGGTTGTAACCTTTGGTGTAATGAGTGGAGGCGATCGCCCTTATTCTGCTATTCAATGAGAAAGTTATAATTTTGCTAGGCACAAAGGTTAATTGTTTGTGGATATCAGTGTAATAGAGGTAAAAATGTTGATAGCTCTCAATAAACCATCTTTACTGATTCATGACATTCAGCTTGAAAAAGTTGGTGGCTGGAATTTATTTAAGTTCAGCGAACCTCTGCAACTGCGAATGAATAGCCTTCTGGAAAAGAAGAAAGCCGATTGGATAACTCCAGATGAAATTGCTGAACTAGATGCGATTGGCGAGTTAGACCGCATTTTCACTCATATGAACGCCATGCTTGCGGCTCAAAATGTCAATTAAGGATGAATAGTAACGTCTATGGTAAACCTGGATAACTTCACACAGAAAAGTACAGAGGATTTGAAACAAGCTGTATTGCATCTAGTTACTGGACGCGATGGTGATTCTTTGGCGCAAAAAAATCAGTTTTACAAGACAGAACTTGCAGCGCTATTTACAGAACTTCAGCAGCGCAATCCAGTTCCAGTTGCCAGCGAACAGGCTTCTTTAGTTCAGGGAGTTTGGCTGTCTCTCTGGTCTACAATTCCCTTTCAAGACATTTTTCCAGGACGTATCCGCGACCAATCCTACCAAATCTTTCACCCAGATGGATACTACGCCAACATGGCACGGTACGCTCCTGGTTCTCGCATTCCTTTATTGAAAAATCTATCTTCGTGGCTGGTGGCTTATGACTTTATGCTGATTCAACGGTACGAAGTCAAAAATCAGCAATGGTTGATTCAAAATGTGGGCGTTGAGCAAGCGTTGCGAATCCGAGCTAAGTCTTTTACTGTTGATATGGCAGATGCTTGGTTTACAAAAGCCGTTGCTTCTCCTAAGTTGACTAAATTGAAGAACTTAGATCGAACTACAACTAAAAAGGTAGAGAAAATTCTTCAAGCTACTCCCCAGTTAGAGCATCTTTACTGCGATCGCGACTTTCGGATTGTGAAAACTCAACGAGAGTCCAAGCAACGAGCATCTTATACGATCGCCATCCGCAAATTTTAGGAAAATGGTAGCAAGCGCGATCGCAAATTGGATTTGAAACCATCAATTTAAAGATATCTTGGCGACTTCTTATAGTCCCAATATCCATAAATACGGTTAGTTGATTGCCGTTATATTTTTCTTAGGCAAACACATCGACAATATAATATTTCATCGGAGATATTTTTTAGAGAAAGCTTTGGCGGAGATGTTGTAGAAAGGGAGCCAATTTCTAAATTCCTCTCTCAAGCTTGGTAGAGGGATTTAGGTGAGGGAAAGGATTCACGGAAGAAGGCGAATGATTAGTTAGTGTACAACTATTTAGCACTACAAGTTATTTACCAAATAATTTTCTGGTTTTTGTAGCATAAGCTACAAAGTTTTAATTACTTCTACCTCGCCAAAAGATTATTAGTAAATTTTTATTTATTTTCAGGAATCACCTCTTATTCGTTTGAAGAAAAAAGCAATAGAATAATTCAATTCATCTGAGGATAATTCTATTGACGAAGATAATACGCTTTATCAATCGAAAAGTTTAGAAATTGACAAGGGAGACTTACTCCAGTGGAATCTTAGCAATGTTAAAAAGTATAAAGCATAACAAATTTTTATCTTGTTAGCTAATTATTAGATTAATGGGAGGTTCAGAGGTTTCGGAGTTAGAAAGCCAGTTTAAAACAGTTTTTAAGATGAGAAGCTAACTCCTATCACCAGAAAGATAAAAACAACATTTTTCATGAGTTTCTGCACTCTTGCTAAGTTAAGGATTTTTCGGCATGACAGGCTGTCTTATTTATATACATTAATGTTTAAAAATACATATTGTATTACGACTTCAAGAGAAATGAATTCATCAAAAAATATGGGTATATTACAAAATTAGCTAAAACTTTATCGGGAGCAAACAAGGCCTAAAAATTTACAAAGAGCAGATACCCCTGAAGCTGATAGCCTAGGCAAATCAAATATAAAAGTAAATTCAGCGAATACGACTATTGACATTAATACGAATTTAAGTAGTATTCAACTGGCTATACAAGATATTAACAATGATTCTATAAAAATTAATAACTTAGATAAAGAAATCCACGAAGAAATCGCTAAGTTAGTTTTATTGCTACAGAAAATAGAGAAAATTAAGCTGAAAAATTCTTCGGGAGAAACCTGGTGGCAAAAAACATTGGATATTTTTAATAAACGTAAAAAGCCTCAAATCACCAAGGAATTGGAAGCGCTAGTTGATATTCAGAAATTAGCATTAAGATCCCTCCTTAAAGAAAACCCAGATTTACCTTTTGCTAATTACATCACAAGTCATATTGAACGCATTATTAATAAGTATGAATTTTGCTGTGGCGTAAGTTTTTTTGTTAACCAGTTTACCTATGCTAAACATACAAAATCTGTACCGCTAAAAGTATTTTATGGTTTGATAACCGCACTTTTAATGGTAAATGTTCCTTTTACTCTGCCTATCTCACTTGTTTACCTTCATCGTGATTATACCAGCATGGCTGATGAAGATTTAAAGGAATTAAACTCCAAGATACAGTCTGTTGATAGAGATATAGAGAAAACGGAAAATCGAATAATTGAGCTTATATCTCAAGGGACTAATCCTTTGCAGTTACCAACACGAGGTTTACAAGAAAGGATACCTATAGCAGATATTAGTGGACAACGATCTGATGTTCAGATTCAAAGCCAAAATTTGAGTATATTATTGAATAGTTATAGACAGAAACAAAAAGCTCTTAGAGAGGGATTAGACGTACAAAGAGTAGAGTTAGAGCTAGAACAAGGGAGCATAAATACTATTTTATATGTAATTCTTGCTATTACAGCAGGTACTTTGGGCAGCGTTGTCAGCATTTTAACAAGAATTGAGGATTTTCAAGACAGAAAATATAAAGACCGACTTATGCCATTTTTTATAGGTGCATTTAAACCTGTTATAGGAGCAGCATTTGGGGTTTTTCTGCTTGCTATTTTTAGCTCTGACATAATTGTATTGAACCCTACATCAAATAAAAATGAAAGTAGTAAAAGATATCTTATTTTTACGTTAGCGTTTGTTGCTGGATTTAGTGAGAGACTTGCAAAAGATATTATACTTAGAACTGAGGATGCAGTTGCTGCTAGTCGAACTACTCAACAATCTATCAATATCTCCGATCCTGTAAAGTCTGAGTCAATAGAAGATAGTCAGACTAAAAGACAAGAGAACGATAACTCTGAGCCGTCTGAAAAACAAGATAAACTAATGGATTCAGAAGACCTATCTCTGCTTAGTCCTAGCTCTCAAAAGCCAAAAAATGAGAAGATAGAGGGATTTTAACTCCCTTTACAAAAGGTACTCAAAAACGACAAGATAAGCTTTTATAAGAATTTAAGTTTGCTTGACAACTATCAAATAATTTAATTAGTTCCGGTGGTACTTGTCCAGTTTCTTCAGTCTCTCTATTAATTTTTCTAAATTCATCAATAGTGTATTTTTTCTCAATTTCTCTGAGAGTACATCTACACATAGCTTCTATTCTTTTATCTCCACGCCCATTTGTACAAGTTTCAATGTAGTTTTCACGAAACTCAGGAGGATATGATGTTTTTGTCTGAGCATTGATACTTGTAGAGGAAAGTATCAATAAACATGAGCTAAAAATAGAAAATAAACAAAACCTATAAACTTTCATAGTGGTTCACCAAACTCTATTAAATATCATAGACGTGAGGTAGATAAAAAAGTTTCAAGGTCAAATTTATTAACGCTTGATTTCTTCATGAGCCAAAAATAGAAGAAAATTAATCAACTTTAGCACAGTCTATCTTCGTTCCAGACTTCCTAGGAATGTATAGGTTTTTTAAGACCTTGAATGATCTTATTCTGTTGCTATAAAATTAAGTTCTTATATTTCAAATTCCGTGACTTTTGCCAATTACCCAATGACGGCGAAAAAAGCGCGATAAAGCTGTTTCTTCTAAAGATAGATAAATTGGACGACCATGGGGACAAGTGCGGGGGTTACGAGTCCTTTGCCATTGGTCTATAAGAGTTTGCATTTGCTCCAAACTTAACGGCGTACCATTACGGATTGCACTGCGGCAGGCAACAGCAACTTGAGCCGTTTGCAAGTCTCCCCCCAAACTAAGCTCTAAAAGTGCCTCAGCGCAGTCTTCTCGCTCTGCTAGAAGTGCTGGCGCACTGCGGATTGCCCACACATCCTCGCCAAAAGGCTCTACTTCTAAACCAATCCGTTCTAATTGCAAAGTTTGTATTGTCGATAAATTGTTGAGAATGGCTGGAGTTTCTAACTTGACTAACTGCCAATTTGTCAGCAATTGGTCGTACAAAACCCGCTCGTGAGCAATATGTTGTTCTACCAACCACAAGCCCCCCGGATGCTCCACCATAATATAAGTATTATGGACTTGGGAAACCGCTTTTAAGCTAAAACTTGCCTCTATTTGTGGTGCAAGCTTGACCCCATAAGTACCCTGCGCTTCGGCGGCTTTAATTACTTTCCCAACCCGCGTGTTATGCACTTGTTCGCACACACTATCGCTGTTGAGGCGCAAAATTTGCTCAATAGCTTGACTAACTTGTTCTTGCCAATGACTGAGATTATGTAAGTAAATTTCTGTTTTTGCTGGGTGGCGATTCCAATTAACTTGATTGGGACTAATTTTGAGATGCAAAAAACATACCGGATAGCGATCACGTGGTAAAGTCTTAGCAGTTGCAGATAAGATCGTTTGCTCTATTTCCGGCAACTTCACCATTCGCCCATTTACAGCGACTTTTACCCAATCTGGGCGATGGCGATGACATCTATCAGGTAAACCTAATACCAGTTGCAACAGTCCTTGTTTTTCTTCTCCTAGTTGCGGTAATTCAACTTTTAACTGCTGCAAATCACCTACTCGCAATTGACGGACTATTTGCGGTAATAGCTGCTGCGTACTTACCCCCGGACTCAGAGTAAACCATTGACGGTCATCTAGCCACACTACCCAAGTTACTTGAGGATGACATAAAGCAATTTGTCCGATGGTGGTTTGAATTGCCTTCATTTGTTGCGCTAAAGCTGGCAATCCTTCTCGGCGTTCCCACCACGTACCAAATAAATTGTCTACTGTAACAACTGTACCTGGTGCGATCGCCACTGTATCTATTTCTGCGGGTTCCCCTTGAGGACAATAGGTAACGCGCCAAGCTTCATCGGTGGTTTGCCAACGGCTGAGAACTTCTAAATCGGCAAGTTGTGCCAAACTATGCAAAGCTTCCCCTCGAAAGCCCAAACTATTAATCTGCCACAAGTCTTCGCAGTTGCGGATTTTGCTAGTGCTATGAGCGGTGGCTGCTTGCAATAAATCCTCAAGTTTCATCCCACAACCGTTATCGGCTACGCGCACTCGCCATTGATTTGCCCATACAGAAATTACAATCCGCGTTGCACCCGCATCTATCGCATTTTCGACAAGTTCGCGCACCACCGCCGCCAAGGAATCAATTACTTCTCCGGCGGCGATTAAGTGAACAACTTCTGTAGGTAAAGTTTGAATCCCAAAGGTCATTTTAGCTAGGTTTACCCATAAAGATAGAAGACACACAAATTCAGTATGTCTTTGAGTAACACTATTTTTTTATTGTAGTATTTCCGTTAATTCTCTGAAGCGGAAGGGCGGCTAAAAATTGGCGACAAGAAAGCAACCAAAACCCCGATTAAAAAACCAGAGATATTCCGAACTAATGGCAGCCATTCGGACGTTCGGGTAATTACGGGCGCAATTCCAAAAGCTAAAAACAAAATTCCCCATAATGGTGAGAAAATTAACGCCCATTGCCAGGAAAAAACTTGCCCTTTAGTGCGCGATTGCCCAGCAAATCCACAAATTATCCCCCCCAGTACCGAAGTAATTAATGTCAAAATCCACTGTTCTCGCGGTAATCCTGGTACAACTCGGCAACCACCTTGTCGCAAACAGCCTTCAATTGAGCCAATTGCTTGAATAATTGCCTGATCTTCGCCTTCTTCTCGCACAAAATATAAGTTGCCGAAGCGCGTTTGTAATTCTATCCAAAAAGTACGCGGCAGTAAGTCGTACACCGCATCGCCAATACTAAAATTTAAAATATTTCCGCCTCTAGAATCGGCTACAAGCAAGATACTTTTTTCATCTAAACCCCAAAAACTTTTTACAGCAGTTCCTGGGGTGCGATCATATTGAGTCAAAACCCGCAATTTCCAGCCTGTTTCTGCTTGAAAAGCATCTAATTGTTGCGCTAGCTTGTCTTCCTGAACGCTAGTTAAAGATTTTGCTAAATCAATAATTGGTGTTGGTGTTGCTGGTAATAAATTGGGATTATTAAAGGCTAATGCTGTAGGTGTAAGGTTTATCCATACAGATCCTGCTAAAAATATTGCACAAAAATATACGAAAATTCGTTGCCAAGAAAGACGCTGCATGAGCAATTCTACAAGTATTTTTAATTTGAACAAGTAGTTTTTAGAGTTAAAAAGACGCTAAAACTAATATTTCTTTACATTTGTTTACTTTACTCTAATATAGGTGTCCTTGGCAAAGATTCACAAGCAAGGCAGTTAGTGCAGTTTTTTCACGGGTTTAAAGCGCATCAACACCATAATCAAGGCTACACCCATCAACGCGCCGCCAATATGGGCTACACGATCCACACCATCGGAAATCCCCGTTTGGCGAAATTCAAATAATATCCGTTCGATTACAAATTGTCCGAGAATGAGAACTTCTATAACTCTGCGCCAATGCCAGCTTAGTTTGATTAAAACGCTAACTACAAACAAGCCAAAAACTGCCCCTGATGCTCCCAAAGAGTAGCCTGCACTGCTGCCATGAAACAGAAAACTCATGACGCTTGCACCCAAGCCGCAGATTAAATAAGAACTGACAACGCCAATAACTCCTTCTTCTTCTTCGACTAATTTGCCAAAGATGTAGAGAAAAAATAGATTTCCTGAAAGGTGCGCCCAGTTAGCATGACAAAACATTGCTGTAAAAAATTGATACCAGGACGGAGAGGAAAAATTTAAGTATAAATTGCGAATAAAGCCGAGTCTGAGTAAATGGTCGGCGATAAAAATGACTAAATTAATAATAATCAGCGCAAAAACACCGTTGTAGGTAGATTTTAGTTTGGTTTTACCCGATGGATCGTCTAGCAGCATGAGAGCGATTTTCCTTCAAGTTACAAGCAAAAGTACAGATTATCGGCAACTACTCCTCTTCGGAATCGTTCAGTATTGGGCTGGTTTGGCGCACGTTATCAGTTATTTCTGTATCCCCTAATTCATCTTCTTGAACATAATCAAAGCGACTTCCACTTGTTAATAATTCTCTTGAATTAGGTGAAAGACGACTAGGGCGGCGATTAAAGGTTTTCCAAGCAGTCGTTACACCAGCAAATACGCTCCTTGTACTCACTTCAACTTTTTGCGCTTGCTTTTTTGCCCCGTCAATACTGCGATCTACTTGTTTAACTACTTGACTTGCACTTTTAACCCCATCGCTAACATCATCGGTTAATTCGCTAATTTCTAGCCCTGTAAGCCTAATTGCTTCTAGAGTTGGGGGCAAATCGCGCCTTAAAGTATCAAAGAGTTTTTCCGCACTACGAGCCGCTCGTGCGACTTCTTGTAAGGCCGGAATTGCCGTCACCAAAACCGCCGTAAGACTGACAGCAACTAATAAAATGGACAAGCCAAGCCAAAATATCGGGTCAATCACAGTGTTTTAGATAATTACAGGCGATCTAGAATAGGTGGTTCGGGAGTAACTTCGTTACGGTTTAACATTTGGCTTTCTTTTTGGCTGGCTTCTACTCCCGCAGAAATTGCTTCGCGCAAACGCTCTAAAGTGCCATCCCAATTACGCAAAGCAGATTCAGAAAGACGATCGGCTTGAATTTGGACGCTCGTTGATAAATCTTCAGCTAATTCTGGCAACGCATCGGCGGATTTTTTTAAAAATTGCCGAGTTTCCTTGCCTGTACGCGGAGCCATGAGTAACCCTGTTATAGTTCCTACAGCCGCACCTAGCAATACGCCGCCAATAAATGCTCCCGAACGGTTGTTAGACATTTTGCTCCCTCCTTACACCCATTTTAGGCTGATTTTTTCTAGTGATGTGCGATCGCGCGTTTAGTCATTAGAATACTGTAGAGCCGCAGTTTCCACCCACTATTTTCTAAATCTTCTTGGCGTTGGTCGTCCTAGAAAAACTGTATTTGGAAAAGAAAAACGCTGCCATGCTTGTTGTCCGACACTTAAAAGCGACAAAACTTGTCTTACCCGTTGAATTTGGATTTGCAATGGCTCATTTCTTTGTTTTAGCTGATAAATCCCCATTTGCCCTTTGTAAATAGCATTTGGTGTCCCGGCTAAGGCGGATTGAGTGCTGCGATTGAGAGCGATTAAGGTGTTATTTATCCGTTGGAGTTTCCGCCGCAATAGCCATACTCGCCGAGCTACATACAGCAGGATTGATGCAATTAAAACATTAAAAACGATGATAGTTATAACCATTGAAAATCCCTGTAAGATTGCTGAGATTTTTACAAATAGGTTTCCCCAGGACGCAAAGTGAGAATTTCTACGCCATCATTGGTTACAGCTACCGTATGCTCAAACTGCGCCGATAAGAGGCGATCGCGTGTAAGAGCCGTCCATTTGTCGCTTTGTACTTCTGCTTCCCAAGTTCCTTCGTTAATCATCGGCTCAATCGTAAACACCATACCCGCTCTTAACCGTTTTCCTTTTCCTCTGGTGCCATAATGGGGAACTTGCGGCGCAGTATGAAAAATATTACTAATTCCGTGTCCTACAAAGTCGCGCACCACCGAAAAACCTTCAGCTTCAGCATACTCTTGAATTGCTGCGCCAATATCTCCAAGTCGCGCGTCTGGCTTAACTTCGGCAATTCCCCGCCGCAGACATTCGTTAGTTACTTCAACGAGCTTTTTAGCTGTCGGTGAAGGCGTACCTACAAAAAAGGTTTTAGAAGTATCGCCATAGTAACCATCTAAAATTGGGGTTACATCTATATTAATAATGTCTCCATCGGCGAGGATTTGTTTAGCATTGGGGATACCGTGACAGATAACCTCATTTACGCTCGTACATATAGATTTAGGAAAGCCATGATAACCAAGGGGTGCGCTTTTGGCGTTATGTGCCTGCGTCCACTTTTCCGCAGCATCGTTGAGTTGTAAAGTGCTTACTCCTGGCTTCACCATTGGCTCTAAATAGTCTAATAATTCTGCCGCTAGTTGTCCTGCGCGGCGCATTTTTTCTAATTCTCGATGAGACAAAAGAACGATTGTTTCGCTACCCATGCAATTAATTTCCTGTATTCCTAACTAAATGCTAACTTTAGTGCGTTAGTCTAGGTACAGAAATTTTCTCTAGTTAGATAAGATGTACAATTATAGGTTTGAAGCGAAAACATAATTGTAGGCTGTATGGCTAAAAAGAACATGATCGAGCGCGAAAAAAAGCGCACTAGAACCGTAGAAAAGTACGCTGAGAAGCGTCAAGCATTACTAGAACAGTTCCAAAATGCTACCAACCAACGGGAAAAGCTAACTATCCACAGACAAATTCAGCAATTGCCGCGCGATAGTTCGCGCACTCGCCACCGCAACCGTTGCTGGGTTACAGGTCGCTCTAGAGGTGTTTACAGCGATTTTGGACTATCTCGCAACGTTTTCCGCGAATGGGCGCACCAAGGTTTATTACCAGGGGTAGTAAAATCTAGTTGGTAGTTTTAAAACCCCTTTCTGCACAGGGGAGGGGTTTTATTGTCCGCAACAGCGATCGATGCCTAAACTATCTAAAAGCAGATCGCTAACCGCATTGGCGATCGCAAATTCTCCATAAAAGCTTTTAGAAAAGTCAAAAGCTTGCATCTCGGTAACGATCGCAATGACAAGACTTCCCAAATCGTTTTCCCCTTCCATTCTTTGCCGAACAAAAATCTGCGCCGCTCGCCTGGCGATTTGCGCGTTTACTGGTTCTGGTAAAAATTCTTCATTTAGCCACCCCTCTAAGGAGTTTCGCAACCATTCTCCCTCTTGTACAGGGTCTTGAGGTGGTGGAAGCGTAATTGCTTGGATTGGTTCAGCCATAGTAAGAAGCCGCCAGAAATATACAAGATTTTGGCTTTTAATACATTATCGTGCCAAGAGTCTATATTTTTGGCTCGTAAGTTATAACAATTTGTATTGCAGGTGCATTAGCTTAAAAACTCTTGCTTAAATATTTAGAGATATGCCACTTGAATCTTCCCTCGTTCACACTATTTCGGAATACTACCATCGTGATATCGGAACGTACTCATCTTACCTTCAACATTTCGATTTTATTGATGACCAGCCAGGTTTGCGTGAGAGACTAGCTCAGGAATTCTACATTGCTAGATATGCAGCTAAATTACAGGAAGCTCTAGCACTTGATAAAAATTCTTTTGAGTTGCTTGGCCACTTAAAATTACAAATCATTCAGTATGCAGGAATTTATGAAGCTGTGATTTCATATTTACTGTTGTATAAGTTCCCTACACATACATCAGTTCAAAAGCTAGGTAAAAAAATTGGTAGTGCCAAATATGTAAGGATAAGTGTAAAGAGTATGTAGAGAGAGTTGTATGAGTGAGGGGAAGTTAAGCTGTCCAAAATGCGGCTCAGAGAGAATAGTAAAAAATGGCTTCATCCATAA
>JAESGR010000656.1_pt1 | contig 18265 bp, 13 predicted proteins | sample 9269771 | NCBI WGS metagenome assembly JAESGR01 (sample SAMN15739572, study PRJNA653492) | algae metagenome | isolation source: Chroococcus sp. CMT-3BRIN-NPC107 and co-occurring heterotrophs from well... | place: USA: Clark Mountains Wilderness, California | collected 2010-04-18 | reverse complement strand
ACGGCTCAACTTCGCTAATAGCTTGAGCCAAGCTGGTAGACAAAAAATTATTCCCGTAGCCGACTTATCAGTTCTTAATGCTGCCCTATCCTACAGCCAAGAAGCATTAAAAGAAGCTAAACGATTAAGAGATAAACGAGCAGAATCTTACGCTTGGGGTCGGCTAGGGAGAATATACAGTCAAAATCAGCAACTTCTACTCTCGCAGCAATGCTTTGAAGCGGCTTTAGCTGCTGCAAGCTCAATTCAAGCAGCAGATATTAGTTACCAATGGCAGCAAGAACTAGGAGAAATTTATCAGCAAACAGGTAAGTTAGAGGAGGCTACAAAGGCTTATGAAGCGGCGGTGGGTAATCTAGAACAAGTGAGGGGAAACATTCTAGCCACAAATCCAGAGATTCAGTTTTCGTTCAAGGAAAAAGTAGAGCCTGTATATCAAAAATACCTACAACTATTACTATCAGCAAACAAACCAGACCTAGAACAAATTATTAAAATAAACGAGCAACTGCAAATAGCAGAACTAGAAAATTTCCTACAATGCAAGCAGTTGGACTTAGTATCTTTAAATAAGTTGCCCGATATTAAGGAGGTGGTAGCGGTTATTTATATTATCGATGTGGGAGGGCGTTTAGAAGAAATCATCCGTTCTGGAGATGGTTCTCTCCACCGCCACTCTCCAAATACAGAAATAGTAAAATCTAATGCAGAAAATGTGTTAGGAAATTTTCAAGATGAAAGATTTGACTATACAGCCCAAAGTGCTATTGTCGAATACTCGCAGGCGCTATACAAAGAGTTAATTGCACCAGTTCAAGGATACCTACCCCAATCAGGGAATTTAGTCTTTGTTTTAGATAGTTCCTTACAAAGTTTACCAATGTCATTGTTGCACGATGGCAAAGAATACTTAATTCAAAAGTACAGTATCTCAACAACAATTAATTCTCAATTGAGAGCGCCTAAAGCTCTGAAACCAGAAGAAATGAGAGCGTTAATCGCTGGGTTATCTAAAAAAAGTCCAAGCTTTAATCATATTGAGGCTTTAAAAAATTTACCTCCTCTAGCTCAAGTAGAAACAGAAATGGCTGATGTTAAGCTAAATACGGCATCAGCAGTGGAATTGGTAAATGAAGAATTTATTAGTGAAAACTTTTACCGCGAGATTGAGCAAACAAATTTTTCAATAGTTCACGTCACAAGTCACGGTCAATTTAGCTCGGACCCGGAACAGACAGCGATTTTAGCTTGGGACAAACCAATTAATATTAGAGAGTTTAATAACATAGTGAGGAAGCAGACGCTTTCCTCACCATCAGGAATTGAGCTACTGGTTTTAAGTGCGTGTCAAACAGCAAAGGGAGATAAACGCTCGGCGTTAGGAATTGCTGGGATAGCGACTACCGCAGGAGCGCGAAGTACACTAGCAAGTCTATGGCTAGTAGAAGAAGCATCTACCGCTCAACTGATGGGTAAATTTTATGGGGGGCTGAAAAACGGTTTATCTAAAGCAGAGGCGTTGCAGCAAGCTCAGTTAGCGCTTTTAGCAAATCCTGAGTATGCTCATCCTTACTATTGGTCGAGCTTTATTTTAGTCGGCAATTGGCTATAAAACTCAATCTTTCTCAAACCAGCTTTTGCCTTTTCTACTTGGGTTAAGTTATCGATTTTCTGGGCAAGTTGAATGGCCTTTTGATAAAGGGGCTTGGCTTGGCGGGGTAAACCAGCTTCTAAATAGCGATCGCCCAAAGTTGTATAAATTTCCGGTAGTTTGCTTCCAGCTTCTACTCGTGCTTGTAACACTTCAATAGATTCGGTTAAAAGACCGTAGGACATATAAAGATTGTCTAAGTCTAGATAGGCAGCTTGATCTGGTGATAGATTTAAGTTAATTAGACGCTGAACAATTTGCTTGATGTATTGAGCTTGATCTTCTTTCACTACATTGATTGTTGCTAGGCTGGCAGCAACAGGGGAGTTGCCCTGGTTAGCGATGATGGTGATCTTATAGGCGTTACCAAATTTAAGTGGGGGTTGGTGTGGCGGATAGGTCAGTTGGTTACTATCAGCTACGCTCTCAAACCAATCAACTCCAACTCCGCTTACCTGAATTTTATAACTGGTGATGCCAGGTATGGGAGTCCAGATTAAATCTGGTCGGGGATCTAAAACTATACTGCTGTATGGTGCAATCAATACTGGAGTAGTACGAGCTTCGGTTGGACCTTTACGTTTAGGACATCTAACGCGGTTATGGCGCGTACATTGTAGGCTTTGCTCTTGTTCTTTGAGAGGAGAACACTGACTAGACACATTACCTTTAGGCAGTAATAATACTTTTCGGTTTAAGTAGCATAATACTTCTACTTTTGCGCTCTGGGCTGGCTGCAACCTATCTCCTTGACACAGCAAACTTCCTGCGGGTAAACGGCGATCTCCACCATTAATCACTCTACCAATAGGTCGGGTGCATCGCTCTTGTAACTTAACTGTTGAAGATGAAGGGGTTTGACCCAATGCACTACTCCAGCCTAGAAAGAATAATGTTGATGCAATTGTTGCGCTGCGGAAAATCATTTTTTATTGGTAAAAATAATTAATGTCATTATAGTACGGAGATCGCTCACTCTTGCCAGATACGCTGTAACAATTGTTGCCGCCAAGTGTAGACTTCTGGTAAGTTAGATTGGGCAATTAAACAAACTTCCCAAGATAATCTAGCGTTCTTAGTGTCTTTCAAAGCTTCCTGTACTTGTGCTAATAAGCAATAAGTATCAGTTCTACTAAGATCTAGCTCTTTAGCTTTTTCTAGATATTCTTTAGCTTGCATATAATTTTGCTGTTTCAGACTCGCCCAGCCTAGATTTTTATAGGAAGCCGCCTGAGAGCCGGGGTCTTTAGTCTTGCTTAGTGCTTGCAGTGATAGTGCGGCGGCTTCTTTATGTTTACCACTTATATTTTTTAAGCGCGATAAGTTAGTCATAGCATCCACTGCTGAGTTTTTGCTATAGTCTATTGCCAATATATACTGCTGTTCCGCCAAAGCGTACTTGCCTTGGTCGTCATAGAAATTTCCTAAACCATAATGACCCTCCCAGTTTCTAGGTTTTAACTCAAACAACTTTTTGTAACTATTGCTAACACAGGAATAATCTTGAAGCTGTTGACAAACCAACGCCAAGTTGTTGTAAGCATCAATGTCTTGTGGGTTATATTGTATTGCTAGTTGATAAAATCTTTTGGCAGATAGAGGACGTGCTTGGTTGCGGGAAGCTTGCTCAAAATAGAAGCTAGAAACTGGATAAGTTGTCTCTGGGCTAAGTTTAACTGCTAATTGAAAATCATTTTGTGCGGCTAAATGGCGACCTTCTTTTTCGGCTCTGATGCCCTGAGTGACAAATCTCTTAGCAACTAAAGGTAATGATAATTGATAAATTCCCGATGCAACCAATAAGCTTAAAGCGATCACACCAAACTTAAAGGGATTGGACTTAACTACTCGATTTAGTTTTGTTTGAAATGGTATCCGCTCCAAATACTGCAAAATCAACTGAGTATTTCGCGGTCGCTGACCTGGAAAAGGAGCCATCATTTCGTCAAGCAGGTCAGCAAAGGGCTTGTCAATTTGTGGTGCTTTGTTCCTCCAGAGTAACTGCCCAGTGTTAGAGTTAGTAGGAATGTTGACTAAGGAAATCCCCGTTACTAGATAAATAAAAGTGCGTCCAAGAGCATAAAAATCTGACTGAGGGACAGCTTTACCGTTAAGCTGCTCTAAAGGTGTAAAGCAAGCTGTTCTAATTACAGTGGCATCATAGAGTCCGCTTGCAACAGACGTGCTAGTGAAGCCTCTACTGAGCTTTGCCATGTAGGTACTTGTAACCTCACGAACTGCACCAAAATCAATTAAAGCTAACTTGCTGTCGGGTCTAACAATAATATTGCTTGGTTTAATGTCTCGATGAAAAAAGCCAAAGGAGTGCAGCTTATCTAAAATTTCAACTAATTGTTGTAGCCAATCCATAGCTAACGGTTGAGAAATTCGTCCGTTAACTTCTATCCAATCGGCTAAATTATCTCCAGGAATTTTTTCTAAAATTAAGCAGTGCAACTCTGGGAGATCATCAAGTAGTTGAAAAGTAAAATATCCATCCACATCAACTCTAGGAATACCCGGAACTGATAGAACCTGGAGAATATCAGCTTCTCGTTGCATCAACTCAATTAGTTTAGAATCGGTAGAATTAAGTATTTTAAGGACTTTATGCGTACCTGGCGAGTCTGTCCACGTACCATGCACGTCAACTACTTCAAATACCTCGGTAGAGCTATCAGTAATTAATGGACGTAGTGGCTCTAGTAAACGAAACTGCCCATTAATTAATAGTGGAGTGCCGCAATAGTGACACAGTTCCAACTCGACCTTATTGTGGCGCTGTTTACACCAGGGATTAATACAATAGCTCACACGGCAAAATTTTCTGTAGTTGGGGATGGATTAAATAATTGATTGACTACACCTAATAATTTGGTTCGCTCCTCTGGACAGTCTGTATCTATTGACTCTACACGCTTTTTCTTGAGGATATAGTTTTGGAGAGGAACTGGTATGTCAAAAAGTAATTCTTTTGTCTCCTTGTCTTTACTAAGTACAACCACAGAACGGTGATCTAAAGCATCTACCGCTTCCATAATACTAGAGAGAGATAGAGCGTTTGTTGCCCGTGCTTGCATATCGCTCACTAACTGACTGAAAGTGTTTTTTATATTAGGAGCATCTACAATCTTTTCTATTAAGTAAAGCAAAATTTGCTTCTCTAAAGAAGTTAACCGCCGTAGCCCGCCTCCTTGAAGCAAAATATCTCTGTAAACTTCTGAGGTCAAAACAGTTTTGTGACTAAGAAATTTAGACACATCTCCACTAAAAAACCTTTCAATTTTACAAGCAACTTGTTTGATAGCTGAAGGATTACCTAGATAAGGCTCAAGTAGACTTTCCCATTTATGCTCATCGGTTAAACCTTGCTGATGGAGAATTGCCTTAGCTGCTTGCAAATCCAAACCAGCAATTTTAAAGGAATAACTAGGTCGTCCTGAGCGTTCGAGCTTCATCAGGTCTTTGAAAGGCTCAAGGCTGGTTAGCAAGATGCAGCTATGATGTTTTTCCTCTACAATCCTTCTAAAGAAAAGGCTGTACTCTGAGTAATTCTCAGCGTATACATTAAAACTTTTGCTTCTGTCGCCTTGTAACCAAACTTCTGCACCATCCAGTATTAATAAACAACGGCTTTTCTGTAGGGACTCTACTAAGAGCGATGTTTTATCCTGAACGCTCTCTGGTAACTCTTGTTCTAAATTTTGCGATCGCTGTAAATCTTTGAGTAACCTGACAATCAAACTTTCTAGAGAGGGGGCGTAACAAACTGACTTCCAAACTACACAGTCAAACGAAGGCTGCAAATCTGCTTCAATCTCCTCAACTAATCTTGCAGCTAATGCACTTTTACCAATTCCTGCGGGTCCATAGAGTACAACACATCGGTTAGCTAACACTAATTGCTTGAGTTCTCTAAGCTCCACCTTGCGCCCACAAAAACTCGACGTATCAGGTGATTGCCCTTGAACCAATGTTCCAGAGGCAACTGGAGTTGAGGATTGAATTTGTATGTCTGTTGAGGAAGTAATTGTTAATTCTTGAGTATTTAACTGTTCTGCCACCTGAAAATCAGGCGCTATTGTTGCCTCCTCCAAAATTGAGCGTAACCTTTTCTTAGTGACTTTTGTGCCATTACCAATAATTGGTGATAGCAGCATCCACAGCTTAGGAGCAACCTGACCTCTTAAGTAGTTACATTCATATTCAGACTTATTTGCTACTTTTTCGTATCCTTCGTTTTCCCAAGCAGCTTCTAAAACGATTTTTTCAACCCTAGTCAACCGCCTGCCTATTTTCGCAGACACTTGATCGTCAATCAATCTCAGAGCTTCTTCAAAGGTCATAAAATTTCCAACTATTACTGTATACTATACTTTTATTTAAATTTTAGCCTTTAAATTTTAATAAGTTAATAATATCTGTTACTTAGTTTTACTAAACACTGATAACTATTTATATTGTATTATTTTATACTAAATTGAGTAGTCTATTAACCTCCTCTTGATTTGCATAGAATATCTTTCATAAAGTAGAGTAAAAATATTACTTTTATGGTAAATTCAAATCTTGTACATAACTTGAAAATACTTTTTCGCAGTTTCCTTCTTGTTGAATCCAGCTTAGGTTGCATAGGTTAGTATTATGACTTTCGAGGAATCAGACTATAATCTAGTGAATCGGTTGTCTATTGCAGAGTCACCAAACTTTAATTACGACGAGCTTGATAACGAGACTCGTTTTCTGGTTGGGCAACGTACCAGTGAAATTAAAAGCCTTATTCACCGCTCTGCCCAGGATATTTTTGATATTGGGCAGAAGCTAATTGAAGTCAAAGAAAAACTAGGTCATGGTCGCTTTGTGATGTGGCTCAATACTGAGTTTAACTGGAGTAAATCAGCCGCTCAAAGGTTCATGCAAGTGGCACGGCAGTTTAAAAGGGGAAACTTTACTGATTTGAATATTGCTAGTTCTGCTCTTTATCTTCTCGCCTCTAGTAATACTTCAGTAGCAGCAAGGCAAGAAGCTCTAGAACGAGCAACGCAAGGTGAGATTATTAACTACTCGGCAGCTAAATCAATTATTGGGAAGCATAGTCTACCTAGGCAAATTACAGTTGATGTTCCGGCGGAAACTGTTAAGGAAGTGTTGCTTCCTCGTGTTCAACAGAAATTAGAATACGCAGAACCCCTTGGTGGAGAGATTAGTTTTGAGCAACTAAGAGAACGAGCAAAACAGTTGGGCTTACTGCCTACTGGGTTAAATGAGAACTTCCCAGAGGGGGAGCCGCCTAATGCTATGCCTGTTGAAGCTATCAAAACCTGTACAAATTTCATCAATACTGTAGAAGACATGAATTCTCAAATTCTAGGAGCAATGGAAGATGAAGCTCTGAAAGTTTTAATTAATAAGTCAAATCTTTTAGCCAAAAGAGCTAAAATGCTACTAACTCAAAGGTGGCAATTAGGCATTCAAAAGTAGCCATAATTAAAAGTGACTCGATTGAAATAGTAATAGAGTTATAGTTCTGATGTAACTCTAGGTTTCATGAAATTTTTAGTTGTACTTTGACGACTAGGCATTCGTTTGTATATTTTCATAAGTGATAAGTAGCTCCTTGTTTATTGAACAATTGGGCTTAATTTTTATTAAAAACTAATACTTTAAGCACTATTACTATCAAAGTTGATAAGCTGACTTCTCTAATTTGATACTAATACTGCTTACTGTTTTATATCTGAATCAGTATCAAAACAAGCTTATTCTAAAGTTAGAGAAAATGATATTTGTGAGATTTGAAAATGTGCTTTTTAAAATTGAAATTTGTTCGTAACAACTTTTAATATTTGATGTGTTATTTGGCTTGACAGGTAAATCAGATCCTATAAGATGAACTTGTAGCTAATAAATCGATGCTACAACTACTGCCTTCTAAAATTAAAACTTCTTGATTGAGCAGACACTAATTCTTTAGTGCTGTGTTGATTGCGGTAGTTTTTGAGTTCACATACGCTCTAAATTTAATCAATTACTTGGGTGACAGAACCCTTACAGGGGAGGCTTGAGCCTCTACTAACTTTGTGTTGCGGTACTAACAATTAGCAACTGATTAATTGCCCTTTTAGAGGGTGACGGTTTTGATGTAACAGCAAACAAATCTCTCAAATTAACAATGAAAGATTCCGAAGATAATCCAGACTGTCCGCAGGCAACTTCTGCAAGTCTTAGCCTTAAACAGCACTACGCTATAGAGCTTTTGTTAATAGGAAAAACTGATGCGGAAGTAGCGGCATTAATAGGTGTAGATAGCGAGATTGTTGGTCAGTGGCAAAGTCAAGCTGCGTTCATGGTGGCAATAAATGCCCTTCGCGCTGCGGCGTGGGAAGGGTCAGTATCTAGGCTTAAGATGCTAATGTCCCGCGCTCTTGATGTAGTTGAAGAAGCTGTAGTTAGGGGGGATGAGATGGCAGCCATCTCTTTTCTGCAAGCACTGGGATGGCAACGGGATCATCATTAATATGTAGCAGGAGTAAGGGTCGATTTTTTTAGTACTGACATTGTTAGTAATAAATTTCAAGCAATATGCTAGAATCCACACCTCTCTCCATCTAATGTATTACACGCTCAGAAAAATCAACTTATTAACTGGGTAAAAGGTAAAAAATTAAAGTTTTCCCATACCCAGCGCTTCCAATCTTTAAATCTCTGCACCGACGAAATATCTGTTTGCGAACGCAAAAGTATTGTGCTAATCAACAGCAACACTGGAGAAAATATTGCATGGCTAATTACAGTGCTATTCCAGTCCAAAACGAACAAAACTTAATTGAAATCTGTCAAAGAATGCTTCTTGCTCCAAATAAGGAAGCGTTAACCCAGCTTGAAAAGCGCTTAGGAGATCGCGCCTTTGCCGAACTTCTTAAACGATATAACAGATGGATTTGGAAGCAAATCAAATCGATTCCTAGGTTAGATCCAAACGATGCTTATTCAGCAGCACTTGAGGGTTTCCAAAAGGCGCTCGCGACGTTTGACTTGGCTTCCGGCAATGCACTCGCGTCATGGGCTTATCATTGTGTGCGAGGCGCTTTGGGGGCTGTATTACGCAAGGAACAAGGTCAAGTAGCCAGGATGGAAAAGCTAACGGCTAGTAACACGGCGCTCGTTTACGAGGAAGAACTACAAGACCCTTATGAAGAAGAGCAGTTGTACCAATCTGTAGAAAAACTGCACGGGGCAACGGCACAACTGAGCGAAACGGCTCAACAAATAGTATTGAAGCGGAATGAGGGGATGAAGTTTGCAGCGATTGGTGCTGAATTAGGCAAGTCGGCTGATGCGACAAGGATGGCATACAACAGAGCGATAGCTGCGCTCAAACTAATGTTAGCGAAGCCGCCTGAAGTTGTTGAATCTGGCGAGCCAATAGTGCGTCAAGAGCATCAATCAGTGTTGCAAATACAAAAAACAAATTGGATGCAGCGATTATGGGAGCGCAACAAGTCGAATGTTCGGTTAAAGAAACAAGTGCCTATTTTAAGTAGAACTATCCAAAGGAGAACTATGACAAGACAACTACTACGCGTGGCTCGCGATAGAAACACAGTGTTTACAAAGTTTTTAGACTCACCTGGTCTAAAATATATTTCGTGGCTGACGGTGGCCCTGCTCGTTCTGTATCGTGTGCTAATGGGCGAGCTAGTGGTGTTAGTAGTGTGTGGTGTAGGTGGCACTTTACTAGCACTACTTTTGCAGAGGGATGGAGCAATCTCCACTCGCCACCGCCGACAATTACTTTTTGGCTTAGGTGCTGTAATCTCGTGGTATTTCTTCACGATGCACTCTCCAGCTTATGCGTTATTCTTCGACACTTTGGAGAGGGGTTTAACAACAATGTTTGCCAGATTTGGTGTTGATGGAGTTAGTAATATTCCTAGTTGGATTGGTGGGTTATTCCGTATCCTGGGGATTGTCTTTATAGGGATCATTGCAATTAGATTTGGGAGATCCCGTGATGAGGACGATGAAGGAACTCGTCAAATTACTGGCAAGGTAGTCCAGGTAGTGTGTGGATTAGTAGTGTTTGATGCCCTACTTGAGCTTGTGATTGCGTAATCTGCTAACAAAGGGTTCCCATGAGGATAGTGACAGAAAGGTGCTGTAGTAATTTATGCCGATTCATAATCAACCGATTGTACCAAATCGTGCATTAGGCAGGCAAAAGAAGCTATTAGGCTTTTTCCCCTCCTATCTGATTCCAGGCTTGGTAGTAGGATTCGCTGTCATGGTAGTCGCCAGTGAAGTAACTGACGATAAAGTTAAGAGTGCTTTATCAGGTGGCACAGTAATTGCGATTTACTGGCTGTATGCAGGGAAGGGCGAAGAGTCAGCTTGGTCTAATTTTGGCAGATTTGTAGCAATTCCGATTTTTCATATACCAGATAAGCCGAACAAAGATACATTACCGCCCAAGGTAAATAATGTTTCACGAAGACGATAAGTTATATAGACCAGAAAACCCCTTAGACTTAAAAATCACAGGTCAAGCAGAACACGCTAGTATTTCCGACTACTTACCACTGCAAGCGACGTGTGAATTTGATGTATTTGGGGAGAAAGTGGGTTCATTGGTTCTCCAACATGGCTCTGCATCCCGAATCTTTACCTGGGGATGGGAAATTTACGGGACGCACGTATACGATCTTGCCCAGAACTTGATCGGGCTTTACGATTCGGTTGCTGAAGGAATACTGAACATCCCCTATTACCTGATTTGGGATATTCATATTGGCGGTGAAGCAACCAGTTACGACCGCACACTGCAACTGCTGCGCTTAATTGAACACAACAACAATCCTGAAATCGACCAGTTATTGGTAGCTGAATTGGGGCGCGCGCAACAACTAGCGCGTACAGGAGTAAGAGAGCCTAAGTTTGCCCGATTGTACGTTACTTATAAACCAAAGTCAGATAAGCAAGGGCATAAAAGTTCGGACAAGATTGAAGCATTAGGAAAGGAAGTTTATGAACTGTGGACGGGTGTACGAGACTCGATTTCAAACAAAAAGACGCAAAATAAAATCATTGCTGTAGAAGAGCAGTTTAAAACGGCATTTTTACGGGGCTATCGTTCAACTTCAACTTTGTTGACTGGAACATTCGGGTTATCGGTACGCCCGATGGGAGAGCCGGAAATCTGGACAAATTTACGCCATCGCTTTAGCGGTGAAGCGGCGGGAAAGTCACCAAACATCATTCGCTGCAAAATTGACGAGCGCGGTGTGCGCCTATCGAGTGAAATCACAGGAGAGATGCACATCACTGGACATCTGATTAAAGACTATCCAGTTAAGGCTGATCCAGAATGGGTGTACACCAAGCGCTTTGACCCAGAAACAGGAGCAATTAGAAATCGCTATACAGGGATTTTAAGGGCTACTGGACAGTACAAAAGCCTCGCCCATGAATTCCATCAATGTCGCGCGATGTGGGATTTGCTGGCGAACGAGTCTTGTAAGGATACAGAATTTTGTATCCAACTAACTCCGAGTGATTCAAAAATTGCGCGTGAGGCTGCTTCCCAACTGTACCGCCAATCAATGAAGCAGTTTGAAGCGACAGCATCGAAAAGAGACTATGATGCGACTGCTGATGAAAATACAAGACTTGCAAGAGAGGCGCTGCGCGCTTTGCATTTAGGTGACTCACCAATTCGAGTAGGTTTTTGTGTCCTGATTCACCGACAAAGCTTGGCTCAGTTAGATATTGCTTGCCGTGATTTTATCTCGCGTTGCAGATGGCTAGAGTTGGTACGCGAATATGTTGTCACCCATCGACTGTGGTTACAGACACTGCCCTGCAATGATGACCCAATGTTGCAGTACAAGGTATTTGGCTATGACTATGCGAGAGTAAAGCGTACAGGCGCTCAGTTTGACCGCCGGATTTACTACGGGGCGTGTGATGCGATCGCCTTCTTTCCAATTGCCCGTACTTTGCCTAACGACGAGCATGGGATCGAGTTCATCGCCCCAGATAAGCAACCGTTTCGAGTAGATTTTTTCCATCCAGGGAAAGAAAAGCACTGGTGTATCATAGCCGCACACCGTAGCTCTAAGTCAGTGCTGGCTAACAATATTGCGGATCATGCCTTAGCGATGGGGCAGCCTGTGACTTGGCTTGATTACCCTCCGGCTGATGGTAGCTCTACGCTGCGAGATCGCTGTTTGTACTTAGGCGGCACTCATATTGATATTCAACTTGAGAGCCTAAATCTAATTCATATTCCTGACTTTTCTTCTTTGCCGCCAGGAATTCAACAAGACCGATTGAGATCGCTTGTGGGGTACTGGATCGAGCAGTTGATGATTCTGGTGGGACCGACGGGCCAAGATATTCAACTAGAGCAAATCGCGCGGACGATTCTTGAACTTTCGATCGCTACTTACCTCGACGACCCAGTAATTCAAAGCCGCTATGGAAATGCAATTCGTGAAGGGTTTGGTTCTTCGTCGTGGCAATCTACGCCTACTCTGCAAGACTTGGCGCGGTTCGTAACGCGCGAAAAACTGGAGTCGCGTTTAGCCAATCTAGGAGATCGCGTTCAACAAGCACTTGATTTACTTCAATTCAATCTATCTCGAATTACGGACACGCGGACAACTATCGGTAAAGCGATTTCCCTTCCTTCCACAGTTTGTATTGATAACCCGCTAACAGTATTTTCGTTGCGGAACATGAATGAAGGTCAAGAATCTTTAGCTTACTCACTAGCAGCGTATAGCTCTGCTATCCAAAAGTCGTTAAGCCATGAAATCAGCCATGTGTTCATAGAAGAGGCGCAAAACTTAGTAGCACATACTGGAGTGCTGAAGCTTGCGTCTAATTTGGCAACCAAGGGAGGTAAAGATGGTGTGCGCTTGGGGTTAGTTACTAACAGCTTTACTCGCATCGCCCAGTCTTCGGCTGGGGCTGATTTATTAGCAAACATCAACACAAAGTTTGTGGGCAGGATTGAGCCTGGTAGTGTCGAGCCATTAGCCCAATCTTTGGGTATTCCCCATGAATTCCTAGATAAATGCGCCTCAGAAAGATTTTACACCAACCGTAAGGAAGGCTACTCGAATTGGCTGATCCAAGATTATAGAAAACACACGATGGGTCGGTGGTATGCGCCTTGGGAATCAGTTGTCCTGAGCGCATCCAATGCTAACGAGCGACATATCAAGCAATGGTTTTTTGACCGTATCCCTGATAAACACGAAGCTCTTACTGCCTGCACTCGCTACTTCCGCGATTGCTGGCAAACCGGACAGGATCTTGTTGTACCAAAATCTTTTACTCAAGTCGAACAAATTATTGCCAAAAAACTATGTTAAGGATAACGTTACTCTCATTTTTGTGGATATACGGGCTACTGCCCACAGCCATCAGTCTGCTGATGGTTATTGCAATGGCAGGAAAACCCCAAAAGTGCGAACGCCCTGGTTGCGTAGCTCGAACATACGGCTGGGAACTACTTGCACTTCCTGCTGCTACAGCCAGTCCATTCGTTTCTGGCTTTTTTATTGCCAGGATGTCGAGCAATAAAAAAGAGCAACACTTTAAGTCACAAGGAGGGGCAAATGAAGCTTAAACCGCTCAAACAAGCTGGAGTAGGCGCAATTCTTAGCATTCAACTCCTAGCAACACCCGCTCCTGTCCAAGCGACTACGCTAGGATTTCTAGACGCTAGTGGGCTACTGGGCGATCTGTTTAGCTTGTTCACCCCTTTTTTACAAGGATTATCAACAGATCTGCTTGATGGCTTGAGCATTGGTGGAATCGACTTATCCAATTTAATTATGGATGTTGTTTTTAGCTCTGATGGACTGTTGAATGGTGGTGGCTTAAATGTTGGAGGACTGCTAGGAGAGGCGCTAGACCCAGCCCTAGATCAAATTCCAGGAGGGCAGCAGATTTATTCTATTCTCAGTGGGGTACTAGATGGTAGTATCAGCCTGCAATCTCTGCTGGAGGGCGGACTACTAGAAAGCATCTTAGGCACAATACTCGGTGGTTCCAGTGATGGGAGCAGCAATCCATCTGCTGGAGGAGGAGGGACAGACATCATTGTTGATGCAACGATTGGTGGTGGTGGGGTATTAGGGACGGGTTCGGTAACTTGTTTGTATGCGTCTACTTGTCGCCCCAACAGCAACCCCCATCAAACTATATTTAGCAGAGCGATTGGCGTACAAGGCTACCCAAACCCGAATGAAGTACGCGGAAAAATCTATCAAGCAGCGACATCGGGAGAGACTTTGAGTGATGTTTATGCGCCCAACCCTAGCATTGGTGCGTATTACGCTGGAAATCAGAGCGACCGCGATATCAACCGGGCAACAACCGAGGCTTATTTAAGCAAAGCAGGTCAGGCGCAACAACAAAAAATTAGCAAAACGGCGATGGATACGGTTAAGAGTGTTTCTGAGTTAGTGAAAAACTGTGCCAATAACGCCAAAAGCTCCCAAGAGTTAATCCGATGCAATCTTCTTGTAGACAGCGTTAGCCCATCTTTTGATGCCGCACAATTATCCGTGATGATGGAAATGCAGACTGATGACCAATTCCAAAAACTGCAACTTGGTAACATCTCTGCCTCAATGGATGCCCAAAGGCGGCAGCGAGACGTAGAAAACGCCGGATTATCGATTAGCTCCATGAAGGCAATTTGGACAACTCCTACAAAGTGGTGACAATCAGTGACCAGTGACAAGTTTTGAGCGCGCTTTTTGCCTGTTGATTAATTCTATATTTCTTATTTAGCAACTGGTTCAATGGTTTCATTCGACAGGGCAAGGAATGCTCGTTACTAATTATTTACAGTAGGACTCTCGTCATGAAGGGTAATAAACACAATAAATATAGTTTGATTGGCTTTATCAATCATCAGATGACAGCGATTGCCAGTTTTCTGCGTCGAGTTCCACGTCGAAAAAATAAATCAATCCTGTTATTGGGTTTTTTCATATTTTGCACAATAACTTTTCTCCTCACTCCCCACAAAGCTGAGGCAATTGTCTTCAATGACATTGCCGAGTGGGGGCGTAATGCAGCAAGCAAAGTCTCCCAAAATCAAGAAAAGATAGTGCAACGATATTTTGGGCAATACAACGCATCTTTCGCGTATCTCTGTTATTGCTGTCAAGGATTTGCCATCTTTCCTTTATCAATCGGCTTTATGAAGTGGCTGAAAGAAGATGATGACTTAAAAATTTGGATTGAGCTAGTTGCGCCTGTGGTTGTTTTCATTGGACTTGCCAACGGTGGATATATCCTTGGTCAAGTTATTCTTGCCCTTTACAAAATTTTTGATGGAGTGATTAATACATTTGATAGTTATACGGGATTTTATCAAACTATTAAAGAAGGAAAAGCAAGAGCGCTAATTGGTCCAAGTCTATCACCATTATTTAAGCAATGCGAAGCTCTAATAGGGGCTGAACAATCCGCGTGTTTTGCGGATTTATCTAATCAAGTTCAGAATATGGGAAATGAATACAAACAAGATTTTATCAATTCATCTTGGTTGCAGGACTGGCTGGGTAATATAAATGAAGCGATGGAGCAGTGGAATGACCCGCAAAAAAATGTTGGGGAGAAAGCTCGGACTGTTTTTTGGACAATTACATCTCCAGCTTGGGAGGGGATTTTAGCAATAATTTTGTCCAAAGTTACAGAGGCGTGGCAAGCTTTGTATGGAATTGCTTTCATCTTTACGGGAATTGCTGCACCAATGGCGGCAACTGCAAGTTTGTTTACTAGCAATACTTTCTTAGCTTCGGCTTATGCTCTGTGGTTAACAGGTACGTTCACAATTTTTTTGGCTAGACTGCTGTTATACATTGGCTACGGATTAGCAAGCGATCTGATGGTCAGTGCTGATGCCTCGGTGGACACGATATGGTTTGGTGTGGTTATGGCATTGGTTATCCCGTTTTGCGTGTTTGAGATCGCCAAAGGTGGCGGGGCTGGGGTCTGGTCAAGTCTTGTTGGCACAGCTTCTGCGGCAATTAGTGTAGGAACTACGTTAGCTGGGGCTGCGGTAGGTGGTCCCGCAGGTGCGGCGGCAAGCAAGGTTTCAATGCAAGCCTCACCTCCACCTGCAAATAATGTTCAAGTCGAAACCAAATACTGAGGTTTGGCGAGTAACAAGTTCTTGGAGATTAGGTGAACTCACAATGACTTGAAAATTCATTCAAATCAAGAACTGCTTAAAATTAAGAAATACCTCGCCCTGTAGCGTAAGCTATAAAAGTTGTATTGTTTTACTCAAGTTATTTTTCCGGTGACAAACTCCCAATCATCTAATCCTGCAATCGCCAAACTACTCGAAGTTGAGGCTGACCTAGCTGCCCAAGAAATTGAGTTAAGCGCTCAACTTCAATCAATCCAAGAGAAACGTCATAGTCTGAAAACTGTGATTGATATGTTTGCTCCTGGAGATACTGCCGCTACAGTGCCTGTAGCTACATCAGTACAACCACCAGAAGCTGTTACTGTCCAACAGGCAGAATCTAATCCACCAACCCAATCACCAGTTATCCAAGATGTAACTAATCCAGAGCTAAACGGTGCAAATATAGATACTGCTGAAGCTGAGACTCCAACAGCGTCAACTCCTCAAAAGCAAAAAGCCAAGAAAAACTCATCCTCGGCTAGCAGTAAACAAAGTCAGAAATCAGCACCCAATAAAAAGTCAAGCAAAGCTCCAGACACTTGGCAGCAGTATGTCAAAGGCGAGTTTAACGGCGCTACTCTAGCGGAGGCTGTAGCCCAAGTGATGCAACAGCATTCAAAGAAGGTACTAGAGATTGCCACAATCATAGATGCCATCTTCACTAATGACATTCCCAAAGAGGTCAAAAGCACTGCGCGAGAACGTGTCTCAAATGTCTTGTCAGTCGGTGCAAGAAACGGCAAATGGTATCGAGGAAAATTAGGTAAGTACAGTGTGTCCCAAGCAGCAGTTAACCTTTAACTCAAGGACATAACCCCAACCAGCGACACGCAATGCTCTCCTTATGACGAACTCGTGCGTTGCTTTTTAAATGGTATTGAGCTAGAAGTGTTGCTAGGCAACGTTTCACTATCGGCTGTTAACCGATTGGTCGCAAGTTCGAGTCTTGCCTGAGGAGTTAATTCGACAGCAATATAAAATACTCAAAAACGCCTGAAAGTGAGGTCGAATTGGTATCATTTGGGTATGAAGACTTACGATTGGATAGTGGTTGGCGGGGGAATAACAGGCGCAGCATTAAGTTATGAACTGGCGAAGGTTGGTTTATCAGTTTTGTTAGTAGAGCAATATGCCTCGCCGCAAAATGCTACTCGTTACAGTTACGGCGGGATTGCCTATTGGTCAGGGACAGATGCTTTAACACGCCAACTGTGTGCCGAGGGAATTAGCCGCCATCGAATTTTGTCTCAAGAATTGGAGACAAGCACGCAGTTTCGAGAATTAGATTTATTATTAACTATTGATTTAGAAGACGATGCGCAAAGTGCAATCGCATCTTACAGCAAGTTGGCGATCGCGCCTCAGCTACTAAGCGTTACAGAAGCTTGCGAATTAGAACCATTGCTAAATCCTAATGGGATTTCTGGGGCGATGACTGTCAAACACGGTCACGTTCATCCAGAAATGACTGCTAATGCTTATACTCAAGCATTTATCCGCGCTGGAGGTATCAAGCAAATTGAGGAAGTGACAGGAATAACAATTCACAATCAACAGGTTAGAGGAATTACAACAAACAGCCAAAAGTATAATAGTGGCAATGTAGTTGTTTGTGCAGGTGCATATAGTCGGGCTTTACTAAAAGCCGCTGGAATACCCGTCAAGCTGTATTTTACCCATACAGAATTAATAGAAATTCCCACAGCTAATGTGCAAATGCAAGCGCAAGTTATGCCAGCTTTGATGCAATGGTTTGACCTAGAGGCAGAATCTAGCACCTCTGCAAAAGAGCAACTATGGGATGAACCTGAGTGCGAGATATCTCCTCCAATTATTGATGCCGGTGCGATTCAGTTTATGGATGGTAGCTTGCGCTTAGGTCAATTGAGCCGTGTAATTAGTGACTCCAATGCCCAAATAGATGCTGTAGCTAGCGAATCGGTTATTAGAGCTAGTATCGGGAGAATATTACCAAAACTAGCTAATTTGCCTGGAAAGTGGCATCATTCCTTAGTTGCATTTGGTAGCGATAGCTTACCACTAATTGGTGCAATTCCTGGCTACGAAAACATACATTTATTTTCTGGTTTTAGTAGTCCTTTTGCAACTGTTCCTGCTTTAGCCCAAAGGTTTGCTCAATGGGCGGTAGGACAAGATGATGAAATTATTAAGCAGCTATTAATTAAGTTTGATATCTAGGAAGAGATTGCAAGCCTGTTAATCATTGTGCTTTATTTATTATGAGATATGCTATAAAAGGTTTTTCTCCCGTCTCTCTTTCAGTTCTGGCGTAAGTTTTGATAGATAGAAATGGCAGTGTCAGCTATTTTCCTGGAGTTTTTGCTTCATCCCAGGACTACTTCAACCGTCTGGCGACTGATTGTTGTTGGCAG
>JAESGR010000655.1_pt1 | contig 18297 bp, 9 predicted proteins | sample 9269771 | NCBI WGS metagenome assembly JAESGR01 (sample SAMN15739572, study PRJNA653492) | algae metagenome | isolation source: Chroococcus sp. CMT-3BRIN-NPC107 and co-occurring heterotrophs from well... | place: USA: Clark Mountains Wilderness, California | collected 2010-04-18 | reverse complement strand
AAAGATTACCGGAGGTTTCGCGCAGAGCTAAAGAGGAAAGGAGTTAATGAGTTTTCTCCGTGTCCTCCTTTCCTCCTTGGCTCTGCGCGAACCTTTTTCTGTGGTCGCATGGTTCCACCCTTTCAGTAGTTCGCTAATCGTAATTCGTCAATCGTAAATCCTCTCCCTTGCTCTGGTATAAAAACGCCCTTTTCTATTCCCTTGATGTCGACACCTTCCTGGACGCGAACGGTGACGGCACCGGTGACTTCCACGGCCTTTGCGACCGGCTGGAATACATTGCGGACCTGGGCTGCACCTGCCTCTGGCTGCTGCCTTTTTATCCTTCACCCAACCGGGACAATGGCTATGATGTAAAAGATTATTTCGGGATAGATTCCCGGCTGGGTACCATGGACGATTTCCGGGCCTTTATCCGGAAAGCTAGAGAGCTGGACATACGCATCCTCATCGACCTGGTAGTCAACCATACCTCCGTGGAGCATCCCTGGTTTCAGGAAGCACGCCGGGACCGTAACGCTCCCTACCGGGATTATTACGTATGGTCCGATGAACCGCTGGCCTACGAAAAGGAGCACTTGATGCTCACAGGTGAGGAAGACACGATGTGGACCTACGACCCGGTAGCCGGGCAGTATTACCTCCACCGCTTTTACAAGGAACAGCCTGACCTTAATATCGCCTGCCCCGCCGTGCGGGACGAGATCCGCCGGATCATCGAATTCTGGCTGAAAGAGGGCGTAAGCGGGTTCCGCATCGATGCCGCCGAAATGCTGATTGAGCCGTACGGGATCCGGGGGGCTGAAGTAAAGGAACTGGAAACCTTTCTGGATGAGCTGCGGGATTATGTTGCCGGGATAAACCCCGAAGCGATGCTCCTGGCCGAAACCAACAGTGCACCCGACCAGATGAAGGTGTATATGAACGGCCGCACGCGCATGCACATGGTGTTTAACTTTTTTGTCAATCAATACCTGTTTCTGTCCCTGGCCACTGAATCGGGGGAACCGCTGGCCCGGGCCCTGGAACAACTGCCCGAACCCCACCCCGATAACCAGTACCTGAATTTCCTGAGGCACCACGATGAACTCTCCCTGAAGCTGTTGAATAAAGGGGAGCGGGAGGCCGTATTCCAGGCGTTTGCGCCGGACGAAGAGATGCGCATCTTCGACCGGGGGATCCGCCGGCGGCTGGCTTCCATGCTGGGCAATGACCGGCAGCGGATCGAGTTCACGTACAGCCTGCTGCTTTCTCTTCCGGGCACCCCGCTGATTCGCTACGGTGAGGAACTCGGCATGGGAGAAGATCTCTCTCTGCCGGGCCGTAACTCGGTGCGCACGCCGATGCAATGGTCGGCAGGAGCGAACGGCGGATTCTCCGCAGCTCCGCCGGAAAAGCTGGTCCGGCCGCCGATACGGGAAGGAAGGGAAGGTTTCCCCACGCTGAATGCGGCACAGGCCGAAGCCGATCCCTCCTCACTGCTGCACTGGATGCGCTCGGCCATCCGCCAGCGCAAAAAGGCTGCGCTCATCGGGACCGGCCGCTTCCGCCTCCTGCCGGCACCGAAGCCCTCCGTGCTGCTTTTCTGTTACGAACAGGAAGGACAACGGCTCCTCTGCCTGCACAACTTTTCCGGCGTACCGGTGCAGCTGCCGTTCCCCTCGGAAAGCCAGGGAACACCTGCTCTACTCCTTCAGGACACGGAGTCTGAAATAAACGGTAATGAAATCCACCTTGGGCCCTACGGATATCTCTGGCTGGACCAGGGGCAATAGTTTTCTGTACAACAAAAGTTTCATTGGATTACAATGCATAAATGAACAAGCACCCCAATCAAATGATTGGACACTGCCATAATCGTCAATCGTCAATCATCACTCCGCTACTGCCCGAACCGTATCGTAATGCCTACTCCTAGGAAATAATCCGGAGCCCCGGAAGAAAGCCCTTTCCCGGCGGTGAAGTCGAGCCGGATGTTGGGAGCCGGGTCGAATTCAAAACCGGCATCCACCTGGTGGCGCGGCTTTTCACCTTTCCGGAAAAAACCGAAGGCCTCGGTAAACAGCTGCCATTGCTTACTCAGTTCCACGTGCGGGGAAAAGGCATACATCCATTCCGGGGTGCTGCCATCGCCTTCCCATTCCACACCCAGGTTATAGTCCAGCTCCACCTGTCGCAGGGGCTTGTTCTGTGCCAGGAGGCGTACCTCCGGCGCCACATGCGGCACCCGCCGATCGGGTGAGGCAATGTTGGGGATACCGGCCATAGTGAGCAGGGATACGGAAAGGGTTTGGCCGGCACCCTCCAGGATTTGGGTCTTCAGCCCGATCTCCAGCGGCTTCAATCCGTGCCTGCTGCCCCCCGGGGAACGCTCCGTTTCCACATCGGCCTGAGCGCGCAGCTCCAGCCAGGGAAGCATACCCAAGCGCAGCGTGGATTCCGGGTGCAGGTACCGCTTTTCCCCGCCGCCCTGAGACTTCTGCACACCTGCTTCCAGCTGCAGGGTACCCTGCTGCACCAGCCGCGGACCCATCGTTTCGCCCGGCCGGTCCGACTCCAGCCGATTCTGTGCCCTTACACCCATGGTCATAACCAGAAAACCACCCAGTAACACCCGCTTCATGCATCTCTTTTATTCAGGGGAAAAAATTTCGGGCCAGGGATAGGGATGTGCAGATGTGCAAATAGGCAGATGTGCAGATGTAGTGATGTACGATGTATGATGTACGATGTATGATGTACGTTGGTGAATGACAGACACAGAATGAAGTTTACGACTTTATCCATCCCAACTCATCCTTTGCGTCTCTGCGTCCCTTAGCGCCTTTGCGTGCAACAAAAGCCGCAGATGAAAAGCAATCGCCGCTACCTGCGAAAGCCTCCATTTCTCCTTTCCTCTGCGCGAAACACTAATCCTGAAATCCAATCGTGTGCATCCCTTAATAATCCTGCTAATCCGCGGTTACCGGCAGCACCTTCTCCCCGAATACATCAATGAACCGTTCCTGTTCCCGGTTTACGTTGTGCAGGATGATGCGCTCGAAACCAAGTTCTAGGTCCTGCTGAATCCAGTCAATATGCCGCTGGATGTCGGAGGAGATGCGGATCATTTTATGCAGTTCATCGGGCTGCACGAATTCGCCCAGGGCATCGAACTGTTCTACCTGCCAGAGATCGCCGAGCACCGAGCCGGCAAAGATATTGGTGCGCCATTGTTCGTGCGCACCCGCCAGGGCTTCCGCATCGGTGGCCGCATAGGAGAGTTGTGTTTTGAGGTATACCGGTTTGTTTCCGCCACCGTTTTGCCGGAAGGCATCCACCACTTCCTTCAGCTCATCAAAAGGACGATGCACGGTGATCATGCCGTCGGCCCAGGAGCCCAGCCATTCCGCCGAATCCCGCGTCACGGCTGCGCCCAGCACCAGGGGTTTTACCTTCGGCCGTGTATAGAGTTTTGCTTCTTCCACGGTCACTCTTCCGAAATGCGTGACCGTTTCCCCATCCAGCAGCCGGCGGATGATGTCGGCGCATTCGCGCAGCCGTTCGTTGCGCTCGCTTTTGATGGGCCAGGGCTGACCGGTGATGCGCTCATTCAGCGCTTCGCCGCTGCCCAGCGAAATCCAGAACCGTTCGGGGAACATTTCACCCAGGGTGGCAATGGCCTGTGCCACCACCGCCGGGTGGTACCGGTACCCGGGCGTACACACCACGCCGTAGGGAAGCTTCGTGGCCTGCAGCGCTGCGCCCAGCCAGGCAAAAGAAAAACCGCTCTGTCCCTGCCGTTCGCTCCAGGGATTGAAATGATCCGAACAGTTGACCGCCTGGAAACCGGCGGCCTCCGCTCTCTGTGCCCACTGCAGCAGGGTGCTGGGGGCAAACTGTTCGTGCGAGGCGTGGTATCCGATAAGTGCCATGATGGTTTGTGGTTTGTCGTTTCCGGTTTGTGGTGGACCCGCTACTGGATGCAAGCATCCTGCCACAATAACCGCGGATGAGCAGGATTATTTAGGGATGCACACGATTGATTACCGGATTAATGGTTGCGCGCAGAGGAAAGGAGAAAAGGAGCTTAGGAGGATAATCTCTGCGTCCTCCTTTCCTCTTTAGCTCTGCGCGAAACCTAATCCCAGAATCCAACTCCAAACCTAAAACGATAACTCCTTCCTCAGGTCCGCCAGCGCATCCTCCGGGCGGATGCGTTTGGCGCGCAGGAACCGCCGGTGCTCATCGGCGTCGTAATTGGGGGCGGAGGGGAGGAGGCTGCCGATCTGAACCCGTCCGGCAGCATGGATGAATTCCCCGTTGCCGATCCACAGGCCGACATGCACCACCCGCTCGGGGCGGCCATCGCGTGCCGGGGCTCCGAAAAAAAGAAGGTCGCCGGGCTGCAGGCGGCTCCAGTGGCCGGCCGTATCCACCGGCGCACCCAGCTGTACCTGCTGCGACGCGTCGCGGGCCAGCAGCAGTCCGTTCATGAGGTACACCGTCTTGGTAAAGCCGCTGCAGTCCATCCCCTTTACCGAGGTGCCGCCCCAGAGGTAGGGCACGCCCAGCAGCCGGCGGGCGCTGTGTACCATATTGCCTGCCGTGGGGGCGCGGCTGGCCGTCCATTCCTCGTACCGCTGTGCTTCGGTGACCGGGACAAAGGCACGGCGCCCGTCGGGAAAAGCCACTTCGTGAAACGATCCGCTGGTATTCCGGAGGGAAAGCACGGCACCATATACGAGGTCGGAAACCGGCAGCGAGCCGCTGTGGGCTTCCAGCAGGGCCGTTCCGTTCAGGGCCGTATAGATCAGCTTGGGAGCGGTTTTCCAGGCAGCATACTGCCGGGCGTCCATCCGTTGAACAGCGCCGCCATCCACCCAGGCCAGGTACCGGTCGGGCATTTGCACAAGGTGCCATCCCCGTTCTGATTTGAGGATGCGGAGCGGAGTGCCCAGCAGGGCCTGGGTGGCAAGTTCCGCCGGGTGCCGGGGTGTGGTGCGCAGGTTGGCGACCGACACGGTGACCACTGCCTGTATCCGGCCCTCCAGTGCCGCTGTATCGGGCAGCAGGCGGAGGCTGTCGGTAAAGGGCAGGCCCCGGCGCTGCAGTTCCGCAAGCAGGGCTGTCCGGGCTTCCGGGAGCGCGGTTTCTCCTTTCAATACTCCGCCTTCAGCAGTCACTTCAAAATAGGCGGTACGCTTATCCGGTGCATACCGGCTCCGTACCGAATCGATGGCGGACTGCAGCGGGGAAGCGGCCGTTGCCGCAGCAACCGGCTTCCGCGAGGAACTGCAGGACGCCGCCAGCAGCCAGCCGGAAGCAAGGCAGAAAAGGAAAATGCGCATAAGCTAAGTTAAAGAGCGAAGAGATGACGGATGTATGATTTACGATGTACGGTGTACGAACTTAATTCAAATTGCGCTACTCTTTTATTGATATTACTTAATGTCCGCCTGTTTATAGCGGCAGCAAAGCAACAGGTGTCCTACCTGGAGATTAAAGCCTGATCGGTAATGCCATTCGTACATCATACACCGTAAATCGTACATCGTACATCCTCAGCTTCTGCCATACAATTCGGTCCACCCGCGCAGCTGCTCGGCGGCGCCATGGCCCAGCTGGTCCGGCAGGAGGCGCCAGGCCCAGTTGTCGGTACCGGAGGCCGGCACGTTCATACGGGCGCTTTCATCCAGCGCCAGCACATCCTGCACGGGTAAGATGGCGATGCGGGCTACAGAGGCGTAGGCCATGCGGCCCAGCACCTGGTGCACGTTTTCCTCGCTGACCGGCTGGCCGGTGTAGCGCTCGATGCGGTGGCGGGTGCCCCCGTCGGCTTCCTGGCGGAACCAGCCGCGCACGGTATTGTTGTCGTGTGTGCCGGTGTACACGAGGAAGTTGGGTTCATGGCCATGGGGAATATGCGCCGAGCGGGAAATGTCCTCGCCAAAGGCAAACTGCAGCACCTTCATGCCGGGCAGGGAAAAGCGGTCGCGCAGCTGCAGTACGGCGTCGTTGATGTCGCCCAGGTCTTCGGCCACAAAGGGCAGGTCGCCCAGTTCCCGCTCGGCCACCTCGAAGAAGTCAGCGCCGGGCCCGGGTTTCCAGGAGCCGTTGCGGGCCGTTTCTTCGCCGGCCGGCACTTCCCAGTAATCGGCAAAGGCCCGGAAATGATCGAGCCGCACCAGGTCGAACAGCTCCATGTTCTTGCGCAGGCGGCGGATCCACCAGTCGTAGTTCTGTTCCTTCAGCACCTCCCAGCGAAAGACCGGCATGCCCCAGAGCTGCCCGTCGGCACTGAAGGCATCAGGCGGTACGCCGGCCATGCCGGTGCGGGCCCCCGCTTCGTCCAGGGCAAAGATCGAAGGATTGGCCCATACGTCGGAAGAGTCGTAGCTCACGTACAGGGGCATATCGCCGATGAGGCTGATGTTGCGCTCGTTGCAGTAATCTTTCAGTCCCTTCCATTGGTGGAAGAAGAGGAACTGGTACCATTTGATCCGCGTGATGTCGTCTTCGGCTTCCTTTGCCAGCCGCGACAAGGCCCGCCGCTGGCGCATCCGGTATTCATCCGGCCAGGCATACCAGGGCTGGCCTCCGTGCTTTGTCTTCAGCACCGAGTACAGCGCAAAGTCGTCCAGCCATTCCTTTTCCGTTTCATTGAACTGTACAAAATAAGGCTGCAGCCGGCTGCCCTTGCCGGCGCAGTAGGCCGTGTAGGCTTTTCGCAGCAGCGACTCCTTTACCGCTTCCGCGGCCGGGTAGTCCACGCGCGCTTCCGGAGCCTGTTGCGCCGCTTCCAGGTCCTGCAGCGACAGCAGGCCTTCCTGCACCAGCAGTTCGGGAGAGATGAGCAACGGGTACCCCGCCCGGCTCGACAGGGCGCTGTAGGGCGAGTAGCCCTGGCCGCCTTCGGTAGGGTTCAGGGGCAGCAGCTGCCAGTACTTCTGCCGGCTGTGGCGCAGGAAATCGGCAAAATCCCGGGCCTCGGGACCGAGGTCACCCACGCCATATGGCGAGGGCAGGGAAGTAATGTGCATCAGGATGCCGGCACCGCGCTGGTTGCTCACGATGCGGCCCTTGAGGAGGGCAAAGGGATAGTGCGCAAACAGTTCCTGTACGGACAGGGATTTGTCGGAAGGCAGGGTACCCTGCAACAGCGGCACCTCCAGCTCACCGGTACTGTTGGGCGGCAGCAGGATGCGGGTATCCTCCCAGTCGATGGTACGCGGGTCGCCACCGGCGGCGAGGCGGGCGGCATGCAGGGGAACGGCCACGATGAGCAGCTGCTGCCGGTACTGCCGGGCAAAGGCCAGTACATGCGCCGCATGCTTGCCTTCCACTTTCAGCGGTACGTATTCGCCCTGCTCAAAGAGGGTGGCATACTGGGTGCGCAGGCGCAGCAGCTGCTGGACGGTCCACAGCTTGATCTGCCCGCTGTCCCGGTTTTCCCAGAGCCACTCGGGAAGTGCTGCTCCTTCCTGTTCACCAATGGCCTGGAGCATCGCTGCCCGGGCGGCATAATCCACGGGGCGGCGGTTGTCCGGGTCCACGAAGGAGTAATCCCAGAGCTCGCAGCCCTGGTATACGTCCGGGGTGCCCGGACAGGTAAATTTCAGTACCACCTGGGCCAGCGACTGGGCCACGGAGAGGTCTTTGATCCGGTCCAGGAACGCGGTGAAGCGCGGAAAGAAAGCGCCTTCCGGCTGCAGCAGGGCCCGGGCAAAGGCTTTGAATCCGGATTCGTACCCTTCATTCGGTGTGGTCCAGTTCGAGTGCACCTTGGCCTCACGCACCGCTTTTTGGAGGTATGCCTCCAGCCGGTCGCCATAGCCGGCGCGCTCGGGCTCTTCAAGCGGCCAGGTAGCCACCAGGCTCTGGTACAGGAAGTATTCGTCGTTGGCATCCGGCGCACCCGCTGTTTTCAGGGGCTTGTTCAGTTCCATCCAGGCCCGCACTTCGGCCGTCCATTCGTCGGGCAGGGAGGACAGCACCTGGAGCCGGGCCCGCGCATCCTCGCCGCGCTTCGTATCGTGGGTAGCCGTGGCATTGAGGGAGGCCGGCCAGCGCTGCTGCCGCTCGGTCATCTTCTGGTGGAATACTTCCGGGGAGAAGCCGAAAGCATCGGGTGCGTCGCCCACTTCGTTGTGGCCGATGTGGCGGTGATAGGTGTACATGAGGGTATCCTCCACTCCCTTGGCCATCAGGGGACCGCTGAACTGCATGCAGCGCTGGTAGAACTGCGCCACCCGGGCGTTGTACCCTTCATCGCTTCCGGGGTTATGGAGCAGCACCTGCTCGAGTAGGGCGATGCAGGAGTTGCGTGCGGCGTTGGTGCGGCGCAGTTCCCCGAAAAGCTTCCGCAGCGCTTCCTGTTCTTCCGCAGCCAGCGGGAAGCGGTTGCCATAATACCGGTACACGGGGCAGTGAATGAGCATTTCGCCGATGGCGGATTTGAGGTCATCGGGATGGATGCTGGCCAGCGCCCGGCCGGGTACGAGGTTGAGCTCCAGGAACAGCTTGTACAGGTTATCCAGCTCCCCGGCCATATGCTCGTGGAGAATGTGCGCTTTTTTTATATGTACCTGCTGCTCCACGGTCTGGTGGTTGCGCACCAGGCTGTGGTACAGCCGGCTGAACGGTTTTTCGCCGCCGGGCCAGGTAAAGAGGTTGTTGACATCGGACAGGAAATCATATCCCGTATTTCCCTGGATCGGCCAGTCATCCGGCAGGCGCTCGCCGGGCTCCAGGATTTTTTCCACAACCAGGTAGCTGTCTTCTCCCGCCAGGTCACGTAGTTGTTCGAGGTAGGCGGCCGGGTCGTACAACCCGTCGATATGATCAACCCGAAGGCCCTGGAACCAGCCTTCCTGCACGCCGTGGGCAATGAAGCGGTGGTAGTGCTCAAACACTTCCCGGTCCTGCATATTCATGCAAATGAGGCCGTTCACCGTAAAGAAGCGGCGGTAGTTGATCTGCCGGTCGGTTTCCTGCCAGTGGCAAAGCCGGTATTCCTGAGCGTCGGCGATCTGTTGCACAAAGGCCTTGTCTCCGTTGAGCCGGTCGAGCGTAGCGGTGAAGGCTCTCCGGAAATCTTCATTCTTCAGCAGCGAAGCAAACTGCAGGCGCCACTCCTCCCAGCTTTGGGAATAAAGCTCGGGGTCTTCTGCCTGGCGTACGGGGTGCAGGTTTTCCAGCAGCTGCTGTACGGCCTGTGAAGGATCGGGAATTTCAGCCAGCAGGGTTCCGTAGCTGCGCGGACTCAGGGGCCAGGCGCTGTCGTAGTACTTCAGGGTCAGGCGCTGGCCGTCCGTGGCCAGTTGAATCTCTCCTTTTTCAATGGCTTCTTCAAGGGTGGCGCCCAGGAAAGGCACCATCACCCGGCCATGATACAGGGCACTGGTCCAGGCAATATCAAAGAACCGGGCATACCGCGACTGCAGTCCTTTTTCCAGCACATCCATCAGCCATTCATTGCGCGGATCGAAAGCCATGTGGTTGGGCACTATGTCCTGCAGCCAGCCCATCCCGGCTTCGGAAAGCCGGGCAGAGAGCTCCTTCAACTCTTCTTCGGTGCCCACTTCCGGGTTTACGCTCAGCGGGTCGAGGCCGTCGTAACCATGGTTGCTGCCCGGTACGGCCGTAAAGATGGGAGAGGCGTACACGGTGCGCACACCGAGCTGCTGCAGGTAAGGAAGCGCTTCCTTCAGCTTTGAAAAAGGGAAGTCTTTATGAAACTGGATGCGGTAGGTAGCGATCGGGTGGAACATGGGAAGTCAAAAGTTAAAAGTCAACAACAAAAGGTTGGGCCAGTACTAACGGGCCCGCTTACCTGTTTTTACGGACGGACCGGAGCGCTGGCGTACACGATGAGCGATTCGGGTTGCAGGGTCAGGGCCGCCGCACCGGGATTTCCCCCGGAAACGGTACCGGGCGCCTCCTGCGGGCCCTTCCATTGGGGAGCGGCCGAATCCAGCACTTTGTGCCAGCGTTCCACGTGGGAGGGCAGCATCAGGTGCTGCGGCCGGTCGGAAAAATTCATCAGGGCAATAACGTTGTCGGGGCCTTCCCAGCGGTGCAGCATGAGGGTATTCCACTCTTCGTTGCATTCCACGTGCAGCTGGCGGCGGTTGTTGCCCCGCAGCGCGGGCATTCCGGTGCGCAGGCCGATCAGTGTGCGGTAGTACCGCAGCAGGGTGGCGTGCGGTTCCTCCTGCGTCAGCGGCCATTGGAGCTTCGAGCGCAGGAACGTGTCTTCACTCACCGGGTCGGGGGCTTCGCCCTCGGCATGGAAAGCGGCAAACTCCGCCTTGCGGCCCTGGCGTACCGCTTCGGCCAGCTCCGCATCGGTATGGCTGACGAAATAAAGAAAGGGGTTCGGCTCGCCCCATTCCTCGCCCATGAACAGCATGGGCAGGTAGGGGCTGAGCAATACGGCACCTGCCAGCAGCTTCTGCATCTCGAACGAGTGCAGGGTACTGGTGCGCTCGCCCAGCATGCGGTTGCCTACCTGGTCGTGGTTCTGCGAAAACACCACGAACTGCCGGCCTGGATGTTCCCGTGCCGGTATGCCGAAGCGCTTGCGGCGGTGGGGCGAGTACTGGCCGTCGTACACATAGGCATCATTGAAGGATTTGGCCAGGTGCCGGATGCCGTTGAAGTCGGAATAATACCCCGACCGGTCGCCGCCGGCCGTCACACGCAAGGCATGGTGAAACTCGTCGATCCACTGGGCGTCGAGGCCAAAGCCACCCCGCTCAGGCGGGGCAATGAAGCGCGTATCGTTCAGGTCCAGCTCGGCAATGAGGTAATGCCGGCGGCCCGTAGCGCTTTCCAGTTCGGCCACCCGGTGCCGGATCTCCTGCAGCAGGTGCACGGCGCTGAAATCCTTGATGGCATGCACGGCATCGAGCCGCAGGGCGTCGATATGAAAATCGCGGAGCCACATCAGCGCATTTTCGATAAAGTATTTGCGCACGGCATCGCAGTCGGTATCGTCGAAGTTGAGGGCGCGGCCCCAGGGCGTTTTGTATTTGTCGGTAAAGTAGGGCCCGTACGCATCCAGGTAATTTCCCTCCGGTCCGAAGTGGTTATACACCACATCCAGCACAACGGCCAGGCCTTTTTCGTGGCAGGCATTCACCAGCCGCTGCAGGCCTTCCGCCCCGCCGTAAGCGGTGTGTGCGGCAAACGGGTACACGCCGTCATACCCCCAGTTACGGGCCCCGGGGAACTGCGCAATCGGCATGATTTCAATAGCCGTAACCCCCAGTTCCTTCAGGTAACCGAGCCGCGCTTCAATGCCGGCAAAATTGCCTTCAGGCGAGAAAGTGCCGGTGTGCAGTTCGTACAAAATATAGTCGTCGAGCGGAAGGTTGTTCCAGCCGGAATCCGTCCAGGCAAAGCGGGCCGTGTCCACAGCGGCCGAAGGGCCGTGCACGTCCTCGGGCTGGGCCAGCGAAGCGGGGTCGGGGAGGAGCTGGTCTTCGTTCAGGCGGAACCGGTAGGGATCGCCCGGCTTCAGCTCATCCGTGCGGCCCGTCCAGTATCCTTCTTCCGCCGGCTGCAGCGGCAGCAACCGGCCGGTGGCGGACAGTTCCAGTTCCACGCGCGTTGCTTCCGGCGCCCACACGGCCACCTCCGCTGTTCCTCCTTCGCTGAAGGTGACACCGACGGATCGTTTCTTTATGTCAACAGGTATCATAGTTTATTCCAGGGGATGTTTCAGTAAAACCACCGATCGGCCCTGCACCTTTACAGGATCGCCGGCTTCGTAGCTCTGGTGTTCCTTGTCTTCGGGTTCGCTGGTATCCAGTACGCGGATCCAGTGCGTGCCGAACCGCTCGGGCGGCAGCATATAGGTCAGGGGCTCATGGTAGGCGTTGAAGATGACATAAAAGCTGTCGTCCACGATGAGTTCCCCCTTCGGGCCTACGGAGCGCAGCCCGCGGCCGTTGAGGAATACCGCCAGCGACTTGGCGTAGTCCTGCCCCCAGATCTCTTCGGGCATCTCCTCGCCGCTGGGCAGGAACCAGGCAATGTCTTCCAGGCCAATACCCTTGATCGGCCGGCCCTTGAACCAGCGGCGGCGGCAAAACACGGGATGATTGCGCCGCAGGTGGATAAGCTGCCGGGTAAACCGGAGCAGTTCCTTGTCCTGGGAAGCCCAGTCCACCCAGGATATTTCGTTGTCCTGGCAATAGGCGTTGTTGTTGCCCCGCTGCGTGCGTCCGAGCTCGTCGCCGGCTACCATCATCGGTACGCCCTGCGACAGGAACAGCGTGGTGAGGAAGTTGCGGCGCTGCCGGTGGCGGAGCTCCAGTATGTCCTTGTCGTCGGTCGGACCTTCGGCCCCGCAGTTCCAGGAGCGGTTGTGGCTTTCGCCGTCGTTGTTGTCTTCCCCGTTTTCCTCGTTGTGCTTTTCATTGTAGGATACAAGGTCGTTGAGGGTGAAGCCGTCGTGGGCGGTCACGAAATTGATGGAGGCCGTGGGCTGCCGGTAATCCTCCTTATAAAGATCGGAAGAGCCGGTAAAGCGCTGGGCAAACTCGGCCAGCATGCTGTCGGCCCCGCGCCAGTAGTCGCGGATGCAGTCGCGGTACTTTCCGTTCCATTCGGCCCATCCCGGCGGGAATTTGCCTACCTGGTAGCCGCCCTCGCCGATGTCCCAGGGCTCGGCGATGAGCTTTACCTGCGAGATCACGGGGTCCTGGTGAATGATGTCAAAGAAAGAGCCGAGGCGGTCCACTTCGTGCAACTCACGGGCAAGGGTAGCCGCCAGGTCGAAACGGAAGCCGTCCACGTGCATTTCGAGCACCCAGTAGCGGAGGCTGTCCATGATGAGGCGCAGGACCGCAGGCACCATCACGTTCAGCGTGTTGCCGGTACCGGTATAGTCCATATAGTAGCGCCTGTCCTCGGTGAGGCGGTAATACGATGCGTTGTCAATGCCGCGGTACGATACCGTGGGTCCCAGGTGATTGCCTTCGCCGGTATGGTTGTACACCACGTCGAGGATCACTTCAATGCCGGCCTTGTGCAGGGCTTTCACCATCTGCTTGAATTCGGTAACCTGTTCCCCCAGCACACCCGATGAGCTGTACCGTACGTCGGGCGCGAAAAAGCCGATGGTATTGTAACCCCAGTAATTGGTCAGGCCCTTGTCCTTCAGCATGCGGTCGGTAATAAAATGATGCACCGGCATGAGCTCGATGGAGGTGATGCCGAGGTCCTGCAGGTACTGGATGGTCACCGGGTGGGCCAGGGCGGCATACGAGCCCCGGATCTCCTCGGGAATATCGGGGTGCAGCTGTGTAAAGCCTTTGACATGGGTCTCGTAAATAATGCTTTTATGGTAGGGGATCTTCGGGGGAGCGTCGCCTTCCCAGTCGAAGCGGTGGTCCACCACCACCGACTTCGGAACATAAGGGGCACTGTCCACGGTAGAATAGCTTTCGTCGCCCTCAGGATGGCCGAGCTCATAACCAAAAAGCGCATCATGCCATTGGATGGTTCCGGCAATTGCCTTTGCGTACGGGTCGATCAGCAGCTTGTGCGGGTTGAAGCGGTGACCGTTGTGCGGCTCGAACGGCCCGTACACCCGGTAACCGTAGAGCTGCCCGGCCTTCAGGCCCGGGACAAAAACATGCCAGATGTGGTGGGTCATTTCCCGCATACGGATTTTTACCGACTCTACTTCGGCATCATTACCTGGAAATAAACAGAGATCCACGCCTTCGGCGTTTTCCGCAAATAGGGCAAAATTCACCCCTTCTTCTGTTAAGGTGGCACCTAGCGGATAAGGTTCACCAGGGTATGTGGTCACATTCATACTGTGTTTCATTTGGAATCTCAATAGAGCCGGGCCTGTAGGGCCGGCCTTCGGGTGCGGTTCCGCCGGTTCGCGGACCGGTATGCGGTTCGGCATTCAACAGGATGCGGGATGGCTGGATGGCGGGAATGATTCAATTTGAATGCCAAGTGAGGGGTGTTTGGATTTAGGAATTGGGAATTGGGAATTAGGAATTGGTTAATTGAGTTGAATGGGTTGACTAAGTTGATTTGTTGACTGAGTTGATAAGCCTCCTGTAACTCCTTTTCTCCTTTGCTCTGCGCGAAACCTTCCTGCCTGCTGCATAAGGGCTCGATACCGGATCGCTTTTTCTTCCGGTCTTATTCGCCTCTGGCTCGGGTTTGCTTCGGGATACAGTCGCATCAACTCCGTATATATTCCGTTCGTTTCCGTTTTGCACGGAGTATATACGGGTTATATACGGAGTATACCCGAAGCAAACCCGAACAAGGAGCGAAGCCATCGGCGGCCACCCGGCAGGCAGCCTGTTATTTTCCCAGGGAGTGGAAGGAACAGAAACAATTTTTGCTGCTAAACCGGTTTAGAACGTACATTTATAATAGTAGCCCTCAGCAGGGAACCTTTCTGCCGGACAGTTCGCGTGTACTACGGCCAGCACCGCGACCACCGGCCGGAATCCTGCCTCCGGCTCCTGTACACTTCATTTTCAAACACTTGCTATGTCCCGATTGCTTAATGTAACCTTAGGCCTGTTTTCTTGTTGCCTGCTGTCCTCCTCCCTCCATGCCCAGCAGAAACCTCCTTCCAAAACCATGAAGCTCAACAGCCAGGAATACCTGGAGTACGGCAGCGTGAATGTCATGCTGGCCCATGACTTCTATCCCGAAAGCCACCAGGGTGGGGTAGGCGTCATCCAGAACGGCCTGCGCACGGCCACCAACGGCGACCTCCGGCTCGAGCCCACACCCGGCCAGTGGCAGCCCACGCCGGCCGTCGGCAAACGCCAGGTAGACCCCGCCAAGGGAGAGGTAAGCGTCCGCTATTCCTATCCCAACCCCGAGATCAACCGCAAGGGCTTTAACCCAATCATCTACCCGGACCTCAACTTTTCCTACACCACCCGCGTGGTGCCGGCCGGCAAAGGCTTCCGCATCATCGTGGACCTCGACGCGCCTCTGCCGGAAGAGTGGATCGGGAAAGTGGGCTTCAACTTCGAGCTCTTCCCGGGCATCCTTTTCGGCAAGTCCTTTTATATGGACCGGCAGTTCGGCATCTTTCCGCGGCAGGCCAACGGGCCGCACTTTGCCGACCGCGATGGCGAGCTGCAGATCCTACCCATGGCCAAGGGCCGAAAGCTGACCGTAGCCCCGGAAACGCCGGCCCAGCTGATGGTGATTGAAACGCTGAAGGGCGACTCCCTGGAGCTGATCGACGGCCGCGGCAAGCACAATAACGGCTGGTTCGTGGTCCGCTCGCTGGTGCCGAAAGGCGCCACCAAAAACGCCATCGAATGGCTGGTAACGCCCCATGCCATCGAAGGCTGGAAGCACAGCCCCGTGGTCCAGGTATCGCAGGTGGGCTACCACCCGCGGCAGCAGAAGATCGCCGTGATCGAGCTGGATGCCACGGACAACCGCAGCCTTCCCGCCCAGCTCCTGCGCCTCAAAGAGGGCGGCGGCACGGAAACCGCCCTGCAGTCCGTTCCGAAAAAATGGGGGAAGTTCCTGCGGTACAATTACCTGCAGTTTGACTTTACCGCCCAGCAGCAGCCCGGCATGTACCAGGTGAAATACGGCGACTATGTGACCGAACCGTTCCAGATCAATGCCGGCGTGTACCAGCGCGATGTCTGGCAGCCAACGCTTGAATATTTCCTGCCCGCCCAGATGTGCCATATGCGCGTGAACGAGCGGTACCGGGTATGGCACGGCTGGTGCCATATGGACGACGCCCGCATGGCCCCGGTGGACTCCAACCATTTCGACGGCTATATCTCCGGGCCTGCCACGCTCACGCGCTTCCAGCCGGGCGACAATGTGCCCAACCTGAACAAGGGCGGCTGGCACGATGCCGGCGACTTCGACATGCGCGTGGAGTCGCTGGCCGAAACCATCCACGGTCTTTCGCTGGCCTATGAACAGTTCAACCTGAAATACGATAACACCACCGTCGATCAGAAAAACAGCGTGGTGGAGATCCAGGTGCCGGACGGACGGCCCGATGTGCTGCAGCAGGTGGAGCACGGGCTGCTGTCGGTGGTCAACGGGTACCGGTCGCTGGGCCGGCTGTACCGCGGCATCATCGAGCCGACGCTGCGCCAGTATGTGCTGCTGGGTGATGCGGCCAACATGAGTGATAACCTGCCTTACCAGAAGCCGGCCTCGGGTACGGTGCCCGAAGTTGGACTGCCCGGCGCCCCCGACGACCGCTGGGTGTTTACAGAGGACAACCCGGGCCGGGAACTGAACACGGCTGCCGCCCTGGCCGCTGCTGCCCGCGTCATGAAAGGCTACAACGACACGCTGGCCGCACAGAGCCTGCAGGCCGCCCTGGAGCTCTGGGACCGGACAAAGGAAAAGAATGCGATGCAGCGGGTGGAGCTGGCTGTTGAGCTGCTGAAGACCACCGGCGACAAGAAATACGCCGAATTCCTGTATGCGAACCAGGAGGGCATCGTCAAGGGCATCGGAAACCTGGGCTGGATCGTGGGCCGTGCCCTGCCGCAACTGGAGAATGAAGCCTTTAAAACCGCCGTGCGCAACGCCGTGAAAGGGTCGTTTGACCAGATCGTGGCCCAGGGCCGGAAAACGCCTTACGGAGTGCCGTACGAGCCCAACATCTGGGGCGCCGGCTGGGGCATCCAGAACTTCGGCTACCGCCAGTATTTCCTCCATACCGCTTTCCCCGAGATCGTGCCGGCTGATTATATGCTGCATGCCCTCAACTTCGTGCTGGGCTGTCACCCGGGTACCAATACGGCTTCCTTTGCTTCCGGAGTGGGCTCCCGCTCGCTGATTACCGCCTATGGCTTCAACCGGGCCGACTGGTCCTATATCCCGGGCGGCATCGGTTCGGGGACGGCCCTGATCCGGCCGGATTTCCCCGAGCTGCTCACCTGGCCCTTCCTCTGGCAGCAGACCGAGTACGTACTGGGGGGGGGCACCACCGATTACCTGTTCCTGGTGCTGGCAGCCGATACCCTTCTGAATAAAAAGTAACGTATGCGCCTATCCGCTTCCTACCTGCTCCTCCTGATTGCCGGCGGGCTCCTGCTGTTCGGGGCGGGCTGCGGCAGCCGAAACCATACGGATGCCGCCCCGTTGGCAAGCACCACCCGGGAGCCGGTGACCCTGCCGTCTGCCGGCGCGTTCCGCCAGGTCGTGGACGGCCGGCCGGCCGGGCTGTTTTACCTGCGCAACCGCAACGGTGTGCAGGCGGCCTTGACGGGTTACGGGGCAAGGCTTGTCAGCCTGCTGGTGCCCGACAAATCGGGCCGTCCGGTGGATGTGGTGCTGGGGTACGACAGCCTGGATGCGTACCTGCGGCCCGGGGAGGGCATGTTCGGCGCCACGGTGGGCCGCTTTGCCAACCGGATTGGCGGGGCACGCTTTTCCCTGGACGGAAAGGAATATGCGCTGGAGGCGAACGACGGGGCGCGCAACACCCTGCACAGCGGGCGCGGGGGCTTTCATTCCCGCATCTGGGAGGCCACGCCCTCCGGCGATTCGGCCCTGACCTTCGCTTATGTATCACCGGCAGGAGAGGGCGGATTCCCGGGCACCCTGAGCATCAGCGTACGCTATACCCTGACCGGCGACAATGGCCTGCGCCTTGATTACGAAGCCCGCACCGATGCGCCCACGGTGCTCAACCCGACCAACCATGCTTATTTCAACCTGAACGGTGCCGGAAGCGGCCCGGTGCTGGACCATATTCTTTCGGTGAATGCAGACAGCATCACACTGGTTGGCCCGGGACTGATCCCAACCGGCCGGCTGGCCTCCGTGGAAGGGTCGCCGCTGGATTTCCGGACGCCCCGGACCATCGGCAGCCGGATCGACGATACCACGCATGCCTGGATCCGGGCCGGCCGGGGCTACGACCATAATTTCGTGCTGAACCGGCGGGACGGTACGCTGCGGATCGCCGCTGCCGTTACCGCACCGGTCACCGGCATCCGCATGGATGTCTGGACCACCGAGCCGGGTATGCAGTTTTACAGCGCCAACTGGATCCCGCGCGACCACCGCGGAAAAGAAGGGAAAACGTACAACCGGCGCCATGCCTTTTGCCTGGAGACCCAGCATTTTCCCGATGCCCCGAACCGGCCCGAGTTTCCATCCACCGTGCTGCGGCCCGGTGAAGTCTTCCGGAGTACCACCATTTACCAGTTTACCAGGCTCTGAAGCCTTCATGATAGTTTGAAAAACCAACCGCCGATTCCACTATGAAACAACGATTGCGCTGACGGAACCTGAAGGGCACGGCTGAAGTGCCACCGA
>JAESGR010000654.1_pt1 | contig 18401 bp, 21 predicted proteins | sample 9269771 | NCBI WGS metagenome assembly JAESGR01 (sample SAMN15739572, study PRJNA653492) | algae metagenome | isolation source: Chroococcus sp. CMT-3BRIN-NPC107 and co-occurring heterotrophs from well... | place: USA: Clark Mountains Wilderness, California | collected 2010-04-18 | reverse complement strand
AGAAGAAATAAGTGCTCAAAATTCTATATATATTCTAATGCATGTAAAATTTGTGAAAAGATATTATTAGATACTGAATATTCAGAGTAAAGTCAGAATAGTTATGTTATTACTCTTCTAGCTGTGTATAATAATTTTATATACGTTTTATAAAGTCAATGATATTTTGAGATTTACTTTCTAAAAAAGTGTTTCCTATTTTTTTCCGAAATTCATATTGTCAGAAAATGAATTTAGGATTTCTATTTAATTTATACTAACAACTAATCTCTTCTACCCTACTACTTTTATCACTAGTAATTTCTTTAAGTGTTGATTATCATTTAAACTGATCAATTTAGGAAATAAAAAGCCTTGTTGCATTTTTTAAACGACCGTTTGTAAAATGCAACATAACGATTTATATTCGACATAATATTGAAAATATACGCCGAATATGAATTTCTCAGGTAATGATACCTACACAATCCATACGCCGATCCATAAACAGTATGTAGCGTATTATAGGGTCTCAACCCAAAAACAGGGTCAATCCGGTTTAGGCCTGGAAGCACAGCGTGGAGCAGTTATGCAATTTGTAAGGTATCAAGGGCAGATTATTAAAGAGTTCACAGAAATTGAATCCGGAAAAAATAATAATCGGCAGCAATTAATGGCAGCTATTAGTTATGCAAAGCAATATAAAGCAACGCTTATCATCGCAAAGCTAGACAGGCTTTCAAGAAATGCAGGTTTTATCTTTACTTTGAGAGACTCAGGTGTCGATTTTATATGTGCAGATATGCCAGATGCTAATACCTTAACTGTTGGTATTTTTGCTGTGCTTGCTCAGCACGAACGTGAGTTAATTTCTGGTCGCACGAAGGCTGCACTTAGAGCTAAACGTGATCAAGGTTACATTTTAGGGTCTCCCAAAAATCTAACGCTGGATGCACGAAAAAAAGGATTAGAAAGAAGGCAGACAAATGCAAGAGAGAACATCGCTAATCGGCAGGCAATCAAAATAATTGTATCCGACAGAAAAGATGGAAAAACCTATGATCAAATAACTAATGAATTGAATGAACTAGGTTATCGGACTAGGAGAGGAAATTTATACAATAAAGGTACAGTTAAACGATTATTTGATAGGGCAATTAATTTAGTTAATAATAAAAGAAGTTAACCCCTACTTTAAAGGCATTATACAAATGCTTGCATATTAGCATGTTATATTAAAAAATATATATCATTTAAGTATATTTGCTGATATTAATTTGATATCATGCATACCTTTAAATTTACAACATAGTATATATCTCCGACAGAATATCACATGATATCATTTTATATCGATACCGATATAGCATATATATCACCAAACTAGCAAATAAATATCAGTATCTTTGTAAATATGATATCATATATATATCATGGACGATATTATATTTATTGCTATAATGCTATTTAATTACTAGCTATCATTTTTGGTGTTTCTTGTCTTTTTTAAGTTTATCTTCAATCGCTTGAATAATCCAAGCATTCCTGGAAGGCCGTTTCCTTTTTGGAATACTTTTAAGTAAAGTATCTATTTCTTCGATCATATCAGAATACATCCTGACAATCACACCTTTTTGAACATCATCCTCTTCTAGAGGCTTAGCAGCTGTGGAACCACCCTGATTAATGAAAGCTATAGCTTTTTTCTCATCGATTGTTGGCTCCTGGTCATTGGCTTGGTTTACATCCTTAGCAGTAGTCTTCTTTGGTTTGGCAGTTATGGGCATACCTTGAAAATCTATTTAGATATTAGTTTGATATTGTGAGTTGATTGTAAAGAATTGTGAATTCATTTATTGCCTTTTCATCAGCATTCTTAAGTTCAATAATTCCGCAACCACTTGCAGCGGCATTTGCAAAAGCTTTCCTATTACCTAAAGGGGCATCAAGATAAGTCAATGAGTCAGATTGCCGAAGCAGTTCGGCTGCCTCATCGTTATCACCACCGCGTGGATCTGCACGATTAATAAATACATATGCTTTCAATTTGGGGTTGGCAGCTCTCGCTTGTTCTACTAGAAATTCAACTTTTTCAAGAGTCCAAATATCAAAAGATCGAGGCACAAAAGGGATCAAAAAAACATGGGTAACTGTTAGAGCAGCTCGCTGGCTTTCCGTATCTCGGCCTCCGGTATCAATGACAATATCCTCGTACCTTTCGGCTAGTTTAGGAATTTGTTTCAAAATATTTATACCAGACAACTTAATAGCTGTATACCCTGCTTGATTAGAAGTGCGTTCTTCCCTTAAGGCCGTAAAATCACTTGCAGTTTCCTGGTCATCAGCATCCACCAACAGAACATCTTTTCCTTTTACTGCTAAAAGAATGGCTAGATTGGTAGCTACAGTGGTTTTCCCACTTCCGCCTTTTTGACCACCTACTGTATATATCATAGTTGATAGTTAAGGTATTTCATTGATGATTCAAATATAATGGCATTATAGATACTTGTCAAGATATATTATAGATAGTATAGTAATATATAATTCGATACAAGAATTATATGCAGTTAAATACCAAAAATATGAGCACAAAGATATAAATATGATATCATAAAAGATAACATTTGCAATATCATTTTATAGATAGATATAGTATTATTATAATATCTAGATCAATAAAAACTCTGGAAATATTATTATATAAACAATTGATTTACAATTAATTTTTATAATAAATAAGATTGCGTATACTACAATGAAATATAAAATAGATGAAAAGGGTAGGAGGGAGGCTTATTTTGAAAAGTAACTATCAATAAAAGTACAGCCGAAAATACAATTACAAGCTATATTTGAAAGTATTTGTTATTCTAGCGGAGTATTCTTTCTTGTAGCTTTTATTTGATTTCTGATTGCTTCAAATACTAAACTAGGTGTTATCGTTTCAGGTTTCTTAAATAAATGCGCCACATTTAACAAAACTTCTGCTATTTTTTCAATTTCCTCTACTGTAAACTTCTCTGGCTGTTTAATCCGGTTATACCAAGTAAATCTTTTGAATTCACAGAGTTCCATAAGTTGAGTAACAGTCAAAGGCGAATCTTCAATCAAAGAGTTTAATGTGATCAAAGATTGATCTTTAGTCATACGGTTGGACTCTTCTTTCATGCAGGATGATTATGTTATACTATGTATCTAATGCTATGTTGTAGTATACAAAGTAATAATTTTTTAGTTACACTGTGCATCGTCAAATAATCAGTTTTATTATTTCACTTTTTAATATTTTGCCCAAAATATTAAAGCAACATTTTACTTATGCTAAAGAGTGAATATTGATTCACTCTTTAGCATGCAAACTTCATCTACAACATAAATGCTTATGGAGTCTAAAGGAAAATCGCTGTAGTCAATGTTCTGAGTAACCAGAATATTTCCATTGCCATCATCACATCTAATTGAAAAAGCTGTTTGTTTATTCTTTTTTAGTGTCCATACTGGAATTCCTGCGTTTTGATTTTATCATGATTTTGATAGGATAATATTATATCAAATAACCAATATGCTTTTCCTTGTTCAGCTACATATTTACAACCTTCTGTAAGCAAAAATTGACTTGTACCTATTCTATGCCGGTAATATTTATCTGTACCTGTAAAATAGTTTAAACTAACATCATTTAATGAATTCATGTTAAAGGGATTTTAGAGAGTCTAAAAACCAATACCCCTACATATTGCAGAAGCATTAGCAATGAAAAATTATATTTATGTATAGCATTTAAATAATTATAGCATTATTCATTCATGAGGCTACTTTATAATAATTATTTGCAGCTAGGTTGTAGTAGTCAATATATCCTTTCAGCAGAGCTTTGTATTTCTTTCTGCCATACTCTACAAAATCAGGTAATTTGGAAGCTTCAAAGTAAAACATTTCATAAGGTTTGATTTTTTGAACGCCAATTAAAATAAAACTCTGAGCATTGATTGAATCAGTATAAAAAGCGGCTTGACGATCATAGTCATAAGCTACTAATGAACTGATGAAGTGGGCATAATCTTTTGCACAAGTAGTTTTGAAATCTATGATTGTCTTTTCTTTACTTTGATTGTTTTCGAATATAATATCCAGTTTAGCTTTACATTTCGCTTGTGTTGTGGGGTCTGTGAACAATATTACTTCTTCTTTTACACCTCCCTCTAGATATCCTCTGCATAGTATTTCATTTCTAACTTTCTCTACCAATCTATTAATTAAATTGTAATCAACAGTTGGATAATGTCGGGTAGCAACTTGTGGCTCTAGAAGCAAAGCATGAAATGCTTTACCAAAGTTAGTTGCCTTTTCTGGTAGTCTGTATGTTTGGTCTAGTATAACTTCTGATTTAAAGTGGGATAAATCAGAATTGGATATACGGTTAATTTCAAAATAATCCATAATTTTACAGTTAGATTTTAATGTGAGTTAATTCTTTGAATTAGCTTGCGGATTATAAAAATAGGGCAGCTTGAACTACCCTATTTTTATTTTTATGGCATGTGATATTTATGCTTCCTCTCTGTTTACTTTTTCTCCGGCTTTTTCTTCTGGCATTGTCAGGAGGGGGTTAAAGAAATTGTGCGAAACTTTTATTTCTGCCGTATCTGTTAAGGTTTCCTGTCGGTAAATAGGAAAATCCATGGCAAAACTTTGTAATTCTTCTATTTTTTCCTTTTCAGCTACCTGATAGGTGAATTCTGCTATATAATAGACACCTTTAGGACTTATTTTGGTATTCTCTTTCTTTTCCGCAGTGGCTGTTATTATAACATCTGCCAGAGTCAAATCATCATAAAAAAGAGGTTCAATCAATTTATACAAATTGTCAACTGTAAAACCATGAAAAAGCAAAGCAGATAAACAATTATTCTCATCTATAAAAAATAGTTCAGCCCATTTCTTTTTCCCCAACTGTAAAATATCATCTTCAAATATGCGCCAGGCTATCGGTTGAAAAGTAAAGCTGTTACCTAATTTTTGTATACCATTGATATTAAACTTGCCCTCCTTGGCATCAAAGCGATATTGCTTAGGTCTGCCTATGAGGTACTTAAACTTATTTAATACTTCTCCTGTAGCTATATCAAGTTCTTGGTATGCCTTTATACCTGATAAACTTATAAAGGATTGTGTCTCAATAGAATTTGATTCTTTCGTTTTCATAATTTTAATAGATTTTAATGTGAGTATTTGATTTCAGAAAAGAGGCGAGGGATTTTCCCTGGCATCAAGAATATATATTAAGCCTTAAATTCTAGTTGTTCTTGTATATAAATTTCTCCATCCTCGCATCTGCTGCATTCATCTATCCAAGCTAAACCACATGGGCATGTTTGTTTTTCATGTTGTGGTGATGATAGCTGAGAAATTCTTTGTTCATACTGACTTTCTAGAAAGTCGTACTGATCTTTGATTAATTGCAGATAAAAATCCATAGGGTTATCATTTGACTGAAAGTATATGCAGATGGATTTCTATCTGGTATAGGCTTTAACCATATCAACCAGGCTATTTTTTAATAATTCTCGCTCTTTACATACTTTTTCAAGCTCTATTTCCATGAAGCGATAGGCCACAGAAAACTTCTCTTCGTTAGTTGATATGTATTTTACATCTTTCAATAGTTCTACCTTTACCCATATGTCATTGATTCTTTTGCTAAAATCATCTGCTGGATTGAGTAATGTGATTTGATTCAAATTTTTCATAGTGTTAGATTTTAATGTGAATATTGATTGAATTTGCTGCGACTATTTCTCATACATTCAGTTACTTAAGCTGTATATCTTATCATTCCAGATTATACTTTTCAACCGTTATTGGTGGGTATAACTAAGTGCCGTCTTTTAATTTTTTGGAGCTATTGTTTTTATCCAGCTTGATAGTCTCAAGCAGTCTAGTTATTGATTGGCTGTTGGAGAGCTATTATGAAAGCTCAATAACTAATTTCAGTAAGTCAAAGAACAAATTGCCACTTTTGGCAGGGTGAGAACATGCTTTTGTTTATATTATACTATGAAGATAATATTTTTGTTTGAAATATCAAACATATATAGTATTTTTTTTCAAACAAATTTATTTATTTAGTCTCTTTTTTGCTTCAGCAAAATTGCTTACAGGTAGCCAACCTTTCTGGCCGAATACAGTTCAGCCTTACCTCGTATAAAAAACAGGTTATAAAATTTTCGAAAGCAAGGGCGGCATTAAAAAAATACCGCAGCAAAGAGGATGATTTTTTTAATGCTGGTGAAATGTACCCTTGATAGAGAAGGAATTTTATAACCTAATTTGGGATGAACTAATGAGGCCAGTAAAACTTAAATGAACCGGGACCCCAATATTTAAACGGAAGAAAGGAGGAAGGACTTTATATATTGGGTGACGGTTCTTCTATATTGCCGTAGGATTCCTGCGTGGAACGTAGACAGTATAAACCTGCCTTTTGTATAACTCTACCATCAATTGTTTATTATGCCCTTCCTGCAAAATCAGCCATAATGGCAGCAGTTACAAATACTGGTTAAATTAATCAAAGTTACGTTAGCTAATTTTCATGAGTTTTTGTTACTACATTTTAACACAAAAACGTGATTGATTAGTACTCTTAAGAGAGTAAATGTCACTTATTTTTTTATCAGTTTTATATCCATCGGTTCGAGAAGGTGAGGGATTCGAATAATATTTATAATCTATTATTTATTAGATATTTATGAGAATATTATGGCGACTTAATTTATTGAGGTGAAACATAGATGAAACATTTACTGACAACCATTGAAAATTTATATATTAAAAAATTAACAATTTCTTAACATTGATTAAATTATGAATACAAGTATAATATTTAGGCGTATAGGTGATGCAGACGGAATAGAGTAATATCTACTAGGCAGGTAAAAAACATCATCTTCCTCTAACTTATTTTTTTCTGCTCATCCGATTCTGATTGCATTTCTTCAGATGGCATAGTAAGCTGGGAATCTATAGATGTATAAATACCAGTAAACTTATAACTTGTACATCTATAAGTTTACTGCCAAATACGATTGGAAATATAGCCAACACAAATTCCTTCATATGCCTACTATACTAATCCATACAACTTATTTCAGAGTACGTGCAATTAGCTATAGATTTATTCTAAAAAAGTTTCAGCAAAAAAATGTCATGCACGAAATCATGACAATGAAAATTTGTCAGGAGACTTAGGTGTCTATTTACCTGATTTTAAGACAATGTAAGCTATATTGCAAACCTTGCTTTTCATTTTATCCTACCAAATCAACAGTAAATAGAAATTGGCTTACAAATTGTGAAGGGCATTTTTGAAGTTTACTGATTTTAATTGTTTTAGGTACCGTTAACTTTTTACTCATCGTATGAAAAACGCTGTTTTAATTGGGTTAGCAGTCCTGATTCTTTCTTCTTGCGCTCCGGGAGTGGTGCGCCAGGGCGAAGTTGCTGTAAAGCGGAAATTTGGTAAATTATCAGAAAAAACCTATGGACCGGGCTTATACTTCTATAATCCTCTCACTACCCGGTTTATTAAAACACCTGTCCGTACAAATAACTTAGAAGTATTCCTTAATTTGCCTAGTAAGGAAGGGTTAACTATTCAGTCGGAAATATCTATTCTCTATAAAGTATGTGAAGAGGAAGTGCCTAAGGTCATCGAAGAAATTGGCACTAATTACGAGAATGCCCTCATTCTTCCGGTGTTCCGTTCGGCAGCCGCGGATGTGACGGCTCAGTTTTTAGCCAAAGATATGCATACCGCTGAACGAGCGACCATAGAAAAAGCCATTGCTGACAGAATGCATCAAGTGCTTAGAAACCGAGGTTTTGAAATTGAAGCAGTATTGTTAAAAAGTATCCGCTTGCCAGCAGGCTTATCCAGAGCTATTGAAGACAAGCTAACTGCTGACCAGGAAGCGCAGCGAATGGAGTTTGTTCTGCAACGCGAAAAAATGGAAGCCCAGCGGCGGCGCATAGAAGCCGAGGGTAAACGGGATGCACAAAAAATCTTAGCTGAAGGATTGAGCGAGGAGATTATTGAACTACAAAGCTTAGAGACCTTCTCTGAACTAGCTAAATCACCTAATACTAAAATTATCATCAGTGATGGGAAAGCACCTTACTTGATTAGCTCTAAAGATGAAGGATAAAAGGCAGGAGTAATTGAAGTATAGAAGTAATTACGGCGGCTGTAGTAAAAGCCGCCGGATTATTGATTTCTAATTAGGATCATTTCTTAGGTATTGTTTGGATGAAGTCTATTTCAACCTGATGTTGCTATGAAATCCATTAGATATCCTTTACAGTTCTTACTCTTAAAGGTCAGCTCACACTGGGGAATAATAGTGTTGTTGGGATTCTTACTATTAATTTGCTCAGGTTCAGCAGCAGCTCAATATTTTGGGCGCAACAAGCCAAAATATAAAACCTATGATTTCAACGTATTACAATCTCCCAATTTTGAGATATATCACTACCTGAAGGATGATACCTCTGCCCGAAATCTGGCTTACTTGCATGAGAAGTGGTATCAAAAACATCAAACTGTGCTTAAAGATACATTCAACTTCCGTAATCCAGTGATATTTTATAATCATCATGCGGATTTCCAGCAAACTACGGCAATTGATGGATCTATTGGTATTGGAACAGGCGGAGTAACCGAAGGGTTAAAGAACCGGATGATCATGCCCTTTCTAGAAACCAACCGGCAAACCGACCATGTAATCGGGCATGAACTGGTGCATGCTTTCCAATATCATATGCTCCGCACCGGAGATTCTACTAAACTAAATTCTATTCAAAATCTTCCTTTATGGATGGTAGAAGGGATGGCTGAGTATCTGTCTACTGGCCGTATGGATGCCCATACAGCCATGTGGATGCGTGATGCCTTACTAAGCAATGATTTTCCAACCCTTAAAGATCTAACGAGCAATCCCAGGTATTTCCCTTACCGCTATGGCCAAGCTTTCTGGGCTTTTGTAACAGGTATCTGGGGAGATAAAATTATACGTCCACTTTTTCTGGCAACGGCTAAATATGGATATGAAGCTGCCCTGGACAGTGTACTTGGAAAATCTGCCGAACAACTATCTACCATGTGGAAAAATCATTTGCAGAACTATTATCAACCTTTTATGGCTGATACATCCGAAGTAGTAGGACAGAAGTTTTTCAGTGTAGAAAATGCAGGAGAACTGAACATTTCACCGGTATATAGCCCCAATGGAAAATACATGGCATTTATTTCTGAAAAGAACCTGTTAACCATTGATATATTCTTAGTAGATGTAAAAAGTGGCAGAATTATCCGGAAGTTATCTGGAGCTATGAATCAGTCGCACATTGATGATTTTAACTATGTAGAATCCGTAGGTACTTTTTCACCCGATAGCCGCTATTTTGCCTATACCGTTTTTACCAAAGGCCGCAATGCTTTGGTAGTGGTAGATGTGCAGAATGGGAAAACCGTAAGGGAAATTACTATTCCTACCCTGGAAGCGTTTAATTATCCTACCTGGTCACCAGATGGCCGCTCCATTGTAGTGTCTGGATTAGTGGAAGGCAAAAGTGATTTGTACTTGTATGATTACAGAAGTGGCCTGGTCGAAAGACTTACCAATGATTGGTATTCAGATATACACCCTTCCTTTTCACCGGATGGTAATTACATTGTATTCTCCTCTGACCGGGGGAAAGACATTGATATAGAAAGTCTTACGTATGGCAGTTTCCGCATTTGCTTGCTGGAGGTACAGTCACATAAGGTAGAGGTGTTAGATATATTTCCGGGAGCTGACAATCTGAATCCGCAATATTCAGCAGACAACCATATGATTTACTTCCTCTCCAATGCGGATGGTTTCCGCGATCTGTATGAATACAGTACGGTTAATGGGGATGTATTTAGATTAACCAAGTATTTTACCGGAATAAGTGGTATTACTACCTTTTCTCCTGCTTTGAGTGTAGCCAGAGATAATGGTTTGTTGGCTTATTCCCTGTATCGTGATGGCAAGTATACCATTTATAGAGCTGATCCTGCTGATTTTGGTTTTGTGAGAGAAAAAGTTGATCCCACCAAGGTAAACTTTCGTGCAGGTATTCTTCCACCAGAACACAGTATTCCAGTAGGGGAATGGGTAACATTAGCTAATAAGAATCATGGAAACAAGTATTTTATAGCAGATACCACCTTGCGTACCATACCCTACCGGCCAAAATTCAGGCTAGACTACATTGGTAACACTACAGTAGGTATTGCAGCTGGACGCTTTGGTACAGGTCTGGCAGGAGGTGTTAACACATTATTTTCTGATATTTTAGGTAATCAGCAACTATTTGGTGCATTAGCGCTAAATGGTGAAATCTATGACCTGGGAGGACAACTAGCGTATATTAACCAGAAAAGCAAGGTTAACTGGGGAGTTACGTTTTCTCATATTCCCTATCAATCAGCCGGGTTAAGCTATTTAAGGGATACAGTGGCAGTAAGAGATACTACGTTACCTGTATTAAACCAGGCGCTTGACTTACTTCGTACATTTGAAACAGGAATAGGGGTATTTTCTTATCTGCCTCTCTCGCAAACGAGGCGTATTGAAGTAGGTACTTCTCTTGCCCGCTATTACTACCGGCTAGACAGGATTAGCAATTATTACTATCAAGGTTATCTGGTTGGAGAGAAGCGGGAAAGGCTATCTACTCCTTCGGGCTATACCATTAGTCAAGTTAATTTAGCGTATGTGGGAGATAATTCAGTGTTTGGAACGGTAGGCCCTTTGCATGGCAGGCGTTACCGCTTTGGGGTAGAGCAATATTTTGGAGCTGTTAACTTCCGGTCTCTATTAGCCGATTATAGACACTATTTCTGGTTTAAGCCATTAAGCATTGGATTCCGGATGTATCATTATGGCCGTTATGGAAGAGATGCAGAAAGCGGTGCATTACCGCCTCTGTTTTTGGGATTTCCAACTTTAGTCCGTGGCTATGATAGTCAGTCATTTTACCAAAAACAAACCATAGAAACTGGAGGCTTTTCCATCAATCAGTTGTCAGGAAGCAGAATGATGGTAGCCAATGCTGAATTGCGGATTCCGTTTACTGGTCCAGAACGGCTTTCACTATTCAAGTTAAACTTTTTACCCACAGAGCTAGCCGTATTTGCCGATGGGGGTATTGCCTGGGATTCCAGAGGGTTAGTAGCCAATGGAGAAGTAAGCAATGTTACTATGCGGCGAATACCTGTCTTCAGTACTGGTTTGTCGCTGCGGGTAAATGTGCTGGGTTATATGGTCATTGAACCCTACTATGCTATACCCTTACAAAGAGGCTTTACAGGTGGGGTGTTCGGAGTAAACTTTGCTCCAGGTTGGTAATTGGATAGTTAATATAGAAGATAAATTAATATGTTCAACCAATTAAAAAGGAGGTAACTATGAAAGGGATTGTATATGTAAGTACATCTGTACTTGCCTTTGCCTTTGTTTTTGCATTGTATTATTATCTAACAATTGGAAAGCAATCACAACAAACTACCAATATGGCACATGTGTCAAATCAGGTAGTAGAGCAGAGATGCAACTGTAGTGATTTAAGCTTCTTAAATGGTCCTTTATTTTCTCCGCCAGCAGTTAAGCCACCTTTACGTGCCATTGACTGGCCTTTCGTTGTCGGGTCTCCTTATACTAAATGGGATGCAGAAAAGGTATATTCAGGTGTACCTCAACCTACTACAACATCCGAGACAATAGCTATAAATACAGATAAGAATGTAGGTACCAACTAAAGTATGAGAGTACTATGAACGTGTTTGAAATGCTGATTGAAGCAGTAGATGATTTAAAATCCAGAGGGTATACACATAATATTATTCTAAATGAAAAGGGACATTATTGCCCGGAGTTGCACCAGATATTCGCCCCTGATCAACTCCAGATTAGGGAGTGCTACAGATTTGAAGGTCCATCTTATCCTAGTGATAACGATGTGCTCTATGCCATAGAGACAAAGGATGGTGAAGAACGGGGAACACTCGTTTGCCCATATGGTGTATATTTTGATGCATCTCTGGCTCAATTGTTATTGTCTCTTGATCAAGCAGTAGAAATGGTAGCTTAACAAGAATCTGTTAATAGCTACCATTTCTACTGCTGTTTCAAAGTTATCTTTCTTGCTAAAAGCAACTATATAGAGTTGTAAGTAATTGAAAAATTTGACATTAACTTCATGAATGAATAGGAATATGCAGAAGAGAGAGAAGTTTTCACTAGTTTATTTTATTGGGTTGCTGATTTTTATTTTTGGTATGCAAGCCTTGTTTTACCCAGATAAAACTGGCAACGGAGAACTAGCTTATAATGAGTTTTTATCAGCCCTGGACGAAGGAAAAGTGTTACGTGTAATTGTATTTGAAGATAAAATTATAGGCCAATTTAAGGAAGCGGCTAACTCTGATCAAAGCTCCTTGACTGATGCGCCTAGTACGCCTTGGCGCTTGCGTGTACCTTCTATTGAAAATCAAATTCAACGGCAGTTTATTGTAAGCCGCATTCCGGAAATAGAAGATCATAATTTACTGTCTAAGCTTCTTGAAGCAGGAGTAGATTTCAGGGGAAGATTTGAAACAAACAGTATACGGAATTTTTTCTTAAACTGGATAGTACCTATTGCTTTCTTCTCTATTCTATGGGGAATCATCTTCAGAAGAATGGGCGGAAATCATCCTATTCTAGACCTTGGCCGCAATAAAGCCAGAATTCAGGCAGAGAAACCGGAGAATCCTATTACTTTCTCGGATGTGGCCGGAGTGGATGAGGCTGTAGAAGAAATAAAGGAACTCGTAGACTTTCTTAAAAATCCTAAAAAGTATACCTCTTTAGGAGGAAAGTTGCCAAAAGGAGTACTGCTGGTCGGGCCTCCAGGTACTGGTAAAACATTATTAGCTAAAGCCGTAGCAGGAGAAGCCCATGTACCCTTCTTCATTCTAAGTGGATCTGATTTTGTGGAAATGTTTGTAGGCATAGGAGCTGCCAGGGTAAGGGATTTATTTAAACAAGCAAAAGCGCAGGCACCCTGTATCATTTTTATTGATGAAATTGATGCTATAGGAAAGAGCAGAGGCCACAATGTTGCCTATGGTGGAGGATATGATGAACGGGAAAACACACTCAATCAGCTCCTGGTAGAAATGGATGGGTTTGATGGGGGTGCAGGGGTAATTATTATGGGTGCTACTAACCGTCCTGATGTACTGGATCCTGCTCTATTGCGTCCGGGCAGGTTCGATAGACAGGTAGTCGTAGATAAACCTGATATGAAAGGCAGGGAAGCCATTTTCAAGGTACATACAAGCAAACTTAAGTTATCTGCTAAAGTTGCTCTGAAGCGACTAGCCGCACAAACCCCTGGCTTTGCAGGAGCTGAAATTGCCAATGTTTGTAATGAAGCCGCTATTCTGGCGGTAAGAAACAATCACCAGGAAATTATGATGACAGATTTTGAGGCAGCTATTGAGCGGGTAATTGCAGGATTGGAAAAGAAGAATAAACTGATCAATGAAAAGGAACGCAAGATTATAGCCTATCATGAATCAGGTCATGCCATTGTGGACTACTTTACAAATGGAGTAGACCCAGTACATAAAGTATCTATTGTACCCAGAGGCATTGGTGCCCTAGGCTATACCATCCAGATGCCTTTAGAAGACCGTTACCTGATGTCAGAAAGTGAGTTAAAGGGCAAAATCAAAGGATTACTGGGAGGAAGGGCTGCAGAAGAAATTATATTTGGAGAGGTTTCTACTGGTGCATCCAATGATCTGGAAAGAGTAACACAACTAGCAAAAAACATGGTTACTGTATATGGAATGAGTGTTAAGCTGCCTAATCTATCCTTGGTAAATCGTTCCGCACCAAACCTCTTAGGACAAAGCATAGGACTTGAGCGAAGAAGTGAATATATGGAGCAATTGATAGATGAAGAGGTATCGAGGATAATCAGACAATGTTATGAGGAAACAAAAGATCTGCTCTTGGAAAAGCGGGATTTACTTGAAAAAATGGCAGAAATACTTTTAGCCAAAGAAGTAATTGGCTATGAAGAGATAAAACAGATACTTGGAGAAAGGGAGTTTGAAAAAATGGAAATGGTACACTAATAAATTGCTCAGCTGTCAATTACATCCGACAATTTGTCAGAATTCTTGACAAACTATTTGTATTTTTTTCATCCATACTTACTCTTATTTATAATGGTATACCTATTGATATAATTATAACCAGATATAAAATAGTTTCAAAAAGATAAAAAGGAGGTACTTATGGTAAACCTTGCGCCTACTTTTTCTGATACTTTCAGAGCTAATGGGCTCGTATCTGACTTATTAGATAATTTTCTCAAAGATCCTATCTTTGGAGAAAACGATTTTGAAGATAGAAATTCTTCAGAAGTAAAAGTAACTGAAGAGCCTAAAAGATATATTATTCAGTTTCCGGTTCCAGGCTACAACCGCCATTCGTTGCAACTTAAAATAGAAGGAAATAATATACGAGTAAGAGGTAATATGCAGAAGTCCAATCAGGTATCCCAAACTGATGAGCAAACTTCTAACCAGTATTTTCAATTATACTCTTACACCTTACCTCAGGATGCAAATACGGAAAAGGTTAAAGCCGTTTGTCAAAATGGCTTGCTTGAAGTATTTGTTGCAAAGCACCGCGCGATAAGTAAGTCTAAAGTTATTAGAGTGACGAATGGAAATATGGTAGATAGACGTAGATTATTAAATAAGAGATGGAGTTGGGGTATTAGTTTATGGAGAAAGCTAAAGCAAGCCATAAAATTGAAGCGAGGGAGAAAAAAATTCCCTAGCCTATTCAAATCTACCCTGTTCTAATGTAGAGCATGGCTTAGAAAAATCCACTTGCTGTATAATTGGAGCAGTCAATAAGGTACTGCTCCTTGTGCTTTCTCTATGTGAGTTATTCTTATTATTTGTTTTTGCTTTATTAGCGATGATGGTCATGATAGTGCATAGCTTTAAAAAAAGTTTATACATTATCATGTCTTTCCTCATCAACTAAGGTAGTAGAATATTTCATACGTTACTAATAAATCATGATTTCTTGAAAGGAGGGGGTTATGAAAAAAAGCAAAGCATTTAATATATTGTTTCTGATCGGGTTTATTATACTGACATTAAACCTTAGCCAGGCACATTATTTTGCTTATGGAGCAGAAAATCAAGTAAGCGTTTCACAGTATCACTATGCTACGATGCCTAAGCTCATTATACCCGATTATAAAACTTTGAATAGAGAATTATCTAGTCTGGATAATATTAATCGTATAGTAGGAGATCATCAAGGAATAAATAGTACAAAGCCTGAGTTAGTTGCAGAAAGTGATCATACAATGGCAAAGTTGTCCTTTATGCCTGTTAAGCAATTAATGAAGGCTCCTGTACCCATCGAGTTCAAACAAACCTACTTACTGCCTGCTAACAAATTAAGTTTCTATTATCAGAAGAATCCAGATGAGTCTGTTCAACAGCAAGAACTCTATGCAGTGGTTTTAGATAATAATCACCCTACGCTTAAAAAAAAGAGATATAAGGCTAGTAGAGCAAGTAGGAAAAGAGCCCTTAAAGAATCTTTCAAAGGAGGAGATAATAAGAATTCTATAAGAAACAATAATCACCATACAGCTAACCTAAACATATAAAACAGTCATGTATACGAGATAAATAACTGGTAATTAAAGTAAGATGGAATATCCATTTGAAAAAATTTTGTTGGTTGTTTCTTTGCTCTTGTTTATAAGTATACTTGCCAGCAAAACATCAGGAAAGCTGGGTATACCTGTGTTGGTAATGTTTTTAGCTATAGGAATGCTTGCTGGAGAGGGAGGGATTGGTGTCGTAAATTTCAATAATCCGGAGGTAGCTCAAGCTTTAGGGGCAGTTTCACTGGCATTTATTCTGTTTTCTGGTGGATTAGATACCCGTTTACAAAGTATTAGACCTGTATTGGCAAGAGGAATAGCACTCTCTACAGTAGGCGTATTTCTTACAGCTGTATTAATTGGTGTATTTGTTAGCTGGGTCACTGATTTTAGTTTACTGGAAGGATTACTTTTAGGAGCTATTGTTTCCTCCACAGATGCAGCTGCCGTATTTGCTATTCTTAGAAACAAAGGGATGGCGTTAAAAAGATATCTAAGACCTACCCTGGAATTAGAATCAGGAAGTAACGATCCGATGGCTTACTTTTTGACAATAAGCTTTACCTATTTATTAGTTAATCCCGCTGCACGAATCGAAAGCCTAATTCCTATATTCTTACAACAAATGCTAGTTGGAGGATTAATGGGATGGTTTACTGGCAAAATTATGGCGTGGATACTTAATCATATTCATTTGGCATATGAAGGATTATATCCTGTGCTATTGATCTCCTTGGTACTTTTTACCTTTTCACTTACAAGCACCTTACAAGGCAATGGTTTCCTGGCTGTATACGTGTCTGCAATTATGTTAGGCAATACCAACTTTGCTTACAAGAGTAGTTTGATTAAATTTTTTGATGGTTTTGCTTGGCTTATGCAAATACTTATGTTTATCACACTAGGGCTATTAATAATACCTCGACATATCTGGTCAATAGCTGAAATTGGTTTTGTGATTGCTGCGTACTTAATTATTATTGCCAGACCTTTGGCTGTATTTGCTAGCCTGGTTTTATTTAAAATATCCATTAAAGAAAAAGCTTTTATCTCCTGGGTTGGGCTCAGAGGTGCTGTTCCTATTGTGTTTGCCACTTATCCGCTTCTAGAAGGTGTGACTAAAGCAGATATGATATTTAACTTAGTATTCTTTATTGTAATTACCTCGGTTTTATTTCAGGGAACCACTTTACCTTTTGTGGCAAAAGCGCTAGGTTTAGGATCGGCTGAACAAACTCATAAACAATGCATGCCAGTAGTGGAGGCTACCCAAGAAGACTAAAGAGAATAGGTAGATAGATTTAAAAGATATTTCTTTTGTGACCAAAATCATCAAAAATATCTCGAATTAAGGCATATACAAATAGACCTATTACTAAACCCATTCCAATCAGCAGCACTTGATTGACGGAGTCGGATTGTAAGGACATGATTTAGTAGGTATTGATTTTGCAATGATTTTATTGTTGTATCAGAGGAAATGGTGCAAAGCAAGAGTGAGGTTTTTAAAGCTATTCATCAAATGCGTTGACTGTTCTCTAGTGCTTTCCCTTAGTATCAAAAGCAGTTACACAATCGTAAATTTATTTTTTCATTTATAAGTGTACTGCCTACCTAACTAAGTGGTTGAGGTAGGCAGTAGATATGCATTATGATATCTCTATTTGACGAGGAGCTTTTTTCTTGGACTCTTCTTTCTTAGGCACAGTAAGATGCAGGATACCGTCTATATATTGAGCCTGAATATTCTCCTCCTGACAAGAATCAGGTATACGGAAAGAACGGGTAAAGCCTTGATAGCTGTATTCACGTTTCATGTAACGGCCTTCATCCCCTTTCTCCTCATTTTCCTCACTATGCTGAACTGCGATTGTCAGCATGTCATTATCAAGGGTTACCCTAAAATCTTCCTTCTTTAAGCCAGGAGCAGCTATCTCAAGATGAAAACTATCATCATCCTCTTTGATATTAACTGCCGGCATAGAAGTACCTACTCGCATCCAATTGGACCAGTTAGGCCAATTCAAATTGAACATTTCATCCATATCTCTGCCAAAGAATCCATCTAGCAGACTAGGCAAGTTGCCATTATACTTTACAAGTGACATAGCTACCTCCTTTTTTATGGTTAATCGATCAATTACTTCACTATTTATGTTAGCTAATTTTATGCCAATTTATTGGTAAAGTCCAAATTCGTATTAACTGACGGGAGTTGGTAATTTTTGTCTAAATAACTGACAAAATTTCATACTTGATAATTTTAATAAGATAATATAAATGGAAAATTTATCATTATTTACTATATATCAAACAGCTAAAATTAGTTAAGGTATATTTTACCTATAAATGCTTGGATTACTAAGGACTTATTTAAATGACCAGCTTCCAATCAGCTTTGGGCAATCAGGTAGGAAAAAGAATCTTTGAATATTTTTAAAAAAGTCACATCTTATAAAACGACCGTGGCTGTTGCACAACTACTGCTTTTAGGTATGGCTTCTGTTTGGTAAATTTATGGATGGTAGGGAAAAGAAAAGAGTTCAACAAGAATTGCCTTTCAGTTGCTGTAGCAGACTATGTTCCAAAGGATAATATCTACCGACGCTTAAAGCAGTTATTAGATTTAAATTTCC
>JAESGR010000653.1_pt1 | contig 18414 bp, 20 predicted proteins | sample 9269771 | NCBI WGS metagenome assembly JAESGR01 (sample SAMN15739572, study PRJNA653492) | algae metagenome | isolation source: Chroococcus sp. CMT-3BRIN-NPC107 and co-occurring heterotrophs from well... | place: USA: Clark Mountains Wilderness, California | collected 2010-04-18 | reverse complement strand
AAGCAAGCAATCTTAGAATATAAGTATACAAACGTTTAAAATTGGATTCGGTGTTAACGCCCAAATTTTTACTAGATGATAAAAAGAAATATCAGGTTGCTACCCGCTTTTGTTATATAAGCTAGCGGAAATAGATGGGAATAAAAATAGTCAACTTTCTGTCGCTAAATCCAAGAAAAGTATTCATGTTTATAAGAGCAAAGTTATAGTTAAATGAACTACCCCTTTGTCGAAACTACTACCTGTCTGATTTTGGGGGAGGATGTTACCTAATTCAGATTTAAAAATTGAGGGCAGGATTCACTTACCGGAGTAAAGTTGTTAAAGAGAGAGGAATGCGAATTACGGCACTTGCCAAATCGTTGATCAGAAAATGGGCAACAGGCACATTTGCCATAGGTGCAGATTCTAAAGCGATCCATCAAGGAATTAATAACCGAACTATCATCCACTAGTTAACCATCGGTTTTGATATAGGGGAGTTAATCTTGAGAAAGATGCAAACCTGCCTCTTAGATGAAGAAGATAAAGAAATTCTTCGAACAGAGTTCATCCGTATTTATAGGCAAGATTGTATAAGAGCTATAAACTGCTTATATGAATTAAAAAGTGTGCTCCCGCAAACAGAGATTGTTCCTTATCACTTATTAGATTGTGCCTATACGATCGAATTGCTTGAACAGTATTTCAGTGTCCCTACCTAAGTCTACCGACAGGAAACCTACTTTTTCTTTCTGTGCCCTGCTAATCTATCAAAACTATAGGTAGCTTTGATAGATTTAACCAAGCGTTAATGCATAGATTTAACAAAGACAAATTAGTCATAGAAGAGCGGGATAGCAGGACTGTGAAGCAATTAAAAGAAGACTGCAATGGGTTGATTGAAGAGTACAATATGCTTGAAAATCCCTTGTTAGATCAGGGACAACAATTAGCTACTCAAATTACTGCTTTCATATTAAAGATCAACCAACTCAAAGAGTCTAATTATGAAAAGCTGAGATAATTTTATGGTTAGCACATACAAGTTAAGCCCCATTAATAGCAAAGTAATGTTAATTCCCCCTTTCGGGTAACTCAAGCCTATTGATTTCTCTATTGAATTTCTATCCGAAGAAATTGGGCCTTACATAGGAAACTTTACTAATAAAATCAGAGCATAAAAAGCATATGCACCAGATTTAGATCCATACCCCTATTTAGACCTGGATTATATAGCTTCCAAGCTTTATGGGAGCAAAAGCCGCATTCATCAGTTGTCATTCAAATTCAATATCACCAGTGCAATCATGTAATTTTATGACAAGTCAAGATACGCTGATCAAAGGGTAATAAATTTTTCTTTTGTTTTCTGTCCGAAAAACAGTGGCCCTGACAAAGTGACGACAAGGAGAAAATACCGTTAGTCTTCTGCATTAGGAGTTTCATTAGCTTCCATGGCTCGCTGATCTAGGAACAGTTGAATTGCCTTCTCAATAGAGGTAATGGTTTCTCTATCTTGATAAATGCTATTTTCTGATTCAAGTATTTGTTCCAAGATACGTGTTTCTATAGCAGGGTTAACAAGAGAGGCTAAATGCTCAGTGCTTAATCCTACCTTTCTTCTTAAAATTTTAATTTGCTTGATCTTCACTGATATACTAGGCTGGGGCATATTAACGTCATTTAGTAACTATAGGAGCATGCCTTGATAAATTAATTAAAATATGTTGATTCTCACAAAAGAAACAGGAGCAAGTAGTACTTCGATTGTTCTCATGCAGAAAAGAGAGGACGCGAAAAGCATCCTCTCTTTTCTTGAATCCACTACACCTAAACCCCTCACAAGTAAAGCACAGCTCCTTATGCTTATTGCCTGATGAGCACTGTATTTACCAAATAACCCTTTAAAGGGAAACGAATACAGGTAAAGAAAGATATACTGATTTTGCTCTTTAAGTGTTTGCCGAATGAATCAGCGTAGTTGTACGTATAGAGAGATTTTTACAGTTTTTGCCTCCTCTCTAGTAGATTTTCTTATACTTGCTTTCTATGAAATATAGCTCCCAAAGGAGGGGCTTCCCCTTTAAAAGTGAAAGAAAGAAAACGGATTTCATTCCCTGATTCCACAGTTTCAGCAAAGGGGGAATTAATTTAACTACCAATATTCTCTATTTTTAAGCTGTCTTATTTTTTGGGAGGAGGTCAGGTTTTTGTCAACCATAGCCGGACAAGACCGGTTCTGTTAGTTAAAAAAAGTCACCTATTCTGCCAGGAAGGGAAAATAAAATGCATTATAACCATTATTGAATACAAATTAGATGAAGGACAAAATACAGTTCTCGTCCCTTATTGTTTTAGGATTCGCCCTTTCAGCACTTACCTTGTTAATTTCAAGTTGGAATATTGATCCCAATTATTCTATCAAAGTAATATAAAACCTAATATTCTATTTTCAAACCTTTAAATTTACCTATTTTTGTTCTTTTAATTGTTTTATGCATTTCTCAGACAGGAAGCGGCTATCTTCCTTTTTTTTACTCCTTATTTTCACTATCGTTTTCTGGAGTTGTAAGCAAAAGCTTGGCTATCAACCAGAACTTTCATTTTACTACTGGAAAAATAAGTTTTCTATTTCGGTATCCGAGAGTAAAAAGCTTGAAGAATTACAAGTCAAAAAGTTATATCTGAAAGTATTTGACTTAACGGTTGATAGCGAGACAAATACCGTAAGACCTGTGGCCGTTGTGACAATACCTGACTTAGCAAAATTGCATGAGCGAGAAGTAATCCCCTGTATATTTATCGAAAACCATGTTTTTCAAGTGACCGAAGATAAGGACATTGAGCCGATGGTAACTAAGATAATTTACAAGATCAAAAGCCTGATAGGAGAAAGGTTTACGGAAGTCCATATAGATTGTGATTGGACTAAGACCACAAAAGAACCATTTTTTTCCTTCTTGACAAAACTGTCTGAGCTGTCTGGAAAAGAGATCAGCTGCACCATACGCTTACATCAAATTAAGTACGCAAAAGCTACAGGTGTACCTCCAGTTTTACGTGGGGTGCTTATGTGCTACAACATGGGAGTAATTCAAAAAGAGAAGGAGACAAATTCCATATTTAACCTAGAGCTTGTTAAAAATTACACAAAAAATATCAAGAACTATCCATTGAAATTGGATATTGCGCTTCCCATTTTTTCATGGAATGTAGTCTTCAGAGAGGAGAAATTTTTATTCATCAGTTCCACTCCATTTTTGTCAATGGAAAAGGGAAAATTCACTTATATAAAAGACAACTTATATAAATGTATAGCCGGAACGAGGCTTGGAGACAGGCCAGTTCTAAAGGGAGATGTAGTGAGACAAGAAGCTCCCAATCAAGAGGATCTTAAGGAATGCATTTTATTGTTTTCTCAACTTCTTCACAGGCCTTCCTTTATTTTTTACCATTTGAACAAACAGAATATTGAGACATATGAAACGGTTTTTAATTATTGCGCTACTAATTAAGCTAGTGGTACAATCAGGCAGTACTTTAGCCTGCGCTGGGGGTGACGATGACTATTATGATTTTAAATATTTTTTCTCACCAAGATTGTTGTCCGACACCTCTCTAACCAAGTATTTTCCAGAAATAACCAGTTGTGAGATTTGCGGCGCACTATTGAAAAATGCTGTTCTGCAAGAGTGGCAACAGAAATTTCCATCTTGTAGGCTACAAGATTTAGAAACAGCACTTTATTCCAGGTTAACTGTAAGCCAAACAGAAACCTTGGCGGTCGGGAATAATCCACTTCCTGGAAACTCTTTCTATGACTATATACTGGCTAACAACCAAGCTGAAATTGTTGGATACCTTTCTTTTTTAGCAGAAGAGAATAAGCTAATGATGGGATCGGACGACCAATGGGATACCCCTTCTTGGGAAGATGAACAGAAGAATTTGAATGAAGGGCAGCGACTATTGGAACTGGCAACAGAGAAGTTGAATGAAACTAGTGATCCCTTTATAAAAGAACGGTACATATTTCAAGTCATCAAACTTTTGCACTACACAGAAAATTATGAGAAAGCCATAAGCTTTTATCAGTCCTTTTACCCAGTTCCCTCTTCCACCTTAACATACTACCGAACTTTAGGATACTATGCAGGTGCCAAAAGAAAGACAGGCAAAGAAGCCGAGGCAAAATATTTATTTGCAACCATTTTTGATAAGTGTCCACCGATAAGGTACCAGGCTTACAAAGACTTTAAGTTTATAGACCAAGACGAAAACCAATGGAGAAGGAGCTTGGCTATGGCAAAAAGTAATTCTGAACGTTCGGCGATGTGGGTAGCAAAGAATATTTACGACTATACCATTGATATAGCTGCGCTTAGAGAGTTGTACGAGAGTGATAGCAGTGATACACGGCTAGAGCTTGCATTGTTGAAGCAGCTAAACAATTTTCACTACAGCTACTACATTACGAAATTAAAGGAAGATATTTCGCTTGATACAACAGTCCTGGTAAAGAAATTTACAATTGATGGAGAGGTAGCTATGGCCCACGAAAAGCAATTAAATTGGCTTGCAAGATGGTGGCAAAATATACTTGATTTCTTCGGGAGCTTATTCGGAAAGTCGAAGTCAGATACCTTGAAATGGAATGATCAAATGCCAGCAGTAACTTATCAACCTGTGGTCTACCAAGCAGATTGGGCGGAAGAGCTCATGGAACTGTTAAATAAAATTATTTCCGAGAAAAAAGTGGCTAGACAAGAATTGTATTTACTCGCAAGGGGGTATTTACAAATTGCCACCGGTGCTTTTAAAGAAGGGGAGGCAAGTTTGACACTTGTTCAAAAAGGAAAGGATGCTACAATAGACCACCTAGTTGAATACCTGACGCTTTGGTCTCAGCTCTTGAAAGCACCATCCCTCGATGATCAGCTTGAAAGCAAAGTGCTGGCCTATCTAAATAAAAACAAGAATGAATTTGAGCTGGAAGAAGAACTGGCCCGGAGGTATTTTATAGAAAAAAAATATGAGAAGGCCTTTCAATCGGTTAAGAGGGACAACATGCTTGCGTTCTTTGATGACACTACCATAAAGGAAATCATAAACCAAGGAAATAAAAACCTCTCGTCTGCTTTTATAACCTATTTCGGAAGGATCGATGAAAAGAAATTGAAAGCGGCCTATGCAGAAAAGCTTTTTCTGGCTGGTAAATTTGAGGAGGCCCTTACTTTTGCCAACCTCAAGCTAGAATTTTTAGAAGAAGCGAGTTATAATGAAGATGGCGAAATAATAGCAGGCGGACCTACAAGGCAAAGTATCTCATATGCAGACATCAATAAACTTGACAAAAAAGCCACGTCAGAAAGCTATCTGAAGATTGCAGAGGCTTTAGCAACCTCTTCCTCGCTTGCCTACAACAGTAGCCCCTGGTATAATTACTATCCCTATAGTTACAGTCGTGCGAGCACCTATCCCTTTAATGTGACTAGGTTAGCAGAGACGGTAGAAAATCGTTTCAATTATTACAGCAAACTTGTTTACAGCACAGATCTCGCAGAAAGATATTACCGTAAAGCATATGAGCTTTTAAACTCTGATGAAGAAAAGGCGCGCGTGTTGGTAATGGCGCAACAAATCGCGATGAAGGATAAATATGCTTTTAAGGATGATACTAGATGGAGTGGGGAGGTGGGCAAATCCTACTATTATGAAGAGTTGAAAGACAAATATCCTAATACTGATATTGTTAAGGAGCTAAACCAATCGTGTTCTTTTTATCGCAATGAAAAGATTACCTACTACTAGATATTCCTTATCAGCTCAGTAAGTGGTATTCTCCCACAAAAGTGGACATTAAGATAATGAACTTGCAACAATAAACTGGCCAAAAAAGTTAAGCTCTTATACTTGTACAGTTGAATTTAAACGGTAATAAAAAAGGGGCAATTGGCGTTACTTTTCCTTTCCATTCACTCATTTGCAAAGTAAATATCTAGGATTTGCTATTTTTGATGCATGGCTAAGAAGGAAAAATTTATTAACCCTTTTACTGATTTTGGTTTTAAGAAGCTGTTTGGTAACGAGTTTAATAAGGAATTGCTCATCGATTTTTTAAATCAGGTGCTAGGCGAGAGGGAACGCATTCGTGATCTAACGTATTTAAATACAGAAAATCAAGGGAAGACTGAATGGGATCGAAAAGCAATCTTTGATTTGTACTGTGAAAATGAGAAGGGTGAAAAATTCATTATTGAGTTACAAAATGTAAAACAGGAGTTTTTTAAAGACCGCAGTATCTTTTATTCTTCTTTTCCTATCCAAGAGCAAGCTCCAAAGGGCAAAGATTGGGATTATCATTTGAAAGCTATTTATACGATTGGCATTTTGAACTTCAGTTTTCCTGATTCAAGCAGCAAGGAACGGTATTTGCGAGAAATACAGTTGTTAGATACTAATACCTTTGAAGTCTTTTATGACAAATTAACGTTTATTTATCTGGAAATGCCTAAATTTAGGAAAGGCGAAGAAGAACTTGTAACCCATTTTGAAAAATGGATGTATGTACTGAAAAACTTGCCTAAGCTGCAGGTGAGGCCTGTGAAGTTGCAGGAAAAGATATTTGACAAATTATTTAATGAAGCAGAAATAGCCAAATTAACTCAAGAAGAGATGAGAACCTACGAAGAGAGTTTAAAAACCTACCGGGATAATTATAGTGTCTTAGAGACAGCAAAAAAGGAAGGGATAGAAATAGGAGCTTCCAAAACAAAAATTGAATTAGCCAAAGAGATGAAAAAAGAAGGTCTTTCAATTGAGCAGATTGCCAGAATTACCAGATTGTCAAAAGAGCAAATAGAAAAACTCTAAATTATATTACTTTTTTAAGAGGATTCACAAGGGAGACTTAATCCTAGGTGAATCCTTTCTTTTTTCCAGTCCCTGAAAATAAGTTAAAAAAATTCCCCCTTTTTATTGACAATGAATTTTAACTTTGGCTTACACTTAGTAAGTAGCTAACTCATCCTCTATCTTTTTAAGCAACTTTCTTGGCAAGCTTTCAGTACACCTGTTTGTTTTATCCTTTTATATAGCCTCGTATATGCAACAACCCCTAGAGAGAGTTACTCATTTGCAGGATACGTTAGCAGATGAGCCAAACATCAAAGAGCAGCAGAAACAAGAGATTGCGCTCCATTTAACTCAAATTAAAAAAACCATTCTTGAAGAACATATTCCAGACAAAGCGCAATTTGATGGGCTTATCAAAGCGGTTGGTGCACATGAGTCCATTATGAAACAAGTGCTTGAGTTGAGTCAGCATTATGGCTATCTGCCTTCTTTATAAACCTGTAGATAGGCAATATATCCCAAATATGGACAGTATATCAAAGAGGGTATTTCTATTACTTCTTAGCTATATTAACAACTCTCAACTAATTATATATTGTGCTCTTTTAAAAAAGAGTTCTTGTTATAAAACCCTCAAACTATTTCAATAGTCGACCAAACTTTGAAATACATTTTTTAGTTACAAAGTATCTATTTCCAAGTATGGACCTCTCTTATTTATTATCTTCATAATGGGACAAACGAAGCTTATATGAAAAACCTTTGTGCTTGCTTACTAGTATCCTTGATTGTAGCTTCTTGTGGAACATCCACTGAAAGCCAAAAAGATACGGCTACTCAAAAGCAATTAGTGCCAGCCTTGCCAGAAAGTAATGCAAACAAAGAGCCGCTTAAAAAATATAGGGATGTTTCGGCTATGATGAAGGGAACAAATGAGTATTCAGAGGAGAACGGAACCTTTAAAATTATTTCCCAAACCCCTTTGCATATCCAGCTTTCTAAACCTGCCCTTGAAGGAGATTCAGACGATGAGATAAAACAAGAGGTAAAGCGCAATATTGTATCAGTAGGCTTTAGAACATTTGCTCAAACAGACATAGATGAACTAAAGATTACTTCTATTCCTATGAAAGTAAGTATGCAAAACGCTAAAGAATTTATCTATATCCAACAGTATCAGCAGACCCTACATCTTAAGCGGGAGAAAGCAAAAGCAGTACTGCAAAAATACTATGGGCATACTGATTTTACTAAACTCTTTGGTGAACAGGTAACGGGTATTTATATGGCAGAACTACCTACTAAAGAATTCAAGAAAATGCTCTTTAACGACCAGGGTGAACCTACGCTCGATAAGGTTTTTACCCAACTAAGTTCAAACTAATAAGCCTCTCCAAACAAACAGCTCTGTTTCTAGCTTCGAGCAAATCGGCTATACTGTCCCGCTTAATTTGAAATATGATACTTGACTCCTAACTATAGGCTATACCTAGTAACAATTTGAGTAAGATCCTTTTCGATATATTGCCCTACCAAAGTTACTCCAAAAGCAAAGCTGTGAAAAATCACCCCTATCTTAGATAATGACTTTAGCATCCAACTAAAAAAGCCATACCTATTTAAGATGTGACTTTTTAGTTGGATGCTAGAATTTAATTTTTTGCTTATTGATTAGCTGGACGATTACCTAGATCATCTTTCTTTAATTGTTCTACCTCCACATCTGTGTGGCGAACAGTATCCCGGATGATTTCCTCCCGCTCTTCTACTTCTTTGCTTAGCCGTACTTCTTCTACTACCCGGGCTTCTTTATTGACCATGGCTTGCTCAGCATGCTCGCTCATTTCAATGGTAGCTTCCTGAAAAGTATCTATAGCCCCAGCTGAAGCGGGTTTGTTCACCGGAACTCTTTCCACATAAACCCGCTCTTCTCTCAGGCGTAGATGTTCTTCCACTGGACGCTCAATGATGCGGCTGCGCAAGCGTACACCGCCTGTTTCCACTACTCGTTTACCCACTTGCAATTCTTCTTCTATGATTGGAATAGCCCTTGTGCTGTCTTCAGTGGAGGTGGCTTTAGCTGTTGTCCCGCTGTAGCCATACTGAGCGGCCCGCTCATCTATATCTACTGCCCCATACTCATCTAGCAGATCAGCGGCACGCTGAGCTTCTTGTTTGGTTTGTGCATGAACGGTAACTAAGGTGTTTCGTCTTGCCACCCTGGCATATTTACCACGCGTATTCTGATCATCACTATCAAATAAAGACTTAAAGAAACCGCCGATGCTGTCATCCTCGTCCTCTCTATCAGGAAGAGTAGCTGCACTTTCTGTGGAAGTTTGAGCCGATAGATCTATATTATTTCTCAAAAAGCCATTGCTTACTAGTTGTTCAACAGCCGTTTGAGCCTGGGTTGCATTATCAAAAATGCCAATTACAGTTTGTGACATGATTTTACTTAATTTTAGGTTTACATGGTTTAAAAAAGTTAGCTTAGTTCGACTCGCAGAGTTTACAGGGGCGTTTGGATTAATAGTGTACTTTCCCATCAACTCTTTCTTCCAAGGGATGTAATCTTTCCCGGTGAATGCTGCGGTATGGGTATAGGTGTTTTTCCTTTCCTAATAGTGTGGCAGCCTGCCTACCTAAGCTTACTAAATCTTCAGATTGTTACTACGCAGAGGCTGTCAAAAAGTTTACGCCTCTTTTGCTTAGTTCCTTGAAAAATCTCTTTGTGGAGGATCAGATAGTTCAAAAAAGCTAAAGGTAATAGGAATAGACATACATTTTTTGGCAGAAATTTGCACCCGTTCCCCGGACATAGGGCTTGTCTCAGAATGCCGTCTTGTAATACACTTCTGCCCATCTCTCTACTAATAATGGCATCAGAGCGTGTTAATACAGTAGCCAGACATCTAATGGGTGGTGCAATAGTTACTTCTCTTGTGAAGAGCAGGTCATAGGGCTATGATTACTCACGTGCAGGGGCAGAAAGCTAAAGTTAGTAGTGGCTCTTTGAAAGGTCTAAAAACTTGGTTGACATAGGTAGATCATTTCAAGATTTGACTGCACGTACCTGTAAATTTTTCTTATTTTGGAGTAATTAAAGTGTAGCGATGAGCACTATTTAAAGAATCTTGCCCTTCCTCCTGGTTTAGCTAACTAGTAGCCCTTATGGGCTGGTATAACCTACGAGCGCATTTACTGTTACTTTTTTGTCCTTGCTTAGGTTTAATATATAGGAAACTTTACCTCTTACCAGTTTGTGAGTAAGGGTCAATAACTATACCCAGGGCTTGATCCTCATTTGTTAGCTCTTGCCAGAAAGGTTCTTCAGGTGTATGAGGCTCTATAGGTAAGCAACTTTTTTGTCTCTATTTCTTAGCTGTTTTCACCTTTAAAAATACTCCAAAACAGGTATTCTTTCATAGGTGTAAACTAGGGATACTTCATGAAAATGGACCATTTAATTGATTTTTTCTTCCTTTTTTTCTTTTTTCTTCCAGTCCCTATACTCTGAACCTACTCCTGCCTTTGCTTCCTTTTGATCTTCCCCAATTAAATAACCAAAGGGTTTAAGGGAAGGAATGGTATCAAAAACAATCTTAAGAATACCCAGCAGTGGCAAAAACAACACCATTCCGGCAATGCCCCATAGGGCTCCTCCTATAATAATGACCATAATGGTAGCCAAGGCATTGATTCGGATATAGCCTGCTACCACTTTGGGAGTAATGAAGTTATTGTCAATAAATTGTACAAGCAGTACAACTCCCAATACGGCTAACGCATAAAAAAGAGAATCTTTATACACAAGAGCTGCTAGGATTGGCAAAATGGCGCCAATCAGGGCTCCTAAATATGGTATCAAATTAAGGATGCCTCCTAGGTAGCCAAAGAAAATGCCTTGCTTAATGCCTAGTAGGGCAAAACCAATGGCTGACAAGGTGCCATAGATGAGCACTTCAATTAATAGGCCTGTCATATATTTGATCGTGATCCGTTTGGTCTTTTCGATCACTGTGGACACAAGGGTATGCTCGTGCTGATTGAAGAGTTGCAGGATAAAATTTTTGATCCGCTCCCTCAGTAAAAGAAAGAAGAACATGTAGATCATCACCAAAAGGAAGTTGCCAAGGCCTGAACTTATCCCCACAAGCAAGCCGCTCAGCACACCACTCAAGCCAGTAAAAAACTTCTCATAGTTGTTTTTGATCCAATCTCCTTGCTGGGCAACAGGTACATTGAGTGTCTTATCGATAAATTCCTGAAGCGAGCGGTATTGTTCGATGGCCTTTTCTTTGATCAATGGGAAATCATTGGTTAGCGCTGCGATTTGGGTAGCAAAAAGAGTAATCAGCCCCCCAATAACTATAATGAGCAGTAACACACATACTAAAATTGACAGGCCCCGGTTGAGGCCTCTTTTTTCTAGAAACGTGCATAGAGGTAAGACCAGCATAGCCAGTAAGCCTGCAAATAAGATAGGTACAATGATTCCCTGAATATAATACAGCCCTGAAAAAAGAAAATAGGAGGTGATGATAAACAGGCAAATCTTAACATAAGGATTTTTGAAATCGCTATTGCTTTCCATTCCACTAAAGATTTTCTTCTTTAACTTAAAGCTCTGTTAAATAGTTATTTAATTTTTGTTACTTATGACAATTAAATTCATTGCATTTTACTGAGTCTATAGGCTCCTACAACTGATTGATCTAGTAGAGTAGTTAAGAGAAAAAGGAAATAAAAGATTGTTTAATGCTATAGTCCCTACCTGTTTATTAGCGTTTATAAAACTTTTCATTTTAATACCATCACAGCTGTGAAACTTATGTTAGTTTATAAAAGTTACTATAGGTAATCAAACCATCCTTGCAAGTGCATGCTTGTCAAACAATCCTTGCGTTTCTTTATTATATTTAAAAAAGCTTTCCATAGCCTGAAAGGTAATGATCCCTTACGAATGGCAGCCGCAACTTCCTTCTTTGCCTTTTTTGCTTTACCCCCGATTAGCCTTATCCTGAGCAATCTTGTCAGTATCTCCTCGGGAAACAGAGAAGGCGTCATCCGGGGAAAATTATTTGATCAACTTGCACACGTTTTTGGAAATAAAAGTGCCCATCAACTAGAAGACATTTCAGAAAACCTGCAACAGATTCCTGTAAACCCTGTGTTTACCATCTTGGGTATTGTATTTTTGTTAGTAAGTGCCACCACCCTTTTTAGCCTTGTGAAAGGCTCCTTGAATCAATTATGGAATATTAAACAAAAGGCGAAAGCTGCCACTAATTCCTTTCTAGAAGACCGCTTAAAAGGATTAGCTATTATTCTTTTCTCAGGCATTTTATTTATCACTTCCCTGTTAGCCGATCGGCTGCTTGCTAAGCTTGGAAAGCAATTGACTATTTATCTGCCCCAGCTGCAAGAAATGCTTAGTAGCCTAACCAATCATCTATGCTCGTGGCTGATCCTTACGGTTTGGTTTGCCATCTTGTTTAAATATCTTCCCAATATCAACGTGAGATGGAAAGCAGTCCTGGTAGGAGCCATTGTTACCAGCCTGTTGTATAAGATAGGGGCGTATATTCTTGAAATTGTACTGATTGGTAGTCAGGCAGAGGTTATTTTTGGTGCCTCCGCCTCGATCGTTTTAGTGTTATTATTTATTTTTTATGCCTCCTTAATCTTTTATTATGGGGCTGCTTTTACCAAGGTGTATGCCTACTATACCCGTTTGTTTCACAGGCCAACAGCCAATGCCACCCTCTATGAAATTATTGAAGTTCAACCTTCTAAGGGTTAGGGCCAGTACCATTTTAGCAATAAAGCATGTGAGTGATGGACTATGTCAGTAGAATTATAGGAAGAAACCTATACGGAGTTGAACAACTAGTAGGGCTAGCGCAAGAAAAAGAGGTGGTACATTTTTATCGGCAAGCTAGCAATCAAGTAGAGCTAAGTCCAAGAGCGTATTTCTTAGAGAAAAGCCTAAAGGTGCAGTTTATCGATGGGTAGCCGATTGGATTACGCTGGATGCAAATGATAGCAGTCTATCGCCTACCTGATGCCACAGGTTACCATTAAAAGTTTTGGCACGGCTATTATTGTCGCTATCCTTGTTGGCCTATTAAACGCCACGGTAGGTTTCCTGATCCGCTTGCCCATGAATATACTTACCTTAGGTTTACTCAGCTTTGTGGTTCGATTATTTGTTACAGCCATTATTATCAAAATGGCAGATAAACTGGCGGGAGGCTTTGAAGTAAAAGGTTTTATGCCTGCCATCGTGATGGCCGTAGCCATGGCTTTGGCCGGAACATTCATTGATCGGGCATTTGCTGATAATGAGAGTCAAAGAATAGAATCCTCTACACAAGAACTGAGCAGATAAACCATACCTCTCCTCAATAAATCCTTGAGTTTACACTCAATATTTACAAGGGATAGTATGAATTTCTTTGATGAAGCCAAGTAGAGCCTCTTTGATTCATGAGCACTAGCTTAGTAGATAGTAAGATTTTAATCTCTAACCCCAATCAATGCTTTAAATTCACACTATGAACCAAAAGAAAAACCTTTTAACTATCTATAAAATACTTATCTATGTAGTCCTAACCTATGAGCCATAGTTCCGATCATACTTTTAAGCCCCAAACCCTGTTTGCTGCCTTGGCCGAATTAGTCGGCACTTTTTTCCTCACCCTAGCTGCTCTCACAGTGGCTCCACCCACCACAGCCTATGCTGTTGGCTTAAGCCTGCTTGTTTTTGTATATGCCATTGGGGGCTTTCCGGGTGCCATATTAATCCAGCCGTTACAGTTGGGTTTGTAGCAAGCCGCCGCTTTCCACTCCTTGAGGGAATAATTTACATAGTGGCTCAGATTGCAGGAGCTGTGCTGGCTAGGTGGATAGCGGGTATGAACATACTAGGCAAATTAGCAGACGACTATCAATCAGGGAGTATAGGAGCAGAATTTTTAGGGTTTGGAATCTTGATGCTCACCGTAGTTGCTACCACAGAAAACAAGGTATCTAAATCCGGCAGTGGCATTGCGGTAGGCGGGGCCTTGTTAGCAGGCTTACTGATGAGCAAGGGTATCTTAAACCCTGCGGTAGCCATAGCCATGGGAGAAGGGCTATCGCCTGCAGGTTGGATAACGCCTATTAGCGGGATTGTACCCTGCTTACTCTTTTCTCTTTTTGAGCGGGCAAGGCCTCCAAAAACAGAATCTTGATAGCGCACTCGCTGCTTACCATTTTTGTCCGGAGTTGCTTTTTTTCTCTTCCTTTAGGAAAGCTACAAAATTAACCTACTAAGAAGAAAGCCTACCCTATATAAACTAACCCTTCTTTCAACATTTATGGCCCATACTCGTAAGGGTAGGCAAACCATCTAAACTTACTTTTATGCAACAAGACACGCACATTCTCAAAGATTATTCAGATCAGGAGAAAACCGCTTACATTGCCTCTATTGCTTCTATTGCCACAGCAGACAGGCAGGCCTCAGAGGAGGAGATAGAGTTTTTACAAGCCTTAACAGATAGTGCAGGATTATCGGCTGCAGATGAGCAAGCGGTGCTCCAATCAGCTAGAGATACTTCTAATGCCCATTTGCAAAGCCATTTAAGTATTCTCAAAAACAGTAACCTGCGATTTTCGCTCATCTCTGATATTATCAGTTTTGCTAAAGCAGACGGGCACTACACACCTGAGGAAGAAACGAAAATCAAAGGTATCGCTTCGTATCTGAATATAAATGAGACGCAGTTTAGTACCTTAAACCAGTTTGTAGATCAGGCAGCTAGCGCACAGAAAAATGGACAAGATGTCACAGGGCAGGGTTTTATGGAATCTTCCGGCATAGGAAACAAGCTTCAACAATCAGGGATTTCTTCCGGATTTATGAAAGGGGCTTTAGCCTTCATGGCACCTGTCCTAATGAGCCGAATGATGGGCAAAAGTAGAAGTGGTATGGGTGGCATGGGAGGAGGCTTACTAGGAGGTTTACTCGGCGGTATGGCTAGCGGTGGTACGGGAGGAGGTATGATGGGTGGCATGGCAAATCGGGGCGGCTTAGGGTCTATATTTTCTACGCTTGCAGGTGGCAGAAGTTATGGCTCTCAGGGAGGCTTTGGTTCGATGTTAGGGGGGTTGGGCGGCTTATTCGGCGGTGGAGGTAGATTCTAATCTAGGCATGCAGAAAAGGGATTGATAAATCAACCCCTTTTCTGTGTATGTACCTATAGCTTATTGTGCTGATAAATAAGTTGGCAAGAGAGATTTATAGGTTGCGTGAACCAAAGAATCTGCCACTATCAAAGTGTTCTCCTTCATAAAAGCGTTCGTTGTTTACACCACTTTTGTTATGTCCTGGGGAAAGAGCAGAAATTAACCCATGTTCATAGTCTCTGGTAATAGCCTCACCACTGTATGCCGGATAGCTAGCCAATGAGCTGGTAGTTAAGGTTGATACCATCACATTTCTGCTGGTACGGTCTAAGGTAGCCGATCCTATAGGAATCAGGATATGATGGTCATCGGCTGTAGCCCTGTTCATTAGGCTCCTATCAACGTCTACTTCCAGGTAGCGGACTTTCATCGCATTGGTATCCACAATCAGCTCACTTACCTCTCCTATTTTAGTATTAGCTGCATCCACTACCTCCCAGCCACGTACATCCGGATCATCACTGGCTATCTTATAATCGTTTTCCACTTCCCTCATCCGCTGAAGAGCACTTGACCAATTTTGATGAGATTTATCAAGGAAGGTAGCATCTGAATCAGTATCTATACTTGAAGTACCCCTGTTCAGATTATTACTCGTTGCGCGCTTATCTAAATCAGTCTGGCCGCTCAAATCTTCTACATCCACTTCTGTGTGGCGTACGCTATCTCTGATTACTTCCTCATGTTCGGTTACTTGTTTGCTTAGAGATACTTCCTCTACCACACGTGCTTCTTTAGCTACGATAGGAACTTCTGCTTTCTCTATCAACTCAATGACTCCTTCCTGAAAAGTATCGATACTTGCTGTGGAGGTGGGCCTATCAACCGGATTACGCTCAATAGTTACATGCTCTTCTCTTAGACGCAAGTGCTCTTCCACGGCACGCTCTATGATCCGGCTACGTAACCTAACGCCTCCTGTTTGTATAACCTGTTTGCCTACCTGAAGTTCTTCTTCTATAATAGGTATGGCATTTTCTGAATCAGCTACTGCAGAGCCCCTCGTTTGGCCCATGCTCGTATTACCCCGGTATTGCATCGCCCGCTCCTCTACATCTACTGCGCCAAATCTATCCATGACATCCGCCGCTAGCTGAGCTTGCTGACTAGAGCTAGCATGTACGGTTAGCATACATCCTCTGCTGGCTACCTGCGAGTGATTCCTAACATCCTCATCTTTATCAAACAAGGAGCCAAAGAAGCCCTCCGCTTTATGGCTGTGGCTGCCATTGTCTTTGTTAAAGGTATTCTTTGAACAATAATCTATATTCTTATGTGGTAATCCATTATGGACTAATTGCTCTACTGCCTGATTGGCGTCTTGTTCACTATCAAATATTCCTATTACTGTATGGTTCATAATAATTTTTGTTTAGCTATACTATTGTTTTCTTAGCAAATGTTTTCTTAGCAAAGCAGACGCTAAAGGAAAACTATAGTAAAAGGTTAGTTGAAATTAATTTTTTTAAAGCAAAGAAGTTCATACTTCCTCGGTTCACTAAATGTGTTTATTGGGTAGGTGGCAGCTATAATTTTATAGCTACCATCTACCTACCTACCCTCTAAGGATTCATGGCTACTATTTCTACACGCCGGTTCATTTGCCTGCCTTGCTCGGTCTGGTTAGAGGCTACAGGTTCTGCTTCTCCCATGGGTTGAATAGAGATATTGGCTCCGTCTATATTCCCATTCGATACGAGCCAGTTTTTTACAGCTTCAGCTCTTTGCTGGGAAAGCTCTTGATTATGGGAAGCATCTGCTGTTGCATCGGCATGTCCATAAATTCTGATTTGTCCCCCATTATAGCGTTGTTTTAAGGAAGCCGCAATCTGGTCTAGACTTTGCTTGGCATCTGAGCGCAATGTGGCCTTATCCGTATCGAAGAGTAGATTTTCCCCTACCGAATACACAGAATATTTGTCAGTTCCTCTGACTTCGAAATCAGGAGAAGAGATATTAATTTCCGGATGATCTATTTTTGCCACATTCAAATCTACATCCCGCCACATATCGCCTGTGTTGGCATCATTACTTTCGGTTACTGCACCTACTGCTTCCTTAGCTTTGCTAGTGGCTGTACCTACGGCTTCTGTAGCTTGGGTGGCTACCGTATTCTCACTGTTTTTACGGTTGCCGGTAAAAAGCCAGGCTACTACTCCAATTAAAGCTACTATACCCAGGATCCATAGCCATTTGAATCCTTTCTTTTTTGGTTCAATGTTAATCTCTGCCATAATGGTTTGTTTTTAATGAAATGTATTTAATTAAGTATTAGTTAAATTTTATTTAACTCCATACGGCCAATTACTTAGTATGTTTCCACATATAGGTATTAATAGTTCTTTTTACAAGCACCTTATCCTGATTTGTTTTCAACTAACTTAGCTTGATTATTTGCTACAAAACTTTTAAGTTCGATAGATACTAGATATAAACTCATAGATAAATAAAGTACCATTTCTTGATTTAGAAATATCAGCTCAATAATTGATAAAAATCATCTTTCAAGTATCTCTTTGGTACTAAATTTACCGGATCAAACTGATAAACACTTACATGAAAAAAATAAAGAAGATTCTACTCGTAGATGATGACAAGGTTAGTAACTATATCAATGAAACACTTTTAAAGGAGCTTGCTATTGCAGGGCAGATTACCGTAAAAACCAATGGAGAAAGTGCACTTAAATATCTGATAGAGAATTGTGAAGGCAAAGGTGAAAAGTGTATTTGCCCAGAGCTTGTCATCTTGGATCATCTCATGCCTATTATGGATGGATTAGAAATGATGAAAGAATTAAAACAGAGAGGCTTTATAGATAAACAACGCATCGTATTTATATTACTAGGGGTTCATTCAACACAGAAACAGATAGAAGAATTTATAAAACTAGGGGTGCAAGAGTATACGTCTAAACCCTTATCAGAACAAACAGTAATGGACGCCTACCATAAATATTTTGCTGATGACACTGCCAGAGACCATACCAGTTAAAGGAGGGCTTATCTAAGGTTTTCCGCATGATACAAAAATATATAGCATATATAGTATATAGCATATCTATAGCTTGTAATAGAGGAGCTACCAAAGGATAAGGACTGTCAGGTCTGGTATTACAAAAACAGCAGGCAGCGGTGGCAACTTACGTGAAAGACCTAGTAAAAATAATTCACTATTTAGTAAGATTTAGATAAGGGAAAGTTAAATTAACTTCCCGTGGGTGTTGCACAACGTATAAGAGGATAAAACAAAGTGCAAAAACTTGCCCAAGAGGGAGGACTTGAGCTTTGGCTTTTGGATAATTAAAGCAAGTAGTCAGCTTTTGAAGATTATACGCACAAG
>JAESGR010000652.1_pt1 | contig 18418 bp, 8 predicted proteins | sample 9269771 | NCBI WGS metagenome assembly JAESGR01 (sample SAMN15739572, study PRJNA653492) | algae metagenome | isolation source: Chroococcus sp. CMT-3BRIN-NPC107 and co-occurring heterotrophs from well... | place: USA: Clark Mountains Wilderness, California | collected 2010-04-18 | reverse complement strand
CCTGGACACGGGCCGTGGGGCTCTACGAGGCCCTGCCAGGCGCCGTGATCTCCCGGGGCGTGCTGCAGCTCGCCGCCCAGCCGCGCGACGCCGCCCGGTTCGGGAAGATCGCCGCGTCGGACCTGTTCGATCCCGGCGCTCTGCAGGTCCTCGAGCCCGAGGCGGCCGGCGCGCGGCTCGGCGAGCCCGCCCCCCTGGCCCTGGACCAGGCGCCCGCCCTGGTCATCGCTCCCAAGACCCCGCTCGCCGCCTGGCTGCCGCCGACGCGCTGCGGCCGCGTCCGCCGGCTGGAGCGGATCGGCGAGGCCTGGCGCCTGCTTGGCGACGGGGACGCCCTCCTGGCCGAGGCCGAGCAGGTGATCCTCTGCGCGGGGCTGGAGAGCCGCGAGGTGACCCCCGGCTTGCCGTTGTCGCCGGTCCGGGGGCAGGCGAGCTGGGTCCGCGACGTCGCACCGCCCGTCGCCGCAGCCTGGGGCGGCTACGCGCTGCCAACCGGGGAAGGCGGGACGCTGTTCGGCGCCACGCACGACCGCGAGGACGCCGCCCGCGACCTTCGCCCCGGGGACCACGAGCGAAACCTGGCGCAGCTTCGCGCCGCCCTGCCCGGGCTGGCGGCGCGGATTGCGGGGCGGCCGCTGGCGGGGCGGGCCTCGGTGCGGGCGGTGACGCCCGACCGTCTGCCGCTGGCGGGCCCGGCGCCGGGCCTGCCGGGCGTCCATCTGCTGACCGGCTTCGGCTCGCGCGGCTTCGCTGTTGCGCCGCTGCTCGCCGAGCAGGTGGCGGCCCAGGCGCTCGGCGCCCCCTCGCCGCTCCCGGCCGCGTTGGCGGCGCTGGTCGATCCCGCGCGCTTCGAAAGGCGCGCGGCGAGGCCCCCAAATCCCGGTCCCTGAAAAGGAAAGGGCGCCGCCCCGGTGTGGAGCGGCGCCCAATCAGGTGATGGCCCTGCGGCTTAGAACCGCTTCTTCAGGCCGACCACGAACACGCGGCCCAGCGGGTTTCCGCTGCCCGGGTCGTAGTTGTACTGGGTGGCGATCGCGAACGGCGGATCGGCGTCGAACACGTTCTGCACCGACAGGGTGGCCGTGGTGTCCCACGGCAGCTGGGCGGTGTAGGTCAGGTCGTGCTGCCAGTACTCGTCGATCTTGGTGGTGCCTTTCACGTTGACGGCGATGGCGTTGGCCGTCGCCTCGCTGTGGACCGTGGAGCCCACGTGGCGGATCTGCCAGCGGAGGTTGTGGATGTCGCGGTTCCAGTTGACGAAGGCGTTGGCCCGCAGCTGGTTGTAGCCGGTGAAGACCGAGGCGCGGTAGGTGCCCACGCGATCGATCTTGCCCGCCGCCGTCGGCACCCCTTCGATCTCGTAAGGCGACTCGTCAAACTTCAGCAGCCAGGTGCCGTCGAAGCCGGCCTGCAGCTCGCCGCCCAGGACCTCGCCCACGTCGAAGTTGGCCTGGAAGTCGATGCCCGACGTCTCGATCGCCCCGCCGTTGATGTACTGGGTGCGGTACGAGAGGATCTTGCCGCGGTTCACAGCCGAGCTGGCTCCGGGCTCGCAGGGGCTGGTGAGGGTGAGCCTCGTCAGCACCGCCGCGGGGCCGCAGCCGCCGGCGGTCGGCATGGCCAGGGCGAGCAGGTCGGCGGTGGCCTCGCTGGTCAGCGGATCCTCGAAGTCGAACTGCCAGTAGTCGATCGTCGCGTTGAAGCGGTCGAACGTGAAGATCACCCCGAGATCGAGGGTCTTGGCGGTTTCCGGCTCCAGGTCCGGGTTGCCGAAGAGGTCGTTCGCCCGATAGGTGCCGCTGGCGTTGGTCAGCCCGCGGTCGAAGTCGCTGGTGGTGATGGTCGCCAGCGGCGCGCGGTAGGTGGAGCCGATGGCGCCGCGGAGCGCCAGCCAGTCCGTCGCCTGCCAGCGCAGCGAGAGCTTCGGATTGAAGGTCTCGTCGAACCCGATGTAGCGCTCATAGCGGCCGGCGAGGGTCGCTTCGAGGTTGTCGGTTATCGGGATCCGGGTTTCGGCGAACACCGAGGCGATTTCACGCGAAACGTCGGACGGCAGGTTGTTGGCGTTGAACAGGAACGGACCGGTCCCGGTGGTCGGGCACGGCGGCAGTCCATCGCCGAACGGCGGGCTGTCCACGCAAGGCGTGGCCACCGACGAGTACAGCGCATCCGGGCTTTCGATATAGCGGTCGTAACGCCACTGGACGCCCGCGGCCCAAGCGATGGTGTCGTCAGTCCAGAGGCTCCAGCCGGTATCGCCGTTGAAGATCGCGTCGGCGACGAACAGCCGTGTGGTGTTGGTCTGGTATTGCTTCTCCACCATCCAGTCCATCAAGGCGGCGCGATTGGCCGCCGCCTCGTTGAAGCCGGCGATCGGGCTGGACCCCACATAGAAGGGGTTCGGTCCAACGTCCGAGAGGCTCTGCTCCATGGCGTTGGTGAACGGGTTGAACCAGTAGCAGCCCATCGCCGCGTTGCCGGCGTTGGCGGTGAAGCCCGCAGTCTCCTCGAAGGTGCACTGGTTCGGATCGCCCGCCCGGCTGCCGAAGCCGCGGAGGCCCAGCTGCAGACGGTTCACCGAGGTGTCCTCGAGGTTATAGCGGTAGTCGATCTCCTGGTAGGCCAGGCTCACGTCAAAGCCGATGTCCTTCCAGAAGGTCCCCTTGAAGCCGCCGACCACCCGCCAGGTGTCGGTGTTGTAGGTGTAGTGCGAGTGGCGGTCTTCCTCGTGGGCGGCGCCGGCGAAGCCGACCGGACGCCAGGCCGTCTGGCTGGTCGCCACGCCATGCAGAGCGGCGTTGACCGCCTGTGCTCGGGCGGCGTTCAGCAGCGCGGTGCAGCTCGCCGCGTCGACGCCGTAGGGAAGCACCGAGCCGGCGCAGTTCGCCGAGTTGATCTGGCTGATCAGCGCCTGCAGACCCGGGTTGTTGGCCGGGATGTAGAAGCGCGACTGCTCCGAGGTGCCGGTCGCCGGGATCGGCGAAGTGCCGCCGCCGATCGAAGCGCCCGAGGGGCGGATCGGGGTCGGATACTGGTTCGGACCGGTCAGCGCCCAGTGTTGCTGCGGCGTCTGGTTGCGGTTCCACAGGGCTTCGGCGTGGAACTCGATGTCTTCGGTGATGTCGAAGTTGATCTCACCGTAGAGGGTGTAGTGGTTCTCGTTCTCTACGAGGTTGTCGTAGACCGTGTACTGGAAGTTACAGGCGGGCGCGGTGCCCGGCACGGCGCCGCCGACGACCGCCGAGCCCAGGATGTAGGGCGCGCCGCCGTTGGCCGCGCAGCCGATGTCCATCAGGTTGCCGGTGAAGTTCGAGCTGTCGAAGCCGGTGTTCGGCGAGCCGCCCGGATTGGCCGCGGCGGTCTGATACAGGCCCGGGTTGCCGGTGCCGGCCCAGCCGCCGAGCGGGTTCTCCAGATAGCCTTCGGGGCCGGTGCGGATCGCCCAGTCGCGCTCGAAGATCGGCAGCTGCGAGCGGGCGCGGTGGCCCGCCATGAACATCACGTTGCCGCCGTCGAACTGCTTACCCCAGACGGCGCTGAGTTCGTAGTCGCCGTCCGAGCCGTCGATGAACTGGTAGGTGCCGTTGAGCTCCAGCCCGTCGAGGTTCCGGCGGGTGATGAAGTTGACCACGCCGCCGATGGCGTCGGAGCCGTAGGTCGCCGCCGCGCCGCTCTTCAGCACTTCGACGCGCGAGATGGCCGCGGTCGGGAAGCTGTTGATGTCCACGGAGCCGAGGGCGCGGGTGGAGGAGGCCACGCGCCGGCCGTTGAACAGCACCAGCGTGCGGGCGCCGGTGACGGCCGAGTTCAGGTTCCGCAGGTTGATGGTGGCCGTGCCGTTGCCCGAGCCGAAGCGGTTGTTCTCACCGATCACCGCGCCCGAGGATGGGATGGTCTTCACGAACTGGACCATCGAGGGCGAGCCCCGCTTTTCCAGTTCCTGGGCGTTCACGACGTCGACCGGCAGGGCCGCGTCTTCAGGCGTGCCGGCGATGAATGAGCCGGTGACGACGACTTCTTCGAGTTCGGCGGCGTCTTCCTGAGCGGAGGCGGCCTGGGTGGCGCCGAACGCCAGGGCGACGGCCAGCAGTGACCCGCCGCAGAAATATCTGCTCTTCATAGAAATGTTTCCTTCCCCTCAGACCGCCGACCCAACTTCATGCAGGTCTGGCTCTAGAGCTGGGCATAGATGAACGGCTCAATCGTAAAAATCTAGTCGCCAGTGCGCACGTTGTTCGGGACGCCGCGTTCTATGCTGCGCCTTTTGACGTAACAGAGGTTTTCGTCAGCGCTATACTTTGGGCTTGGGTGCGAGATTGTTTCCGGAATGCAACGCGCACTGTCGCTTCCTACCCCCCCCGCGAATCGGCGCGAGCGGGGACCGCCGAGATAGCGGGGCGACGGAGGGCGCCCCCGACGCACCGCCCAAAGAAAAGGGCGCCGCTCCCTTAGGGAGCGGCGCCCGGTCCGGCGTGGCGAAGAAGCTTAGAAGCGCTTCTTCAAGCCCACCACGAACACGCGGCCCAGCGGGTTTCCGCTGCCCGGGTCGTAGTTGTACTGGGTGCCGATCGCGAACGGCGGTTCGGCGTCGAAGACGTTCTGGATGCCCAGCGTCAACGTCGTGTCCCAGGGCAGTTCGCCCGTGTAGGTCACGTCATGCTGCCAGTATTCGTCGATCTTCTCGGTGCTGCCCACGTTGCGCGCCAGCGAGATCGCCAGCGGCTCGCTGTGGACGGTCGAGGAGATGTGCCGCACCTGCCAGCGCACGTTGTGGATGTCCCGGCTCCAGTTGACGTAGGCGTTGGCCCGCAGCTGGTTGTAGCCGGTGAAAATCGATGCGCGGTACTTCCCGACGCGGTCGATGGCGCCAGCAGAGGTGGGCACGCCTTCGATCTCGTACGGCGACTCGTTGAACTCCAGGAGCCAGGTGCCGTCGAAGCCAGCCTGCAGGCGACCGAAGAACAGGTCGCCGAAGTCCATGTTGGCCTGGAAGTCGATGCCTGACGTCTCGATCGCCCCACCGTTGATGTACTGGGTGCGGTACGAGAGGATCTGCGCCCGGTTCACCGCAGCGCTGGCGGCCGGGTTGCAAGGCGCAGTCAGGGTCAGCCGCGACAGCACCGCCGCCGGGCCGCAGCCGCCGGTGGTCGGCATGGCCAGGGCGATCAGGTCGGCCGTGGCCTCGCTGGTCAGGGGGTCGGTGAAGTCGAACTGCCAGTAGTCCACGGTGGCGTTGAAGCCGCCGATGGTGACGATCACGCCAAAGTCGAGGGTGTCCGCGGTCTCCGGCTCCAGGTCCGGGTTCCCGTAGAGATCGTTGGCGCGATAGGTGCCGGAGGCGTTGGTCAGGCCGCGGTCGAAGTCGTCCTGGGTGATGCTGGCGAGCGGCGCCCGATAAGTGGAGCCGACGGCGCCGCGAACCGCGAACCAGTCGTTGATCTGCCAGCGGACCGAGAGCTTCGGATTGAAGGTCTCATCCTGGCCGATGTACCGCTCGTAGCGGCCGGCAAGCGTCGCTTCGAGGTTGTCAGTGATCGGCAGGCGCACTTCGGCGAAAGCGCCGAAGATCTCGCGAGACACGTCCAGCGGGTTGTTGTTCGCGTTGAACAGGAACGGACCAGTGCCAGTCGCCGGGCAGGTCGGGATCCCGTCGCCGAACGGCGGGCTGTCGACGCAGGGCGTAGCCTGGGTGCTGTAGAGGTCATCCGGCTGCTGGATCTGCCGGTCGTAGCGGTACTGGACGCCGGCGGCCCAGGCGATGGTGTCCTCGGTCCACATGTTCCAGCCGGTGTCGCCGTTGAAGATCAGATCGGCGACGAACAGACGGGTGGTGTTGGTCTGGAACTGCTTCTCGACCATCCAGTCGAGCAGCGCAGCGCGGTTGGCCACGGCCTCGTTGAGGCCCGCGATGGTGCTGCTCGAGCCCACATAGTACGGGTTCGGCGGAACCTGCGAGAGGCTCTGCTCCATGGCGTTGGTGAAGGGGTTGAACCAGTAGCAGCCCAGCGCCGCGTTGCCGGCGTTGGTCGTGAAGCCGCCGGTCTCCTCGAAGGTGCACTGGTTCGGATCGCCCGCCCGGCTGCCGTAGCCGCGAAGGCCCAGCTGCAGACGGTTCACCGAGGTGTCCTCGAGGTTATATCGGTAGTCGATCTCCTGGTAGGTCAGCGAGGCGTCGAAGCCGATGTCCTTCCAGAAGGTGCCCTTGAAGCCGCCGACGATCCGCCAGGTGTCGGTGTTGTAGCTGTAGTGCGAGTGCTTGTCGGCCTCGTGGGCCGCGCCGGCGAAGCCGACCGGGCGCCAGGCCGTCTGGCTGGCGGTGACCCCATAGAGCGCCGCGTTGGTGAGCTGGGCGCGGGCGGCGTTGAGGCCGGTGGCGCAGGTCGCGGCGTCGACGCCGTAGGGGAGGACAGGCCCGGCGCAATTGGCGGCGTTGACCTGCGAGATCAGCGCGACAAGGCCCGGGTTGTTGTTCGGGATGTAGAAGCGCGACTGCTCCGAGGTTCCGGTCGCCGGGTAGGGCGAGGTGCCGCCGCCCGGGGAGGCGCCAGAAGCGATCAGCGGAGTCGGGTACTGGTTCGGGCCGGTCAGCGCCCAGTGCTGTTGGGGCGTCTGGTTGCGATTCCACAGCGCCTCGGCGTGGAAGGTGATGTCTTCGGTGAGGTCGAAGTTCACCTCGCCGTAGAGGGTGTAGTGGTTCTCGTCTTCGACGAGGTTGTCATAGACCGTGTATTGGAAGTTGCAGGCGGTCGTGCTCGGAGTCGCGGTGGTCAGGGCGTAAGGCGCGCCGCCGTTCGCGGCGCAGCCGATGTCCTGCAAAGTGCCGCTGAAGTTAGCGAAGGTGAAGCCGGTGTTCGGGCTGCCGACGGGCGGCGGGATCGGGGTTGGGCCAGTGCCGGGGGTATAGGTATTGTAGATGCCCGGATTGCCGGTGCCGGCCCAGCCGCCGAGCGGGTTTTCCAGGTACCCGGCCGGCCCGGTGCGGGCCGCCCAGTCGCGTTCGAAGATCGGCAGCTGCGAGCGGGCGCGGTAGCCGGCGTACAGCATGACGTTGCCGCGCTCGCCGCTGTAGCCCCAGAGCCCGTTGATGTTCCAGTCGCCGTCCGAGCCTTCGATGGCCTGGTAGGTGCCGGACAGCTCGAAGCCGTCGACATCGCGGCGGGTGATGAAGTTGACGACCCCGCCGATGGCGTCGGAGCCGTAGGTCGCCGCGGCGCCGGTCTTCAGCACTTCGACCCGGCCGATCGCGCCGGCGGGGAAGCTGTTGATGTCCACAGAACCCAGCGAGCGGGTCGTGGAGGCCACGCGGCGGCCGTTGAACAGCACCAAGGTCCGGGCCCCGGTGACAGGCGAGTTCAGGTTCCGCAGGTTGATGGTGGCGGTGCCGTTGCCGGCCCCGAAGCGGTTGTTCTCGCCGATCACCGCCCCCGAGGAGGGGATGGTCTTGATCAGCTGGACCATCGTCGGCGTGCCGCGCTTCTCCAGCTCCTGGGCGTTGACGACGTCCACCGGCAGGGCCGCGTCCTCGGGCGTCCCGGCGATGAACGAGCCGGTGACGACGACTTCTTCGACCTCATTGTCGGCTTGTGCGCTGGCCCCGCCGGCCAGCACGAACGAGGCGACGACGGCCAAAGCCGAGCCGCTGCAGAAATATCTGCCCTTACGCATTTGGTTTGTTTCCTTCCCCCTCGCGGAGTCGAGCCGGCCGTCTGGCGCGGAGGCTTCGACGCTTGAGTAATGCTCCGGCTTGATCACGGAGCTGGTTAAGTTGTCAACGATGCAACATGTCGCCGTTCTGTCAGGAATGCGACAGGACCAGTTTCTGGAGTGTTACCCCCGCGATACGGCAGACACATACCCGAACTTGGAAAACGCCGACCAAATGTCGTGCGCGGCTCTCCGTACGCAACGTTCGAAGAGCAGTGACGCTGGGGAAGTCGTTGTTACGGCTCACGCGCCATTGCGAAGTGTTGCATCTGAGCCGCGGTGGCGAGATTTCTCCGCGGGCATGAAAAAGGCGCCGCCGGCTGGGCCGGCGGCGCCTGGAAGTGGCGGGGCGTCAGGCCCCGAGTCTTAGAACCGCTTGGTGACGCCGATCTTGAAGTACCGGCCCAGCGGGTTGGCGGTGTACGGGTCGTAGCTCAGGTCGTATCGGGCGAACGGCGGATCCTCGTCGAACACGTTGATCACCGCGGCCGTCAGGGTGACGTCCCAGGGCAGCTCGCCCCGATAGGTCAGGTCGTGAGTGAGGAACGAGTCGATCTTCGCACCGGCGGCGACAAGGCCACCGGTGACCGGGAAGCCGCTGGTGCCGAGGCCGAAGATGTTGGTGCCGCCGAAGGCGCCGTTCCGCGTATCGATCATGTTGTCGATGTAGCGGATGGTCCAACGCACGTTGTGCGCGCCGTTCTCATACTCGGCGTAGACGTTGCCGCGCCATTGCGGCTGGGACCCGATCGTGAGGTCCGAATAGCCGGCGAAGTCGTTCGCCGGAATGACCGACACGCCTTCCACCATCATCGCGCCGACCTTGTACTCGAGCACGTAGGTGAAGTCGCCGCCGACGCGCACCCGGCCGCCCCAGACGTCGTCGAACCGGGCCACCGCCGAGCCGTCGAGACCCGAAGTCTGGATCTCGGCGCCATTGATGGTGTTGACGCGGGTCCGCGCCACGTTCGCGGCCGTACAGCCCGCGCCCGGGCCGATCGGGGTGGCGGAGTTCGGCGTGAACCGGGCGAGGAAGGCCGCCGGATAGTTGCAGCCGCCCTGCAGCAGGGTGGCGAACATCCGAGTGCCCGACTCGGTGCCGATCGGGTTGCCGAAATCGAAGCGCCAGTAGTCGAGGGTGGCGTTCACCGGGCCCATCTCGAAGATCGCGCCGAGGCTGAAGGTGTCGGCGGTCTCAGGGTCGAGGTTCGGGTTGCCAAAGGTGTCGTACGGCCGATAGCCGCCCGCCTCGCTGGTGAACACCAGGTTGGTGGTGGCGTCCGGCAGCAGCTGAGCCTGCGGCGGCGCCCGGAAGGTGCTGCCGGCGGCGGCGCGCAGGGCCAGCCAATCCGTCGCCTGCCAGCGCAGGGCGATCTTCGGATTGGTGGTCGAGCCGACGTTGCCGCCGTAGTCCTCGTGACGGACCGCCAGCTGCATGTCGATGGTGTCGGTGAACGGCACCTGCAGTTCGCCGAAGACCGCCCACACCGAGCTGTCGAAAGCCTGGTTCGTCAGACCGCCGAAGAAGCTCAGCGGGCCGAACCGCTGGTTGGCCGGGCAGTTGGTGACGCCGGGCTCGATGCAGGGGTTCACGTCGGCGTTGGAGAAGTTGCTGACGGTCCGCTCGAAGCCCTGGACCCGGTACTGCGCGCCGACGGCCCAACCGATGTCGCCACCGGCCAGGTTCAGGCCGGCGAACCGGCCGTTCATCACCGCGTCGGCGACGAACAGGTCGGCGCGTGCGGTGTAGGCGTAGTCCTCGAACATCCACTCGGCCACTTCGCGGCTGTTGGCGTTCGCGGCCGGCGAGCCGGGGACGTAGTTGGGGTTCACCTCGCCGGTGGCCGCGTTGCGCGGGATGCCGGTCGAGAAGGGGTTGAAGTAGAGGCAGGGGCCGACGCCGGGGGTGCTGGTCGCCGGGTTCGTGCCGCCGGGGGTGCAGCCCTGGCCGCCGAGGCCGCGTAGCGCCAGCTGCAGGCGGTTCGTGACGATGTCGGGGGTGGCGATGTCGCTCTCGTTGACCGAGTAGGTCAGAGCCACGTCCCAGCCGATGCCGTTCTCGAATTCGCCCTTGAAGCCGCCGCTGACGCGCCAGCCTTCGAAGTAGCGGCGGTCATGCTTCGACGAGCCGGTCAGCGGGTTGCCGCCGGCGCCGTACGGCCGCCAGGCCAGGCCGGTGGTGAAGATACCGCCCAGCGGAGAGGCGGTGATCTGCGCCTGCTGGGCCGCGCTCAGCTGCGGCAGCAGCGCCTGCAGGCCCGGATTGGAGTTCGGGATGTAGAACAGGTTCGGGATGAGGGCGCCGACGGGACCCTGAGCGCTGAGCGTCGGACCGGTCACCGGCGCGTAGCTCGGAGAGGTGTTCTCCTGCGGCACGTCGTGGCTGGCCCACAGGGCTTCGCCGTGGAACTCGATGTTGTCGGTGAGCTCGAAGTTGACCTCGCCGTACAGCTGGTAGTGGTCCTCGATCTCGATCAGATTATTGAAGCGGCCGAACTGGAAGTAGCAGGTCGGGCCAGCCGTCGAGACGCGCGGGTCGTTGCCGAGCGCCGCGCAGGCCGGATCGATGAACCGGGTGGTGGTCGCAAAGCCCGCCGTGGGAGCGGCCGGAGCGAAGTAGGCGCCCGGATTGCCGAAGCTGGACCAGCCGCCGCCGGGGTTGGTGTCGAAGTCAGGAACCGCGAAGTCGCGCTCCAGGGTGTCGAGCTCGTCGCGGTGACGGTAGCCGGCCGACAGCAGCACGCTGCCGCGCTCGCCCCGCCAGCCGTAGTTCGCGAACAGGCTGTACTCGCCGTCCGAGCCCGGGATGAAGCTGTACTGGCCGCCGACCTCGAAGCCGTCGAGCTTCTTGGTGATGAAGTTGACCACGCCACCGATGGCGTCGGAGCCGTAAGTCGCCGCGGCGCCTTCCTTCAGCACTTCGACCCGGCCGATGGCCGAGACCGGGAACAGGTTGATGTCGATGCCGATGCCGGCCGCCGGGGAGGGGGCGACGCGGCGGCCGTTGAGCAGCACCAGGGTCCGCAGCGGCCCGAGGCCGCGCAGGTTGACGTTGCTGGTGCCGGTCGATTGGCCGGCCCGGAACTGGTTGGTCTCGCCGGCCACGCCCTGCACGGCCGGGATCGACTTGATCATGTCGGTGGTCGAGGGCGAACCCTGCTTCTGAAGCTCGTCCGACGAGATGACGTCGACCGGCAGTGCCGCGTCCTCGGGCGTGCCGGCGATGAACGAACCGGTGACCACGACTTCTTCGACTTCGGCCGCCTCGTCCTGGGCGGCGGCGGTCCCGGCGAGGCCGAGACTTAGGGCGACGGCGAACGCCGACCCGCTGCAGAAAAATCTGCTCCTACGCATAATATCCCCTCTGAAACGCTTCCATTCCCCGCCAGTACGCACGCCTCGTCAGGACGCTTTGCGGGCGCGGCTATCTCTCTCGGTTCAAGTTTCAACGCCAGTAAAGGAGCCGGTTGAATTGCAAAGTTTTTGAGACTGATGCGGCGCAGCAACAGTCTCGCGATTTGACACAGCTGCCAAAAGCTTGGCTATTTTGAGTATAGTTGATGCTTGTTATTTGACGCGCTCGTCAGAAAATGCGGGCCCGCTCTACGCGCAGCGCCCCTCCCCCTCCGATGCGCGGCGCACAAAACATCGATGCGCCGCCGGCGAGCGGCGGCGCATCGAGGCGGGAGCGCCGAAAAAGGCTAGAAGCGCTTGGTGACGCTGAGCTTGAAGGTCCGGCCCAGCGGGTTGGCGGTGAACGGGTCGTAGCCCAGGTCGAGGCGGGCGAACGGCGGATCCTGGTCCGTCAGGTTGCGCACCGACAGCACCGCCGTGGTGTCCCACGGCAGCTGCACCCGGTAAGTCAGGTCGGCGGTGAAGAAGGCGTCGATCTTGCGCCCGTCGTTCGACTTCAGGACCGTGCTCCCGGTCTCGGTGAACAGCACGTTGGGCGGGTACGGGTCGGTCCGCTGGTCGATGTAGCTGTCGATGTAGTTCAGCGTCAGCCGCAGGTTGTGGATGTCCCGGGTGTATTCGGCGAACACCGAGGCCTTCCATTGCGGCACCGGCACGATCTGGGTCTGGTAGTTCAGCCGGTTCACGCCCTCGAACGCCGGACTGACGGTGACGCCTTCGACAACCGTCTCCTCGACGCTGTACTCGCGCACGAAGGTCAGGCTGCCGCCGAGCCGGGCTCTGCCGCCCCAGATGTCATCCACGTCGTAGTTGAACAGGGCGTCTATGCCAGAGGTCTTGATGCCCGGCCCGTTGATCCAGTTGGTGCCGATGCGGGCCAGCCCCGCCGTGCCGCAGACGCCGCCCTGGAAGGTGAAGCGGGTCTGCAGGGCGGCCAAAGCCGGATCGCCGCAGCGCGACGGCGCCCCGGTCGGGAATAGGGTCGAGAAGATCGGGCCCACCGGCTCGGTGACGATCGGGTTCTCGAAGTCGAAGCTCCAGAAGTCGACGGTGGCGTTGAAGTTCCCCATCTCGAAGATCGCGCCGACGCTGTAGGTGGTCGCCGATTCCGGCTCCAGCTCCGGGTTGCCGAAGATGTCGACCGCCCGGAAGGCGCCGCCCAGGAACTGCAGGGTGGTCGCCTGGCCGGGATCGAGCGCGGTCAGCGGCGGGGCGCGGAAGGTGGTGCTGACCGAGGCGCGCATTGCGAACGGCTCGATGATCTGCCAGCGCAGCGACAGCTTCGGGTCGAAGGTCGAGCCGCCGAGGTCGCCGTAGTCCTCATACCGGGCCGCCAGCTGGGCCTGGAAGGCGTCGGTGAACGGCAGGCTGAGCTCGAAGAAGGCGGCCCAGGCGTCGCCTTCCAGGTCGGCGGGGAAGGCCCCGCCAAGGAACATGAAGGGCCCGTTCCGCACCGTGCAGTTCAAGGTGCCGGTGACCGGCGTGTCGACGCAGGGCGTGGCCTGCAGGTTGGTCAGCTGGTCGTACTGGCCTTCGAAGTAGTTCTTGCGGTACTGGGCGCCGACCGCCCATCCGACAGCCCCTCCCCCCAGCTCCCACGGAAGCTGGCCGTTGAACACCAGGTCGGCGACCAGCATCCGGGTCGTCAGGTCCGCCGTTGTCGGCTGGAAGAACCAGCGGATCAGCTCGGGATTGTTGGCGACGGCGGCGTTGAAGCCGGGATTGGTCGCCCCGGTGATGGCGTTGGCCGGGATGGAATTGGAGAAGGGGTTGAACCACTGGCATCCCCCGACGCCGGGCGTGCCGGTGGCGGGGTTGCAGCCGGGCCCGCCCAGGCCACGCAGGGCCAGCTGGAAGCGGCTGACCACAGTGTCGTAGCCGACCCGGACCAGGTTGTCCTCCATGTAGGTCAGCGCCGCGTCGTAGCCGATGCCCGCAAAGCCCAGCTCGCCCTTCAGGCTGGCGGCGATGCGCCAACCTTCGTGTTCGCGGCTGCCGCGCGAGGACTGGTCGCCGAACAGCGGGTTGCCCCCCAGCGACAGCGGCCGGAACAGAGCGCCGGGGAAGTAGGCGCCGACCACCGGGGCGGTCACCCCCGGCGCGACCGGGACCCCGGTCGGCAGGGCGCCGGGGTTCTGCTGCGAATAGAGGATGTAGCCGGGGTTGTTGGCCGGCACAAAGTAGCCCGCCCCGAGGCCCGGCGAGCCAGCGATCGGGTTGGTGGCCGTGGTCGGCACCTGCAGGGCCAGGTAGGACGGCGAGGTCGCCCATTCAGGCACGTTGGTGTGCGCGTAGAGCGCCTCGATGTGGAACACCGTGGTGTCGGTCAGGTCGACGTTCAGTTCGCCATAGATCTGATAGCGGTCCTCCTTCTCCACGATGTTGTCGTAGGGCGTGTAATTCCAGAAGCAGGCGGGGGTCCCGAGCGCAGCCGGCGGCGTGGGCGCCGTAAAGCTCGGCACCCCGCCCAAAGGCGCGCAGCCGACATCCCGGCGGCCGGCCGCCCCGAAGGCGAAGGACGTCGCGCCCGTCTGGATGATCGGGAAGAAGGTCGTGACGGCGTTGCCGGATGACCACCCGGTCTCAGGGCTCTCGAAATAACCGCGCTGGGCGAAGTCGCGCTCCTGGACCGAAAGCTCCGAGCGGTGCTGCCAGCCGGCGGTGATCAGGGCGTTGGCGTTGTCGCCCACCCAGCCGAACACGATGTGGCCGCCATAGTCGCCGCCGTCGGAGCCGTCGATGTGCTCGTAATATCCGTTGACCTCCAGCCCGGAGAAGTTGCGCCGGGTGATGAAGTTGACCACCCCGCCGATGGCGTCGGAGCCGTAGGTCGCCGCCGCCCCCTCCTTCAGCACCTCGATCCGGCCGATGGCGGCGCTGGGCAGCAGGTTGATGTCGGGGGAGCCGGCCCCGATCGGCGCCGGCACCAGCCGCCGGCCATTGAACAGCACCAGGGTGCGCGCCGAGCCGAGGCCGCGCAGATTCACCGTCGCGGCGCCCTCCGAGCCTTGCGCCCGGGCGTCGAACTGGTTGGTGTCGCCGAGCACGCCGTTGGAGACCGGCAGCTGCTTCATCAGCTCGACGGTCGAAGGCGAGCCCTGCTTCTGCAGCTCGTCCGACGAGATGACGTCGACCGGCAGGGCCGCATCTTCCGGCGTGCCGGCGATGAACGATCCGGTGACGACGACTTCTTCGACTTCGGCCGCTTCGTCCTGGGCGGCGGCCGAACCGGCGGCGCCGAGAGTGAGCACGAGCGCGAGCGCCGAGCCGCCCGCAAGCTGGTTGATCCTGTACAATCCAAGCCTCCCTGGGGTCTGCCGCGTGTTTTTGACGCGAACGTCGTTTTTCGAAGGCTTGCGCTCCCTGCCGCGGCGGCGCCAGCGGGCGGACGCCCGCGTGGCGCAAAGTTTTCTGGCTGTCGCCATGGCGCCACATCACTGATTAGCAAAGGAGAAGCTTGGCTACTCTAGCTGGTGCAATGGTCAAGCAAGGCGCGGCCTCGACCGCCCCGTCGACCGGGTCCGGAAACCGCCAGCCCGCCCTGCGCCCTGTCGATAGTGATGGGCCTCCGTAACAAGGAGACCCCGCAATGAGCCCCGCCGACAGCAAGGCGCTGGTCGTGGACGCCTGGAAGACCTTCGCAACCCGCGACCCCGAAGCCATCGCCCGGTGCTTCGCCCCCGATGCGGAGTGGATCGCGCAGGCCGGCAACGCCACCGCCGTGGCGCTCGAGATGACCCATCACATCGTGGGCCGCGAGGTCATCGCGGCCTTCCTGGCCGAGGGCTTCCGCGAGCTGCTGCGCGACGCCCAAGTGCAGTTCACCGCCATCCACGCCGACGAGAACCGCGTGGTGGTCGAGGAGACGACGCGCGCCACCCTACCCGGCGGCGCTCCCTACGAGAACGACTACTGCTTCGTCTTTGAGCTCGAGGGCGGCCGCATTCGCCGCGTGCGGGAGTACATGGACACCCTGCGCGGCTGGCGGCAGGTGTTCGGCCCCGCCGCCGCGCCGGCGCCGGCGGGCGCCTAGGCCAGGCGATGCGCCGCCTGCTCCGCGGCCCAGCGGCCGAACGCCAGGGTCTCCTCGACCGCGTGCGGCTCGGGAGGGCCGTCGGCCTGCGGATCCACGCTCCGAGCCCGCTCTGTGAACGCGGCCTCGACCAGCTTCGCCCAGCGGGGCTTCAGCTGGCGTTGCGCGAACGCGACCGCGGAGCGCTTGGAGCGGACCTCACCGGTCGCGAGGGACTCCAGGGCCCGGGCGCAGATCAGCACGCCAGAGGCCTGGCCGTAGGCGCTCCTGAACCAGGCCAGGTCCGGCGAGAGGCGCGCCAGGTTGCCGACCAGGATCTGCGCGGCCTCGTCCCTCACATCGTCGTCGCCGACGGGGTCGATCAACTCCGTCGCCGGCGGGCCGACCAGGCGCACCCCCTTGTCGCGCAGCACCCAGCGGACCATCTGGCAGTTGTCGTACTCGCGCCGGACCGGGGCTTCGTCCTCGCTGACGAACCAGAAGGGATAGGCGTGGGGCCCCGGCCGCCACATGCCGGGCTCTCGCACGCCGTCCGGCCGCGGCTCGCCCGGCGGGTCCCGCGGCTCGGTGGACAGCCGCCGCAGCGCCAAGGCCGGGGCGTACGAGCCCTCGAAGTTCCGCGCCCACCGGCTCGGCAGGGCGCAGAGATCCCGGTGCAGGTCGTGGACGGGGCCGATCTCCGCAGCTGGGATGTCGTCCCGCAGGACGACCAGGAAATCCACGTCGCTGGCCTCGTCGAAGTCGCCCACCGCCAGCGAGCCGTGCAGATAGGCGCCGACGAGATTGTCGCCCAGCCGCGTGTGCAGGCCGACGAGCCAGCGGTGAAGGACGTCGTTGAGGTCGTCGTGGGCGGTCCAGGCGCGCAGCTCCGGCGCGCCGTGGTGAAGCTTGGCCATCGTCAGAATCCCGAATGAGTTGCAGCGCCCGCTGCCCGACGGGCGCGAGGGGTCAGGCGGCCGCTTAGGGCGCCGGGCTCAGTACGCCGCGTGCTGGGCAGCCATTCGGAAGGCTCCTTTGGGAGGGAGCAGCGTAGCGCCTTACCGCGCCGCAGCAAGGGGATGGCGCGGACCAGGCCCTCGGATCTGGGGGCGGCATCGCCGCCCCCGCCGCCCGAACGTGGTCAGACCGTCGCCGCCGCGGGGCGCACGATGATCTCGTTGACGTCCACCTCGGACGGCTGTTCGATGGCGAAGCGGACCGCCCGGGCGATCGCCTCGGCCGGAATGGCCGTCTTGCGGTACTCGTCGATGAAGGCCGCCGTCTCGGGGTGGGTGATTGTGTCCGCCAGCTCCGACTCGGTGACGCCCGGCGAGACCACGCTCACCCGCACCTTGTGGGTCTCCTGGCGCAGGGCCTCGGAGATCACCCGCACGGCGAACTTGGTCGCGCAGTAGACCGCCGCCGAGCGGATGATCTGGTGGCCGGCCGTCGAGGCGATGTTGACGATCTGCCCGTGGCCCTGGGCCTCCATGATCGGCAGCGCCGCGGCGATGCCGTGCAGCACGCCCCGGATGTTGACGTCGATCATCTGGTCCCACTCGTCGACCTTCAGCGCCGCCAGCGGCGACAGCGGCATCACCCCGGCGTTGTTGACGATCACGTCCACCTGGCCGAACCGCTCGCGCGCCGCCTTCACGAAGGCCTTCACGTCCTCCCGCGAGGTGACGTCCAGGCCCTTGGCCATCGCCGTCCCGCCCGCCGCCTCGATCTCGCGCTTCAGCGCCTCGAGCCGCTCCACCCGCCGGGCGCCGATCACCACGATGGCCCCGGCCGCGGCCAGCTCGCGCGCCGTCGCCTCGCCGATGCCGCTGCTCGCGCCCGTCACCAGCACCACCTTGTTCGCAACTTCAGTCATGTCCGTCTCCTTGTTGGCGAGGAGACAGATGCGCCCGCTGGAGGATCGGGCGTTAGAACGGTCCTCCGCGGTTCTTGCCTGATCCTCCAGGACCTAGCCTGACGCGCTTGCACCACGCGCGGGCGCGTGGGAGGCAGTCTCCATGGAGCATCTGGCCTCTCTCATCGCCCGCCACGCGCCGCAGGATGGCATGCACGACATGCCCATTCCTGGCTTGGCGCTAATCCGCGCCGCCGGCCCGACCGACAAGGTCCCGACCCTCCATCAGGCGGCCCTGTGCATGATCGCGCAAGGCGCCAAGGTGGTGATGCTGGCCGAGGAGACCTACCGCTACGATCCGGCCACCCACCTGGTCGTATCCGTCGACCTGCCGCTCACCGGCCAAGTCGTCGAGGCCACGCCCGAGCAACCCTACCTGTGCGTCCGCGTCGACCTCGACCCCGCGCTACTCAGCGAGCTGATGCTGCAGCAGCCGCCGCCCCCGGGCGCCGAGAGCGTCCGCGGCCTGCACCTTGGCCGCACCACGCCCGAACTGGCCGACGCCGTCGCCCGCCTCGTGCGCCTGCTGGAGCGACCGCAGGACGCGGCGGTGCTGGCGCCGTTAGTCCGCCGCGAGATCCACTACCGGCTGCTGACCGGCGACCAGGCCGGCATCGTGCGCCAGATCGGCGCCCCCGACAGCCGCCTGTCCCAGGTGAACCGCGCCATCGCCTGGATCCGCGCCAACTTCGATCGCCCGTTCCGGATCGAGACCCTGGCCCGCGAAGCCGGCATGAGCGCCTCGGCCCTGCACCAGCACTTCAAAGCGGTCACCGCCATGAGCCCCCTGCAGTACCAGAAGCAGATCCGCCTTCAGGAAGCCCGCCGCCTGATGCTCGGCGAAGCCCGCGACGCCCAGGCCGCCGCGTTCGAAGTCGGCTACGAGAGCCCGTCTCAGTTCTCGCGGGAATACGCGCGGCTGTTCGGGGCCCCGCCGGCCCGCGATACGGCGCGACTGCGGACGATCGGGGCAGTGGTGGTGGGGGTGTAGGGGGGGCCATGAACCTGCGCCAGGCCACACGTGAGGACGCTCCCGCCATAGCCGCAATCCATCGGCTGGCGGCGTTCATGCCGCCGGCGCACGCGGGCCAGGAAGGCCAGCGATTCGTCCGCGAGCAGCTGATGAACGAGAACCAAGTCTGGGTCGCCGAGGCCGCCGGCGAGGTGGCAGGATACATCGCCTTCAACGATGACTGGGTCCGCCACCTGTTCGTCCATCCGCACCACCAGGGCCAGGGGATTGGGCAGGCTCTACTGGACCGGGTCATCGCCGACGGGCGCGAACGGCAGCTCTGGACCTTCCACAAGAACTCTCGCGCGCGGAAGTTCTACGAGAACCGTGGCTGGACGCTGGTGGAACTCACCGACGGCCA
>JAESGR010000651.1_pt1 | contig 18454 bp, 19 predicted proteins | sample 9269771 | NCBI WGS metagenome assembly JAESGR01 (sample SAMN15739572, study PRJNA653492) | algae metagenome | isolation source: Chroococcus sp. CMT-3BRIN-NPC107 and co-occurring heterotrophs from well... | place: USA: Clark Mountains Wilderness, California | collected 2010-04-18 | reverse complement strand
TTCTCGGAGACCTCGCCCTACGACCTCGTCGCCATTCCCACGATCCTGCTCTGGCTCTGCCTCGGGCTGCGGCTGCACCGCGGGGTCATCCCCTTCGTCGGGCTGCTGGTCCTCTACGTGGCAGCGATCGTCATGGCCCTGGTGCCCTACCTCGACGAGCCCCTGCCGGTCACCTGGACGGTCCAGCTCGCCTATCTCGCCGTCACGGGCACCTTCTTCGCCATGCTGTTCTCGGACGAGACGGACGGGCGGATCGAACTCGCGCTGAAGGCCTATACGGCGAGCTGCCTGCTCTCGGCGGTCTTCGGCATCGTCGGTTATTTCGGCTTCATCCCGCAGGAGGACCTCTTCTACAAGTACGGTCGGGCCTCGGGGACCTTCACGGATCCGAACGTGTTCGGCTCCTTCCTGACCCTCGGCGCCCTCTACCTCATGCACGGGCTCCTCACGGGCACGTGCCGCCGACCCCTCCTGGCCTCGGCGGCCCTGCTCGTCCTCGTCGTCGGGATCTTCCTGTCGTTCTCGCGGGGCTCCTGGGGCGGATCCATTCTCGCCACGCTGGTGATGACGGGCGCGGTCTACCGGTCGAGCCGGTCGGCGCAGTTGCGGCGGCGCATCCTCACGCTGAGCCTGCTCGCCTTCGTCGGCGGCGCGGCCGCGATCGCGGGGGCCCTCGCCGTCGGCGACACCGCCGAGATGTTCGCCAAGCGGGCGGCGGTCACGCAGGATTACGACCAGGGCGAAACCGGCCGCTTCGGCAGCCAGATCCGCGGGATGGCGATGCTGATCGAGGAGCCGCTCGGCATGGGCCCGGTGCGCTGGCGCCGGACCTTCGGGCTCGAGCCGCACAATTCCTACATCGGCAGCTTCGCCAATGGCGGCTGGCTCGGCGGGGCGGTGTTCCTCGTTCTCGTCACCGCGACGTGCTTCATCGGTGTCCGACTCATGGGTGCGGACTCGCCCTACCGGCGGCACGCGCAGATCGTGTTCCCGGCCCTCCTGATGTTCTTCCTCCAGGCGATGCAGATCGACATCGAAAAATGGCGCCACGTCTACATGATGCTCGGCATGATCTGGGCGCTGGAAGCGGCGCGGCTGAACTGGATTGCCAAGCGCCCCCAACCCTGAGGAGCGCCTTGGCGGTTCCGCGCCATCACTCGGGGGTGGTTGCAAGGTCCTCCGGCTCCGGGTCGCCGGTCCAGGCTGTCGCGAAGGCGGCGAGCTGCCGGGCGTCGGCGAAGCCGAGGACGGTGACCGTCCGCTCGGCCGGCATGCCGCCCGGATAGGGGGCGATCAGCACCGTCTCGGCCGAGAGCCGCGCGCCGGGCGCGTGCGCGTCGATCCAGGCCTGCGCCTCCGGGCTGAGCTGGTCGGGGTTGGCGGGATCGCGCGCGCGGGAGTCGCTGCGCAGCACGATGATGAAGCGGCCGAGCGCCGGGTTGCGCTCGGTGATGATCTTGATCAGGTCGATCATCGGGCGGCCCCGCTCAATGCAGCTTCACCCGCGGCTCCGTGCGCCGGGTGAGCGCGCGGGCCAGGGCGTCGAGGGCGGTCTTGATGGTCCCGTGCAGGGCCTGCTCGTGCATCTTGTAGAGCGAGCGATACATCAGCCGGGCGAAGAAGCCGGCGATGAGCATGTTCTTGCCCTGGATGAACCCCATCAGGTTGCCGACGGTCGAGTACTCGCCGAGGGAGACCAGCGAGCCGAAATCCCGGTACTTGAAGGGCTTGAGCGGCCGGCCCTCGATCTTGGCGGGAATCCACTTGATGAGGTGGCTCGCCTGCTGATGCGCGGCCTGGGCGCGGGGCGGGACCGGCACGTCGGAGCCCTGCTCCACGAGGTAGGCGCAGTCGCCGATCGCGAAGATGTCGGGGTCGCAGGTCGTCTGCAGGGTCGGCGTCACCACGAGCTGGTTGTTGCGGGTGGTCTCGAGGCCGCCGATGTCGTGCAGGAAGGCCGGTGCCTTCACGCCCGCGGCCCAGACGACGAGCTCCGAGGGGATGACGCTCCCGTCGGCGAGGAGGACGCCGTCGGCGCGCACCTCCGTCACGCGCGCGCCGGTGCGGACGTCGACGCCGATCTTGCCCAAGAGCTGCATCACCTCGCCCGCGAGTCGCGCCGGCACCGCCGGCAGGATGCGGTCTGCGGCCTCGACGAGGGTGATCTTGAGGTCCTTGGCCGGGTCGATCCGGTCCATGCCCGTGGCCGCCACGTCGCGGGTGGTGCGGTGGAGCTCGGCCGCGAGCTCGGTGCCGGTGGCCCCGGCCCCGATCACCACGACGTGGAGCTGTCCCGGCCGTACCGGGCCTTCCTGCGTGTGGGCACGCAGCATGGCGTTGATCATGCGCTGGTGGAAGCGCACCGCCTGCTCCTGGGTATCCAGCGCGATGGCGTGCTCCTTCACCCCCGGCGTGCCGAAATCGTTCGTGGTCGACCCCACCGCCAGCACCAGCGTGTCGTAGGGGATCGACCGGTCCGGCGTCACTTCGCGGCCCTCGTTGTCGTAGCTCGCCCCAAGCTGAATTTGGCGTGCTGCCCGGTCGAGACCGGTCATTTGCCCGATGCGGTACCGGAAATGATGACTGTGAGCGTGGTGCAGGTAGTCGACCGCGTGATGGCCGACATCGAGGCTGCCGGCGGCGACCTCGTGCAGCAACGGCTTCCAGATATGGGTGCGCGCCCGATCGACCAGCGTCACGTGGGCCTTGCCCCGCCGCCCGAGCTTGTGACCGAGCTTCGTGGCGAGCTGCAAGCCCGCGGCCCCGCCGCCGACGACCACGATGCGATGCAGGTTGCCCTCGTCGACCGGTACCATACGCCCCTCGTCCTCACGTTGCGGCCAAACCGCGGCCCATTCGCTTGATAGGCGATAAAGGTGTGAAAGTTCCACGCCTGCGGCTCGCGCCATGCGCGCGGCAGCCCCGCGGTGCAGGTACGTGGCTCGCTCCGAAGCCTGGTGACGCAATCGGAATGCCGGATGGTGGGTCGCAGGCCGCGAGACTTGATCGCGGGCAGCCCCGCAGGGCATGGAACGGCATGATCCCGCGCCCGCCGAAGCCGTCCAGCCCCTGCAACAAGGTCTGCGTTCTCGATGCCGTCACCGGCCTCTGCGAGGGCTGCGGCCGGACCCGCGACGAGATCGCCCTGTGGGGTTCGTTGCTCGAGCCTCAACGCCAGGCGATCATGGCGACGCTTCCGGCGCGGCTCCGCGCCGCCTATCCCCTGCGAGCGACGGCGCCGGCTGCCCCATGATGTACCTCGCCCTCGGCGTCCTCGGCCTGGTCCTCGTCCTGCTCATCGTGACGGACGGCTCGGGCAATGTCGGCGGCATCGAGTCCGACCAGCTTGCGAGCCTCGCCGTCACCGGCACCTTCCTCACCCTCGTCGTGGCAGGGTTCTGGCACCAGTTCCGGGATCGGATGGGCGAGAGCCTGAAGGCGCTTCTGATCTGGGGGGTGCTCGGCCTCGCACTGGTGATCGGCTACGCCTATCGCGATCAGGCCCGCGAGGTCGGCGCCCGCGTCATGGGCGAGCTGCGCCCGGGCACCGCCGTCACGGGGCCGGGCGGCACCGTCACGGTCACGCGGAGCTCCGGCGGCGAGTTCACGGTCCGCGCCGAGGTCAACGGCCGGACCCAGCCCTTCATGTTCGACACGGGCGCCAGCGCCGTGGTGCTGACCGCCGAGAACGCGGAGGCTCTGGGAATCAGGCCGGCGGATTCGGCCTTCAACGTCCGGGTCTCGACGGCGAACGGCGTTGCGCTCGCCGCGCCGATCCTGCTCGACAGCCTCAGCGTCGGCACCATCACCGAGCGCAACATCCCCGCCATGGTCAGCCGCCCCGGCGCCTTGTCGGGAAACCTGCTCGGCCAGAGCTTCCTCAACCGCCTGCCCTCCTACGAGGTGCGGGGCGACCGGCTGATCCTGCGGGGGAGCTAGGTCCGGCTCAGTAGCGGACCGGGTCCGGCCCGCCCGTCAGCATGTAGCGCAGGCCCACACGGACCTCGTTGGCGGTGACGTCCTTGAGCCGGGTGTCGTAGCCGAACTCGTCGATTCCGGATTTGGCGCGGCCGAGATTGACGTAGCGGTAGCTCGCATCGACGCTGAAGCCGCCGCCGATCGCGTAGGAGACGCCGCCGGAGAGGGCCCAGGCGAGCGTGGTCACGGAACGATCCGGCCGCTTGACCGAATCGCGCGAGCCCGTCCCCGGCACGCCGTCGCAGGAATCCAGGATACAGGTGGTCTGGGTGTAGCCGCGCCGGAAGTTCTTGTCGGCGAAGCCGACGCCGCCGCCGATATAGGGCGTGAGCCCCCACCAGGTGCCGAGATCGGCGTAGACGTTCACGAGCCCGGTCAGCGCGTCGAGTTGGCCGGCCTCGACGTTGTAACCCGTGCGGAAGTTCGAGCCCGAGGAATAGGTGCTGAAGCTGCTGCGCAGACGCTGATCGACCGTGACGTCGACTCGCAGCCAGTCGTTGATCTTGTAGCCGACGCCGCCGCCGTAACCGCCCTCGTGGCTGAGGCGCAGGCGCGTCAGGGGCGGAACCGGGTTGGCGGGATCGACGAGGGTCGCGTCCTTGGGACGGTCGTAGAAGGATTCCGTGAAGTCCGCCCGCAGGTACCAGCCGGTGCCGACCTCGACCGCTTCCGGCGGAAGGGGCGGGGGCGGCAGCGAGGGCCGGAGATCGGCCGAGCGGGCCGGCTGCACGAGGGCAGCGCCGAGAAGCGCCAGCACCAGGGTGGTCCGAGGAAGACGCAGCACGACCGATAATCCCAGATGATGCCGCCGAAGAAGGGCAGCCGCTTCACGCGTTCTCATGCTCGCCCCGAAACCTTAGGATCGGCTTAACCCTAACGGCGGGCTCGGAAACGAAGAACGGCGCGGAGGTGATCCGCGCCGTTCGCCTTGGCCATCGCTGTGGCGTGGGTCTCAGTATTTGCGGATGACCGGTGCCGGCGCGTAGTCGGCCGCGAGCGGGGGCAGCGGCGCGGCGGCGACGCCGCCGAGCAGCCAGCGCATGCCGATCTTCACATCCTGCGAGGTGACGTCCTTGAAGCGGTAGCTGGCCAGCGAGCAGTTCGGATCGTTGACGCAGGCCACGTTGCCCGTCTTCGCCTGGCCCATATGCAGGTAGCGGTAGGCGAGTTCGAGCTGGACGTTCGGGGTCACGCTGTAGGCGAGGCCGGCATGGGCCGCCCAGGCGAAGCTGCCCGAATGCTTGTCCGGCGCGGTGCCGAAGCCGCCGAGCGCGGTGCCGGCGCCGACATCGCTGAAGTTCGAGACGTTGTGGTAGGCGTAGCCCACGCCGCCGCCGACGAAGGGCGTCACGCCGTGCCAGGTCCCGAGGTCGATGTAGCCGTTCGCCATCACGAGGACGGTGGAGAGCTTGCCGTCGTACTTGTTGATGCCGGTGCCGGGCGTGCCGTCGCCGAAGAAGCCGTTGAAGCGGTCGACCGCGTAGAGCTTGGTCCCGCTGCGATACTCGGCCGTGACGTCGGCCCGGAAGAAGCCGAAACCGTAGCCGACGCCACCGCCCGCGAAGAACTGATCGCCGGCGCCGAGCTGTTCGAAGGCGTAGCCATCGGGCAGGTTGCCGCGCAGGAGGGTCGTCTGGGCCTTGCCGATATCGACGGCGCCGACGCCGACGTCGCCGCGCAGGTACCAGCCGCCACCGATCTCGATGGGCGGGGGCAGGGGCTCGGGAGGGGGAGGCGGCAGGAGGTCGGCAGCCTGGGCGAGGCAGGGCGCTCCTACGCTCGCGACGAGCGTGACCGAGCGCACCAAAGCGTAGAGCTTGGAGCGGCGCATAAGATTTCCTTCACTCGACAAGGTGCCGGAACCTTCAGACACCGGCTGGATGACGAGAGCAGGATCGGAGAGAAGGGTTAAACCCGGCTTAACGTTAAATCTTATCCTTGCATCTTCGCTGCGCATCCTCCCCGCGTCTCCGGGACGTGGCAGATCCGCCTCACTTCACCTCAGGAAAGGGCCGCCCGATGCGGATCGAGGACGTGCGCGCGCTGGCGCTGATGCTGCCCGAAGCGGTGGAGGGTGCGCATATGGGCAACCCCGATTTCCGCGTCGGCGGCCGCATCTTCGCGACGCTCTGGGTGGAGGAGGAGCGCGTGGTGCTCAAGCTGACGCCGGAGCACCAAGTCATGCTGGTCGAGGCCCAGCCCGACCTGTTCGCGCCAATCGCCGGCGCCTGGGGCCGGCGCGGCTGGACCAACCTCGACCTCCCCGAGTGCGACGAGGAAATTCTACGGGGTGCGCTACTGGCGGCTTGGCGCAACACGGCGCCGGCGAGGGTGGTCTCGACCTACGAGCCGCGGCGTTCGGCAGGCTCAAACGATCCGCAGGAATCCGATCGGGAGATGTGATGTCGGGCGCAAAGCGCGCGAATCTTCTCCCCTTGTGGCGGGGCGATTGCAGGTCGGTTTCCTCAACCCCCTTTGTCATTCCGGGACTGCGAAGCAGGGCCCGGAACCCAGAGCCGCTGCCAGCGCAAGGTTTGGAGCCACCTGCGGCTCTGGGTTCCGGGCTCACCTGCGGCGCCCTGGAATGACAAAGGGGGGTGCTGCAGAGACAGCCGTCCGATGAACTGTTTCATCTGCAATCGGCCTACCCTTGTGGAAGGGTGGGGGGTTGTCCCGCTTGGTGAGCGAGCGGAGCACACGCCACCCTCACCACCAACTCCTCACCGCAAGGGGCGCGGGCGCTTAACCAAACTACGCCGCGACCTTCGCCACCGCGTCGACGACCTCGTCGACCACGTCCGAGACCAGCCGACGGTCGTCGCCCTCGGCCATCACGCGGATGACCGGCTCGGTGCCCGAGGGCCGGATCACGAGACGGCCGCTATTGCCCAGCCGCTCGCGGGCATGGGCAATGGCGGTCGTCACGGTCTCCTGCTGCAGGGGTGCGCCCGAACCGTAGCGGACGTTGCGCAGGATCTGCGGCAGCGGATCGAAGCAGTGGCAGACCTCGCTCACCGGCCGCCCGACGCGCTTGACCACGCTGAGGAGTTGCAGCGCAGCCACCAAGCCATCGCCGGTGGTGGCGTAGTCGGACATGATGATGTGCCCGGATTGCTCGCCGCCGAGGTTGTAGCCGTGCTCGCGCATGTGCTCGAGCACGTAGCGGTCGCCGACGGCGGTTCTGGCCAGCGTCAGCCCGATGCCGCCGAGGAAGCGCTCGAGGCCGAGATTGGACATGATCGTCGCGACGAGGCCTGGCTGGGTCAGCCGCCCGTCCTCCTTCCAGGAGCGGGCGACGACGGCCATGAGCTGATCGCCGTCCACCACCTGCCCCTTCTCGTCGACGATGAGCACGCGGTCCGCATCGCCGTCGAGCGCGATGCCGATATCGGCGCGCAGCTCCCGGACCTTGCTCACCAGCGCCGTCGGCGCCGTCGAGCCGACGTCGCGGTTGATGTTGAAGCCATCCGGCTCCACGCCGATGGCGATGACCTCGGCGCCGAGCTCCCACAGGGTCTCGGGCGCGACGCGGTAGGCGGCGCCGTTGGCGCAATCGACCACGACGCGCAATCCGTCGAGGGTGACGTGGCGGGGCAGCGTCCGCTTGGCGAACTCGATGTAGCGGGCGTGCACGCTCTCGATGCGCTTGGCGCGGCCGATGTCGCGGGCGCCCGCGAGGCGCTTGTGCAGCTGACCGTCGAGCAGAGCCTCGATCTCGCGCTCGACCTCGTCCGAGAGCTTGAAGCCGTCGGGCCCGAACAGCTTGATGCCGTTGTCCTCGTAGGCGTTGTGCGAGGCCGAGATCATCACGCCGATATCGGCGCGCATGGAACGGGTCAGCATGGCGACGGCCGGGGTGGGCATCGGCCCGAGCTGGAGCACGTCCATGCCCACCGAGGTGAAGCCGGCGATGAGCGCCGTCTCGATCATGTAGCCGGACAGCCGCGTGTCCTTGCCGATGACGACCCGGTGGCGATGATCGCCCCGCTGGAAGACGAGGCCGGCCGCCTGGCCCACCTTGAGCGCCAGTTCCGGCGTGATGACGCCGTTGGCACGGCCGCGAATGCCGTCGGTCCCGAAATACTTGCGCACGTGGTCCGTCCCCGGTTTGCCGGTCCCTTGTACCTCAACCCTGTCGACGGCTGGTATCCAAGCATGGCGAATCGATGGTGAACGGGGCGGAGCGAGACAATCCCATCCGAAGGAGGAGGCGCCGCCAGCCTCTCGCACGAGCAAAAAAAGGGCGGCAGGATCGCTCCTGCCGCCCACGTTCCATCAATCATGCTCGGTCACGCCTGGGGCTGAGGCTCCAGCCCACCATCCGTCTCTCTAGGACGGCCGCGGCCGGCCGAGGGAACCGAGGAGCCACGGGCCGGGCTCGGAGGGCCGTCGCCCGCGTCGCGGAGCGGCGGCTTGCCGGCGAGCAGTCCCTTGATCTCGTCGCCCGACAGGGTCTCGTATTCGAGGAGCCCTTGCGCCAGCGTTTCGAGATCGTCCTTGTGCTCGGCGAGGATGCGGCGGGCCTCCTCGAGACCGGTCTCGACGAGGCGGCGGACCTCCGCGTCGATCTTCTGGGCGGTTGCCTCCGAGACCGTCTGCTGGCGGCCCATCGACATGCCGAGGAAGACCTCGTCGTTGTTCTCGCCGTAGGCGACGGTGCCGAGCTCGGGCGAGAAGCCCCAGCGGGTCACCATCATGCGGGCGAGCCGCGTCGCCTGCTCGATGTCGGACTGGGCGCCCGAGGTTACCTTGTCGGCGCCGAAGGTCATCTCCTCGGCGATGCGGCCACCCATCATGATGGCGAGGCGCGATGTCATCTGCTCGAACGACATCGAGAGCTTGTCGCGCTCGGGCAGCTGCATGACCATGCCGAGCGCCCGTCCGCGCGGGATGATCGTCGCCTTGTGGACCGGATCAGTGGCCGGCACGTTGAAGGCGACGATAGCATGGCCGCCCTCGTGGTAGGCGGTGAGCCGCTTCTCGTCCTCGGTCATCACGAGGGTGCGCCGCTCGGCGCCCATCATGACCTTGTCCTTGGCATCCTCGAACTCGTGCATCGTCACGATCCGCTTGCCGCGGCGCGCGGCGAGCAGGGCCGATTCGTTGACGAGGTTCATGAGGTCGGCGCCCGAGAAGCCCGGCGTGCCGCGCGCGATGACCTTGAGGTCGACGTCCGGCGCCAGGGGCACCTTGCGGACGTGGACGCGCAGGATGCGCTCGCGGCCGACGACGTCCGGGTTCGGCACCATGATCTGGCGGTCGAACCGGCCCGGGCGCAGCAGGGCCGGGTCGAGCACGTCGGGACGGTTGGTGGCCGCGATGATGATCACGCCCTCGTTCGCCTCGAACCCGTCCATCTCCACGAGGAGCTGGTTGAGGGTCTGCTCGCGCTCGTCGTTGCCGCCGCCTAAGCCCGCACCGCGATGGCGGCCGACGGCGTCGATCTCGTCGATGAAGATGATGCAGGGCGCGTTCTTCTTGGCCTGCTCGAACATGTCGCGGACACGGCTCGCACCGACACCGACGAACATCTCGACGAAATCGGAACCCGAGATCGTGAAGAACGGCACGTTGGCCTCGCCCGCGACGGCCCGGGCGATGAGGGTCTTACCCGTGCCGGGGGGGCCGACGAGGAGCACGCCGCGCGGAATGCGCCCGCCGAGCCGCTGGAACTTCTGGGGGTCGCGCAGGAACTCGACGATCTCCTGGAGATCCTCCTTGGCCTCCTCGACGCCCGCCACGTCGTCGAAGCTGACGCGGCCCGATGCCTCGGTGAGGAGCTTGGCCTTCGACTTGCCGAAGCCCATGGCGCGGCCAGCGCCCGATTGCATCTGGCGCGAGAGGAAGATCCAGGCGCCGATGAAGACGAGGATCGGCAGCCAACTCACCAGCAATTGGATGAACCAGGGCGTGTTGTCCGACGGCGGACGCGCCGTGATCTGCACGCCCTTGCCCTGCAGCTTCGAGACCAGCATCGGGTCGTTCGGTGCGTAAGACGTGAAGTTGCCGCCGCCGACATAGGTGCCGCTGACGTCCTGCCCCGAGATCACGACCGTCTGGATCTTGCCGGCATCCGCGTCGTTCAGGAGCTGGCTGTAGGCGATCTCGCTTCCGCCGCCGCGGTGACCCGGATTCTGGAACAGGGTCACGAGCGCGAGCACCAGAAGGAAGATGACGACCCACAAGGCGAAGTTGCGGAAGTTGGGGTTCATCGATCAATCCCTGAGGGAGCGCCCGATCATCGCGCGAAGGCGCGCGTTACTCCGGACGCTCCGACCCAATGTAGGCAGCGCGCCGACCCTTGCCAAGTAAAACAGGGGCCCCTGCGGCAAGGCCTTCCGGCGACGGTTAGCCGGCCCTTCGCGGCGGGGCGAGGCGGAAGCTCACCCTGCTGACCGGGGTCACCTCGATGAGGATCCCGCGGAGCGTCCGGCGCAGGGGCGTGCGGGCTCGGAGGGCCGGCAGGAGGTCATCGAGGACGAGCCGTTCCAGCCGCTCCAAGCGCAACGGCCCCATGCCGCCGGCCTCCATGATCGCCGCGTCCACGACCCGCAGGAGGATCGCCTCCGGAAGGTCCCGCAGACTTGAACCATCAAGGATGAGGCCGGCTTCGGAGGATCTGCGCGCCGCGGCGAGGGCAGAACGGGCGACTTCAGTCAGGGCCGCGTCGTCACGTGCGGCTCGGAGTGCGACGCGGCAAAGCCGTTCGACGCTCAAGCCCTCATGGGCGAGGAGGGGCATGAGCCCTCTCAGGCGGACACGGGCGAAGCGATCGTCGGCGTTCGATGGGTCCTGCAGGGCAAGGAGGCCATGAGCCTCGCAATAGGCGACGAGCGCAGCCTTGGGCGTGGCCAGGAAGGGGCGGGCGAGATCGATGCCGGGTCGCAGCGGCCGCTCCCCCCGCATGCCGGCGAGTCCACCAGGGCCGCTTCCCGCGATGAGGCGCATCAGCACCGTTTCGGCCTGATCGTCCTGGGTATGGCCGGTGAGGATGACGACGGCGCCGATTTCCTGAGCGCATTGTGCCAGGAGGCGATATCGGGCGTCCCGCGCCTCGGCCTGAACCCGGCTGGCTGGCTTGGGGCCGCGCCATTCGAGAAGGTGGTGGGGGAGTCCGAGCCGCGAGGCGGCGGCGGCCACGCCTTCCGCCTCTTCACGGCTCTCGGGGCGTAGTCCATGGTCGACCGTGGCGACGGATAGACCGACCCGCGGCGAGAACGCCGCCGCGACGTGCATCAGGGCCGTGGAATCCGGTCCGCCGGAGACGGCGAGCAGCACGTCGCCTCGGGCGAGCGCAGGATCGAGATAGGGCCGCAGCGCCCGCGCGAGCAGGTCGTCCGCACTCAAGCGGCGCAGCGCGCGCGCTTCTGCTCCCGCGCCACTCCCTGCCGGACAGTCGCGCCCGCGGAAGGGAACTTGCGCTCGAGTTCGGCCAGCGTCGCGCAGGCCTGCTCCCGGGCGCCGAGCGCGTTGAGCGAGGCGCCGAGCTTCAGCATCGCCTCGGGCGCCTGGGGCGAGCGGGCGTAATCGGTCGAGACCTTCAGGAACTGCTCCGCCGCCTCGCGATTCCGGTTGCGCTGCAGGTAGCTCTCACCGAGCCAATAGGTCGCCGCCGGCACCAGGGCGTCACGGGGATGCGACTGGATGAACCGGCGCAGGCCCATCTCGGCCTGCTCGTACTGGCGCTCGACGATGTACGCGTAAGCCTCGTCGTAGTCGGAGCGGGCATCGCCCGTGCCGGTCGCGGCCACGCTGCCGCTCGGGCGCAGAGCGCCCGTGGTCGGCACCCGCGAAGGCGGCGTCAGGTCCACGGGCCCTCCGAGGCCGGGAGGCGTCAGTTCGACCTCCTCCTCGTCGCCGTCGATAGCCGCCGAGGGCAGGCTCGGCGGTCGGGGAAGCGTCGCGACCGGGACGGGTGTACCCACCGGCTGCGGGGCCGCCGCAATCGGCGGGGTCGTCCCGAGGGGAAGGGGCGCTCCCGGGCGACCGGGATGCTGCTCCGGATCGAAGGCATCGCTGCGCCTGGGCGGCTTCGCCGCGCCCGGGTTCGTACCCGACGGCGCCGGCGCGGGCTTGGCGCCCTTGCCCTCGTTCAGGCGGAACTCGACGTCCTCCTGAAACTTGCGCAGCTGCTCCTTGAGCTGCCGGTTCTCGTACTGCAGCGTCTCGATCTGCCCGGCCATCTGGCGCGACTGGTTCTCCAGCCGCCCCAGGCGGACGACGAGTTCGGATGCATCCTGTGCCAAAGCCCCGATCGGCGTAGCGATCAGGCAGGTCGCGAGGAGCAGGCGGCGGAACATGGCTGTCGGCACCGGTCGATCATTCCGTATGAGCACGCGGGGAGCAAAGTCCGCTCCCCGCGGCGAAATTGGGGCCGCGCGAGCGTTACGAGCCGGCGCCGCGATCGAGCACCGTCACGGCGCGGCGGTTCTGCGACCAGCAGGAGATGTCGTTGCAGACCGCCACCGGCCGCTCCTTGCCGTAGGAGACCGTGCGGATGCGGCCGGCGGCGATGCCGCGCGAGGCGAGGTAATCGTTCACCGACTGGGCGCGCCGGGCGCCCAGGGAGAAGTTGTACTCGCGGGTGCCGCGCTCGTCGGCATGGCCCTCGATCAGGAAGGTGTAGCGGGGATAGCGCTGCAGCCACTGCGCCTGCTTGTCGAGGGTCGCGGTCGCCGTCGGCGTGAGATCGGTCGAATCGGACTCGAAGAAGACGCGGTCGCCGACATTGACCACGAAATCTTGGGCGCTGCCCGGGCTGGCGGCACCGGCTCCGAAGCCCGAGGCGTCGGCGAGGTCCTTGTCGTTGGTGCAGGCGGCCACGCTGAGCGCGGCGCAGAGGGCCGCCGCCAGCGGGAGCACGCGGAGGCGCGCAATCGTCGTCATGGTCTCAAGGTCTCCTGAGGCGGAACCGGGGGCCGACGGTCGGCGCTTCGGGTTTCCGCTTGGATCGGAAGGCTCTCTTCTAGGGTGATCGGGTTAAGCGAAGGTTCGATCAACCTTGACGGAAGGTTTCGTACCGCTTGCGGCGTGCGGGGGCGCACTCGGCCGCGGCGAGCATGCGATCGCATGAGCCGAGAATGCGGCGCGGACGCGGCGCGGTGCCACGCCTGCTCATGCCACCGCCCAGCCGTTGCGGCCCTACAACAAAGGCGTGGACGCCACCCGTGCGGACAGCCTTCGCGTCGACGAGGCGACCGAAGCGAAGCGGCGGCGTTGAGCCAAGCTTAACCATTCCGCGCTTTTCTTTCCGCCGGCCAAGCGCGGACCAGCCCGATGACCTCCCGCCCGCACGTCATGATCGTCGAGGACAATTACCTGCTCCTCGATGCCCTGACCGCGGTGTGCGAGCAGCACGGCGTGGGCGTCGTCGCGGCCTCGAGCGGAGAGGCGGCGTTGACTCTCCTGCGCCAGCGCGGCGCTGCGATCGACTGGCTCCTCACGGACATCAGCCTGCCCGGCCTCGTCGACGGCTGGAGCGTGGCGCAAGCCTACCGGGCGATCCATCCGGACCGGCCCGTGATCTACGCCTCGGCCGGCGAACGCCGCGAGCGCAGCCCGGTGTCACGCAGCCTGTTCCTGCAGAAGCCGCTCCGCACCCGTGAGATCGTCGAGATCGCTCGAATGATGGCGCAGACGACGGCGCGGGCGCCAATGGAAGCGGCTGGCTGAGCCGCCCGGATCAGGCTCGCGCCTTCGCAGTCTCAAAAATCTCGGCGATCTCCGGCGTCCCGAGCCAGACATCCACCCGCGTGCAGGCGAGTGCCTCCAACGTCAGGCCGTCATAGATCGAGAAGCTCTGCGCGAGGAAGCCTCTCAGGTCGTAGAGCCGCGGGAAGGTGCCCTCGGCGGGCTTCATCTTGAAGAGATAGGAGCCGGTCAGGCCATAGGTCTCCGCGATCGGCGGATAGACGGGCCAGACCACGTCTCGCGCCAGCTCGTCGCCGAGATAATCCTCGACCTCGACGGGCTCGGGATCGAAGCCGCCTTCCTTGAGGAGACGCCGGGCGATGTCGCCGATCACGAAGGCCTTGGGGTGGTTCAGCACGTGCATGAAGCTGCCGCGCCGCGGCCAACGCGCCAGCTCCTGGTCGAGGGAAAACCCGACCTGAGCGGCGCTCGCCAGGAGATCCCGTACGGAATCGTCCCAGGCATCGAGGTAGCCGAGCCGAAGGAAGACGTCCTCGCGATAGAGCGTGATCGTCTGGTCCACGCTCAGTCCGAGCCTGTGAGCGCAGAGCGCGATGGCGGAATGGTACTGCCCCATCGGCGAGGGCGCGAGCTTCAGGGCGGAAAGGCTCGCCACCGCGCCGGCATAGACCATGTCGGGATGGAAGGCGGGAAAGACGATCGTCGGGAAGGGGCGCAGGCGCGGGTCGCGCTCGCGCAGGCCGACGAAGCCGCCGGGAATCAGGTCGGGCGGAAAGAACTGCGAGAAGACGTGGTCGTAGCCCGAAAAGCTCCGGGCGAGGCCATCGGCGTCGCCGTAATCCTGCTTCAGGGTCGCCATCGGCACGAAGGTCACGGGGCTCTGCGGCGCCATCAGGCGCATGGCCTGCGCAACGCCGCGAGCTTGACAATTGCCGATCACGGCGATCTTCGGACCGAGCCGGGCAGGGGCAGCGAGTCTGGCCTTGCGCCACGGTCTCGCCCAGGATGGCGCCGACAAGCTGATCGCGTCGAGCGCGCGCCGGGGCAATCTGTGCAGCGCCAAGGGAAGTGCCGGGTTTTGCGGGGACAAGGCCGTTCAGAGCGGTCCGCGTCTCGGCACGGAGCCGGTGAGGGAGAGGGTCGTCGATGCCGAGCAACCCCTATAGCGGTCTACCGGCCGAGCGGTTCTGGCGCAAGGTCGTCACCAACGTGCCCCCCTTCGCCGTCGATCCGCGGCCGCGGGACACCTTCGCCATCAGCCGGACCGACAAGGTCGCGACCGGCGGCTCCTGCTTCGCCCAGCGGGTGGCCGACGCCCTGCGCGAGGCCGGGTTCAACTACTACGTCACGGAGGCCGCGCCCGCCGGCACGAGCGCCGAGGCGGCGCGCGACCGCCAGTTCGGCACCTTCTCGGCCCGCTACGGCAATCTCTACTACACCCGCCAGTTCACACAGCTCTTCGACCGGGCCTTCGGCACCTTCGAGCCGGACCTCATGGCCTGGCTGCGCGAGGACGGGCGCTACGTCGATCCGTTCCGCCCCACGGTGGAGCCCGCCGGCTTCGCAACGGAGGACGAGGTCGTGGCCGCGCGGGAGGAGCATTTCGCGCAGGTCCGCGAGCTCTTTCGGACCCTCGACGTCTTCGTCCTGACGCTGGGGCTCACCGAAGGCTGGCGCTGCCGCTCGGACGGGGCGGCGCTGCCGCTGGCGCCGGGCGTCGCGGGCGGAACCTTCGACCCCGAGATCTACGAATGCGTCAATGCCGGCGCCGCCGAGGTGCTGGGCGACCTCCAGGGCTTCCTCGACCGGCTCTGGAGCGTGAACCCGGCCGCGCGAGTCATCTTCACGGTCTCCCCGGTGCCGATGATCGCGACCTACATGGACCGGCACGTCATGGTCTCGAACAGCTACTCGAAATCCGTGCTGCGCGTGGCGGCCGGCGAGGTCTGCGCGTCCGGCGACCCGCGGGTCGTCTATTTCCCAGCCTACGATATCGTCACCAGCAACGTGAATGCGGGGCGCTACTACAACGACGACCAGCGCACGATCACGGATGCCGGCGTGCGCCATGTCATGCGCTCGTTCCTCGCGACCTTCGCGCAGGACCGGGCCGAGCCGGCGCGCGCGGCGATCGGGGTCGCCGGGGAGTTCGAGAGCACCGCCGGCGTCATCTGCGACGAGGAAGAGATCGAGCGCAGCGTGGCGTGATCCCTTCGATCCTCAAGGCCCTTCCGCGGACGGGTGGAGCAAAGCGGACCCCGATCGGGGGCCCAGCACGAGAAGCCGCGAAGCGTCCGAACCCTACGCCTTCAGCCATGAGCCGCTGACGCGGCACTCATTCGCTGGATCCCGGATCACCTTCCGCTGACGCTCCAGGCGTCCGGGAAAGGACGGCCCCGAACATCGCCTTATTGCAGGTGCCGGGCGTAGGTATCGCCGGCCGCCCGCTTCAGCTCCTCGCCCGCTTCACGCCCGATCCGCGCGGCGTCCGCCACCGAGCCGGAACGCTGCGTGCCCCAATGGGCGCTGCCATCGGGCAGGAACAGCAGGCCGTCCAGCGCCAGCGTGTCGCCGTCGATCCGGGCGAGCGCCGCGATCGGCGTGCGGCAGGACCCGTCGAGCTCAGCCAGAAGACCGCGCTCGGCCGCCAGTTCCGCGGTCGCCCTGGCCGAGGCGAGCGGCGATAACAGGGCGCGAACGTCGGCATCGGCTTCCCGGCACTCGATGCCGAGGGCGCCCTGCGCCACGGCGGGCAGCATCTCCTCGACGGAGAGGACGCTGCGGGCCATGTCGGCCATGCCGAGGCGCTCCAGCCCGCAGAGCGCCAGCAGGGTCGCGTCGCAGGTGCCTTCCTCGAGCTTGCGCATCCGGGTGTTGGCGTTGCCGCGCAGGGGCACGATCGTGAGGTCGGGCCGGCGCATGAGCACCTGCGCCGCGCGCCTGAGGGAGGAGGTCCCGACGCGCGACCCCGCGGGGAGATCGGCGAAGCCCTGCGCCCGCGTCGATAGGAAGGCGTCGCGCGGGTCGTCGCGCTCGAGGATGCAGGCGATGATCAGCCCCTCGGGCAGCCAGGTTTCCACGTCCTTCATCGAGTGGACGGCGACGTCGACCACGTCCGCGTAGAGGGCCTGCTCCAGCTCCTTCGTGAACAGGCCCTTGCCTCCGATCTCCGAGAGCGGCCGGTCGAGGATGCGGTCGGCCACCGTGTTGACCACGACGATCTCTGTCTCGAGACCGGGATTGGCCGCCACGATCTTGTCGCGGACCATTCCGGTCTGCGCCAGCGCCATCGGGCTGCCGCGGGTACCGATGCGGAGAGGACGCTGAAGCATGGCGGGGGCACTCGTCACGAAAACTGACACGTCTTGGTACGGTCTCCCCGCCCGCGTGTCACCTTGGCTGGACGCCGGCCCTGTTCAGAACGCCTGCAGCGTCAGCTCCGTGTGCTCCACGCTGGGCGGCGCCTCGAAGCAGGGCGAGACCATCGCCCGGTAATCCTTCCAGTCCTTAGACTGGGTGAAGCCGATGGTGTGATCCTCCAGCGTCTCCCACTCGATGAGAAGGCGGTAGCGCTGGGGCTTCTCCACGGAGCGGCGCACAGCGAAGGAGCGGCAGCCCTTGGCGCGCCGGAAGAGCTTGGCCGCCTCGGCGATGCCGGCCTCGAACTGGGCCTCCATCCCGGCCTTCACGTCGATCTGTGCGATTTCGAGGATCATCGGCTGCCTGCCTCGTTGGATTGAGTTCTACTGGAGAGGCCGCCCGAGCTTGCGCGCGAGGATGCGCTGCGGGCTCCGCTCGGGGTCGACCTGATCGGCGACGGCGAGGTAGGCCGTCTGCTCCAGCATGTAGCGGCCGCCCATCGCCCCGTGCATCACGAGGTCGGAGAAGGTCACCCAGGTCTGGCCGGGCGCGAACTCCACGTCCGCCTGTGGCGCCGAGCCTTGATAGGTCATGTCCTGCTTCAGCGCGTCGTGCAGGTGAAGCATGAGATGATCATATTCCGAGCGCCGCGCCTTGGTGATCCGCAGGGCGGACAGCAGCCGGGCCGAGAGCGGCGAGTAGCCGGGCAGGCGCGGCAGGAACTTTTCGGCCATCGACCCGAAGTCCTCGCCGACCCGCCAGAGGCGCGGCTGACCGTTCGGGTTGATGTTGCGGAAGATCCGAAGAATGCGCTTCTCGCCGATCGGGTTCGAGGGGAAGGCGTCGACATGAAGCCGGGTGTCGTCGCGCCGCCAGCTCAGCTTGCGCTGGTCGACGTCGAAGGGCCGGTAGGAGGTGCCGGCGAAGGAGACCTTGCCCGCATAGGCGGGCAGGTGCCGCTCGATCAGGTCCCTGGCGAAGGCGCGATAGCGGATCAGGAGGTCACGCAGCCGTGCCTGCTCCTCTTCAGTGCCGGCCGCCCCCTTCAGCGCCGCCGCCTCGCCCCGGATGTTGACGTTCTTCGCCTTGCCGTCCGCGAAGGGGCGTTCGACGAAGCGCTGCTCGAAGGCGTCGAGCGGAAAGTCGAGAGACGGAAAGACGAGGACCGCGCCGCCTTCCAGGGCATCGACGAGCGAGGCGCCGGGGCTCGCGCCCGCTTCGGGCACGGTGAGGATCGGGCTGATCATGGGGCTGTATCCTGACGGCCTTGGTCTTGAGCGCCGTGTAGCCGAAGGGGTGCCTCGTTTCCAAGCGCCCGTGATTTCCGGTGGATGAAGCCGCATGCCGGTTGCCAGGAGGGAGTGTCAGGCCCAACGATCCGCCGGCAACCGCGGACTTCCCGCGCACGTTGATCGACGATCCGGGTTTGTTCCGGCCTCGAGGAAGGCGCCGATGGCGACGTTGA
>JAESGR010000650.1_pt1 | contig 18564 bp, 27 predicted proteins | sample 9269771 | NCBI WGS metagenome assembly JAESGR01 (sample SAMN15739572, study PRJNA653492) | algae metagenome | isolation source: Chroococcus sp. CMT-3BRIN-NPC107 and co-occurring heterotrophs from well... | place: USA: Clark Mountains Wilderness, California | collected 2010-04-18 | reverse complement strand
TTTTTTTCTTTCCCAGCAGCTATACTACTTCTATGCCTCTTTACCAGGGGATGAGGACTGCCCCCGGAGGGCGAACGTAATAATTTTGAGCGCAGCGACCCCGTAGGGGCAAAATTGTGGAGTAAGTCTAAAAATATAAAACACTTACCAATAATCTAACAGTAGCTTCGGGGGCGGCGCTACCCCTACAGCTACTGGGAAAGAAAGAAGCTGGGGGCTAACGCTGGCTCTGGCTGTCGTCCGGCGATTGCTGTGGGCAAAACTTAATTTATCTTTACCAGTATTAGTTTACCAGTGGGGCTAATTCCGTTAGACTTTACCCTATGTAAATGGGTGGTTGGTATGCCTATCAAGCAAACGGTTATTGATATTAATGAAGAGCAGTTTAAGTCAATCTTAGAGAAGGTGGAAGCTCGAATCCAGCCTAAGCCTAAACAGGGGATGACTCTAAGAGAGGCGATCTCTAAATTTAAGCCGACGATTACTAAGGCTTTGAAGCGCGGTTATACCTATGAGGAAGTTGCTTTTATTCTTACGGAGGAAGGAATCAGTATTAAAGGAGCGACGCTTAAGCAATATTTAGCTGAATCGAAGAATAAGAAACGTCCTAATGAAACTGCTCCGGTAAGTTCAGCTAAGTCATCAACTCCAACGGTTGATGACTTAGCAGCAGCAGATATTAAGCCAGATACTAAATCGGTAATACATACCAGTTCAGAGACTGAAACCAATATTAAAGCAGAGACTAACTCAGATACTAAGCAGGATACTAAACCAGCAGCTAAAACTAAGGCAGTAGTTCGGGGTAAATTTGCAGATATTCCTAGCAATGATGAGTTGTAGAGGGTGCATATAACATGGCAGTTAAATCAGATAAATCAGCAGGTTCTGCTCTTAAACGATTGGTATTTATTTATGGGGACAAAGGTGGCGTAGGTAAGTCGGCGGTCGCTCGTTTGTTATTGGATATATATCGCAATGAATCAATAGGCTGTCAAGCAATTGATTCAGATACAAGTAATGCGGATCTATATAGGTGCTATAAGCGTGTAGGTGATAAAGGAATTAGGCTTACAGATGAAAAACCGGATGCTGTAGAGCGGGTTGATTTTACGGTGCGAGGTGAAGCGGATTATCTAATTGATACTCTGGGAGAGTATAAGAATTTGATGCTGGTGGATCTGCCTGCTAGGTCTAGGGATGCGTTTACAAGTTTGATTCGGGAATTAGACTTGCTTAATGCGGCGGCGGAGTCAGGCTATCGGGTGACGATTGTTCATGTTTTGGGCAAGACTCGCAGTTCCGTAAGTGCGTTGAAGGATGTGGTTGAACTTTGTGGCAACCAAGCTGATTATGTGGTGGTGAAAAATCTGCTGTTTGGGGAGCCACATACTTTTAGCCGCTATGATGCGTCGCAGACGAGAAAGAAGGTAGTTGAGCAATTAGGCGGGATAGAACTAAATCTGCAAGAGATGTTTTGGACTTCTTGGGATGCGATAGAAGATAACGATTTACCTTTTCGCACGGTGGTAGAAAAGGAGCAAACTATTTTGCAGCGTAGTCAACGGACACGGGCTTATCGATGGCTGATGGATATGACGCAGGAGGTGAAGAAAGCGGGTAAGTATTTGGAGTTGGGTGCATGGCTTTTATAGATGACAACTATTTAGATGCTATCATCACGCGCATGACTGCTGAACATAAAGCAAATATCATGCGGACGGCAAGGCGGTTAAACTTGCCCGATGATGATGTACTGTTTTTGTATATAGGTGCGGTAGAGTACACCGCGCAGTTGTGTGAGGATATTTTGGGTGGAATAAGTACGGAGAGGCATCTTATTGAGCAATCTAATCAATCAAATCATCAAGTGAGTAACGAGCAAGCAAAAGTTTTAATTGAAGATTTGACGCGAGTAGGTTCAGCTATCGTTACCGAGATAAAAAATCAGGTATGGCTGCTACATCAGCGATTGCCGATGCCAATAGTGAAACGCTAACTCAAGCCTTAAGAACCGCTACTATGGCATCATCGTTGAAAAATTCTACCATTGGACTCATCGATCAGGTGGCGGAAGATAGAAAAGCTTATCAATTGGTTATGCAAGAGGTAGTGCAGCAGGTTAACGATGCTAAAGCAGAACTAAATAAGGCAGTGGAGCGAACTAAGGGTATGCATGGAGCGAGTGTAAGACCAAAGCGGGGTCGCAAGACCTCCGTAGAGGCGACTGTCCGTGAAGCTGGAAGCCCACACTATATCGGTACTCCGATTAGGGTTGGGTAGTTCACCGTGGCATCTATCTTTGCCACTTGTGGAGGAGTGGGGTTGATTTTGCAAACTACCGTCAATACTTGCTGCATAGCTAACATTCTATCACTCGAGTGATTCGCTCACGCTCAGTTTATTTATTGGTCGCAATTCCTCCCAACACTAAGAACATTGGGAGTACGCTCGTTCTATAGTGTTGGGAGGAATTGCGACATTTTAAGGTGATCGCATTTTTCATGGCTCTCAAGTGCTATTACAAAATGCGACGCTGAGAAATGGACATTTATCAACAAATAAACCCTATTTTAAAACAGGGTTTCTACGGGATAACAACAGGATCTTTACATTAAACAAGTATAAACACTGAACTTTGAATCTAGATGATAGGAATGCTGTTTGAGGTGGGTAAGTTATTAGTAACAGGGAAAGAAAGCCACACACCACCACCAAACGGACAAACTCAAATGAAAACTGAACTACAAGCCAAGTACATCCAATTCCTCAACAACAAGAACAAAGATAGCGACAAAGGTTTCACTCTAATTGAACTATTAGTTGTAATTATTATTATTGGTGTTTTATCTGCGATTGCGCTACCTTCATTCCTTAACCAAACAGCTAAAGCCAAGCAATCGGAAGCAAAAACCACAATTAGCTCCGTCAACTCTGCCCAGAACTCTTTCCGCAACGAAAATACTGCATTTGCTAGTGATATACCTGCCCTAGCTTTGGGATTAGCTACTACCAGTGCGAGTTATAACTTCGAAGTTAACTCTGGTACCGACACAACTCAAATTTTATCAAAGAACGCCGATACTGCTTTGAAGACCTACACAGGTGGTAACGTCAGATTTACAGATGCCAGCAGCCAAAGTGCTGTTGCAACTATTATTTGCGAAGCCAATACTGCTGGTGCTAACACCGGTGGGATAGCATTGGGGACGAAAGCGCCAACTGCAACCACTGTTGATGCGGCGATCGCCTGTGCTAGTACACAAAAAGAACTTGGACAAGCCGCACCAGCAGCATCCTAAACGATTCATAGCCTATTGCTAAAGCCATTTAGGCTTGTTTGAGGGGTAACTCAGTTTCGGGTTGCCCTTCTTTTTATGCAAATTTTTTATCCTTACCCAAATTTTCAAGCAAATTTAACTATTACTTTTAAGTAAACTGCTGCTGTGAAAACATCACTATCACGCTATTACTATCAATTATTACTAATTAATAAAAATACTAAATCAGGCTTTACCCTGATTGAATTACTTGCTGTAATTTTGATTATCGGCATTTTGTCTGTGGTAGGTTTTAATAGTTTTCTCAACTTTGCTCCTAAAGCAAAACAATCGGAAGCTAAAGCTGCCATCAATGCTATTAATTCTGGTCAAAGTAGCTACAGATTTGAGCATCCTACATTTGCTAATGATATAAATAAACTAACTCTGGGTTTGCCAACTACGACCGCAAGCTACAATTACGCAATTATTGACAGTAATGATATTATCGCTACTGTTAGCGCAGCTACTACAGATACGGCTCTTAAAGAGTATGCAGGAGCCTCTGAAAAATATAATGATGGTAACAACAAGGTTGTAGTTGCTAATATTATCTGTGAAGCGGAGGTATCAGGGATTAATATTACAGCACCTATATCAGGTATACCAGGTACAAATGCTTGTGGTACAGATAAAGAGCTTGGTCAACCATAGTTTATTAAACTATTTTTATTTTAAAGTTTGATATAAGATTGATTATATTGTGTAGTTAATTTCAACTTGTATCTTGCATCAAGATATACAATAAACTAATTTTTTAATTATAAATATGACAACTAAAATAATTGATCTACAGCAACAAACCCGTGAGTTATTGGCTAGTAACAAATATAGTCAAATTTCTAGCTTATACGAAGATGCTATTGCTATAGAACCAGAAGTAATTTCCCATTACTGGCATCTTGGTTTAGCTTACTTGTTGCAAGGTTATGAAGAAGAAGCTCAAACAACATGGATGTTGGCATTAGCCGAAGTTGACTCCGAAGAAGCAGAACAATTGGCTGAGGAATTGATTAAAATTCTTGATACAGAAGCCAAACGTCAGGCGAGTATAGAGCAATTTAAAACTAGCTGGTTGATTCGCAATCATATTCGAGAAATTGCCCCAACTTTTGTTAATAATCTTCTTCACCTTATCCAGATAGCAATTGATTTAGACGAACTTACCCCAGGAAACCTAAATGACTGGCAAGTAGCAACAACTCTAGAACAAACCGCCTCGGAAAAAATAGACTTATTTTTACTGTTTGATGTACTCAAAAAACTAATAGAGTTTCCCGTTCCAGAAACCTTAGCATTTGCTGAAGCTTGCCGACCTTTTTATATTGAGGAGTCAGGTGTTTTTATTGATAACTTAATGGTGGTTGCAGTTAGGATAGCAAATCAAAGCCACCGACCAGATTTTGCTGCTAGTCTTGCGGAAATTTGTCTCAAATCAAATGCCAATCACTCAGAAACACTGCGGCATTTATCAATTTTCTACTGCAATTCTGCACAATACCAAAAATCTAGAGAAACGGCTCAAAAGTTTTTCGACAACTGTAACGACAAAATGTGTCAAATTCAAGGCAGCTATCTAATTTTGCGCTCTATTCTTAGTGCTGGAGCTTGGTTAGAAACTATAGATACTTTAACCCAACGTCACAGCGCCCTAGTTACAGAGTTAGTTACAAATCCACCAGAAACCTTATCATTAGGAATTGCTAAGTACCTGTTTCCTGCTAATTATTTCTTACCTTATTTAGCAGACAACCCTCAAGAAACCCGCAGATTGCAAAATAAAATTGGCGCACTAAGTCAAAAAAATATTCAAGCAGCTTATGCTGACTTTGTAGCATTGCCTTACAACACTCAACAGCAAGAAAATAGAAAACTAAAAATTGGTTATGTAGCTCATACGTTGCGAGAGCATTCCGTCGGCTGGCTAAGTCGCTGGATATTTAAGCACTACAATAGAGAAGAATTTCACACCACTCTTTACCTAATTTATCAAGAACCACATGATCATGAATGGTTTAAAAAGCAAGTAGATTGCGTTCACAATTTTCGTGGTGATGGTCAAAAAATTGCCGAACAAATTAAAATCGATGGAATTGATATTTTAGTCGATCTAGATAGTATTACCTTAGATACCACCTGTGAAGTAATGACTCTCAAGCCTGCACCTATCCAAGTAACTTGGTTAGGTATGGATGCTTCAGGAATCCCTGCCGTTGACTACTACATTGCTGACAATTATGTTTTGCCAGAAAATGCCCAGGAATACTACAGCGAAAAAATTTGGCGCTTACCCAACTCCTATGTTTCAGTTGATGGTTTTGAAGTAGGCGTACCAACGCTGCGCCGCACCGAATTAGGAATACCTGATGATGCAGTAATATATTTCAGTGCCCAGCAAGGCTTTAAGCGCCACCCCGATACAGTGCGCTTGCAAATGCAGATTATTAAGCAAGTTCCCAATAGCTACTTTCTCATTAAAGGTAAATCCGATAATAAAGCTATGGAAGAATTTTTTACCCAAATTGCTGAATCCGAACGAGTGGAAGCGGAGCGGTTGAAGTTTTTGGCTAGAGATGAAAGTGAGTTAGTCCATCGAGCAAATATAGGCATTGCTGACGTAGTTCTAGATACCTACCCCTATAATGGCGCAACAACAACCTTAGAAACTCTGTGGATAGGAGTACCAATAGTTACGAGAGTTGGTGAACAATTTGCCGCCCGTAACACCTATACTTTTATGAAAAATGTCGGCGTGACTGAAGGTATTGCTTGGACAGATGCGGAATATATAGAGTGGGGTGTGCGCTTAGGAAAAGAACCAGTCTTGCGCCAACAAATAGCTTGGAAACTTCGCCAATCGCGGCAAACTTCCCCCTTGTGGGATGCAAAGCAATTTACCCGCGAAATCGAGAAAGCTTACAAACAAATGTGGCAAAATTATGTTGACAACCTGAATAAGTCTATTGCACCCATTAATTTCGGTCAATATCGAGAGAAAAATAATGGAATTTTTTGAATCAAAACAATTTGTTGAAAGTAATGCTAAAAGTATTGACACTTTGGCGAATGAAAGTAGTCAATCTCTGCAAAGGGTTACAGTTTTGGGTAATGAAATTAGCGATCTTAAAGATACCGTTTTTACGCTTGCCCAAATAGCAAGCGATCATGAAAAGCGGCTCACGCAATTGGTAGGCTACTCAATTACAGGCGAGAGCGACAGATTGAACTTGCTACAACGTCTTTAACAACTAGAACGCCGAATCAATCAACTAGAAAGAGGTGATCGCACAGGCGATTAGGAGTTAGCAAAAATGGGTTTTCAATCTAGGCAAAATTTTAACCAATGGATAGGCGCGTTAGTTGCAGCCATACTATGCACTGGGTCAATTGTTGCTTTACAATTGCCTCAACTAAACCAGCTAAACAATAGAGCAAAAACTGCTTCAGTGGCAGATTTTCAAAAACAAGTAGAGTCTGAAAAGCTGCAATTGCAATTACTGGGTAAAGTTCCTAGCTTTGGCTTTGATCGTGTGATCGCAGATTGGGCTTTTATTAATTTTCTGATCTATTTTGGCGATGATGACGCGCGAGAAAAAACTGGCTACAGTCTTAGCCCAGAATACTTTGAAGTAGTTATTGACCGCGATCCATACTTTTTAAGGACTTATTTATTCTTATCTTCAAGCACAACTCTATATGCAGGAATGCCCGAAAGGTCTGTAGCCTTGATGAATCGGGGTTTAAAGTCACTTACTCCACAAGTTCCCGATAAGTCTTATTATGTTTGGCGCTATAAAGCAACCGATGAATTATTATTTCTTGCAGATGCTCAAGCTGCCAAAAATTCGTATACTAAAGCCGCAGAGTGGGCAAGTACCTACTCGGACGATGAAAGTAAGTATGTAGTTCGTGCGTCTCGCCAAACAGCAGCTTTTTTAACCAGCAATCCCAACAGCAAAATTGCTCAAATTAGTGCTTGGGCATCAGTTTTAGATAATGCTTTTGACGATCGCACTCGCCGCCGCGCGATTAGCCGAATTCAAGCTTTAGGCGGTAAAGTATCTGTTACACCAAAGGGAGAATTTAGCGTGGGAATCCCTAAAGAATAAGCGATCACTTATTTTACAGATTTGCGATCGCATCTGGTTATATTTTTAAACCAAATTGCTCTCAGTAATATAATCTCGAATATTTGCTACAACCGCCAAAGAACTTAATCCTTGCTCGACTAAATTAGGAAACTGCCCTAAACTTTCCACAATATTATCAGCAAAGTTGTATCGTTCATCTTTCCCATAATTGAGCGTCAAATACTCCAGCAACTCTAAAGCGTAGTCGCCAAAATTCATAATGTCCGCAATACAAGCTAACTTAAATATCCTTCCTGGGGTTTTTAGAGATGTATCTACCCCCTCCCCAATCAAATCGCGGAAGTAAAAAGCATCTCCCCACAGCAATTGACCGGGATGAGCATTTGATACTATGGGAGAGCGATCGCGTACCCGCCTAGATGTAGCTATATCAAATAGAGTAAATCCGTGCTTTCGTATAAAAGTATCTACATCCGCAAATAAAGGCTGATCTACATACAAGTGAGAAAATTCCACCTCAATTTGTACCGCCAAAACACTATTTGCAAGTACCGATACTCCACCTTCTAATACTAATAAATCTGCCCCTTGAACATCTATCTGTAAAAAATCAATTTCTTTGACTCCTTCCGATTCACAGAAATTATCTAAAGTGGTAGTGTCAATTTCTACAGTAAAATCTAAATTTACTAATTCTGGGAGCCTAGCAAAACGTGCCAAATAAGGTTCATTGGGTACATACAATGAACTACACATGGGATTTTTTGTAACGTAAATTGTCGATTCTCCCACCGTATTACTCAAAGCCAAAGGAATATGTTTCTCCGTCCAATTTACTTGACGAGATTCCAAATCGGCGTTAGCTTCAGCACAAGCATCCTCATCCGCATCGAATCCATAGATGCTTAACCGAGGTGCAAAAATACCCCACCCATTACTGAAATAATCATCTTCAGCACCTATTTTGCGCGAACCAACATTACATACAGTCATATTAGTTTGATTCAAATGACCGCTTTTATCTAAACTCGAAATAAAGATAGACATATTGTTAATCTGTATTTTTTTTAGTTATCACTTTTACATAAAGCAATTATATTTAGATTGCCATGTACTTCTTCTAAAGTCGTTAATGGTATTAGCGATTGTACATAAGGCTTATACTTAAATAGTTCATAACCCTTATTTATCAAAAATTTAGCTACAGGTAAGTTGCTGCCTTGACTAGCTGCAATATTTTCATACATAATAACAGGCTTGAAATCACTTAAAATCTGTTCGCAACCCTCCAAAACTTGTAACTCATGACCTTCTGCATCAATTTTTAAAAAATCAACTTGGCTCAGATTTTCTTTGGCAATCAAACTATCTAATGTAAAACAGCTAACTTCCTCAAAAGTTCCTGGTTGCATATTGTCTGAAGTACCAGCATCAACAATTTCATTAAGTTCGCTGGCTGCGTGTAAAGAAAGCTTTACTGTACCAGCTTTCTCGCTTGCTGCACCTCTACAAACTTCCACCTGTGATAATTGATTTATTTTAGAAGTTTCTTCCAAGCAATTTACGCACCCAGAAAATGGCTCAATTGCGATTACTTTACCTTGCGCGCCCACCTGCAGAGCCGCGCTAAATGTATAAACTCCAACATTAGCACCTACATCTATAACTGTCATTCCGGGTTTTAGCCAACTGCGCCAAAACTCCATTTCTTTCTCAAACCAATCACCCTCCGCAACCAGCACTCCAGTCACAATGCTACGAAAGCTTGGCTCTACAGCCATTGTTAAACTATTTTCAAATAAAATATAAGTAAATTTACTATCTAATGCCAATTTTGCCCATTCCCATTGTTGTAAATCAGGATGCTGTTGAGCAAATTCTTGAGCTATTTTCAACCAATAATTAGCTGTTCCCAACTGACCAATATCTCGATAAACTAAATAGAGTGCTTGAATAGCATTTACGTAATTTGGCTCTAATTCTCTAGCTTTATGTAGATGTAATATGCCCTCCCATTGATTGCACATAAAGTTAGAAATACCCAATTTTAAATTTGTATGGGCAGACTGCGGAAGCAAGTGAGCATTAAGATTTAATATCCGCAGCCCTCCAGTATTGTAGAAAACTAATTGCGAACGACACAACACTTCGCTTAGTAAACAAAGAGACTGTTGATAAATATTTTTAGCTTGAAAAATTAGCTTAAAGGAATTATGCTCTTTATCTAAAAATTTCTGATTAATAGGTAGGTATATTAATCCTGGCAAAATAGCTGTATTACTGTAGGCTAACTGAAGCAGATTAACAAAAGCAGAAAAACCTATATTTATCGCTTCTTGGGTTTCTCCAACTAAGCTATGAATCAAAGCCAAATGAGCAATACAAAGTGGATGATTATCTATTTCAATACCATTATTTAAAGCTTCAAAAGCTGTTTCTAGATAAACTGATCGCATCTCTAAGTCGTCACACTGTTCGGCCTCAACTAATGAAAGTACCGCCAAATTATTCCATTCGTAAGATGAGCTAGGCGAGTCCCAATCAGTATCTTTTAAGGCTAAATTTATTTGCTCTAAAGCTTTGTCGTCAATAGAAGAAGCGGCGTTATTTAGATACTGTAAATAAGAATCAGTATAGGAGAAAGAACTCATAAAATAAATTTAATAATAAAGTAAATATTGTCATCGCAAATTTTGAAAATTATATCAGATTTATGTTCTTAGAGCTTAAAACACCACCTGCATTGACCGTACAAGCTTCCTCTCAGTTAAATCCGGCAGAGTATCGATGGTTGTGATGTTAAGCAGGGGGGTTCACTCCAAGTCACCCCCTGCAACTTGACTCAGTTAAAAGAGCGGCTGCGGTCACATGTATTCAAACTACAAAAGCTACTTGCTCGAATCGTCAAATATTTTCAGCATCCATTTATTGCTTATGCTGCTTAAACTGATGTAGGCTCAATCATTGCCGGGTTAAGACTTAAACCGCACCTCAATAAGCTTGCCTATCAGAGAACTATTAGTTTCAGAAATCACATTACCCTCCTCATCCTGAAACACAACCTTTTGCACTATATCGATCACAAACACATCAAAGTTGCGATCGCTATCAATTAATGCCAGAAATTCATGTCCATATTTCTGAGCAAGTCTTTGACGCTGCATTTGATCCCGTTTCCTCAGCGCTCGGACTTCTTCCTCTAGCTGAGTTATGCGCTTTCTGAGTGAGTGCGATTGCTTCCAGCACTACGTTCCGCACTATTACTCATAGGTTTTCTCCTCTAGCAACGCGCTCAACGTTTGACCACGAGAGACAACGCAACTGACTCCACAATCCTTGACCACCCCCAAGATTTTGAAGCTTTATCCCAACGAGTGTTGCTGTCGAATTCTTCTAGTAAATGTAAACCCCGATTCCAAACCCAACGCAGCACATTGAGCCAGTCATCTACTTTGGCTTGCTGGGATTGGTTTAGGTCTAACTTAAATTCGACGGTACGCATTGCTAGTAATGGACAGCCGGGAGACAGGCACTATAATAACACCGAATTTTTTTTTGCAACTAATCCGAACTGTCCAGGCTTGGCAAGACTTTTCCGACAGGTCAGATTTTTAGTGCTACTCAACTCTAGTTTTTGCCTGAGGTGAGAGATGGCAACTAACTACACTTTTAACTGGTTCGCCGGAAGTCCCGCGCTGTGATGTACTCATCTAGCGTCGGGATGGATAGGCGGAAGGGTGACCCATAGGGAATAGGCAAATCTATATTTTATAATTCTATCATAAATCTTGTTTGTGATAGAATTATAAGTATGAGAAACGTTGTCAAAGTCAGAATCTATCCAACCCAAGCGCAAAAAGAAGCTTTCTCTCAAGCTTTTGGTTGTGCTAGATGGTGGTGGAATCGAGCTTTGAATTTGAATAACGAGACTTATAAAGCAACTGGAAAAGGGTTGTCTAGGCAAGGATACAATGACTTACTACCTGCACTCAAACAAGAGTTTCCTTGGTTGCAGGATTGCTACTCACAAGTGTTGCAATCAGTTAGTTTGAACTTGTCGAGGGCATTTATCAACTTCTTTGAAGGTAGGGCGAAATACCCTAATTTCAAAAGTAAGCATGGCAAGCAGTCTATTCAATATCCGCAATCAGTCAAGCTATTGGATGGAGCCATCAAGCTACCAAAAATAGGCGAAGTAGAAGCAAAACTTCACCGCACTTTTGACGGGGCGTTAAAGACAGTAACAGTCAGCATGACTTGTACAGACAAGTATTATGCTGCCTTGCTATTTGATGATGGACAACTAGCTAACGCACCTCAAGCTAATGGTAAAGCAATAGGGGTTGACCTTGGATTGACTCATTTTGCTATCACTAGCGATGGCTCTAAGTTTGATAACCCTAGACACCTAAAAAAACGTGCGTCCAATCTCAAGCGCAAACAACAAAAGCTATCGCGTAAAGTAAAAGGTTCTAATCGTAGAAGCAAAGCAAGAATTATAGTTGCAAGAGTACATGAGCGGATAACGAACACGCGCAAAGACTTTCAACATAAACTGTCTCGCAAACTGGTGAACGAAAACCAAGTCATCGTTGTTGAGAATTTAGCAGTCAAAAACATGGTGAAAAACCACAATGCCGCTAAAGCAATTAGTGATTGTGGTTGGTCAGAATTTACCCGTCAACTCAAATACAAGTGCGAGAAAGAAGGTAAGACTTATCTAGAAATAGGACGTTTCTTTCCTTCAAGTAAAACTTGTCATGTGTGTCTAAATCAAATTGGTAGCCTGTCTTTAGAAATGCGTAGCTGGACTTGTTCTAGTTGTAATACTAAGCACGATAGAGATATAAACGCCGCTATCAATATTCGAGATGAAGGCTTACGGTTATTAGCGTTAGGGACTAGCGCTACTGCCAGTGGAGAGAGTGTAAGACCAAAGCGGGGTCGCAAGACCTCCGTAGAGGCTACTGTCCGTGAAGCTGGAAGCCCCCGTCATAGTGGTACTCCACTTAACGGCGGGTAGTTCACACATCTAAACATTTGGACATCCAAATGTTTTAATTTTCCTTACCCCGGCGCGACTCAAGATATTGGGCGATCGCAGCTGTCATGATGTCGCTCATCTCTCTCTCTTCGTCCGCGGCTGCTGACTTGAGTTGTTTATGCAGTTGCTTGGGTAAATAAACTGTAGTGCGAATGTAGTCAGGATCGGTACTCTTAGTTTTGCGGACTGGAGGCTTTGCAATCGGTTGTAATTTCGACTCCGGCTCAATTGAGCTAGTTCTAGCCGCACCAAATAAATCATCAAATCGGCTGCCACTGCTGCTACCCTTCTTACTCATGACAAAATCTCCAAGCCAATTTCGCAGTAACATCGCCATGCGATACCTGCTTTTGAATCGCCCTTAACTTGATTTACTGGTACTCCCTCTAGGGCTGCACGTTGGAAGACGGCGTAGCGCCTAATTCCAGACTTAAAAACTGGTAAACCTGCCAAGTGTAAAGATTGCTTTGCCTCTTCCCCAACCCGGCTGGGGTGTGGAGGAATCAGAGTCAGCAAAATCTTGTAGTTAGCGTTCAACACCAAAGGCAAATTGGCGACGCGCACGATTCCTGTGGGAGAGGATTTAAGAAATTTGTTGATGGACTACAACCCGCCATCCTATCAATGGTTTCTTTTCCCTGGTCGTCACGGCAAGGGACACCTTAACCCAGATTCCGCAGCACGGATATTACGCTCTGCCTGCCTCAAAGTAGGGATTGATGGCGCAAGTACCCACAGTTTTAGGAGAACCGCCTTGACAATGATGAGCGATACCGGAATCCCCTTACGGGTCATACAGGAAGTCTCAGGACATCGCACCCTGGATGAATTACAAAAATACTTAGAAGTACGCCCCGAACAAGTCAGAGGAGCGATCGCGTCTTTATCAATGTTGTCTCATGTCGGGAAACCCAGTTATGACGACCTAATCCTTAATCCCGACCTAGATACGCCCCTTCAGGAAGTTGATCACGCTCTATCCTCCGATGGCGAGTTACTGTAGATTGATGAAAGCGATCGCTACGGATGCGGGTCGCAAGGAAGTTAAGATAGTTCGGGATGCGATCGCTCAGTATTTAGGTAAAACTGACTCCACAACAGTAAAAGGTGCGATCTCTGATTTGCAAGGGCGAGTAGCCAGTTTAGAAAGAAAGTTAGCAGGGCTGGGGCGATTGGTGGAGTAGTGAATTAATTGGCGGAGTTTGATGCGTTTAAAAGGGAACTATGTCAGCAAAAGTAGAGCGGCAGAATACTATCACTAGAAAGAATCTTGTTTCCAGCTTGATGGTTGGGTTGATTGTGGGGATCATTGCTGGTGTTCCATTAGGTTGGTTAGCTCATCAGTTCTATGCTGAACGACGGTTAGCTGATGTGTTGGTTTGTCGAGAAAAGAATCGGAACTTGCCTGAAGTCCAAGTTCAGGCTATTTGCGGGTCAAGGTTCTAAAATTAATCGCCAACAATCTTTTCCTAGGTCATCGCCAGCATCTAGGACAGACTGACGACAACAGCAGTGAAGGGTGCGAAGTCTGTCTTGCAAGAGCGAGATTTGTTTTTCACTCATCTGAAGAGATGCACGACAAAGGGAATTGGACCAGTCATCAACCGCTACGAGTTCGGACGGACTATAGCAATCCATATCCACACGTCCAGAATATTACCAGAGCTACTTAGAGATGTCGGGTTCAGTTTTCCTAGGAGTTCCAGCAATGAGTTCGATGTCTTTCAGTCCAAGTGATTGGCAGAGTATAACTTTCAGGCTAACCTTGGCACTAATGCTTGGCGCAGCAATTGGCTTAAATCGTCAACAAAATGGTAGACCTGCTGGGTTGAGGACTTTTATGATTGTGAGCTTGGGTGCCGCCCTGTTTGTAATGATTCCTTTGCAGGCTGATATTGATAGTAATTTCTCCTCTGCCAACGCTCTGAGTCGAACCCTACAAGGAGTTGCCACAGGTGTTGGATTCCTAGGAGCGGGAATGATTTTGCAACAATCTTCTCAAAAATCCCATAGAACAGAAGTTAAGGCACTAACGAGCGCAGCAACTATTTGGCTAGCGGCGGGGTTGGGAGCAGCAGCAGGCTGTGGTCTATGGCGAATGAGTTTGGTAGGAACGCTGATGACGTTAGTAATTCTCAGTGCAGAAAGAAAGGAAAAGGACATTGTATCTGCTAAAAATGGAGATTCTAAATCGGGATCAGAGCAATAATAACCAACCACACATCCATAACATTACCCCCAATACAGTTCAGTTAGTGATGGAGAGCAAACTTTGAAGTGCCGAAAACCTTGCTCTTCCGTAGGTCTGCGTACTTTTATTGAGAAAAATCTCAATTGTATGCCTTAACTGAACCGTATTGACATTACCCCTTGAATTGACACTGATAACAGAATTAGCACCGATGGCAGAGTCACTGATGGTTGGGGCTAGAGTTCCCCAAGACTGGCAGGAACGCTCTTAGCGCGATCGCTTTAGCGGCTGGACGGAAAGAAGCGGAAATCGTTAGGGATGCGATCACCCAGTATTTAGGTCAAACTGACCCCAATAGCGTTAAGGGTGCGATCGCTTCATTGGAAAATAGGGTAGCTAGTTTAGAGGGGAAGTTAGCGGGACTGGAGGGACTGGTTGGCTAGGAAGAGCAATAATCAGTTTACGTTGCACTGATGAAAAATAAAAACTGATCGCGGTAAGTTGATTTCAAACCCCAACGAGTCTAATCAAGCCAATGTCTAACAATGCTTTGAACCAGTCTAATCAGCCACAAGATGAACCAGTAAGTGAGCCACAAGATGCGCCGCTTAATATTGGAATTAGTGAAGCTGAGAATGCTAACAGTCCAGCCCAAGATGTTGGCAGTCCAAGTGAAGCAGAAACAGCCCCACTGTCGATTTAGATGAGTTGTGAGTAGTGTTCCTTTTTCTCAGTAAAGTAAATGGCTTAACTAATCTATTCATCTGTTCTAGCGCTCTAGCGAAAACTAACGGGAAACCCACATCGTTAAGGATGCGATCGATTCACTCCTCAAATCTCCGCCAACGCACTAAATTATTATTTGGATTTGCACCGTGACGGCTATCGAAATCTGCCACTAATCCTATACTGCGCAACTCCTCTGGCATTGCGCCAGCGGCAATCGCATTCTTCAACCAACGCCGAAAAGTGACATCACTTTTATCTAAACCTCGCGCTGCTGCAACTTGGTAAGCTTCCCCAACGGTCAACCACTCGCTAGAGCTGCTTTCTGCTGCTTGTAGCTTTGCAGAAGAAACTAGGTGAAAAGTAAAGGGAAATATCTGGAAAATACACCAAACCTGGTAGGGTTTGCCCCACTTACTCAACTACTTAAATAAGTCACTATAAATGCAGAAGCAAGGGACAACAAGCCTAAACGAAAACTCAAATTTCTAGGTCTAATGTATGTCTTTTGTCTCAACGTTGCATAAATATTTGATTTAGTTTATTTAGAGCGTTGAAGAGGTAACTTATGCGAATAGTTCATTTGCAACCCTTCCCAGAAATGGACAACTTGCGCCGTCAAATGGAGCGAATGTTTGATGAATCAGCAGGGCTTGAGCGCAAATCTGATACAGATTGGACACCTGCCATTGAAATTCAAGAGCGTGAAACTAGCTTAATTCTCCGCGCTGAAATTCCTGGTGTTGAATCTAAAGACATAGACATTCAAGTAGCACGGGAAGCTGTATCTATTGCTGGCAAACACCGCTACGAAAAGAAAACTGAAGAAAAAGGCTTCTTCCGTTCAGAACTACGCTACGGTAGTTTCCAACGTACAATTTCCTTACCTGTTGCAGTGGAAAATACTCAAGTCGAAGCTGAGTTTAAAAACGGTATTTTGCAGCTAACTCTACCTAAAGTTCAAGAGGCTAGACATAGAGTAGTAAAAGTTTGTTTGGGTGCAGAAAATCAAGAAGCATTAGCAAGTGTAGAAGCTAACACTCAATCTGAGTCTAATCGAGAACAAACTGCAAATTCTAACAACTAAATTAACTATAAATAGTATTTGCACTTAATTAGTCTGCCGCTGCGTAGTTTAGCTTTATCGCTATATACTACGCAGCGGCTATTTTTAGCGCTGACAGGAATTACATAGAGGCACTAAATATAAGGGGTAGGGCTACTGGTTGGCTAATTGCCTGTACTTCACAGGACTTTTGATGTATCCTACACGCTCCCATCCCAACTCAATAAGTTTTCCCTTTTCTTCCCAAATCCTGATCGCTTCGTGGCTAACATTGAATAGCTTGCCTAGTTCTTTACGCGATCGCGTTTCCCGATCGAAGTCGGTCGCGTTGCCTACATCTGTAACGAGGCTATCCATCCGTTGTGTGGGGCGCGGGGACTTCTGCCTGAGAGTAGAAGTATATTCTCTCAGGCGCTTAACTCCCCCAATTCTGACTCCAGGGCTGCTACTCGTTCTGGTAGGACGGCAACGGTTTTCTCTACCTGCTCTAGCCTTGTTATCAAGCTTGTTATCACACGGGTATCAGTTGATAAATACTTGTTATCTTCAGTTATCTTACTGCTATCAGGGTCAGCTAAAAACTTTGCAGCTAGGGATTCTAAGACCTCCTGGAGGGTGAGTCTTTCACTAGCCGCCCATGCTTTTAATTGCTCCAGCTTTGACCTTTCCCAGCGAAATATTACCTGTACTCGTTCGCTCATTGCTATCACCTTTTATCAACTGATAACTTATCATATCAAATATTGATAGCTTTTATTATCACCTGCTATCAATTTTTGATAAAGACTGATAACAGTTGATAGCTTATATTTATATAGTGTGATAGCAAGTGATAATAATGAATCTAAGTAGTATCAACCCCCTTGCCCTCCCTTCTCTACCTTTAGAAAGGCGATCACAGCTTCCAACAAAACCTGGAATCTATTTTGTGCTTAATAATTTGGGTCAAGTGCAATATATTGGGCGCTCGATTAATATTCGCCAGCGTTGGGTAGGTCATCACAGATGGTCTGAATTAAAAAATATTGATTCTGGAACTATTGCTTGGTTAGAAGTAAACTCCAGCCCAGAAATAAGAGCGCAAATTGAGGTTGCCCTAATTGACTGGTTTAATCCGCCTTTAAATGCACCGATAACCGTAGTAGTCGAAACAAACGATCCGAGACTTCAAATATTCGCACGGGCATTTAAAGAAGTAATGTTTCACTACAAACTATCGGCTGTTGAACTTGCCAACGCTAGCGGAGTAAGTACATCCCAAATTAGCAGATTTCTTAAAGGGGATAATCTTAGAATTGATAGCGTTGAAAAATTACTTTGGGCTTTGCCGCCAGAAGCGTACAAACATTTTTTTGAACTTTTAAAAAGCTAGTTTTAGATGAGTGTGATCGCCTGTGCTTTTAAGTTCCACAAATTGTGGACATTTTTGGCTCGTCTATTTTGTGCGCCATTGGTACACAAAAAAAGAAACCCTCAAACTGTTAATAGCTTGAGGGCGATCATCCACCAAAGGTTTTGTCTCCACCGCAATAAAGGTGTCAATTACTCGGCTTTTTTTCGCGCTTAACCTAGACTCGTACTTTCAAGGTTTATTCTATGTCTATTAATGCGTGTATTTATATTGGCGATCTAGATGGTGATGGCGACGAGCCTGTAGTCTATACCATCACATCAAGCACAGTGATCACGGTTAATGATGTTGTTGCTAGACTGACTGTGACTACTCCTGCGGAGGGCGAAGTTTACATCCGCCAAGGTACTTGGTTGCACTTCGGAGCTAACTATATCGTAGTTGCTAAAGATACTGTAATTACGTCTGTTGCTATAGCCGTAGATATTGAGCCAGCAACGAGTGCGATCACGCTTAGTGACACCTCTGATACTTGGGGTCTGCAAGGGGTTCTAGTAAGCAATAGCTATTCAAATAATTCAATTTTTACTGTGACAACCTCTGATTCAAAGAATCGGGGGCTTGACGCAATTATTCACCCAGCTTCTCAAGGGTTTGTCAAATAGATTGTGTCAAGCATGATTCGTCAGGTAGGAAATCGCTCTTCAAAGGCGATCGCAAATTGATTCAAAGCAGCTTTCCAATCCTTTATCGGCATCGTCCACTTTTTAGAGAT
>JAESGR010000649.1_pt1 | contig 18579 bp, 14 predicted proteins | sample 9269771 | NCBI WGS metagenome assembly JAESGR01 (sample SAMN15739572, study PRJNA653492) | algae metagenome | isolation source: Chroococcus sp. CMT-3BRIN-NPC107 and co-occurring heterotrophs from well... | place: USA: Clark Mountains Wilderness, California | collected 2010-04-18 | reverse complement strand
CGCGCCTGAGCCCCGAAAGACCTCTAAATATCCTGCCGAGTCCTTGAACCAACCCTGATCCGGGAAACGGAAATCATCGCGGAACGTATCGATGTTGAAAATTGTAATCGGCTCATCACGCGGGCTAGCGCTCCGCTCCAATCCGATCTCGACCGTTTCTGCCTGGCCCGCCGTGTTTCCGCTCAGTTCGGCTAAGCGCGCATCTGCAATCCCAAGGCGGCGACATTCCTCGGAGACGAAGGAGTGGAACTCCGAACTCCCTCGGCCAATGAACAGGAAGGGGACGCTTGCAAAATAGGCCGAGAAGCTGCCGACCGCGCGCGAGAACACCGTCTGGCCGTCAAGCGGCAGCATGTACTTCGGCAATTCGTAACCGGCTTTAGTGAATCGGCTGGATAATCCTGCCATGGGGATGACGATCATTCGCCTGACCTCGTCAGTTCGTCGTAAAGGCGCAGTCCGCTTGCGATGAAGGCCTGCTGACGCTCCGGTCGATCGTTGTGGAGAGGCAGCATGGAGAGGAACAAGCCGACGGTGAGCGCTTTCACCTGCGGGCTTGTCGCGGTAACCCCGCCAACCTGCAGCTCGCTCAGCGCGTGGAGCAGCCATTCATATTGGGCGCCAGTCTCAAATTGGATCTCGAAGGAATGCTCGCCCTGCTGAGCCAGCGTGTAACGGCCGGCAATGATGTGATCGTAGCATCCGGCAATGGAATGGGAAAGCTTGGCTAAATCATATCTGAGGTCGCCGTAATGTGATGGAGTACCGGATTTGACGTATCCCCGCGGATCGATTACTGATATCCTTGCGGCTCTCGAGTTATAAAGAATATTACTGAAGCAAAAGTCTCCATGCATAATAGTCTCGGGCCGCCCCGATTCGAGATCGATAAAGCGTGATAGATCCTCGGCTATCTTGATGAGAGAAGGGACGCTACGGCCATTCACGCGGTTCGGCCTGTGGATGTCGAAGCTACTCTCGCGCGCGTAGGTATCCAGGCGAAGCAGCGTTTTCTCGATAGCAAGCCCTGCAAGAATGCGATCGCCCGCTCCCGCTCCCACATGGGAAGCGCAGGCGTTCAAAAATTCTTGGCAGGAGGCAAGGATGTTACGCCACGTCGGCCGGCCAATAGACGAGAAAACGAAGAGCTCGGACAGGGTCGGAGCGTACTCGTATGCGGTCGTGTAAGAATAGCCATTCTCGATCGGCTCATGCGAGAGAAGACGCGCGCTATAGGGCTGGATATCCGCTGGAAGCCCTCCGAGCCATGTTGCTTCTGCGAGCATCTTCTCGGTGTCGCCGCTCGTCTTGCGAACAGTGCGCGGCCCGATCTGGACAGTGTTGAAGGACCGCGCCGTGTTGATGAGGCGTCGTGAGCGAAAATAAGATTGTATGTGTCCAAAATCACGCCAGTTCGGCGTCCTGACTTCCTGCAAATTGACTTCTCTTGTATACAGATTTAATCCTGCGATGAAATCGCCTCGGCTGCGGGTAATGCATCGCACGAGCAAGGGCGCGTTGCTGAAGGCAAAGTAGCCGCACGCGACAGGGCGCTCCTGTGAAAAGCCTGCACCAGGAGCTATGACTTCAATTCCGGTCACGACATCGCCCTGGACGTCCACCGCGGCCCACGAGTAATCGTCGCCTTCGGTGTGGGTGGCGACAACATCGTGCAGATTTGGATTAATGTCTTCGACGAGCGTGTCGCCGTGGAGGAGCGTGAGAATGCCAGTTGGTGAGCCGATATAGTTCAACGCGTAGACAATCGACTCGCCGATCTTGAGGTCATCAGGCACCGAAACTATTGTGACGCCGAGCTGCTTCAATCGAGCGGCATCGGAGCTCTGAGGCACGAAGCTCTCCGGGATGCTCATATAGATCGGCGCGTTCGAACCGAGCTGAGCCACCTGCATCTCGTAGAGACGAGCGGTGCCGAGAGGCAGAAATGCCGGCGGCAACAAACCGAATTCGGCGACGAGCTCTTGGTTAACGTAAGCCGCCGAGGTGATTAATCTCACGCTATTCATGAGGCGAGACCCGGGCCCTGATAAGATCTTGGATGTCGCTGAGCGTGAGTGTCAGGAATTCACTCGGTCGTATCGCGCGGTCGTCAACGTAAAAGCCGTCATGTCCGCACCACGGTTTGCCGACATGGATCTCGTCATACGGAACTTCATGCTTTTTTAACCAATCGATGATTACTGGCAAGGTGTGCGCCGTAATTTTTCCTACCGAATTGTCATACGTTTTCATATTTCTCGCAGTATAAATTATTATCTCAAAACCTTCTGCTTTATAAGCGCGCAACTTCTCCACGAGCGCAGAGTTAGGTTGCTTATCCTCATAGGAAAGCGAGGGATCTGCTAACGTCAATGTGTCGTCGAGGTCTATAACTAAGCGCTTCAAATTTCACCTCTTAAATCCAAAGTTTGGCTGCTTGATTGTTATGACAATATACACTTCCGGAGATTTGAGCTTTGTGGATGTGGCTCTCATGAGAATCGATTCCCTCGTCAAGGATCAATTGCTCGCCGTCTAAGATCGCTTCCACTAAAATTCAATGATCCATGTTAGGAGATCCACAGGTGCAGGTTTGATGCCGTAACACGTTGTCGGTTATGTGGCGTGTAAGAGGTTAGGCTCGCACAGCCGGCACTTGCCCAGAGCGCCAACCTCGATTTCTGCTGACACGGCCGATCCCCTTTCGCGGCGGACGCTAGGTGTCGGATGGAGCGGTCACTAACATTTGCTCATTCAGCATTCCAACGTGGGCTAACGCTTGAGGTTGTCTGTTGGTGTCGGCGATCGTCGAATTGCCATGGACGGGATCAGCGCAGAGGACTCCTTCGATCCGCCCAATTGGGTAGCAGATCCTTTCGCTGACCGGCTTCCCCTCCCCGGAGCTTACAGGTGAGGGGCGTCGCTCTGATCGGTGTGGAAACGTCAACACTCTATTACCTCACTCCGCTGGGGCACAGCGCCGGTGTCGGGGCCTATTGTTTGGTTAGAGCTCGTGTTCTTACGCGTTGTGGGTTCAAGGGCTAAGCTCAGCTGGATGGCGCCTTCTAACCACGCCAGACGCTGAGGCTCTCAAACTTTGTCCCCTTGCTTGAGCGGTCCCCCGCATTCTTGTGTCTTTGCATGCGTGTCAGGTCGGACACCGCTAATAGGTCATCGAACGATGGCGGTTCTGAAGGCAGCTCGATCATGGCGGTGCCCTTGACGGATCTTAGAGAGAACGAAGGGCCGTCGGCGGGCGAGTTTGAAGGATCGACGGCTACCGGGGGAAGAGGCCGACAGCGCCTGCTTAACACTGGTGTGGTGAAGGCCTATTGCTCCTCAATTCATGTCGCCCGATCGCGAAAAGACAGTCCCAGTCGCCCGCGCGTGCAACATGGCTAGCTTTGCCGCCGGGGTAGCTGATCGGGATCAATCTCATTGGGTACGCACACGACATTGAAGAGATCGACACCGTTGTCGTGACGCTTCACATCTTCGATCCCGAATGGTCCCTTGACCTTCCCCGTATCGAAGTACCGGAGTTGATAGCCAAGTTCGATCCACTGATTGAAGTACAAAGTAGGATCGACACCAGCTCCGTGCCGGATTGCATTGGGGTAGAATTCAGTCAAGACGATCGGCTGGTGATCGCGAAAAAATTTTTGGCCGCCTTGAACCATTTTTGGTTCGAAACCTTCAATATCAACCTTCAAGACTTTGATCTTTCGGTCGAAGTGGATAGAATCGAGCCTTACAAGTTGGACTGTTGACGCGCTGCCTGTGACCACCTGCTCGTGGTCCACCATCCGGCTCGCTCCTTGGTTTGTATGGTGATGCCGCCAGATCTGCATCAGACGGTCCTCCGCACCAACGCCAGCGTGAATGATGCTCATGCGTTCCGCGAAACCGTTGTCCGTGGCAGAACGCTTGAGCATTTCGTTGACATCGGGCTGAGGTTCAAAGGCATACACCCGCCCGGATGGTCCGACCTTGCGAGCAGATTGCAGCGCGTAAACGCCGACGTTGGCACCAACGTCAACCATCCCGTCGCCGTCTGAGAGCAGGTTAAGGACGAAAGCAACGTCCTCGTTCTCCCAATCCTCCCGCATGACGCCCCAAGAAACAAAGTTATCGTGCAGATTGACCCATATACGTAACCCGAAGAACTCGGTACATACCCACTTGTCATGAGGCCACATAGGCAGAGCTTCACGCGAGTCCCACGCAAATCTCTTGCTAGCCAAGAGGATCATCGCAGCATCCTTCAAAGATTTGCATCTTAGGATTTCTTCTTTCGGCGTAAATTCATCCATCGGCCATCCAAAAAGCGCTGTGTGTATAATATTTAAGTTTGCTGATGTAACCCCAAATTCGGAGTCCGTATTATGAGGCAATCGCGCAAAATATTCAGTAAGCCGATCAGTTTTTCTGTCGATGCTATGCAGAACAGATAATATTTCTTGTTCAGTCGCCATAACCAATTTCCTAGAAATTCCTACAGTGTGCGCACATCTTGCGTCTCTGTCATCAGAAAGAAAAGCGCGCTTTTTATGTGTGAGGGCAAGTGACGCGCCGGTATCGTTGCAGGCGAAGCCATTGTTCATTGACGGACGCGGGTTGGCGCCAGCGGAAAACGGCGACTCATTCGTTGAGCCGAACATGATCGATGGAATTTCAGCTTGCTCATGTCGAAGCGCTCTCGCCCATCGAGGAACGGACCCCGGCTCGGGTTGGTTCTGCTCCCGTAGACAATGCGCGGGGAGCAGGCCGTTGATCCGCCCGGATGCGCCGACGCTCGAGCACCTTGCTCGCCTGGGATACGGTGCTCGCGGCGCGGTCTATTGTTTGATCGGCGCCCTGGCGGTTCTGGGTGCGGTTGGCTCGGCCGGTCAAGCCGGCGGAAGTTCGGACGCGCTGTCCTCGCTGCTGACTAAGCCCTTCGGTCGAGTATGGCTGGGCCTGATCGAGGTGGGATTTGCCTCGTTTGCGCTCTTGCGGATCATCGAGGCAACGGCCGATGCGGATCGGCACGGTCCGGCAGCTAAGGCAATCGCCGTCAGAGCCGCTTATGCCGTCAGCGAGTTCATCAACGCGGGTTTGGCTCTGTCGACGGTGCGACTGGCGCTGGGAAAGCGGAGCGCTGGAGGCGATCAATCGGGGCAGGACTGGACTGCGTGGCTTATCAGGCAGCCTTTCGGACAGTGGCTGATGGGCCTCGTCGGCCGTGTCCTGATCGGCATCGGCTTGGGGTATCTGCGGAAGCACTGGGCCAGCGAGGTCCTCCGCCATCTAGCTCTTCCCTCGTACGCTAAAGCCTGGGCCGTTTCGATGGGCCGGCTCGGCTTCGCTGCCCGCGACATCGTCTTCGCCCTGATTGGCGGCTTTCTCATCCTTGCGGCGGTCCAAAGCAGTTCCGTGCAGGTGAAAAACACGAGAGAAACCCTGACCCTCATCCTCAACCAGCCGTTCGGATGGATACTCCTTGCCGTCACCGTTACGGGGCTGTTCGCCGTTGGTGTCCTCGGCTTCCTGCAAGCCCGCTACCGACGCATCGAGGCCGCTGACGTCGAGGAAGGCATGGCGGCACTCAAAAACGCAGCAGCTTTCCTGCCCAGGGCCTGACCGCAGCGCGAGGCCCATGCCCAACGCAATCGCGCGTTGTGGAAGATCAGGAGTATGCAATTGAAATCGAAGTCACTGCCCCAGAGGCGTTTGAGCCTGCGGGCTGACAAGCCGGGAGAACGGGTCATGGTTCAGATGAATTTCGACAACAGCTACGCTCGACTCCCTGATCGCTTCTTCGCCCGAGTTGAGCCCACACCCGTAAGCGGGCCCAGCCTCATTCGACTGAACCGCGAGCTCGCGGAGGAACTCGGCCTCGATCCCGATTGGCTCTGTAGTGAAGCGGGCGTCGCTTTCCTTGCCGGTAACAGCATCCCTCCCGGCGCAACCCCGATCGCCGCTGCCTATGCCGGACACCAATTCGGCAACTTCGTTCCGCAGCTCGGCGACGGGCGTGCAATCCTGTTAGGCGAAGTCGTCGGTCGAGGTGGTCAGCGTCGCGACGTCCAGCTGAAGGGCTCCGGCCCGACGCCCTTCTCCCGTCGCGGCGATGGTCGTGCGGCATTGGGACCAGTGCTGCGTGAATACCTCGTCAGCGAAACCATGGCGGCACTCGGCATCCCGACCACCCGAGCGCTGGCAGCGGTGAGCACTGGCGACGCCGTCATTCGCGAGAGCGTGTTACCGGGTGCGATCATCACCCGGGTCGCCTCAAGCCACATCCGAGTGGGCACCTTCCAGTACTTTGCGCAGCGCAGCGACCTTGAGGCGCTACGTCAACTCGCCGACTACGTGATCGAGCGGCACTATCCGCAGACCGGAGAAGCGGAGCGCCCCTATCATGCGCTTCTGGCCGCCGTGATTGAGCGCCAGGCCGATCTTATCGCGAAGTGGCTGCTCGTCGGCTTCGTTCACGGCGTTATGAACACCGACAACATGTCGGTGGCTGGCGAGACCATCGATTATGGCCCTTGTGCCTTCCTCGACGTCTACGACGCAGGCACCGTCTTCAGTTCGATCGATCAGCATGGCCGCTACGCCTACGGCAACCAGCCGCGGATCGGGCACTGGAACTTGACGCGCCTCGCCGAAACCCTGCTGCCGCTCCTCGCAGAGGATGAGACCACGGCCGTTGCCGAGGCGGAGGGCATCCTCGCCGCATTCGCCCCCCGCTTCGAGGCAAGCTATCAGGGTGGCCTCCTGCGCAAGCTCGGCTTGAGCACGAAGCGCGAAGGTGACGATGCGCTCGCCAGCGATCTCCTGCGGGCCATGGCCGAGAACGGCGCGGATTTTACGCTGACGTTCCGGCGGCTCTGCGACGTCTCGGCGCCGTCAACCGATCGTGAGCCGGTCCGCAGCCTGTTCATCGATCCGACCGTCTTTGATCGGTGGGCTGACAGGTGGTCTCAGCGGCTGCAGCAGGAGCCTCACGACAGCACGCTGCGGCAGGCTGCCATGCGGGCGGTCAATCCTGCCTACATCCCCCGCAACCACCTCGTCGAGGAGATGATCGAGTCCGCGGTGGAGCGAAAGGATTACAAGCCTTTCGAGGAGCTCTTGCAGGTCCTGAGCCGGCCGTACGAGGAGCAGCCCGGCCGCGAGCGCTTTTCGGATGCCCCTGAGCGCAGCGGCATCCCGTATCGCACCTTCTGCGGCACGTAACCGCCAGCCAAGAGACCGAGGCTAGGTGAGCGCGAAGCTAGCCTCATTGATCTTGCCGGCGGAAGCGCTCCGGTGCGCTTGCCGCGGCACCGCCTCGTCGATCCGCCGGAACGTCGCGAGCGCCTGACCGACGATTTGATCCATGTTGTAGTAACGGTAGGTGGCAAGCCGCCCAACGAACCAGACGTCGGGCACGGCCAAAGCTCGCTGCTCGTAGCGCTTGAACAGAGCTTGGTGCTCCGGGCAGGGAATGGGATAGTAGGGGTCGCCCTCGGCCGCTGGGTACTCGTAGGTGAGCGCCGTCCGGTCGTGTACCTGACCCGTCAGGTGCTTGTACTCGGTCACCCGGGTGAATTCCTCCGTCTGGGGATAGTTCACCACCGCGACCGGCTGGTGCCAGGTCTCGTTTCGCGTGACGTGCTCGAAGCGCAGGCTGCGATAGGGCAGCGCTCCGTAGCAATGGTCGAAATACGCATCGATCGGACCCGTGAAGATCGTCCGTCGGGCCCGTTGCGTCGTGCCCAAGGTCTGGAAATCGGTCCCGAGTGCGACCGTGATGTTGGGGTGGTCTAGCATCGCCCGGAACATCTCGGTGTAGCCGTGTTTCGGCATCGCCTGGTAGGTGTCGGTGAAGTAGCGGTTGTCCTGGTCGGTCCGCGTCGGGACACGCGCGGTGACGGATTTGTCGAGCTGTGAGGGATCACGTCCCCATTGCTTGCGCGTGTAACCGCGGAAGAACTTCTCGTAGAGCTCGCGTCCGACGACCGACACGACGACGTCCTCGGCCGTGCGGATCTCGGCGACGGGTTCGGCCCGCTCGGCAAACCAGCGCTGGAGTTCTTCTGAGCTCAGGTCGAGCCCGTAGAGCTGATTGATCGTGTCGAGGTTGATCGGGATCGGAACACGCTGCCCATCGACCTCGGCGAGCACCCGATGCTCGTAGAGGCGCCACGGCGTGAACCGAGACAGATAATCGAATATCGGCTTGGCGTTCGTATGAAAGATGTGCGGACCGTATTGGTGAATGAGCAGTCCGTCATCGTTGAGGCAATCGTAGGCGTTGCCGCCGATGTGGTCGCGCCGGTCGATCAGGAGAACACGCTCGTTGCGCTCTCGAGCAAGGCGCTCGGCGAGCACGCTTCCGGCAAAGCCGGCACCGACAATCAGCCAATCATACATACGCGACCTCGCTCTACGGCCGAGATCTCGGCCGCCGGTGTGTGGCAATCGGGCTTGGTGCCGCCGCCGGTGGCGGCAGGCTTGCGTCAGGCGTCGAGCGCGGCGGTCCCTAAGACGCGCCTCCGGTCGGTGGCCGGGCCGGGGAGACGATCGAGCATCAGGTTGCGCATGGCGTCCCAGGTCTGATCCCAGGAATTGGTAGCGAGCTGCCGGTCGACGCGCTCAAGCCAGGGCTGCCGCGGACGCGCCAGCAGTGCTTCGGCAGCAAGAACGGCAGCCATCGGCTTGTCGGCGATCTCCGCGAGGCCCGTTTCGCCGTAATCGCGCACCACGTCGACGATCGGCGTCGAGATCACCGGAAGCCCTGCGGCCAGGAATTCAGGGGTCTTCGTCGGGCTGATGAACCGGGTGGATTCATTGAGCGCGAAGGGCATCACGCCAAGATCCCAATGGCCGAGGTAGGCCGGGAGCTCCTTGTAGGATTTCGGACCGAGCCAGTGGATGTTTTTACGCTGCGGCAGGGTCGCGGGATCAATCTTTACGACGGGCCCGATCATCACCCACTGCCAGTCCGGTCGCAGATCCGCGGCTTCGGCGAGGAAGTCCTGGTCGAAACGCTCGTCAATGACGCCGAAGAATCCCAGCCGCGGGCGTGGCAGCCCGGCTTGATCGGCCGGATCCGGCAGGGTGCCGCTACGGGCCTGCCGGAAGTGCTGCGCATCCACCGAGGAGGGGAAGCAATGGATGTCACGGTGGCAGTCCCGCTTGGCGTCGTAGAGGCTGCGGCCACCCGTGAACACGAGATCGGCCCGTTTCAGGAGCGAGCGCTCCTGGGTCATTAGGTCTGGGGAGGCGCCGCGGAAGGCCGAGAGTTCGTCCATGTTATCATAGACGGTAAGATTGCGCGGCAGATCGTCGGAGAAGGCGACTGCGGCCGGCGTGTAGTACCAAAACAGACGTTCACGGTTCGCGAGCCGCTCAAGATGCGTACGTATCAGCCGTGACAGAGTTGCGGTGACCGTGACCGGATCGCCGGGTCGGATCACTGGAACGAGCAGGTTGACCCCAGCCTCGACCGGCTCCTCGCGAAGGCGATCGTCGGCCTCCGGTTCGAAGACGGGCTCTTCAATGAAGAGTACATCGAAGTGGCCTGCGGCCCGGCAGAGCAGATGCTGTGGCCGCTGCCAGACGAAACCCCAACGCAGATGGGAGAAGCAAACGAGGAGCGGGCGGCTCGCGCTGGTTTCGCCTTTTGCAGATTGGATCGGCGCGCGCTGCAATTCTATCGCAAGGGCCAGTGGCTCCGTATCGCCTGATGCATCAGAGAGGGGGCGCAGGTAGGAACCTTCTTCAACCTTCACCAGTCTTTCCCATCTTGAAGCTTAAGCATTCATGGCAAGGCTGCAAGGGTGTAGAGCCCTTGCGACGCCGTATTCGCTCATTCTGATATGAATTACGATTTCGATCCTGTCCTATACAGATGTTAATGCGCGCTGATTTGATTGCACTCAGGGTAGCGCCTGACCTGGTGCTCTTGAATTTTGCGGTGATTTTCTTAGTCGACATGCATCTTGACGAGAAAACCTGCCTTCGGCACCTGCTGCGACGCATCGGTGCAGCGTCGCCGCCTCGCCTGATAGACGAGCAACGTCGGTCAGGCGCGCGGACGCGCGTAACGAACCCTGATTGTTGGCCGTGATGGAGGCTCCCCTCGAGCTTTGGGGTGGCTTCGAGTGCACCATCGCTCGAATCCGAGGCCGGTTCCGCGATCAGATCGCGGAGACGGGACATGCCGCCCGTATCTCGGATCTCGATGCTGCGGCCGGGCTGGGCATCCGCACCCTGCGCTACCCCGCCCTATGGGAAAGCGTCTCACCCAAGGATCCGGATACCTGCGACTGGTCGTGGCTGGATGCCCGCTTTGCCAAAATGCAGGCGCTCGACCTTCGTCCGGTGGCTGGCCTCCTGCATCACGGCAGCGGCCCACGCTACACAAACCTACTCGATCCCGAGATGCCTGCACTCTTGGCACGGCATGCCGGGCGGGTGGCGGAGCGTTATCCTTGGATCGATCACTTCACGCCGGTCAACGAACCACTGACCACCGCGAGGTTCAGCGGCCTCTACGGGCATTGGTACCCGCATCATCGAACTGAGCAGGCTTTCCTGCGCATGCTGGTGAATCAGTGCAAGGCGACTGTGCTAGCCATGCGAGCAATCCGCCGGGCGACGCCGGGGGCGCAGCTCGTACAGACCGAGGATATCGGCAAGACCTTCAGCACGCGGGGGCTAGCTACGCAGGCAGACTACGAGAACGAGAGGCGTTGGCTCAGCCTTGATCTTCTTCACGGATGGGTCGACCGGAACCATCCCTGGCACGCGCGCTTGGTCGCACACGGTATTGATCCCAACGATTTGGCGCTCCTGCGGGACGGCGATGGGATGCCCGATCTCATCGGGGTCAATCATTACCTTACAAGTGAGCGCTACCTCGACGGCCGAGTGTCGGCCTACCCGAAGTCTTTGCGCGGCGGGAACGGCCGGCGCCGTTACGCCGATGCTGAGGCGGTCCGCGTCATCCTCCCTGAGGGCTCAACCGGCCCCCTGCCCCGCCTTCTTGAAATCTGGGAGCGCTACAGGCGTCCGCTTGCCACCACCGAAGTGCACCACGGCTGCACGCGAGACGAGCAGCTTCGTTGGCTCACCGAGACTTGGGTAGCAGCCGAGCAGGCGCGCGCCGCGGGCGTGCCGGTCCGAGCCGTGACGCTGTGGTCGCTCCTCGGCGCTGTCGATTGGAATAGCCTGCTGGTCGAGCGGGCCGGCTTCTATGAACCTGGCGCCTTCGACATCCGAGCGCCGGAACCCCGCCGGACCGCCCTGGGGCAGGCGGCCGCGTCACTGACGCAAACGGGCGCGTTCGCTCATCCGGTCCTCGACGTGCCGGGCTGGTGGCGCCGTGAAACGCGACTTTATGGATCGGGACACTCGCAAGCCTCGCCCCAACCCATGCGAGGGCGTGCGCCCCGTGCCCTCTTGGTGGTGGCCCCGCCGCACGGCTATGCAAACGGCCTCGTGCGCATCTGCCGTGAGCGCGGCCTCAATCCGGTTCTGGCAGAGGATGATTGCGGTTCCGCCTCGTTCGCTGAGCAGATCGCTTGCTGCGGCGCCTGGGGTGCGATCGATGCTTCAGGGCTCGACGCGACGGCCCTCGCCAAGCGCTATCCCGGTGGTTCCTTTGTCGCTGATGCCGGCCGAGCCGAGCGTTTGGCGGCAACCTGCGCCGCGGCGGGCCAGCCGTTCCTCGCCTTTTCCACCGACCTCGTCTTCCCTGGGCGTCCGCATCGCGCTGCCTGCGAGCGTGATGCTCCCCGCCCCGCCAGCCTGTCTGGTGCGAGCGCGCTCGATCTCGAGCGGCGCGTGCGCGCGGCCCATCCGAAGGCCCTCGTTGTTCGCACAGGCGCATTGTTTGGCGAAGATGCCTCCAGCTTCGCCAGTGGCATTCTTGCTGCCAGTGCGGCCGGGCGACCGCTTCCCACGCGTCCCTTGGAGATCCTGTCGGCGGCCTACCTGCCAGACCTTGTCCACGCTGCGCTCGACCTCCTGATCGACGGCGAGTACGACCTCTGGCACCTCGTCAACGCTGGGGAGACGACATGGGCGGGCCTGAGCGCGGATCTCCTTAAGGCTGCGGGTCTCTCACCGTTGCCCTCCCTCGATCCCGTCCCGGAGTCGCGCCTCAACACTGCCTTGGCGAGTGAGCGCGGCTGGATCATGCCGACGCTGGAGAGCGCCATTGCCCGCTACGTGCGGGCGGCGGGATTTCCTCGCACGCCCGCCCTGCGCCATGCCGCCGAATGAACCCGATAGCGCCACCGCTCTGTCCAAGCCCCCTCCCCGGCCGCACCAGGCAGGTGCGGTGAGTCGGTCATCGGCGCCAATCCTGTTGCTTGGCGGCTTCGAGTGCTCGAGCCAGCGACGCCTCGACGGGCGGCGCCTCGACCTCCTCGCCGCGACCGGACACGATCGCTGGGCTTTGGCGGATTACCGCGCCCTCGCCGAGCATGGCCTGCATGCCGCGCGAGACGGACTGCGCTGGCACCTCATCGAGACCACGCCCGGCCGCTACGACTGGTCGAGCTTTCTCCCCATGCTGCGAGCGGCGCAGACCGCGGGCGTGCAGGTGATGTGGGACCTCTGCCATTATGGCTGGCCGGACGACCTCGACATCTGGTCGGAAGCCTTCATCGAGCGCTTCGCCGGATTCGCCGCCGAGGCGGCCCGGATTGTCGCGGGGGAGTTGAGCGAGCCCCCATTCTTTTGCACGGTCAACGAGATTTCCTACTGGGCCTGGGCCGGCGGCGAGATTGGACGGATGGGCCCACTTGCCCTCGGGCAGGGTCCCGCTCTGAAACGCCAACTCGTCCGAGCTTCGATCGCCGCCACCACGGCAGTCCGGGCCGTCGCGCCGCAGGCGCGGTTCCTCCACGCCGAGCCGAGCATCCACGTGGCCGCTGGATCGCCCGAGAGCGAGGAAGCAGCGGCAGCCTATCGCACCGTGCAGTACGAGGCTCTCGACATGGTGAGCGGTCGCCTCGCTCCGGAACTCGGCGGAAACCCGGACTGCCTCGACCTCGTGGGCGTCAACTTTTATCCGGACAACCAATGGTACCATGGCGGCGGCACAATCCCCCTCGGGCACCACGCTTATCGGCCGTTCCGCGAGATGCTCGCCGAGGTTCATGCGCGCTACCAGCGCCCGCTCATGGTCTCTGAGACCGGGGCGGAGGGCACGGCGCGGCCCGCCTGGCTGCATTACGTCTGCGCCGAAGTTCGGGCGGCGCGCAGCATCGGCGTACCCGTCGAGGGGGTCTGCCTCTACCCGATCCTGAATTATCCGGGTTGGGAAGACGAGCGACTCTGCGAGGTCGGCTTGTTCACATCGCCCGACGAGGACGGCCGTCGCGCCTGCTGCGCAGAATTCGCGTCCGAGATCGCCCGGCAGCAGCACCTGTTCAGTGAAGCCGACATGCACGGGGGCAACGATGCTCGCTGAGACCCCCCGTCGACCCTCGGGTGGACCGTCTGGCTGGGAGCCCGGCGAGCTCGAAGCCGGGCCTGCCCATTTGCGCAAGCCCGCCCTCTTCATCCTGCACCACCTCAAGCGCTGGCGCTGGCATTTCGCGATCCTGTTTGCCCTCGTCGTGACGGCGGCCGCCTGTGGTGTCGGGCAGCAATATGCATTGAAGCTCCTCGTCGACGCCATGGCGGGATCGCGGGACGTGGCTGGTCCCGTTGCGACTGTGCTCGGCCTCTTCCTTGGCTTGATTGCGGCCGAGAGCCTGCTCGCCCGGCTAACTGGTTGGCTCACCTGTCGCGCGACGGTTGGGGTCGGCGTCGACCTGCGGCTTGAATTGTTCGATCATCTGAGCGCGCAGTCGATGCGCTACTTCGCCGAGAACCTGGCGGGGTCGCTCGGACAGCGGATCACCGCCACGGCCGGCAATTTTGGGGCGCTGACCAATACCCTGGTCTGGCGGATCATCCCGCCGCTAGTCGATGTCGGCGGCGCGGTAATCATCTTCTCCAGCATCAACGGCTACCTGACGGTGGCGCTCCTCGTCTTCGTCGTTGTCGTCACGGCGGGGTTGATCGGGTTCGGCGAGCGCGGTCGGCCGCTCCATCGTACCTATTCGGGCGAGGCCGCCGGGGTCGCGGGCGACCTCGTCGACACGATCACCAACATGTGGACCGTCAAGGCCTTCTCGGCGCGTGGCCGCGAGTGGGCACGTCTCAAGGGTGGCTTCGAGACAGAGGCCGCCGCCCAGCGCCAAAGCTGGATGTATCTCGAAAAGGCACGGGCCCTTCACGACGCCGCCCTGTGGCTCATGGCGGCCGGCATCTTGTCTTGGACCGTGGTGCTCTGGAGCCGTGGACAGGCGAGCCCAGGCGACGTCGTGATGGTGGCAAGCCTGACCTTGCGCATTCTGCACAGCTCGAAGGACATGGCCCTGTCGCTGGTCGACGTCGCCCAGCAGTTCGGCTTCATCGAGGAAACCCTTGCGGTCATCGCCAAGCCCTGCACCGTGCGCGATGTGCCTGGCGCCCCTGCCTTGCCGCGCCGCGCCGGTGCGGTCGAGCTGCGCAACGTTACCTTCGCCTACGGGCGGAGCCGCAACGCGCTCGACAATGTCAGCCTTTCAATTCCGGCCGGGCAGAAGGTCGGGATCGTAGGCCCGTCCGGCGCAGGAAAATCGACCCTCGTCCACCTGCTCCAACGCCTCTACGATGTCGATCGCGGCGCCATCCTGATCGACGGCACCCCGATCACCAGCGTCACACAGGACTCCCTTCGCGACGCCCTCGCGGTGGTTCCCCAGGAGATCAGCCTCCTGCATCGCAGCGTCATGGAAAATATCCGATTTGCCAGGCCAGAGGCCGACGACGAAGCGGTTTTCCTCGCCGCGCGGGCTGCCGCCTGCGACGGGTTCGTGCGCCGCTTGCCGCAGCAATACGCGACGCTCGTGGGTGAGCGCGGCGCCAAGCTCTCGGGCGGCCAACGCCAACGCATCGGCATTGCCCGGGCCTTCCTGAAGGATGCGCCAATCATTCTGTTCGACGAGGCAACCTCAGCGCTTGATACCGAATCCGAGATGGCGATCCAGGCCGCCCTGATCCGGGTGCTGCGCGGCCGCACGCTCATCGCCGTTGCGCACCGGCTCTCCACGCTGACGAGCTTCGACCGCATCCTCGTGATCCGGGACGGCGAGATCTGCGAGGACGGAACGGTGGACGAGCTCCGCCGAGCGGGCGGCGTGTTCGACCGGATGTGGCGCCTTCAGGCGGAAGGTTTAACCCAGGACCCGATCCTAGATCCTGTCTGACGAGGGAAAACAATGCAGGTGATGAAAGCCTTGGACTGCAGACCCTTGATTGGCCTTTAGGCGCCTCCCGTAGTTCACTGAGGGGGCTCAACAAAGAGGAGTGACTGACATGGAGGGTGGCGTGGTATGGCTCAGCATCATCGCTGGGATTGCAATTGTCTCCCTCCTGGCTCTCGGCATCGTCGAGGTCGGCCGGCGCAAGCGCGCCGCTGAGGGGAAGTCCTCTAGCCTGGACGACCAATCCAGGCTCTGAGCTCAACCCGTGCTGCCAGTTCACGGCTGCTGTCGGTCGATGCGACGTCCTCAGAACCGGCATGGCTTTGCGTCAGCGTTGACGATGCGTCCGCATCAACCCAGCTGTCACGACGTGATTCCCCTTGGTTTTTGTCGCGCATCTGATCGTCAGGGCGCCGCCTTGATCCGTGTGAGAAGGCTTGCGTCGGCATAGCCGTCCGGAGGCAAGCCAATCGTGGCTTGATAGGCGCGGATGGCAGCTCGCGTTTTTGGTCCAACCTTTCCGTCGATGCCGCCGACGGGGTAGCCACGCTCCGTCAGGCGTGTCTGAAGGTCTCGACGCTCTTCCGGGGTCAGAAAGGCATCGCTGCGCGGCCAATCGCGGGTCAGCGCCGGCGCCCCGCGCAGCCGGTCCGAAAGATGGGCGACCGTTAAAGCGTAGGCGAGCGCCGTATTGTAGCGCAGGATAGCGCGAAAGTTCTGCATGAGTAGGAAGGCGGGCCCGCGTGCGCCCGTGGGAAGCACCAGGGTCGCACGCGTGGTATCCGAGGCGGGCGCCAACGAGGCATCGGCGGGGCGCACCCCCAACTGCCGCCACTCTGACAAGCTGCGTTCCGTGACTTCGTCGGCGAGGGCGTAATCAAAGCCTTCAGACAGCACGACCTCGGCTCCCCAACGCTCACCGGCGTGCCACCCAGTCGCCTTGAGGTAATTGGCCGTTGAGGCGAGCGCGTCGGGTACGGAGGTCCAGATGTCCCGCTTGCCATCACCATCGAAGTCGACCGCTTGGTCCAGGTAGACGCGCGGCATGAACTGCGTGTGGCCCATGGCACCTGCCCAAGAGCCCGTGAACCGCTCCGGCGCCACGTCGCCATTGCCGCTGATCTGCAGCGCCGCAATGAGCTCGTCACGCCAGTATCCAGAGCGGCCGGCATCCCCACAGGCCAAGGTTGCCAGGGAGCGGATCACAGGCCGGACGACGCTCGCGTTATCGAGAACCGCCCCGTAGCTGGATTCGACGCCCCAGAAGGCAACGAGCGTGTAACGGTCGATCCCGAACCGATGCTCGATGCCTTCTAAGGTCAGGGCCCATTCCTGCAGCTTCTGCTGCCCCTCGCGGATGCGGGCTTCGGTGACGCCGGCATCGAGATAGGCCCAGATCGGTTTCTCGAACTCGGCCTGGTTGCGGGTGGCCGCGAGGACCTCGGGATCGGGGGAAAGGCCGAGTAACCGCTCAGTGATTACACCCTGCAGGACGTTGCGAGCTTGTGCCGTCAATGCAAGTTCCTGAAGGCAGCTTTCGAACGAGCCAGTTGCTCCCGCAGCCGGAAACGTGCCCTCTCCTGCCCGAACGTCTGCACTCGGCATAACCGAAAGGCACAATGTGCAAACGCCCGCGATCAATAGGCGGCCGAGATAGAATTGGCCCTCTGCGCGCATCGTTCTCCAAGCCTCCATGAGTGGAGCTAAGACACCAGGCTGGCCAACCCGGGCAAGATCCCGCTCGAGCTGGTCGAGGTCCAGGTCGGTAGCTACACCGGCGGGAACGAAATCGTCCGGACCGAAGACGTGTAGGGACGTTAATCTAAACGCCAGATTGCATGTTAGGTTCAACCGAAATCGCCGGGGTTGGGCGATGTTTCGGCACTCACCGCACCTGAAGGCAAATAAAAATCGTCATAAAAGCCAACTAACGTACCGATGTTTATGAGATACTCAACCACTTATAATTAATTTACAATTTAATTGCACGAAATAGTATTAAAGAAGACCTTTTAAGCAAAATATTACGTGCGATACATAATTATAGTTCTCGTGTGGCAAATCAATATTACCTAATAGAAACACCTGAGATTGCGCTTATATCAAAGAACCAGTTGCTTCTGCAAAGTAAGCGTCAGTTTGACGGTGGCTCAAGGAGCTGTGCAAGCATTTCACATGTACGTACACCATCAACGCCTGCAAATGTCGGTGCAGCTGTGCGGATCATATGCGCGATCTGAGTCCGCGCCTGCCTGATAGTTGCATCGGCAAGATCCTTCGCGCTGGCTTCAAAATTTTCGCTCGTCCGCTTGATCGCTTCTTGGATCATCCGGTGAACCTGGTCCCGGCCGATCATTTCCGGCAACTCGCCCATTTCCGCCCTCACTCGAATTTTCTGAAGCCCTACAGGCAATCGGCCACTCGTTCCATCCGTACTTTTCATTTCTCCGCAGCAACTTTCGATAGGAATTTTATCTACGTTTCCCCTATTTTTGAACTCCTGTAGCGCTGCCATTCCCGCCAGCGTTAGTGGTCTCGGGCAATCCGGCCAATCTTGCTCCGCGGCCCTCAAGCGCTTCTACTGCACGCCAGCTCAGCGCGCCGGCCGCACCAATACCCTGCGCCGGACAGGCTCCGCCTGAATGTGCACGTGGGTACCGTCCGATCTGGCGTCTGACTTTCAGCAGATAATGCTGCGTGTTTATCGACACTGAAGCAGCGGTAGACCCCGGATTGCGCCGGGGCCGGAGCGCCTCACTCGCGTACGCTGCGCACCAGCTTGACCGCCGCTAACGGCTCCACCTCAAAAGTGCACGGCGACTTGACGAACCGAACGACCCTTCTCGAGCCCCCGTACGCTAGTCCGTCGCAGACAAGGCGTGCGACGCGTAGAGCCAAGACGGTGAGATGGTCGCTACAGCACTCGTTGGTCTACAGCGCATGCTGGCTTGCTTCGCCCGCACTAGCTGATGCCGCTCAGATTACCGCCGCAACCACTGTGGCAAAGCCCTCAGAAACTGAGACGTTGAGCAAACCGATGATGCGCTTCAATCGCCCTCGGGGGGGACCGGACATAGTCTCCGGGGTTGATCGGGCGTTGAACTCGCGCGGAAAGCGGTAGCCCACCGGAAGATGTCTCGGGTTCTAACTCGCCGTCGAAGGAGATCGCGCCGAGGTGGATCTCCTCGGCCACGACTTGCTGATGTTCTTCAGCGTCCGTCTGGGGTCCGCACGCCGAACCAGAGGTCCTTGACCTGGTCGAAGTGCTCCTTCGGGCTGTAGATGGCCACCGGCAGGG
>JAESGR010000648.1_pt1 | contig 18604 bp, 16 predicted proteins | sample 9269771 | NCBI WGS metagenome assembly JAESGR01 (sample SAMN15739572, study PRJNA653492) | algae metagenome | isolation source: Chroococcus sp. CMT-3BRIN-NPC107 and co-occurring heterotrophs from well... | place: USA: Clark Mountains Wilderness, California | collected 2010-04-18 | reverse complement strand
GATCGACCCGTGCCGCACGCGTCGCTGCAGCGTGACGCTCGCTCAGATGCGCGTCGAGCTCGGTGCCGCGGGCAGCGGCACGCCGCCGGGCCCGGCCTTGAAGGTCAGCGGCGAGACGGCCGCCTGCTGGCCGACGCCGGGCCTCGACCAGTCGCACACGCCGGTCGGGAAGACGGCGTTGAGCCGCGTCTGCTGCGCCGCGGTGAACGTGACGTTGCCGTACTCGCCGAAGTTGATCGGCTTCAGCTGGCACTTGAGGATGTTCTCGGTGCGCGGTCCGCCGGCCACCTGGTGCGGCGAGCTCTTCGGCACCAGCCGCGGGTCGGTGTCGCAGACGCTGAAGTCGGTGACCTTGGTCGTGAAGGCGGTGTCGGAGGTCAGGTAGCAGAAGTCGAACGCATCCGCAGGCTTGCCGGCGACCACCTGGGCCTGCGTGCGCTCGGCGTTCACGAAGGCCTTCGGTGCCTGGGTCGAGAGGTTCGACAGCCAGGTGTCCATGGTCAGGAAGGACTGCAGCGTCAGCCCCGATGCCGCGGATGGCGTCAGGCCGGTGCCGAAGCGCCACATCACCTGGTTGGCGTGCCCGCCGCCTTCGGCGTCGAGCCGGTCGCGCTCCGAGAAGCTGCGCCAGATGTGGTGGATGCCCTGGTCGTCGTAGCCGCGCAGGTCGATGATCGCCACCTTGGCGAGCTGCCTGCCGCTGCCGACGATGCCGCTGCGATAGGCGATGTCGAGCGCCGGCAGGTCGGCCGTGCTGCGCGTCGCCGCCGGAACGCCGTTCACGTCGAAGCCACCGATCCTCTCGTTCAGCGTCACGAACTCCTCGGCCGTGATGGCGCCGGCGACCAGCGCCTTGTAGCCGTACTGCACGCCGATGTTGTCGAGCGTGCTGTTGGCGCGCGTCGTGCCGGTCGCCAGGCCCCACACCGCGACCGACGCGTCGGCGTCGCCGCAGCGCGTGCCGCCCGGGTTCGTCACGGGGTCGTAGACCAGGGCCGCAGGCAGCTGGCAGTTGTTGCGCGGCGCGCCGGTGGGCGCGATGGCGCCGGCGGCATTGGTCACGAGCGTCGGCACGTAGTTGCCGGCCCGGCCGTTGAAGCCGAACGCGTTGTTCCACGAGTGGCAGCCGAGCTGGTCCTGGTGGCCGTTGATGGCGGCCTTCTTGGCATTGATCTGCGCCTGCGACAGCCCGGTGGTGAGGGCCGCCCATTCGGGGCTCGCGTAGAAGTTGACGAGCAGCACGCAGTCCGTCACCTCGATGCCGGTGGTGATGGAATCGACGTAGTTGCACTGCACCTGCAGGCCGTCCAGCAGCCCCGGGTAGATGGACGCGGCGGTGTTCTGCTGGATCGAGCCGCCCGAGCAGCCGTTGCCCATCGTGAAGAGGATCTCGCCGTAGTTCTCGGCGATGTGCTCCTTCATCATCATCAGCGTCTCGGCATTGAGGGCGCGGTTCGAGTTCGACGAGGAATCCGTCAGGCTGTTGTCGGCGACGATGAAGCCGCGCGACAGGGCCGCGTTGTCGGCCCAGTTCTGTGTCGAGCGGAACTGCCGGCGCGGCTGGCCGGTCGAGGCCCCGAAGTTGTAGAGCACCTTGCCGTTCCATTGCGCCTGCGGCGCCGTCGCCGTCCACGGCACGGCCGGGTTGAAGAGCACGGCGACGTCGTAGATGCCGCGGTTGAGCGTGCCGCGCTCGACACGGACGATGTAGGGAACGGTCAGGCCCGCGGTCGTCGTCGTGCTCGCGACCGATGCCGCCGGAGTGCCGCCCTGGACGTACGGCTGGAAGCAAGAGTTCGCGGGCGTCGTCGGGTTCGGGTTGCTGGCCGTCGGGCTCGGGTCCGGCAGGACGAACGAGCAGCCGCCGTCGCCCTGGGTCGCCGTCACCGGCGTCAGGGTCCGGTAGAAGAGCTTGTACTCGGTCGCGATGCTGCACTGGGCATCGGTCGCCGCGGTCGTCAGGCCGCTGGCGTTGGAGCCCGGCGTGTTGCCGGCTTCGGCGACCGGCGCCGGCGTGGCGCAGACGTACGGCGTGATCTGCGACGACAGCAGCACCGGCCCGCCGCGCGGATGGCTGGTGACCACCAGCCGTGCTCCGGCGAACGAGTCGTCGGTCGAAGTCACGTTCAGGTTGTTGTCGCCGACCTTCAGGCCGCTGACCAGGCCCACGGTCCGCCCGTCGGGTCGGGTGACGAATGCCGGCGTGACGTCGACGCCGTCGACGTCGACCTTGAGCCGGGACGCCTGCGCTCCGGCAGGAAGCCGCACTTCGACGAGCGCCGAGCCGCCGGCGATGAGGTCGGCGCGGTTGGAGAGGGTCTGGACCGTCGTGCCGGCGAGCGGCCCGTCGTCGTCGTCGCTGCGGCCGCCGCAGGCAGCCAGGCCGATGCCGATGGCGGACGCGAAGAGAGCGGCCGCCGCATTGCGCGCAAGAATCATCATGTCTCCTGAGGGGATCGTTCGGGCCGGCGTCGGCCGGCACCCCGGTTCGGCAAGCCGACGGCCTGCGCCCATCGGGAGAAACCCGGTCGGGCTCTTAACCCCTGTCGTTCTCGCGCGCGATCGACGCCGGCACGCTGACCGGCATCGACAGCAGCATCTGCGCCATCCCCTTGCCCAGGGGATCGAGGCGCGGCGACGCGGGGCCCCCGCCGGCGAGCGCGTCATGGAGCAGGAAGTTGATCGCGCCGATGCCCGGCAGGTGGAAGCGCTCGACCTCGCCGAGCACGACGTGACCCAGCCACTCCTTGACGCGCTCGGGGGTGAGACGGTTCCAGAGCAGCGGCAGCCACTCCTGGCGGCGTGCGACGACGCCGACGTTGGCGAGGTTGCCCTTGTCGCCGCTGCGGGCCCAGGCCAGGCGGATCAGCGGCACCGTGTGCAGGTCCTCGGTGTCGCCCGGCCAGGGCTCCGGCGTCGGTGCATCGTCGCGGTCGCCGCCCGCGGGGACGCATCCGCCATGGCGCGCGATCCGGACCTCGTGTCGCGCGCCGTTGAGCGTGAAGCTCACGTCGACCGCGCTTTTCGGCAGGCGCATCGCCAGCGGCCGCACCAGCGGCGACACGCTCGGCCTGCCGCCGCCGGGACCGGTGGTGCCCGGCGACCAGGAGGTCCCGGCCGGCGCGATCTCGCGCGCGAACAGCTCGAGCGCGCGCCGGTCGGCATGGTCGGCGACCACGCGCAGCATGACTTCGCGGCTCGATCGTGTCCCCGCGTGCGGGCCGTACGAGCTCTCGGCGCCGATCACCTCGACGTGGGTCGAGGCGAAGTCGGCGAAGCCGGCGGCCGCGAGCAGCTTGCGGGTCCGCGCGAGGATGGCCGCACCGGTGCGCTCGGCCTTCGCCACCGCATCGATGCCGACGATCACCAGGCTGCCGGCGGCGCGGAACCCTTGCATGACCGTGGCCGACACCTTGTAGTCGTCCGGCGGCGCGCGGCCGCGCGCGCCGCCGACGCGGACGCGGTGCTCGCTCTCCTGCTCGATCGTCACCTCGCGGAAGTCGCAGACCACGTCCGGCAGCACGTAGGCAGCGGGGTCGCCGATCTCGTAGAGCAGCTGCTCGGCGACGGCGGCGCGGAGGATCACGCCGCCGGTCCCCGCCGGCTTGGTGACGGAGAACGTGCCATCGCCGCGGCATTCGACGATCGGGTAGCCGATGCCGGGCCAGTCGGGCACGTCCTGCCAGTCGGTGAACAGGCCGCCGGTCGCCTGGCAGCCGCACTCGATGATGTGCCCGGCCAGGCTGCCGGCGGCGAGGCGGTCGAAGTCGTCGGGCCGCCAGCCGAACTCGTGCATCAAGGGCCCCAGCGTGACGGCGCTGTCGACGCACCGGCCGGTGACGACGATGTCGGCGCCGGCGGCGAGCGCCGCCGCGATCGGCAGGGCGCCGAGGTAGGCATTGGCGCTCAGCACCTTCGCGGGCAGCGCCTCGCCGCTGGACATGTCGCGCGCGCCGGCCGCGACGCGCTCGGCCCAGCCGTCGCTGACGTCGTCGCCTTCGACCACCGCGATCTTCAGCGCCAGCCCGTTCGCCTCGACGAGGCGCGCCAGCGCTTCGGCGCAGCCGCGCGGGTTGATGCCGCCGGCGTTGCTGACCACCTTGATGCCGCGCGCCGCCACGTCGCGGATGACGGAGCGCATGGCGACCTCGACGAAGTCGGTCGCGTAGCCGAGCTCCGGCTTCTTGGCGCGCGCCGCGGCGAGGATCGCCATCGTCGTCTCGGCGAGGTAGTCGAAGACGAGGTAGTCGATGCCGCCCGAGGCGACGAGCTGCGGCGCCCCGATCATGCTGTCGCCCCAGAACCCCGACGCGCCGCCGATGCGGACGATCTTCTCGGCCATGCCTGCTCTCGTGCCAAGTCGCGAGAGGTCGAGAGTATCCACAGGCCGGGCGCGAGGTCGCCCGCGGTGCCGAGGCGCGCCGCTAAACTGGCCTCGACCCCCCAGCCGGTAACGCGCGTGGACCACCTCGACCCCTCTTCCCTGCCCGAGCGCTTCGCGTCGGTCGCCGACCTCGACGACTTCCTGACCCGGCCGAGCCGCACCCTCGTCGACGATCTCGCCGCCGTCGAGGGTGACATCGCCATCCTGGGCGTCGGCGGCAAGATGGGTCCGACGCTGGCGCGCCTGGCCAAGCGCGCCGCGCCGTCGAAGCGGGTGCTCGGCGTCGCCCGCTTCAGCGAGCCCGACGTGCGCCGCGAGCTCGAGGAGAACGGGGTCGAGACGATCGCCTGCGACCTCCTGGACCGGGCCGCGCTCGAGGCGCTGCCGCGCGTGCCGAACGTGGTCTTCGCGGCCGGCCACAAGTTCGGCGCCAGCGGCACCCCGTCGCTGACCTGGGCCATGAACACGCACGTGCCGGCGCTCGTCGCCGAGACCTTCCGCGCGTCGCGCATCGTCGCCTTCTCGAGCGGCAACATCTATCCGCTGACGACGCTCGGCAAGCCTTCGGCCAGCGAGGCGACGATGCCGGGGCCGGTCGGCGAGTACGCGCAGTCCTGCCTCGGCCGCGAGCGCATGTTCGAGCACTTCTCCGGCAAGCACGGCACGCCCGGACGGCTCATCCGCCTCAACTACGCGATCGACATGCGCTACGGCGTTCTCGTCGACATCGCCGGCAAGGTCCGGCGCGGCGAGCCGGTCGACGTGACCATGGGCCACGTCAACGTCATCTGGCAGGGCGACGCCAACGCGCAGGTCCTGCGCTGCCTTCGGCACTGCACCACGCCGACGACGCCGATCAACTGCACCGGGCCGGAGACGCTCTCGGTGCGCGCGCTCGCCCATGCGCTCGGCGAGCGCATGGGGATCGAGCCGGAGATCACCGGCAGCGAGGCGCCGACCGCGCTTCTCTCGGACACCACGCTCGCCTCGTCCCTGTTCGGCTACCCGCAGGTGCCGCTCGGGCCGATGCTGGACTGGGTCGCCGACTGGGTGAAGCGCGGCGGCGCGAGCTTCAACAAGCCGACGAAGTTCGAAGTGCGCGATGGCAAGTTCTGAGGTCGCGCCGATCGCGAAGCTGGCGTCCTCGGATGCCCAGGGCGGGCTGGCCCTCTCGGCGGCGAGCGGATGGAACCAGACGCTCGACGACTGGCGCTTCTTCATCGCGCACGGTCACGCCGTCGGCTGCCGCGACGAGCTCGGCCGCCTGGTGGGGACCGCCGCGGCCCTGCCGTACGACGGCGGTGCGGGCTGGATCTCGATGGTGCTCGTCGATCCGGCGTGGCGGCACCGCGGCCTGGCCTCGCGGCTGATGGGCGAGTGCATCCGCCACCTGCAGGAGGCCGGCCTGACGCCGACGCTCGACGCCACCCCGGCCGGCCAGGGCGTCTACGGCCAGCTCGGCTTCGCGCCGGGCTTCGCCTTCGAGCGCTGGGAGGGCGAGGGCTGGGCCGCCGCGACTGGCGACGACGAGGTCCGCGTCGCGCGCCCCGACGACCTCGACGCCCTCGCCGCCCGCGACCGGGAAGCGCTGGGCGGCATCGGCCGTGCCGCCCTGCTGCGCGACTTCCTCGGCCGGCGTGCGACCCAGGCCTGGGTGCACGCGAACGGCAGCGCCTTCGTCGTGGCGCGGGCCGGCCAGCGCGCGACCCAGGTCGGGCCGCTCGTCGCATCGACCGTCGGCGCGGCGCTGACGCTGCTCGGCCACACTTTCGCGCGGACGGCGGGACGCGTCTTCATCGACGTGCCGGTGCGCGCGGCGGCGGTCGCCGACACGCTGGCGCAGCGCGGCTTCGTCCGCCAGCGCCCGTTCGTGCGCATGACGCTGGGTGCGGCCCCGCCGCACGAGCCGCACGCCACCCTTTTCGCCCTCGCCGGGCCGGAGTTCGGATGATGGACAGCCACCTCGTCGCCACCGTGCGCGCGCGCCTGTTCGAAGGCCTGGCCATCCCGGCCCATCCGCTCGCCCTCGACGCGGCGCGCCGGCTCGACGCGCGCCGGCAGCGCGCCCTCGCCCGCTACTACCTCGACGCCGGCGCCGGCGGGCTCGCGGTCGGCGTGCACACGACCCAGTTCGCGATCCGCGGCGCCGGCCTCTACGAGGACGTGCTGCGCATCGCTGCCGAGGAGGCGCGCGGCTGGAAGCGGCTCGTCGCGACGCCGTCGCCGCTGCTCGTCGCCGGCGTCTGCGGCGAGACGGCGCAGGCGCTCGGCGAGGCGCGCACGGCGCGGGGCCTCGGTTATCAGGCAGGTCTGCTCAGCCTCGCCGCGCTGAAGGGCGCTGCCACCGATGCGCTCATCGAGCACTGCCGGGCCGTCGCGGAAGAGATCCCCTTGATCGGCTTCTACCTGCAGCCGGCCGTCGGCGGGCTCGACCTCGACGCCGACTTCTGGTCCCGCTTCGCGGCGATCGAGAACGTGGTGGCGATCAAGGTCGCGCCCTTCAACCGCTACCGCACGCTCGACGTGATCCGCGGCGTGGTCGCGGCGCGCGCCGAGAAGCGCGTGGCGCTTTACACCGGCAACGACGACCACATCGTCCTCGACCTGGTGACGCCGTTCGTGGCGATGCGCGACGGCGAGGCCGTGACCGCGCGCTTCGTCGGCGGCCTGCTCGGCCACTGGTCGGTGTGGACACGCTCGGCCGTGCAGCTGCTCGAGCGCTGCAAGGCGGCGGCGCAGCGGCCGGGAGCGGCCATCGACGCCGAGCTGCTCGCGCTCGACAGCCGCGTCACCGACTGCAACAGCGCCTTCTTCGACGTCGCGAACAACTTCCACGGCTGCATCGCCGGCTGTCACGAGGTGCTGCGCCGGCAGGGCCTGCTGAGCACGATCGCCTGCCTCGACCCGGGCGAGGGGCTCAGCGCGGGGCAGCGCGAGGCCATCGACCGCGTCTGTCGCGATCACGCCGACCTGTCCGACGACGCCTTCGTGGCCGAGAACCTCGAGCGCTGGCTCGCCTGACGGTGGGCAGGCCCTGAGCATGGCGTCCGCGTCGATCGCGCCGCGCCTCCGGGTCCTGGGCGTCGAGGCGTTCGAGCAGCCGTATCGGCATCGACTTCCGTTCCGCTTCGGTGCCGTCACCGTCACCGAGGGCGTGCAGGCCTTCGTTCGCGCCCAGGTGCGCCTGGAGGACGGCCGCGAGGGCTTCGGCTACGCGGCCGAGGCACTGGCGGCGAAGTGGTTCGACAAGGACCCGGCGCTCACCGACGAGCAGAATCGGCACCAGCTGCGCAAGGCGCTGGAGATCGCGACCGAGGCCTACGGCCAGGCGCCACCGTCGACCGCCTTCGACCTGCACGCCGACAACCATCGGCGCCAGATGCGCGCCGGGCGCGAGCGGGGCCTGCCGCCGCTCGTCGCCGGCTTCGGCCAGGCGCTGCTCGACCGCGCCGTCCTCGACGCCGTCTGCCGCCTGGTCGACGCGAGCTTCTGGTCGGCGATGCGCAGCAACATCGCCGGGATGGTCCCGCATCCCATCCTCGCCGACCTCGGCAACTTCGATTTCGACGGCTTCCTCGCCGGACTCGAGCCGGTGCGCAGCATCGAGGCGCGGCACACCGTCGGCCTGGTCGATCCGATCGTCGCCTCGGACCAGCCGGCCGGCAGCCGCGTCGACGACGGCCTGCCCGAGACCTTGCAGGAAGTCGTGGCGCGCTACGGCCAGCGCGCGTTCAAGCTCAAGGTGAGCGGCGACCTGCGCGCCGACGTCGAGCGACTGGTCCGCATCGCCGCCGTCCTCGACGCGATCGAAGGACCGCTGCACGTCACCCTCGACGGCAACGAGCAGTTCGACGACGTCGAGGCCGTCGTCGAGCTGTGGAGCGCGATGGAGGCGGCGCCGGCGCTGCAGCGGCTGGTCGCGGCGACGCTCTTCATCGAGCAGCCGATCAAGCGGCAGGTGGCGCTGTCGCGCAGCGTCGCCTCGCTCGCCCGGCACCGGCCGGTCGTCATCGACGAGAGCGACGGCGAGATCGAGGCCTTCGTGCGCGCCCGCGGGCTCGGCTACTCGGGCGTGTCGTCGAAGGCGTGCAAGGGCTTCTACAAGTCGCTCGTCAACCTGGCCCGCTGCCGGCGCTGGAACGGCGAGGGCGAAGGCGCTTTCTTCCTCTCGGGCGAGGACCTGACGACGCAGGCCGGGCTGGCGGTCCAGCAGGACCTGGCGATCGTCGCGCTGCTCGGTCTCGGCGACGTCGAGCGCAACGGCCACCACTACGTCGACGGCTTCGCCGGCCGGCCGAGCACCGAGGCCGAGGCGTTCCTGCACGCCCACCCCGGGCTGTACGAGGCCGACCGCGGGGGCGTTCGCCTTGCCATCCACGACGGTCGGATCGACCTGCGCTCCCTCGACGCTGCCGGCTTCGCGACCTCGGTCGTGCCCGACCTCTCGACCACCGCGCCGATGCCCAGGGCGGACTGGCCGCCGGGCAGCTTCGAGGCCGTGGTCGCGCAGCCCCTGCGGCCCTGACGAGGTCGACCGCGACACACGAGGAGCCCCGGCGATGAACGACTACGAGGACTACGACGGCCTGGGTCTGGCCGATCTCGTGCGGCGCGGCGAGGTCGCGCCGGCCGAGCTGCTCGAGGCGGCGCTGCGGCGGGCCGAGGCCCGCGACCCGATGCTCAACGCGGTCGTGACGCGGCTCGACGATGTCGCGCGGGCGGCGCTCGCCGCGGGCGCGCCCGCGGGGCCCTTCGCCGGCGTGCCGTTCCTCGTCAAGGAGCTGCTCGCCGGCGTCGCCGGCACGGCCACGACGAATGCCTCGCGGCTCTTCGCCGACGCCGTCGCGGCGAACGACAGCGAGCTCGTCGCGCGCTACCGGCGTGCCGGGCTTGTCGTCATCGGCAAGACCAACTCGCCGGAGTTCGGGCTGCTGCCGGTCAGCGAGTCGGCGCTCTACGGCACGACGCGCAACCCGTGGGATCTCGCGCGCTCGCCGGGCGGCTCGAGCGGCGGCTCGGCCGCCGCTGTCGCCGCCGGCATCGTGCCGGCCGCGCACGCCACCGACGGCGGCGGCTCGATCCGCATCCCCGCGTCCTGCTGCGGCCTGTTCGGCCTCAAGCCGAGCCGGGGCCGCATCAGCTTCGGCCCCGAGGTCGGCGAAGGCCTCAGCGGCTTGTCGGTGCAGCACGTCGTCAGCCGCAGCGTCCGCGACAGCGCCGCCTTGCTCGACGCGACCGCCGGCCCCGCGCTCGGCGACCCGTACACCGCGCCGTCTCCGGAGCGACCGTTCCTCGCCGAGGCTTCCGTCCATCCCGGGCGCCTGCGCATCGGCTTCGCCCGCGCGGCGCCGGTCGGCGTGCCGCTCGCGCCCGATTGCGTCGCCGCTGTCGAGGATGCGGCGCGCCTGTGCGAATCGCTGGGTCACCACGTCGACGAAGCGTCGCCCGAGTGCGACTGGGCCGCGCTCGAGCGAGGTTTCTCGATGGTCTTCGGTGCGCACGCGATGGCCAACATCGCCCGCGCCACCGGCGGGCCCTTGCCGCGCCGCGACCAGGTCGAGCCGATGACCTGGTCGGTCGCCGAGCGTGCGCGCTCGCTGAGCGCGGCGGACCTGATCGCCGCCCTGCACGGGCTCAGCCGGCAGACGCGGGCGATCGCCCGCTTCTTCACGCGCCACGACGTCTGGCTGACGCCGACGCTGGCCGGCCCCCCCTTGCCGATCGGCCACTTCTCGTCGCAGCCGCCGACCGCCGAGGCCTGGGCCCGCGGCTTCACCGATTACTGCCCGTTCACCTACCCGTTCAACGTGACCGGCCAGCCGGCGGCGTCCCTGCCGCTGTTCTGGAACGACGCGGGCTGGCCGATCGGCTGCCAGTTCGCCGGCCGCTACGGCGACGAGGCGACCCTGATCCGGCTCGGCGCGCAGATCGAGGCGGCGCGGCCGTGGTTCGCGCGTCGCCCGCCAGGGCTGGCGGCCGTCGCCTGACGACGGGTCAGTTGCGCGGCGTGATCTTCAGCAGCTCGCCGTTGCGCTCGTCGGTGACGAGATAGAGGGCGCCATCGGCGCCCTGCCGCACGTCGCGGATGCGCTGGCCGCGGTCGGTCAGGAGGCGCTCCTCGCCGACCACCCGATCGCCTTCGAACACCAGGCGAACGAGCGCGCGTTCCCTGAGGCCGCCGACGAAGAGATTGCCGCGCCAGGCGCGGAACGCCTCGCCGCTGTACCACTCGGCGCCCGACGGTGCGATGACGGGATCCCAGTAGTAGACCGGCTGCTCGAGCCCGGCGCGTGCGGTGGCGCCGGTGCCGATGGGCTGGCCCGAGTACTCCTGCCCGTAGGCGATCGCCGGCCAGCCGTAGTTCTTCCCCTTCTCGACGAGGTTCAGCTCGTCGCCGCCCTGCGGCCCCATCTCGACGACCCAGAGGCGGCCGCGCGCGTCGAACGACGCCGCCTGGACGTTGCGGTGGCCGACGCTCCAGATCTCGGGGCGGGCGTCGGAGCGGCCGACGAAGGGGTTGTCGCGCGGCACCTGTCCCTCGGGCGTGATGCGCAGGATCTTGCCCATGTGGCTCGACAGGTCCTGCGCCTGCGGCCGGATCGCGATGTCCGAGCGCTCGCCCAGCGTCGCGTAGAGCAGGCCGTCGCGATCGAACAGCAGGCGCGAGCCGTAGTGCATCGTTCCGTTGTAGGTCGGCTGGGCGCGCAGGATCACGCGCACCTCCTCGAGCCGCGTCCGGTCGGCGGAGAGGACGCCGCGCGCGACGCTGGTGCCGTTGCCGCCCTGGCGCGGCTCGGCGTAGCTCCAGAAGAGCGTCCGGTCGGTGGCGAAGTTCGGGCTCAGCGCGAGGTCGAGAAGGCCGCCTTGCCGGCGGTAGTCGACGGCCGGCAGGCCGGCGATCGGCGCGCCGATCTGGCCGCTCGCCGACACGATGCGCAGCCGGCCGGGCTTCTCGGTGACGAGGAGGTCGCCGCCGGGCAACGGCTCGACGGCCCACGGGTATTCCAGCCCGCGGGCGAGCACCGCGACGTCGAAGACGGGGCTGGCCGGAGCGGCGCAGGCGCGCGTCTGCCCCTCGAACGCCGGCCGCTGCGCTGCCGCGCTGGCCTGCCGCGTATCGAGCGGGGTGCAGCCCGCCGCGTTGCCGCGCGCCGGCTGGCCCGAGGCTCCGGAGGCGAGGCAGAGCAGGGCGGCGGCGACGAGGATCGGTGAGCGTGTCGTCATGGTCGAAACGGGCAAGGCGCATGCCGCGGCGAGCGGACCTGCGCGCGGCGCCGCACGCCCTATTCCATGCCGAGCAGCTTGTAGATCCGGCGCGTGTAGACGCCGAAGGCCTCGTGCGTCTTGATGTCGAGCGAGCGCGGGTGCGGCAGCTCGATCTCGAAGTTGTCGGCCATGCGCGCCGGCCCGGCCGTGAAGACGACGACGCGGGTGCCGAGGAACACCGCTTCCGAGATGCCGTGGGTGACGAAGAGGATGGTCTTGCCGGACTGCTTCCAGATCCGCAGCAGCTCGAGGTTCATCTTCTCGCGCGTCAGCGCGTCGAGCGCGCCGAACGGCTCGTCCATCAGCACGAGCTTCGGATCGTGAACCAGCGATCGGGCGATCGCCGCCCGCTGCTGCATGCCGCCCGAGAGCTCGTACGGCCGCTTGCCCTCGGCGCCCGAGAGGCCGACGAGCGAGAGCAGGTCGCGCGCCCGCTCGCGGCTCTCCTTCATCGGCAGGCCGAGGATCTCGGCCGGCAGGAGGACGTTGTCGAGGATGGTCCGCCACTTCAGCAGCAGCGGCGCCTGGAACACCATGCCGATGTCGCGCGCCGGATCGAAGGGCACCTCGCTGGAGCCGATCGTCACCGTGCCGCCATCGTGCGGGTGCAGGCCGGCGAGGATCTTGAGCAGCGTGCTCTTGCCGCAGCCGGACGGGCCGACCAGGCACGCCAGCTCGCCCGGCATGACGTCGAAGGTGGCGTTCGAGATCGCCAGGTGCGCCTTCGGGCCGCGCCCGTAGGTCTTGGCGACGCCGGAGAGGTGGATGAACGGTTGCGTCGCCATGCGGTCAGCCCACACGCGCATCGGGAACGACGAAGGCGCGCTCGAGTAGGATCACCGCGCCGTAGAGGATCATCCCCAGCAGCGTGATGAGGAGCACCGCCATGAACATCGCCGCGGTGTCGAGCGTCACCTGGACCTGCAACATGAGATAGCCGAGTCCTTTGTCGGAACCGAGGAATTCGCCGACGATGGCGCCGGCCACCGCCAGGATCGCGCCCACCTTCATGCCCGAGAAGATGTACGGCAGGGCACCCGGCAGCTGGATCTTGGTGAACACCTGCCAGCGCGAGCCGCGCAGGGTGCGCACCAGGTCGAGCAGGTCGGGCTCGACCTCGCGCAGCCCGCGCACGGTGGTGAGCAGGATCGGGAACACGCAGATCGAGAAGGCGATCATCATGTTCGGGACGATCCCGTACTTGAACCAGACGATGATCAGCGGCCCGAGCGCGACCTTGGGGATCATGTTCAGGCTGACGAGCAGCGGCATCATGAAGGCCTCGAGGGGCTTCGACCAGGTGAAGGCCAGCGCCAGCACCACGCCGACGACCAGCGCGATCAGGTAGCCGCCGAAGATCTCGGTGGCGGTGACGGCGGTGTTGGTCCACCAGCTGTAGCTGCCGTTGAAGAGCGACGCCGCCGTGTCGCCGGGCGACGGCATGACGAACTTCGGCACGTTGCCGAACTTGACGAACAGGTACCAGACGAGCAGGAGCGCCAGGTGGGAGATCACCGCCAGCGAAGGTCGCGTCCAGCGGTTGTCGAGGGTGGTCATCGAGGCGGGCGGCGCGGGTGGGCGGCGCGCCATGATATGGGCTCCTGCATCGGGGTCATTGCTCTCCACGCGGCAGCGGCGCCCTTGCTAGACTGAAAAGAGGTTCCATCCAGGAGACGTCATGCACCTCGTTCGCCGCATCGCCATCGCCGCCGGCTTTGCCGCCGCCAGCCTGACCGCCGTGCCCGCGCTGGCCCAGCAGAAGATCGATTTCATCCTCAACTGGGTCCCGGGCGGCGACCACGCGCCCTTCTATTACGCGAAGAAGATGGGCTGGTACAAGGACGCCGGCATCGACCTCAACATCGAGCCGGGCCGCGGCTCGGCCCCGGCCGTGCAGAAGGTCGGCGCCGGCGCCAACCAGATGGGCATCGCCGATCTGGCCAACGCGCTGGTGGGCCGCAGCAAGGGCGCCAACACCGTGGGCGTCTACAACATCTATGCCAATTCGCCGCAGGGCTTCTACTGGCTGAAGAGCTCCGGCATCAAGACCGTCAAGGATCTCGCCGGCAAGAAGATCGGCAACCCCGCAGGCGACGGCTCGCGCAGCGTCTGGCCGGCGTTCGCGAAGGCCAACGGCCTCGACCCGGCCTCGATCACCTGGGTCAACATCGACGCCAACTCGAAGCTCGCCGCCCTGAAGGCCAAGTCGATCGACGCGACCACGTCGTTCTACAACATCCACCACATCTTCCAGCGGGAGCTCGGCGACGACATGGGCTTCCTGGCCTGGAAGGACGCCGGCTTCAACCCCTACGGCAACACCGTCATCGTCAACGCCGACTTCCTCAAGGCGAACAAGCCCGTCGTCGCCAACTTCGTGAAGGTCACGCAGAGGGCGTATGCCGCCTGCGTGCAGGCGCCGCGGCCCTGCGTCCAGGCGCTGGTCGAGGCCAACGGCGCGCTGCAGATGGACAACGAGATGCAGAACTGGGCGCTCGTCGAGGTGCTGATGAGCGACAAGGTCTCGAAGAGCGTCGGCCTGGGCTGGCTCGACGACGCGCGCATGGCCGCCGACTACGACATGGTCAAGACCTACATCGGCCTCGACCAGCCCTTCGACGTGAAGACGGCTTACACCAACGAGTTCCTCGACCGCTCGATCAAGATGACGAAATGAGCGAGGCGGAACGAGGCAAGGCGCAGGGCGGGGGCAAGCAGGGCGCGGCCGGCGGCGCGCGCATCAAGACGACGGTCGTCGGCTCCTACCCCGTGCCCGACTGGCTGGTCGCCACGCCGTCCGAGCAAGGCCTGCTCGACGCCACCCGCGTCGTCATCGCCACCCAGGAGCAGGCCGGCGTCGACGTCGTCTGCGACGGGGAGCTGTACCGCTTCGACGTCAACCATCCCGAGACGAACGGGATGATCGAGTACTTCGTGCGGCCGATGGCGGGCGTGCGCTACGAGATGACCTTCGACGAGATCATGGCCTACCGGGCCATGCCCGGGATGCGCTTTCGCACGCACGCGCCCGGCGTCGTCGACGGGCCGATCTCGAGCGGCACGCTCGATCTTCCCCAGGCCTGCCAGCGCGCGGCGGCCCTCGCCACGCACACCTTCAAGTTCACGGTCACCGGGCCGCACATGCTGGCAAAGACGCTGCTCGATCGCCACTACCGCAGCACGCCCGACCTGGCGCACGCCATCGCGGACGTGCTCGCCGAGCAGGTGCGCCACCTCAAAGGCGCCGACGTCGTGCAGATCGACGAGGCCAACCTCCCGGGCCACCCCGAGGAATGGGAGTGGGCCGCGTCGGCGATGAATCGCGTCCTCGATGCCGTCAAGACGACACCGGCGGTGCACCTGTGCTTCGGCAACTACGGCGGCCAGAGCGTGCAGCAAGGCACGTGGGACCAGCTCATGAACTACCTGAACGCGCTGCACGCCGACCACGTGGTCCTCGAGTGCGCGCACCGTCCGCCCGAGGAGCTGAAGGTCTTCAAGGACCTGAAGCCGGAGATCGGCTTCGGCCTCGGCGTCGTCGACATCAAGGCGACCGAGATCGAGTCGGCGAACGCCGTGGCCCGCGCGATCGAGCGCGCGGAGAAGACGCTCGGCGAGGGTCGCGTGAAGTACATCCACCCGGACTGCGGCTTCTGGATGCTGAAGCGCGGCATCGCCGACGCGAAGATCCGCGCCCTGGCCAAGGGACGCGACCTTTACGAGGGCCGCGGCTGAGCGCTCGCGGTTCCGGGCCGGCGACATGAACGTGCGGGTCGGCAACGCCGGCGATGCCGACACGAAGGGCACCGGCTGGTTCATCGGCTTCAGCGAGTGGGCCCGCGCCGCCGACTCGGACCTGCTCTACGTTGCGCAACAGCAGCCGGTGAGCGGGCTCTGCGTCAAGTGGTTCGATCATCCGGCGGGCCACGACAGCGGCAGCGCCAAGCCCGTCAGCGAGGGTCGCACGGTCTCGATCCTGGTGAGCGTCGGCTCCCGGTTCCGCATCGAGTTCTGCGAGACCGCGGACTTCCCGGTGGCCGCCGTGCAGAGCGTCACCCTGCAGCGCCATGGCGACTACGCCGCCTGGGGCGCCGGCCTGTTCCACCGCTGGCACTGCGAATCGCGTTCGACCGTTCTCACGCTGCGCTGGAACGATCGCTGAACGGCGGCCGGGTTGACACACATGAAGTCGATGCAGCCCACCTACCGCGCCGCGACCCCCGAGGACGTGCCCGAGTGCATCGAGCTGCGCGGCCGGACGCGCGAGAACGCCATTCCCGCAGACCGCCTCGCGGCGATGGGCATCACCGAGGCATCGTGGAGCGGCGACGTCCGCTCCGGCCTGCTGCCGGGCTATGTCTGCACCCAGGGCGAGGCGATCGTCGGCTACTGCTTCGGGGACACGGGCAGCGGCGAAGTGGTGGTCCTCGCCCTCCTGCCGGAGCACGAGGGCCGCGGCATCGGCAAGCACCTGCTCGGGCTCGTCGTCGAGCACCTCGCGCGCTCCGGACACGCCCGGCTGTACCTCGGCTGCTCGGCCGATCCGCGCACGCGCTCGCACGGCTTCTACCGGCACCTGGGCTGGCAGTCGACCGGGAGCATCGATGCGAACGGCGACGAGGTGCTGGAGCTCGTGTCGGCACCGCAAGAACGGCCACGGCCCACACCCCGCTCGCCGGAGAGCGGGTGAAGGTCGGCTCGCCCTAGGCGCCGGCGGGCGCGGCGAACCTGTCGCGCAGCGCCTGCGTGGCGCCGCGGAAGACGCCGAGGTCGCTGCCGACGGCGACGAAGGTCGCGCCCATCTGCATGTACTTGCGCGCGTCCGCCTCCACCGGCGCCAGGATGCCGATCGGCTTGCCCGCCTTCTTCGCGGCGTCGAACACGCCGGCGATGGCGGCCTGCGAATCGGCGTGGTTGGCGTCGCCGAGGTGGCCGACGGCGGCCGACATGTCGGCCGGCCCGATGAAGATGCCGTCGACGCCGTCGACCGCGGCAATCTCCGCCGCCGCGGCCAGGCCCTTGCGACTCTCGATCTGCACCATGACCGCGATCTGCTCGTTGATGTCGCGGAAGTAGTTGGCGACCGTGCCGAAGCGGTTGCTCCGTTGCGAAACCGAGACGCCGCGGATGCCCTGCGGCGGATAGCGCGTCGCCGCCACCGCCCGACGCGCGTCGTCGGCGGTCTCGATGAAGGGGATCAGGAAGTTGTAGAAGCCGGCGTCGAGCAGGCGCTTCATCTCGACCGGGTTGTTCCAGGACGGTCGCACCACGGGCGCGCTGACGCTGTCCTTCAGCGCCATGAGCTGCGGGATGAAGGTGGTGACGTCGTTCGGCGAATGCTCGCCGTCGAGGAGCAGCCAGTCGAAGCCGGCGACGCCGAGGATCTCGGTCGTGATCGGGTTGGCCAGCGAGCACCAGCAGCCGATCAGCGTCTCGCGGGCGCGCAGGCGCTGGCGGAAGGCGTTGGGGAAGGGGCGATAGGGTTCGGTCGGCGTCATGCTGGTGCAGTCCTCGTCGTTCGGCCGTCGGGCGGCGACGGTATCAGTCGATCTTGACACCGCCGCTCGCCACGACCGTGGCCCAGCGCTTCTGCTCGCGCGAGAAGAAGGTGGCGAACTCGGCCGGGGTCATGGTGTGGACCTCGGCACCCTGCGCCGTCAGCCGCTGCCGCACCTCGGGCGAGCGGATGATCCGCGTCAGCTCGGCCGAGAGGCGCGCGACGACGTCGCTCGGCGTGCCGGCCGGCACCAGCAGCCCTTGCCAGGTGCCCGACTCGAAGCCCGGCACGCCCTGCTCGGCGATGGTCGGCACGTTCGGCAGCAGCGGCACGCGCGTCGCCTTGGAGACGCCGAGCACCTTCAGCTTGCCGGACTGCACGAAGGGCAGCGTCGCCAGCATGCCGTTCATGAGCACGTGCGTCTGCCCGGCGACGGTGTCGGCGATCGCCTGCGAGCCGCCCTTGTACGGGATGTACTGCCACTTCGCCTGGGTCGCCTTCTCGACGGCGACGCCGGCCAGGTGCGGGGCGCTGCCGATCGCGGTGACGGCGAAGTCGAGCTTGCCGTTCTGCGACAGCGCGACCAGCTCCTTCAGGTTGTTCGCCGGCACCGACGGATGCACGACCAGCATGTGCGGCGAATACGCCAGCATGGTCACGCCCTTCAGGTCCTTGCCCGGATCGAAGGGGAGCTTCGAGTACACCGAGCCGGTGATCGCCAGCGCGCCGACGTCGCAGAGCAGCACCGTGTAGCCGTCGCCCGGCGATTTGGCGACGAAGTCGGTGCCGGTGTTGCCGTTCGCGCCCGGCTTGTTCTCGACGATGACGGTCTGCTTGAGCGCGTCCTGCAGCGGCTGCGCGATGGCCCGGGCGATGATGTCCGACGAGCCGCCCGGCGTGTACGGCACGATGATGCGGATGGTCTTGCCGGGCCAGGCCTGCGCTTGCGCCGAGCTCGCGGCCAGGCCGAGCCCGCTGCCGACGGCGAGGCTGGCGACAGCGACGGCGAGCGCGCGCCGGCGGCTGTCGGGGGCGGTCGTGCCGCGGGTCGTCGTCTTGCTGCTCATGCGCGTCTCCGGTGCGAAGGTGTGGGTCGTTCGAGAGGGGTTCGTTCGTCCGGCGTTCGATCAGCGCACCATGCAGGGCCGCTTCGGGTCGAAGGTCCAGTTTGGGATCAGGTGCTGCATGGCGACGGCGTCGTCGCGGGCGCCGAGGCCGTGCTGCAGGTAGAGCGAGTGCGCCGCCTCGACCGCGCCCATGTCGAGCTCGATGCCGAGGCCGGGGCGCTTCGGCACCTCGACGCGTCCGCCGACGATCGTCAGCGGCTCCTGGGTGAGGTATTGCCCGTCCTGCCAGATCCAGTGCGTGTCGATGGCCGTGACCTGGCCCGGCGCGGCGGCGGCGACGTGCGTGAACATCGCGAGCGAGACGTCGAAGTGGTTGTTCGAGTGCGAGCC